>Ga0126305_10001257_pt1 | contig 11238 bp, 4 predicted proteins | sample Plot26_FD_92536 | JGI IMG/M metagenome (GOLD analysis project Ga0126305, IMG submission 92536) | Serpentine soil microbial communities from UC McLaughlin Reserve, CA, USA - Plot26 | ecosystem: Environmental > Terrestrial > Soil > Grasslands | place: USA: UC McLaughlin Reserve, Lake County... | reverse complement strand
TTGATTGTTGACTTCGGCAACCACAGGATCACGACCAACCACCTTTGTGTAATCCTCAATTTCGGGAATCGCCTCTTTAAATGAATTACCAACTGCATATGCTCCTCCTACCCACTCTGTACTCAGTTTTCCATTATCGTATCGATCCTGTTTTACCCGGTAGATGCGATTCTTATTCACCTGGAAATTCTCATAACTCAACTCAAAAGAAACATATTGCAAAATCAGGAGACAGGCTGCTATTCCAATTGCCAGACCAACAATGTTGATCAGGGAATATCCTCTTTGTCTTACGATGTTTCGCCAGGCTATTTTGAAAAAATTTTGAATCATATTTTTATTTTTATTCAGTTCGTAAACTTTCAACAGGATTGGCAATTGCCGCCTTAATTGCCTGGAAGCTTACTGTTAATATGGTTACAACAAGGGCCGCAATTGCAGATGCAATAAAAATCCAGAACGAAATGGTTGTTCGATACTCGTATTGTTTCAACCAGCTATTCAAATAATACCATGCTAAAGGAACGGCAATAAAGCACGAGATAAACACCAGTAAAGCAAACTCGCGGGAAAGCATGCGCCAGAGACTGTATACCGATGCGCCCAGCACCTTTCTTACACCAATTTCTTTTTTGCGCTGTTCAGCAACAAATGATGCAAGTCCGAATAAGCCGAGACAGGAAATGAATATGGCAAGTATAGCAAAGAATGTTGCGAGACGACCGATACGTTCTTCATCGGCGAACTTCTTTGCATAATCTTCATCGTTGAACGTATAATCGAATGGTGAACCAGGATTAAATTTTTTAAAAACGGATTCTATTTTACTTAAAGCAGTCTTAATGGGTTCACCGTGCTTTATGGCAATCGTTATAATGTTCGCCCAGTTGCGGTCGTATAAAAAAACTGTTGGTGTAACAGGTTTGTAAGGCGATTCCATGATCATATCCTTAATAACACCGATTACAGTATAATTTTTATCGTTAAATTGAATTATTTGTCCAACAATATTCTGTTTCATTGCAACCTGTTTCACGGCAGATTCATTTAAGACCATTGCTAAACTATCGGTTGCGAAATCTTTGGAAAAATCTCTCCCCTCTTTTATCTGCCAGCCAATTGTTTTACCAAAATCTTCTGTAACAGCAATGGTCCCGAAACTTGGCAAAGAGTTCGGATCTTTCCCCTGCCAGTTAAAACCAATTTGGTTCGACCAAACATTTGTTGTCGGACTTGAAGATTCCGCCATGTTATCTACAACACCTGTTGCCAGTAAATCAGATCTTATCGCATCATAATGACCATATAAATCCGGGGTGGACATATTGATAGTAATCAGTCCTTCATTCCTGTAATTCACAGGCCTGTTCTTAGCATATTGAATTTGCTTATAAACAATAACAGTCCCAATGATTAATGCAATAGAAAAAGTAAATTGAATAACAACTAAAACTTTGCGTGGCAAAGAAGCAAATCTGCCAACACGAAACGTTCCTTTTAAAACTTTTATCGGCTCAAATCTTGATAAATACAATGCCGGGTAGCTGCCAGAAATTAAACCAGTGATAAAAGTAAATGCCACCATAATGAGCCAGAAGTAGGCATTCGTCCATGGTAATTCAATTTTCTTGTCTGCAAGCTTGTTAAATAATGGCATCATCAGCAGCACAAAAATTATACAGAATACCAAAGCAACAAACGCTACTAATACTGACTCGCTCAAAAATTGCGCTACCAATTGACTACGAACTGAACCAACCGTTTTCCTGATACCAACCTCTTTCGCTCTCTTTTCACTACGGGCAGTGGAAAGATTCATGAAGTTGATACAAGCAAGCATTAATACAAACACGCCGATTATTAAGAAAAGCCTGACAAATTGTATGCGGCCAGCTGTTGGTTTCCCGTCTTTAAAATCACTATACAATCGCCATTTGTTCATTGGAAATAATACAGCCTGTTCTTTCCCATCTGTTTTTTCATTTTTATGGACCATCACTACGTTCTTTATCTTCTCCGTTTCTTTGTCCATATCAATATTGTCAGCAACCTGCACAAAAGCCTGCCACGAATGATTGTTCCATTGCGTTGCTGCATTTTTTAGCCAGGTCTCCGTTGTGATGTATTTATTCCACGGCAAAAACAACTTTGTATCAGCCAACGTAGTATTGTGCGGAAAATCTTCAAATACACCTGCAACTTTATAGTTGTCTTTATTATCAAGGCGTATGGTTTTATTAATAGGATCGGCATTGCCAAAGAATGTCTTTGCAAGAGAAGCATTGATTAAAATAGTGGAAGGGTCAGATAAAGCTTTACCATTCCCCTTCAACATTTTAACAGAAAACATTGCCGGAAAATTAGACTCCACCCACATGCCATTAGCAGTAATTTTCTTTTCATCAACTGCCAACACGTGATTGAAGTTCCATGATGTCATGGATATGTTTTTGAAATCGCTTCCATATTTTCTGCGTAGTTCATCACCAATAGGCATACACACTGCCGTGCCTGTACCCATCTTGCCGTCATTATCTGTATAAGTGGTCATTATTTGTGCAAGCTGGTCGTGGTTAACATGATATTTATTGTAAGTCACTTCGTCCCAAATCCATAACGCAATTAATATAGCGACCGCCATTCCTGCCGCAAGGCCAAGTACATTTATAATTGAATAAATCTTGTTTTTAAGAAGGTTTCTCCAGGCGATTTTGAAATAGTTTTTGAGCATATGGTTTCGTTTATTCAGTTCGTAAACTTTTAACAGGATTTGATATTGCAGCTTTGACTGCCTGGAAGCTAATAGTCAACAAAGCAATTATTGTCAAGGATATTGCTGCGGTGATAAATATCCATATGCTGATATTTGTTTTGTACGCAAAATTCTGGAGCCATAGATGTGAAAAATACCAGGCTGCAGGAGATGCAATTATAAATGCAAGCAACACTAATATTAAAAGATCCTTGCTTAACATCATCGTAATATTCGCAATGCTGGCACCCAATACTTTCCGGATTCCGATTTCCTTGGTTTTCCTTTCAGCAGTAAACATGCTTAATCCGAACAAACCGATGCAGGAAATAAAAATGGTAATAAACATTGCGGCTCTCACCAGCCATGCGGTCTTTTTATCCTGCCCGTATAACCAGGCTATGGATTCATTAAGAAAGCTGTATTTAAAAGGTTCATCAGGATTTAATTTTTCCCATTGCCTTTCTATCTGCGAAATAATTTCTTTGACTGCGCTTGCGTCTTTTTCAGAAGGAGCGAGTTTAACAGCAAGGCTATGATGAGGACCAGCGTTCCCGATGACAGCAGGTTGAATGCTTTCATGAAAAGAGCCCTGGTGAAAGTCAGCGATCACCCCAACAATGGGAAAGGCTAGTTTCGGTTGAGTGCCCTGGCTATAAAACAATTTACCTACGGCATCGTATGGGGTTTTGCAACCAATTGTTTTTGCAAGTGTTTCATTTATTACAATTTCATTCAGGGTATCGCCCGGCAAAATATTTCTGCCCGCTATCAATTTCATTTGATAAAATGGAATATAATCTTCATTGCCGCTTTCCAATATGGGCTGAATATTGATGTCCTCTTTCCCTTTGAATTCGTAGGTCGAAGACATTTGTGCAAAACCCATTGGTGGAAAACCCTGTAGCAATACTTTGTCCACTCCATTAATGTGTTTTATATTTTCAGCCAGTATTTTTAGGCTTCCGTTCTTATCACGGAATTTGTTGATTGTAATAATTCCATTTGTATTAAATCCTTTGTCTGAATTGATCATAAAGTTTATTTGCTTGCCAATGACAATAGAGCCGATTATAAATACTAATGAAACAGTAAACTGAAAAATCGTCAAAGCCTTTCTCAGGTTAATATTTTTTGAACCGCTTTGCAATGGCAGCCCTTTTAAACTAAGCACAGGCAGATAGCCCGCCAGTACTCTTGCCGGATAAAATCCAGCCAGTATCGTAGTGATAATTGTAACGATCAACAGGAATATTAAAGTTGACGAATCAAAAAGATGGAATGTTATAGCCTTCGGTATATAGTCTTTAAACAGATAAAGCACCGGGTTAACAAGCGATACTGAAATGATCGCTGCAAAAGCAGTAAGTACAAATGTTTCTGTAAGAAATTGAAACCTGATATTCTTTTTGTTACTTCCTAAAACTTTACGAACCCCAATCTCTTTTACACGCTGAATAGATTGTGCGGTTGAAAGATTTATAAAATTGACTACAGCAAGCACTAATATGAACAAGGCCACACCCATGAGTACATATAATGTTGGCAGGTATGCCTTTCTGAAATCATCACCATCATCGCCACGACGAAATTCTGACACAAAATGAATGTCATGTAGCGGTTGCAGGAACATGTTCAATTTGGTACCCCGGGGAAGTTTTACATGATCTTTAATGTATGCAGAAAACCGGTTGTTTATTTGAGCGGGTGTAACTCCTTTCCCGAGTTTTACAAAGGCCATTGCATTGTGCGGTTGCAGACTTGTCCAATCTTCTGCAGGAATACGGTTTTTTAAAAAACTATGCGTAGCAGAAGAAATTGAAATAAAGTCTGTGTACCCAAGATCAGTATTTCCGGTCCAGTCTTTTACAATTCCTGAAACGCTCAACTGTAAAGAATCATCATATATCACAGTTTTGCCGATGATTTCATTTAATGGCAGATCACCAAAATATTGCTGTGCTCTTTTTTCGGACAATACAATCTTGAACGGGTAGTTCAGTGCCTGCGGATTTCCGGCGAGCCATTTATATTCAAAAATATCAAAGTATTGTGGCCATGTGATAATCGCCGTCGATGAGTAAGAGCCCGGAATCTGATTGTCGAATTTTTTCGGTGGCTCATTTCCATTTGGTATACTTATACTTCCACCATAAGTAATAAAACCGGCTTTCGCTTCAAAGCCGGGGACCTGGTCTTCAAAAGCGGCTACATCACTAACAATTGTATTCAAGAATTCCGTTTCACCCGACTTATTTTGCATGTTGCCCACAATTCGGTAAATGCGGTTACCATCAGGATGAAATTTGTCAAAACTAAATTCATAACCAGTAATCAGGAAAATAACAATGCAGGCACAAATACCAAACGCAAGTCCTATTACATTAATGAAGGTGTATGACCTATGTTTTATTATATTTCTCCAGGCAATTTTGAAATAGTTTTTGAACATTTCGTTTGGTTTATTCTGTTCGTAAACTTTTTACAGGATTTGCAGTAGCTGCTTTCACCGACTGAAAACTTACTGTTATAAATGCAATCAATAAGGCGGCAACAATAGCAAGACCAAAAATCCACAGGCTTAAATTGACACGGTAAGGAAAATCGTTCAACCAGCTATTCATAGCCCACCATGCAATTGGAATAGCTATTACAGAAGCAATCAAAACCATGGCAAGGAAATTCTTCGAAAGCAATCCAATTATGTTGAACACGTTTGCGCCAAGCACTTTTCGAATACCTATTTCTTTTGTTCTTTGTTCCGCACTAAATGCGGCTAATGCAAATAATCCCATGCATCCAATAAAAATGGCCATGATGGTAAAAATCCAAAGAAGATCACTCAGCTTTTCTTCACTTTTGTACATTATGCCGTAAGTTTCATCCATGAACTTGTAATCAAGCGGATACGCAGGCACAAACTGGCTCCATTTTCTATTAATGAAATCAATTGTACTGCGCATGTCTGCTGTTTTTGCTTTAACAGCAACCTTATAAACCACTTGTGGGTAAAGTTGAATGACCGAGGCCGAAACTTTTTCGTGGAGATTTTTGTAATGATAGTCATGTACTACTCCAATCACCTTTCCTTTCTTTACTGGCTGCGTTGTATCCGTTGGTGCCCATTCATTCCAGTAAATGCGTTGACCAATTGCTTTTTCAGGTGTACCAAAACCCCATTCCTTAACGGCGGTTTCGTTAATGATAAATGCTTCTCTTTCATCCGTTGACATGTCCCGCGAAAAATCTCTTCCTGCAATAAGCCGGAGGCCAAGCGTTTTTATATAATCGTGATCACCAATGAAAAGATTACAGGCACGTTCTTTCTCGCCTTCTTTTGTTGACAGCTTCACTCCGTCACCTGCAAATTGATCGCCGGGCAGGCCGTAACCGGAAGTGACCGAAACAATATTTGGCGATGTTCTTAATTCGGATTTAAACGTTTCAAGTGTTTTTGGGTTGGACTCGAGACTGTCTCTTACCTGGAAATAAACAATTTGTTCCTTGTCAAAACCCAGGTCTTTGGTGTTCAAATACTTCGTTTGCCTGTAAACAATAATGGTAGAAACAATCAGCAACACAGACAGTGCAAATTGAATCACAACCAATGCATGACGTAACCACGATGTGCCTCCACTACCTGCCAGTTTCATGTTTTTCAAAACCCTGATTGGTTGAAAGCCTGAAAGAACTAATGCAGGATAAATACCTGCCAACATTCCAATAACAATTCCTGCCGAAATTATAATTACTGCGAGTACCGGGTTGGTGAAGGGATTGAATTGTATGGATTTATCAGTGAACTGGTTAAGCCATGGAACTATAAAGAACGTTACCACGGTTGCCAGTAACATAGAAAAAACTGAAAGCACTACGGTTTCACCAATAAACTGGAAGATCAACTGTTTGCGATCAGCTCCAACTACTTTACGAACACCAATTTCTTTTGCTCTTCTGAAAGACCGTGCTGTTGCCAGGTTTATAAAATTGAAACAGGCAATGACTAAAACAAACAAAGCAATAATGGAAAGAGCTCTTACATAGGTTTCATTTCCACGAACTGCGTTATCATACACGAAGTCTGCCGACTTCAAATGAATATCCTTAAGCTGCTGAAAAAATGGAAGAAACGTTGCATCAGAAGTTTCCTGCGTAGGAAAAAGTCCTTTTTTTATATATGCCTGGAACTTGTCCTGCAACAATTGGCTGTTAGCCCCGGGTTTTAACTTCACATAGGTATAGAATTGGTGCCAGGTCCATCGTTCCATTCTTTCTTTAGGCAGTCCTGTAGCCGACATCGGCATCAGGTATTGAAACCGCAGATGGAAATGCTCGGGCAATTTGGCAAATACTGCTCTAACGGTGAGATCATCCTTGTTAATCTTCAGCGTTTTGCCTATAGGGTTGTCATTGCCAAAATACCTGTTAGCAATATCTTCAGAAATGACAAGCGATTTAGGCTCGTTAAGAGCGGTGTTCTTATCACCATTTAAAAACTGAACCGCGAATACCTGGAAAAAATTAGAATCTACATACATCCCCTTTTCTTCGTAACCTTTTTTGTCGGCATTTTCCAGAAGAAATTTATCATTTGACATCAATATTCTTGTAGTAGTATTTACTTCAGGATACTGTTGTTTTAAAAATGTAGCAAATGCAGGAGGAACAGAGGCGATATAACTTGTGGAATTGTGTTCGTTCCTTTGCTCATAAAGTCGATAAATATTTTCTGCTTCCGGCAGGAATTTATCATACTTCTTCTCGTCCCAAACAAATAAGGCAATTACAAGACATCCTACAATGCCAATGGTAAGGCTTAAAATGTTGATGGAAGCAAAACCCTTGTAACGCCACAAATTGCGAACAGCCGTTTTCAGATAATTTCTAAACATGACAAAAATTTTATTCTGTACGTAAATTTTTTACTGGATTGGCAACAGCTGCCCTGATCGTTTGAAAGCTTATTGTAAAAAACGCAATTACCATTGCAATCAATCCTGCCAATAGAAATACCCACCATTTTATGTCTACCCGATAGGCAAAATCCTGCAGCCATTGATTAGTAGCATACCATCCAACAGGTAATGCAATTACAAAAGCAATCAATACCAGTTTCAAAAAATCTTTGGACAGGAGTTGTACAATGCTGGCAATAGATGCACCCAGCACTTTACGAATTCCAATTTCTTTTACTCGTTGTTGTGCAGCAAATGTTGCCAGGCCTAATAAACCAAGACATGCTATTACAATACCCAGCAACACAAGACTGATAAAGACTTTTTGAAAGCGAGCTTCGGCCAAATACAGTCTTGCAAATGTTTCATCAAGAAAAGTATAATCCAGTGCTCGTTCAGAAGGGAATTGCTTCCATTTATTTTGAATTTGTGATAGAGTAGTTTCAATGTTACTGCCAGATAATTTTACAAGCCATGTACCCTGTGGCCTTGGATGTGCAACAAAAGCAAAGGGCTTAATTTCATTACGAAGAGAAGTAAAATGAAAATCCTGTACCACACCCACAACATTTACGTAGTAATTGGTGTCTTTATCGTTGCCCCATAAAATCTGTTTACCTATTGGTGATGAAAGATTTAATTCCTTAACGGCAGTTTCATTTAGTATAATACTCCCTATTGTTTGTTCCAACGGGCCGCCTGGTATACCATTATTTAAAGTGTCGGCCTGGAAGTTGGTAGAGAACCCTCTTCCCTCCTTGACTTTAATACCCATCACATCAAGAAAATTATAACCGACGCTTATGAAATTGATCTGTTGTTGCTGCGTTGATCCTTTTACATTCATACGACTTGTACTAAATCCATTGGGCAAAAAGCCGTTTGAAGCGGTAACATCTTTTATACCCGGTAGTTGCTTTAATTCGTTTCTAAATGCATCGCGGTCAGAAGGTGAAAGAAACCCGGCATTCCTGATTACCATCACCTGGTCAGTGTCCAGTCCTAATTTTGCCGAACGCAGGTAATGCATTTGCTGGGAAATGATGACTGCTCCAATGATCAATACAATTGAGATAGTGAATTGTACAACGACCAAAACTCTTCTCAAATTCAAAGCGCCGCTATCATTTAATTTTAATCCTTTAAGTACAGCAATCGGTTTAAAGGACGAGAGGTATAATGCGGGGAAAAAACCTGCAACAATCCCTAGTAATAAACTACCGACGATGGCATAAATCAGTCCCGATCCTTCAAATAGCGATAGTTGTTTAGCCGTTAAATTATTTACCACCGGCAATAGCAACTGTGAAAGAACAATAGCAAGAACAGCAGCAAACAAGCAGGTAACAACCGATTCAATTAAAAACTGGTTGACCAAAGATGAACGTAAAGCACCTGCTACTTTTCTTACACCTATTTCCTTGGCACGTACAGATGCTTTGGCCGTAGAAAGATTCATATAATTGATGGCGGCAATTATAATAATAAACAAAGCAATGAGTGTGAATATGTACACGTATTGTTTATCGCCATTCGGTTCCAGTTCCCATTTTAAATTTGAAGTAAGATGAATGTCAGTAAGACGTTGAACGTAAAACTTGCTGTAGCTCTTTTCTACGTTCCTGTCGTTCAGCTGCTGGATCTTTTTTACAAAAGCAGGAACATTTGTTCCCGGTTTCAGTTTCACATAAGTATAATCATTGTAACCATTCCAGCTGGTGAGCTGTGGAGTTTTACCGGGCTGCCTGCGATAAGAAACCAGGTAATCGAAATGAAAATGCGAGTTGGAAGGGACATCTTTCATAACGGCGGACACCATTAAATCACCAAATGCATCCACATTTACTGTTTTGCCAACAGGATTTTCCTTACCGAAAATTTTCTTTGCACTGCTTTCAGTCAGTATTATCGAGTTGACCTCTTTAAAAGCTGTCTTTGCATTGCCCTTGATAAAGGGAAAAGTAAATACATCAAAGAAACTGCTGTCAACTCCATATATTTTTTCTTCAGAGATCTTTTTATCCCCGTATTTGATCAGGTAACCTCGTCCCCAGTTTGGGCGAATCCTGGTTACGTGTGCTACCTCGGGCATTTCTGCCTGCATGGCCGGAGCCAATGGCGACTGCGTGGTGGCATCTGGTATTAAACTGCCGTCATCGTTCACAAAATCTTTAACGACACGATAAATATTATCTGCATCCTTGTGATACCTGTCATAGCTGTTTTCGTCTTTTACAAAAAGAAAAATGAGCAAGCTACATGCAATACCCACCGCCAATCCAAATATATTGATCGAAGAAAAACCTTTATTCTTCCAGAGATTGCGAAGTGAAACCTTAAAATAATTTTTAAACATAAGAAAGGGTTATTCAGTACGTAAACTTTTTACCGGGTTTGACAATGCAGCCCTGATGGCCTGGAAGCTGATTGTAGTAAATGCAATGAATAGTGCAATGACAGCAGTTAATGCAAACACCTGCCAGCCGATGCCTGTTTGATAAGCGAAATTTTGCAACCACTTATTCATGGCCCACCATGCAATAGGGGAACCTATCACTATAGCAATAATCACCAGTTTTAGAAAATCTTTTGAAAGCAAGGCAACTACTCCATATATACTGGCGCCAAGAACTTTCCTGATCCCAATTTCTTTTGTGCGTTGTTCAGCAGTAAATGTGGCAAGACCAAAAAGACCCAGGCAGGAAATGATAATGGCAATTACCGTGAAATAATCAATAAGGCTCGCCTGCCTGCTTTCCGTTTCGTAGTTTTTTTGAAAATCCTGGTCCAGAAAGCTGTATTCAAATGGTTCATTCGGATTCAATTTCTTCCAGGTAGCTTCCAAGGTAGATAAAGAATGCCGCATGTTACTTCCGCCACCCAGATTGGCAACCATATAATTGAAACCTGCATTGGCATCGTTAAAAAAACGGAAGGCAAAAGGTTCAATGGCTTCATGCAGATCCTTAAAATGAAAATCTTTTACAACACCAACAATATTGAAACGGATTTGTTCTCCATCGGAATCAAATGCCAGCCATTTGCCAATGGCATCCTGCGGTGAGTGAAAGCCAAACTCTTTAATGGTTTGCTCGTTAACTACAAAGCTTGTGAGGGTATCAGCAGCGAAATCTGAAGAGAATAATCGCCCGGCCACCAGCTTTACACCGATTGTTTGCAAAAAATTATTGTCAACAAGATTAATAAACACTTGCTTTGAACTGTTCATTGACTGGCCCTCCCTGTACATTAACCAATCCTGCGGGAAAAAAATTCCGGGATAAGCCATGGAAGTACCTATAGAACGAATGCCTGTATTGTTCGCTACTTCATCCTTAAACGACTGTGCACTGTTTTTTGCTGTTGATGTTCTTAACGGAATTACTACCTGCTGGTCTTTTTGGAATCCGAGGTCCTTCTGGCGCAGGAAACTCATTTGTTTTGCAATAACAACGGAAGCAACAATCAATACTATTGAAATGATAAATTGAAAAACAACCAGTCCTTTTCTCAATGAAATAGCCGCAAGCG
>Ga0126305_10001256_pt1 | contig 11241 bp, 13 predicted proteins | sample Plot26_FD_92536 | JGI IMG/M metagenome (GOLD analysis project Ga0126305, IMG submission 92536) | Serpentine soil microbial communities from UC McLaughlin Reserve, CA, USA - Plot26 | ecosystem: Environmental > Terrestrial > Soil > Grasslands | place: USA: UC McLaughlin Reserve, Lake County... | reverse complement strand
TAAAAAAGGGCTATAGATAATATAATGATTACAATTCCAAGAATGAATGTTTTCAATCTTGAGTTTGATCTTGACTTTGAAAAGCTGCAATTGAGCACGAAATTATATTTATAAGAACGGAAATAATTTTTGTTTTAATTTTAGTATATCATAGAGAAAATTTCCATAACATACCTAAATTCATATATACCATTGTATACTTGGACTACCTACTAATCTAGCAAGTCTTAGATATAGTTGCAATTATGTTATACACTACGAACCACAGAATATTACCATTCATTTTGGTGGATGTATTTCTTAGCAAGCTGTTTAGACTTTCTATCTTTCTAATAGTAAGGAATTATTTCGTTTTTGAAAATCTCAATCTGTTCTTTATAATTGCTTATGGGCCAGAAATGTATACGTTTTGCTCCAGCTTCATGAAGAGCATTTATCTTTTGAATACACTGTTCAACAGATCCAAAAAGAAGCAAATTTTCTAACTGCTCTACAGGTCTCCCTAAGGCGGGAGATAGTGTATCCTTTACCATCTTGTGAAGTTTGTCCTTATCATTATCAATATACCCAAACATTGACATAACAGAGTTTTCAAACGATTCGCTATCTTTACCTAATCTTTTCCTGTATGACAGAAGGATGTTCCATTTTTCTCTAAACTTGTCTGGAGTAATATTATAAGCAGATGCCATCCAACCATCACCGTATTTTGCAGCCCTTCTTAGCCCAGCTTCTGATGATCCCCAAGTCCCTATGAAGATAGGAGGATGAGGTTTTTGGAATGGTTTGGGTTCAAGAGATATTTTCTCTAATTGATAATATTTGCCGTTGTAGTTTACATATGATGTTGAAGTTGTAGCAGTAGACTTCATGTCATTGTCACAATCTTCTCTCTCACTATTATTCCAAAGTATTTGTAAAATCTCTAATGCTTCACTAAACCTTCTCCATCTTTGTTCAAAAGGAATTCCGCAAATATCATAATCTCCTTTATGTGAACCAGGCCCAACTCCTGCTGCGAATAGCCTTCCAGAAGATAGAATATCTATAGTTGATAAAGACCTGGCACATATGACAGGATTTCTTACAACTATGTTCAATACAGATGTGCCAAGTTTTATCCTATTGGTTACTGCAGCAACTGCTGATAATGTGCTTAGTGAGTCCAGCCAACTAGTTCTAAAAACAATGTGGTCATTTACACTCAATGAATCATATCCAAGAGATTCGGCCTTTCTTGCAATTGAAAGCATTTGTTCTCTTGAATGAGACTTTTTCTTTTCCTTTCCTTCCTGCCTATTACTATTAAATCCCATAACGGGTAAATGAACCCCAAATACAAGCTGTTTCATTATATCATGGATAAACAAACTAATGTACCATAAAAAGTAGTTTATCGCTGTTTAGACTAGATTCCATTGCCCCTGCTGGTTTTTTCATTCATTATTATCGGAATAGTTCACTAGTATCAAACTATAATATGCATAAACTAATTAGCAATTATGACAACACAAACTACGCAAGATCCAGTGCCTCATGAAAATGCAAAGTGACTTGGAATCACGAGGGAAAATATGCAAGAGTTAATCACGAGTATGAAAGAAGGTTTACCAGCAAAAGAAGAAGCGTTTAATGTCTTTACGTCAGTCTCGAATTGCAGAACTTTTAGCCAAAGGATACACAAACCAAGGAATAATAGCAAGAGAACTGAACGTATCTGAAGCAACTGTATCACGAGATATTAAATTTCTAGAGAAGCAGGCGCAAATAAACCTACAGAACCATATTAAGAGACGTATACCTTTAGAAATGGAACACTGTTATACAGGTCTTAAAATTGTGTTACGAAAGGCATACGAAGTATTTGATAATAGTACCAGAAGTTCAGAGAAACTGCAGGCACTGCAATTGATACTAACTACTTATGATAAATTACAGGAACTATTATTAGATGAAAACTATGCAAACGAAAGTGTAGATATGCTGCAGAACCGAGAAAGGAGAATGGAAGAAAGGTTAGAATTACGAAAAGAAGAGATAATACAAAGAGCAAAAGAAGCAGAAGTGACAGAATACCAGAGACAGAGGATCCTAACTGTGTGGCCTAGCAGTAAATGAATGATGTTAAGACATATCCTACTTTGACATTAGTAGAGGCCGAAAGGAGATATGCAAATGTCGGCGCTTTCATGATAAGAAGGAGCAAGAAGACAGGCGAGGAAACAAGGCCGTCAGTGGTTTGTTATCAATGCACGCGAAAAACGTAACCGGAGAACCTTTGCAATACAAAAGACGAGCAGGTGTTTATGAGTAACATTGGTCCAGCGGGGTTATATGATTAATGGCTAATAACAACGGCAATAATAGCATTATAGATTTATCAGCGGATGGCATTTGTGAATATTCATATGCCTTGTACAACTGCGAATATTGCAGTATTAAAACGTTTCTGAGTATGGAAATGAAAGCAATGATGACAACACCGCTGATACCAAGCCAGGCGCTCTCCTTGTACGAACTAACAAGAGAACTATCGAATTAAGGGCAAGAGAGCGTGAAAATATCGAAATATTAATCCTCGTGGTCTAGTCCGTGGGTGTCACATCCTACGGATTATAGGATGTCGATACTCTCCGAGCCGTATAGTGTTACAACGGCGTGTAATTTTAAATAAACCTTTACCTATTTATAGGAACTCTTATTACTCATATCGGGCAATAAAAGCGAGCGGCAATCATGAGGATATGGGTGGTTGTGACTAAGGTACTTGAAATTCAGGCTAGAAGTATCGAGAAGGTTTTTGATTCAAAAGAAAAAGCAAACACATACGTAACAGAGCAGGAAAGGGGAGAAATGCCTCCTAATCTAAGTGGCTTTGAGCATAACGTAGAAGAATGGGAAGTTGAATGATAATTTGACCTAATTTAAACTGCAATAATATTTGAGTTCTTAAAGTTGCTAGAGACAGAAGATGAAAAATTAATAGCAAAAAGTGCATTAGAATTAATGGCGGGATTAATTGACAGTGATTACACACAACATTTTTGACATTGGATAAAAGTAAACGAGCTCCTCTTGCACATATAATAAATATTGCAGAAAAAATGGGATTGTACTTATATTGCAGAAAAAATGGATGATAGAAAAATGAGTAAATCCGATTTAGGATTTAAAAATCCAGATGAGCTTTTTGCTTCTATCTTTCAATTACAAACATATGCACAGAAAGATTCTGATAGAATACGACTAGAGCAGGTACGCGCCGTACTTTGGGATATTATAAAAACAATTAGTAATCGATTGGAAAATAATGACCGCATAGATGAACCAAATATATAGTAAGTGAAGTAAAGTGAAGCAATTATTTAGTTAGTATTTAATTATTTAATCAGGCTAAAATCTTAATTTCGAACTCCTACGCTAAGAGACAAACATATGAAATGAGTCAACAATCTTTTGGAAGGACAAACAAAGATTGGGCTCAAGAATGCTATATCGAAAGGAAAAAAGGTTAACTAACCTCTCTCTTCTTCAATTTATTTATATAACTATAAAGTAGATTTTGATCATAGAATATCGAGCATAGAGGTTTAGTAAAAATAATGGTCGATAAAATTAGTCGCCTAGGTCATGAACTCGACACTGCAAGAGAAGATTTTAAGGTATTCTTGAATGGACTTGAACGGAAAGGCACTAGCACAGAGGTGGTTCTCTGTATTTTATATGAGGCCGTTCAGTTATTTGAGAATATAGTTAAAAAAGAAGTTCAAAAAACTGGTGCAGACAAAGAAATGAGTGTAGACCAATTTCTAGATCTGATAAAGGAAAAGGCCTTAAAGAACTCTGGTAGCCCCAATAATTGGTTAGGACGAAGTGTGTAGAATGTGACTCACTTCTAACTAAGTAAATTCTCCTTCTTCTTTTACTTGGGGATTCATAGGGCTTAGCCGCAGCAAGTTTTGTAATTTGCCAATAAAAGATCCGCAATTTTGCACAGTATTATTTGATTTAGCAGACTTAGTTTTCAGATTATTCAACGGGGAGTTTTGGATGATGAGGGCAAAAGATCAGGATGAAATGCCGCATGAATGAGAAGAATTTAATAGGAAAATTAATTTCTTATTCGCTTTCATCTCCACCTTCTTCTTCGCCGCCATCTCCATTGTCTGTATCTCCATCTTCTCCGCCAAATAATGGCAGAGGTAGTCCTTGTCCCTCACCTCCATCTTCTTATTTTGATCGGAACCAATTTTCTTGATGAATTCACTTATCATTTTCAGACCACAATCATATCGAAGAATTGGGAAAGGAGACTATACCTTAAATTTGATGTGAAAGGTTATACAAGTTTCCATAATTTACTGAATAGGTCCGTGGCTTTCTACTGGAGGCTGCTCTCGCTTGTACGTTATAGTTATTTGCTCACCTTGCTCATATGTGCAGTTATTAATTTCTCTTGGAACATCATCGGATGCTTCTACTATGCATACTCCGTTTTGCTTTAAGATCACTGGTACTTCTTCAGTTATTGCAGGAGCCAATACCTGAAATATCTGAAAACCTGATATAAGGAAGACTATTAAAACACCTGCGGCAATTGCAAGTACTACCATTATTATTGGAGACATTTTCTATAAATATTAAGATATACGTTCGACCTGTTTTTGAACATTATGCCTGCATATTCTTTAGTAGATTGTTTTTCATCTGTTCATTACTAACTCTCTAATTATTTTGATTCGAACCTATTTTCTATGAGGAGGATCATTTAACGTTATGAAATCAAGAAATAATACTATTGCAGTATATTTGACACTCAATGAAATTAGTTTATTGATGACAAGTCTAGCGTTGACTATTACTTCCTTCTCCCATTACGCCGTTCGGTAGGTTGTTGATTTCTTTGTGGTAATCTGTAATTATTCCTCGAGTTCTATTTACCGTCAGTCATATATAATTGAGTTGATATTACCATCAGTAATAAGTTGCCAATCCACAAAATAGAAGTCTCAGAGTATGAATGTATACATTGCGGCTATAAATGGATTAACAGAACCAACGGCAAAGATGGGCTAGTGCCAGCCACGTGTGCCAAATGTAAGCGACCCCATTGGAATGGCTATAGTGAGGACCATGACCCGATAGGTTCCGAAGAAAAGAGTTTGAGGGTGCGACTGTACAAGTTTAAGCAGATTGACTCCAGAGTGCTATCCATCATGAGGGTCCAGTCACTTGATAATATATTATTGCGGAAAACTTATTTAAAAATAAATAGATAATAACGGCTAGCGTTCCTACCGGAGTCGCTTCCCAGCTATGACGAACCCGTTTATGGACGTAACAGCAATTGCTAGCGGTAGTAGATATGGAGGTCCCGAATTCAATTCCATATGAAGAGGTAGACCAGCAATGAAATTTAATAGAAGGAAAGAAAGAAGTTCTCCTCTTCCATCTTCTTATTCATATGGAAGATCTTCTGATATACTCTTCAGTGCTGACCCTATCTTCTCAAAATCCATTCCATTGGCTGTCCATATTACTAATGTTTGTTCATCTCCAGTATCCGACTGTCCTCCACGCAAATCTTTGAAGTTGTGCATGCTATCTATTCCAAATCCGGCATTTTTTATACTTGTAGCTATACTCTGAACATCCATAGAAGGTACCATCAATGCTCCAACTGTATCAAATGCAGCAGCAGGTGTGGTAGTAGCACCCTGATCATCAACAACTCTTATTGTTCCGGTCATTACAAACCCCCCTTCATATTCTACTGTGTCTGCGTATGCGAACTCCCCTGTGTTGTTGAAAGCAATGGGTTTTGAAGCTTGAAATTCTGTAAATTCGCCTGTCTCAAAGAGTTGAGCACCGTTACTATCCCGTACTACAATATTATGTTCATGACCTACATCTCCATTAAACCAGACAACCTGAGTTCCAGGGCCAACTGTGGCATTTTGTGGAATAAAAGGTTGAGCAATGAACCGCGCTTCTTCTTCTTCGCCTGACCCATGATGCCCTTCATTAGGAATTACAATAACAAGATGTTTTACATTGTTTCCCAGATTCGTTTGACCACTATCATAGACGCTAGCGGCGTTGAAGTCTGGCTGAGTCTGAGCTCTGGCAACTTCAAAATGAGTAATGGTCGAGGTGTCTCCTATTGCTAGAATAGCAGATGTTATTATCGCTACGTATAATACAAAAGCAACCCTGTTTTTCAAACCAAAAAAAACTTGGCATTACGGGTATATTCGTGTAGTGAATACTGAATTTGCTCCTCGTGTTTTTTTCTATAGGTTTGACTAATAGTAATACAATGACTCAGAGACTGAACCAACCATATCTAGCAAATAGGATAGGCTAGTTGAATACACTATGGTCCTCACATTGCCAATTCTCTATGTTCATACCAAAGTCACACATTATTGCAACAATTGTAAAATTTAGACTGTGTGCAGAAGCTATAGCACGAGACAATTCTTGAGCAATCGTTGAATTAATTCTCTGCTGGTCAACAAATGGGTTCGGTATTGCTGCGGGTATCTTTGCTTGTGTTTTAGCTGTACTATTGCCTATTTCAAATACTTCTGATGCATTTCCAGCTCTTACATACCCGATTGTAGGTGAGTTATCAAAATCGTCTTGTATGGTAGAAATAATCAGGTCTTCTGACTTGTGGAGCGAATTATTGCTCCCAGTGATTACATATGTAGTATCAAAGGTGCCCACTAGAACTGTTTGGCCATTTACTAGATTATAAGAATTAGCGGATGTCTTCATTATGTGAATATTATTAGTGCTATTCATTTCTTGTTCTTGCAAAACATTGGATGGCGGTACTAATGAAGTTGAATTTTTAATGGACTGGGGGAATGATGAAGGAACAACGCTAAAAACAAGAATCAAAACGCTAGAGACGAGTACACTCAAAGGTTTGTTATTTTTGTTTTTCATGGTTTATATTCAAATTAGCGTTATGTGTAAAGATAAAAAACTTTTCCACAATATTGATAATTGCATGACTACACTAGGCCTAGGGTGATTTTACTAGGCCTGTTCATCTTCACAAACACCTAATATCGAAAATCCCTACGATGACTATTTAGATAGCGCAGAAGACATGATGGATAATGATTACGAGTAGTTGGAGTATCTCGAAAAGGCTAGCACTTCCTCAGGATGTTGTGCTACTCGTAAAATACCGATTGACTGCCGTCCTGCAAGTGATCATTGATTGATGTATATATGCATATTTTTAAATTGGCTAAATAATCCCTGCAAACTTCATTGCATTAAATGTTGCTATAGTAGCTGCAAAGAATATCATAAATCTCCACCGCATTGCAGGCAGTTTAGGTGTGTGAAGTTTAAGCTGATGATTATCGACAATGTTTGTAATATAGTCTCTAACCTTTGCATTCCATATCTTGTATTCTATTCTGTGCTTTTTGAGAATTGTCTCTATTTCATAAATCACAGGTGCCCTGACTGAGCGTATATGCTGAATATATTTTCTTGAAATTTCTACCTCTGCCTGAATGGCTATTAACCCCTGTTGCTGTAGATCTAATAGCCTAACATGTATCTCCCACGGTTTGATGAGCATTTTTGCAAAACCGCTCCCTATCTGACTGGGTTTTCTATTTTCAAATTTTACGCGTTTGAATCCTTCAAGAATTAGGGTATTAATTAATTCGTCTTTTTTTATCTTTACCATCAAACTAAGATGGTCAAATTGTATTTCTTCGTTTAAAATAAAATCATGAAACCCCTTCATGAACCCGATGCGCCTCGGGTACCTTATCAGAAATTCAGCCATCGATTTAAGAACACGTTATCTAAATGTACATGATATTAAAAGGCTTCCACCATTTCTTCTAAATTTCATGTTCCTGACTAAGACCTCTGATGTAGATGTCTTGATCGGGATCAATTGTCATATCGTCCTTGGATAACTTTCTATCTGTGGGAGTTACTTTGAAACCCCGTATTACTACAGCAGGTATTGACTCGCTACCTTCGCCCATAACCACTACCCCAGTGGCTGCCAAGCCATCTGCAATTGCTCGTAGTGTTACCTTCAAAACATTACCAAATAGGTCCTTTTTCCCTCTTTCATCCTCGACAGGTTCAAATCCAGAGCAGCCTATAGCCACACCGACTGTACCAATCCTAGTTGGCATAAGCCGGCTGTCTGCAATAACAATTCCTACCCGGATTTTACGGTATATTAGAAATTTCAACCTTAGGTTTTCAGCGGTTTCAAAAGCATTGTTTGGATAAAGGATCACAAAGCCAGAAGGAACATTTGATTTGTCGATTCCTGCATTTGGGGCAATCATGCCATCCCTGATTGAGAGCAAAAATCCAGGTAGCCCTCCGAAAATATAGTCCGATTCTCTTATGGCTATTTCTGCAATTTTTGGGTCCATATGAAACCTGGTTGCTAGAATTTGTGCCTTCCTGCTGACCTTAATTTTGCTAAGTTTGAGCAGTGCTCCCTCGCTCATAGAAACAAATTTGCTCGAAATTACAATAATGTCGTCATTTCTAAATTTCAAACCTGACGCTACAATACTATCGAAGAGGTCAAACTTACCTCTTTTAATGGAAGAATGAATCGGCAAGACTTCCAAGTTTTCAGACAACCAACAATAGGGAATGAGCACCTATAGTAATTTTCCTTTTTTGCAAAAAGTTTTAACGACGTATAGCGAATCTATGTTCAGCTCGGAGAAAAATACATTGGCAGGAATGACTATTACTGAAAAAATACTTGCACGCGCTTCCAATAAAGAAAGAGTTTCACCAGGGGATGTTGTATTTGCAAAGGTAGACAAGCTAATGATGCATGATGTCTCAGGACCTGGAGTAATTAAGGTGTTCAACGAATGGGAAAAGAAGGGAAAGAAATTCGAGGGTATTTGGGATCCTGAAAGAGTATGGATAACAGAAGATCATTTTGTACCTGCCCCAGATAGGATTTCAGCTGATAATATAAATATGCTTTCTACATGGGCTGAAAAATACGGGGTAAAAAAGCATTTCAAATATGGATTAGGACAATATGGAATATGTCATACCTTATCCCATGAGGAAGCTCTAGTATTACCTGGCGAGGTGTACGTGGGTGGAGATTCGCATACAAATACCACTGGAGCAATGGGCGCATTTGCCGCTGGCCTAGGCCATACAGATATAGCTTATGTTTTGATAAACGGAGTTATTTGGTTTAGAGTCCCTGAAACAATGCTCTTCAGATTGTCAGGGAACAAGCCAGATTACATAATGGCAAAAGATATGATTTTGGCAATAATTGGTGAGGTTGGAACCGATGGTGCAAACTACAAAGCAATGCAATTTTCAGGTGATGTAGTAAAAGATCTTCCAATGGAAGAGCGTTTAACATTAACAAACATGACTACGGAGGCTGGAGCAAAAAATGGAATAATTGAACCCGATGCTACTACCGATCAATATATTCGTGAACGAACGGATGCCCAATATTCTTCACTTGTAGGCGATAAGAACGCCGAATTTTCAGAAGTCTTTGACTATGAAATTAACAAGCTTGAACCAATCGTTGCCAAGCCCTTTTCGCCTGGAAATATAAGCGCGGCAAGAGACCTGCAGGGTGTCGAAATAAACAAGGCTTACATAGGTTCATGTACGGGAGCAAAACTAGAAGATTTAAGGTTAGCTGCCAAATTCATGAAGGGTAAGAAGGTAAAGATTCGCACGGAGGTGTTGCCAGCTACCCAATCGATATATCTCAAGGCAATGAGAGAGGGGCTAATCAACACATTTGTTGAAGCGGGAGCAGTAGTAGGACCTCCCACATGTGGGGCATGCTGTGGTGCACATATGGGGGTGTTGGGTAAGGACGAAATTTGCATAAGCACTACGAATCGAAATTTTCCAGGAAGAATGGGACATGTGGAATCACAAACATATTTGGCTTCTCCTATTGTAGTAGCGGCTTCATCTCTGACTGGAAAGATTACGGATCCAAGAGATGCGGTGAAAAATTAATGAAAGGAAGAGCCCATAAATATGAAAGAGCTAATATTGATACGGACGTTATAATTCCTGGCCCCTACCTGAAAATTCACGATCATAAAGAGCTCGCAAAACATGCAATGGAAGGATTAGATCCAAAATTTCCGGAGAAGGTTTCAGAAGGCGACTTTCTGGTCTGTGGAAGTAATTTTGGCTGTGGCTCAAGTAGAGAACATGCTCCCATTGCTCTCTCATATTCAGGCATCAAAGCAATTTTGGCCCCTTCCTTTGCCAGAATATTTTACCGAAATGCAGTTGACGGTGGATACCTACTGCCTCTGGAAATTGAAGAATCCACTATGGAGAGAATTGATGATAAGGATGAGCTTGAGATTGACCCTGCCAGGAATAAGATCACTAATCTGTCCAAGAACAATGAGTATTACAGCACGAAACCCTTTCCTGAGCTAATTGCAAAGATTGTAAAAGCTGGAGGATTAATGAACTTCAAATATGACGAGGAGGAAGGGAAGACTAGAGGAGATACTTAGCAAGGCGCTCTACGCAGACAATCCTAATCTATATTCAATAAGTTACCGTGACTTTGACTCAGTTGTCCAAGTACCTCTCTTGGAGTTTCTAAAGATATCGGAGAATTTCGAAGTTATTCCTGCTAGTAGAATTATCCGAGTCGACAAAGATGGAGAGGTACTATACGAAAAGTTTTCTGCCAACTCAATTTAAATTCTATCGACTAATTTTTGAGTTAGCCGTATCTCTAGATATGTTAGATTTGATTCTGGCTATATTAATAATAAAAAATCTTTCGTAATATCTGGTTTGAAATGTTGGTCAGTCAGCTTCCTTGGAAATTTGGTAGCACATATAGGGTCTAGTTTCTAGGAACTAAATACTTATTTGTTGATCATCTTTTTGTAAATCCGTCAAGCTAGCTGTAAAAAAAACTATTTTCTGTGAGAAAGTATTGAAAACAAAAAAAGGAGTGGATTGTTTTTTCCAGTTACTTAGGATTCAGAAATTTGTAGTTATTCTTGTTGTTCTCCGGCTGTGTCGCCTTCATCTTCGTCAGTTGTCGCGTCTTCATCGGCTGCTTCTTCGTCAGCTCCAGCTTCTTCGTCAGCTCCAGCTTCTTCGTCAGCTCCAGCTTCTTCGTCAGCTCCAGCTTCTTCGTCAGCTCCAGCTTCTTCGTCAGCTCCAGCTTCTTCGTCAGCTGCGGCT
>Ga0126305_10001255_pt1 | contig 11247 bp, 12 predicted proteins | sample Plot26_FD_92536 | JGI IMG/M metagenome (GOLD analysis project Ga0126305, IMG submission 92536) | Serpentine soil microbial communities from UC McLaughlin Reserve, CA, USA - Plot26 | ecosystem: Environmental > Terrestrial > Soil > Grasslands | place: USA: UC McLaughlin Reserve, Lake County... | reverse complement strand
GCGGGCGTGTACGCGTTCGACCACCACATCGACCGGCTCGCCGATGATCACGCTCGCGCGCGGCGGCTGGCGGACGGCCTTGTCGACGCCGGCCTCCCGATCGACCCCGAGCAGGTGCAGACCAACTTCGTCCAGATCGACGTCGGCCCGCTCGAGCTCACGAAGGAAGAGGCGCTCGCTCGGATCCACGCGGAGGGCGTCGGGGTCTCCGGGACGATCCATCCGACGGTGCTGCGCGCCGTCACCCACCTGGACGTGTCCGATGAGGACATCGAGCGCGCGATCGAGCTCATCCCGCGGGCTCTCGGGGTCCTTGCCCGCGCCTGACTTCCTCGCGTCGCCCGCCTCGGGCGGCTCATTCGGAGGCGATGGGGAAGCCCTCCTAGCCGCGGTCGCCGGCGAGGAGGAAGCCGACGGCGACGGTGCCGTAGGCGGCGATCAGGGCGATCCCGCGGCCGCGGCTCGACCAGCCCTGCCACAGCAGCGCCGACGTGAACACGACCGAGCCGGCCAGCGCGGCGAGCTCGACGGGCCGGAACGCCAGGGCGAGCGGGTCGATGAGCAGGGCGAGCAGCGCGACCGCCGGGATCAGGAAGACGGCGACCTGCGCGCTCGACGCGAGCGCGATCTCCGCGGCGAGCTTGATGTTCCCGCGAGCGGCGACGACGACGGCACCGCCGTGCTCGGCGGCGTTCCCGACGATCGCCACGATCACCGCCGCGACGAAGAACTCCGACAGGTGCGCCTTGTCCGCGAAGGTCTCGATCGACCCGACGAGGATCTCGGCGATCAGCGCGGTGACGACTGTCGCGATGCCGAGCACGCCGAGGGAGGCGGGGAGCGACCACCCGTGCATCTCGCCGGGGTCGTCGGAGACGTGCATCGCGCGGTGTCGCCGTAGCGACCACCAGGTGACGCCGACGTAGACCACGAGGAGCGCGATCGAGACCGGGATCGACAGCGCGACGATCAGGTCGCGCTCGGGCTCGCCGGTCCAGCTCGGGACCGCCGGGACGAGCAGCAGCGCGACCGAGAGCGCGACGAGCCCGAGCGAGACGAAGCTCGACTGGCGGTCGAGCGGCCCGCGCCCGCCGAAGAGGAGCGAGAAGCCGAGGACGAGCAGCAGGTTGCCGATCACGCTTCCCGAGAGCGAGCCGCGCACGACCTCGAACTTCGCCTCCGCGACCGCGAACAGCGCGATGATCAGCTCGGGCGCGTTTCCGAATGTCGCGTTGAGAAAGCCGCCGATCCCTGGACCGGTGTGGCGCGCGGCGTGCTCCGTCGCCTCACCGATCAGCCAGGCGAGCGGGATCAGCGACGCCGCAGCGAGCACGAAGTCGGCCGTGTCGCCGAGGTCTGCGACGTAGTGCAAAAAGATCGTGAGCGGGGCGAGCGCGAGCGACCCCCAGAGGACTCTGCGCGCCACGCGGATACCCTAACGACCCCGTGCTCGAGGCTGTCCTCTTCGACTGGGGCGACACGCTCATGCGGTTTGCCTACGACGAAGCGCTCGTCGAGGCGGGACACCGCGCGGGCCTCGAAGCGCTCGAGCCTCGCGAGAGCCTGCCCGAGCCCGCCGCGCTTGCCGCGCACTTCCGCGAGCGCTATGAGCCGCTGTTCTGGGCGCCCGGGACGATCGAGGAGATCGAATATCCCGGCCTCGTTGGTGATCTGCTCGGCGACTTCGGGATCGACGTCTCGGACGAGGAGCTCGGCCGCTTCCTCGACGCCGAGCACCAGGCATGGTCACCGGCGCGCGAGCTCGGGGCGACGACGCATGCGCTGCTCGACTCGCTTGGGCGGCGGGGCCTGAAGCTGGGGCTCGTGTCGAATGCGTTCGACCCGGGATGGCTGCTGAGGCGGGACCTCGACCAGATGGGCATCGGCCCCCGCCTCGACGCGGCCGTCTTCTCATCGGAGGTCGGCAAGCGCAAGCCTCACCGCGCGATCTACGAGGCCGCCCTGTCGGAGCTCGGCGTCGAGCCCGACCGCGCGCTGTTCGTCGGCGACCGCCTCGTCGAAGACGTCCGGGGCCCGGCCGAGCTCGGCATGACGACGGTGCAGGCGCTCTGGTTCCGCGCGGACGAGAACCCCGACGGGATCGAGCCCGACTACCAGGCCTTCACGCAGATGGACGTGCTGAACGTGGTCGAGCGGCTGAGAACCGCCGCCTAGTCGTTCGCCTTGACCTGCGCGAACACCCGGAAAGACGGCGTGCCGAGCGGCAGCTCGAAGAACTCGGGGTTGATGCAGCCCAGCTCGTCGGCCTTGGCCTCGTAGCAGCTCGCTACCTCGACCTCGCACATCGGCAGCGGGCGCCGGGCGGCGCGGACGGCGCCGAAGCCGCCGCTCGCCTCGGCCTCGAGCAGCAGGTCGAGGTCGATCTCGACGTCGAAGACCTTCTGCATGCACCCGACATAGGTGTGCCCGACCTCCTCGAACGCGTACAGGAAGGGACATTCGCGTTCTACGCAGGCGCCGGGGTGGACGACCTTGTCGCAATGGACTTCGCAGCGGCGGCACTCGACCTCGTCCTGCGGGCGGAGGGGGAGCTCCGCCGGAGGCAAGGCCTCACGCTGGTCTGGCATGTCGGAATTGTGAAGGGCCATCACCGTCCGCCGCAAGACTTGACAAACAGCGCTTTACGTGGTTGCCCAGCGCGCATGCAGCTCCTTGAGCCGCGTCACCTGCTCGGCGTCCGGGCCCTTGCCGTTCGTTCCCGGAACCTCCAGCACGGCGGGGAGGCTCTGGAGCTTCGGGTGGCCGAGGAAGACGCCGAGCTGCTCGCCCATCACCCCGTCGAGGACGTTGTCGTGGCGATCGCGGTTCGACCCCAGCGGCGTCTTGGCGTCGTTGACGTGCACCGCCCGGAGCCGGTCGAGCCCGATCCTGGCGTCGACCTCGTCGAGCGCCGCGTCGAGCGCGCCCGGGTCGGTCACGTCGTAACCGGACACGTACAGGTGGCACGAGTCGAGGCAGATCCCGAGCCGCGGATGCCGGTCCAGACGGTCGTACAGGATCGCGAGCTCGTCGATCGACCTACCGATCGTTCCACCGGCGCCTGCCGAGTTCTCCATCAGCAGCCAGGTCGTGTCCGAGCAGCGGTCGAGCACCATCCGCATCGCGGCTTCGACGCGGTGGAGCCCGGCGTCGAGCCCGGCGCCGAGGTGCGAGCCGACGTGGAAGACGACGCCCTCGGCCTCGATCGCGCACGCGATGTCGACGGTCGCGGAAAGCGTCGCGACCGACTTCTCGTAGACCGTGTCGTCCGGCGCCGCGAGGTTGCAGAGGTAGAGCGCGTGGCAGAGCACGGAGCCGATGCCCGTCTTGGCGCGCCGCTCCCGGAACGCCGCGTACGCGTCCGGGTCGGGTGTGGGGGTCCTCCACGTGCGCGGGCTCTGCGTGAACAGCTGGACCGCGTCGGCGCCGATGTCGACGGCACGGTCGAGCGCGCCCTTGACACCGCCCGAGCAGTGGGCTCCGAGGAGCATGCGCCTACGATAGAGCCCTGATGCCCGCACCCGTCCGCGTCCGCATCGCACCTAGCCCGACCGGGCTCCTGCACATCGGAAACGTCCGCACTGCGCTGTTCAACTGGCTCTTCGCGCGCAACCAGGGCGGCGAGTTCCGCCTCCGCATAGAGAACACCGACACCAACCGCGAGGTCGCGGAGGCGACCGAGCAGATCCAGGAGTCGCTGCGGTGGCTCCGTCTCGACTGGGATGGGCGGGTCACGTTCCAGCTCGATCGGATGGACCACGCCCAGGACGAGGCGAGGCTGCTCGTCGAGGAGGGCAAGGCCTACGAGGACGAGGGCGCGATCCGCTTTCGAATGCCCGACGCGGGCACGACCGCGTGGGACGACGTCGTGCTCGGCAGGATCGAGGTTCCGAACGAGACGATCGAGGACGTCGTGATCGTGCGCTCCGACGGCCGGCCGACCTACAACTTCGCCTCGCCGATCGAGGACGCGCTCGACGGCATCACCCACGTCATCCGCGGCCCCGACCACGTCTCGAACACGCCGAAGCAGATCAACCTCCTGCACGCGCTCGGCGTCGAGATCCCGGTCTATGCCCACGTCCCGAACGTCAACGGCGGCGACGGCCGCAAGCTCTCGAAGCGGCACGGCGCGGTGACCGTCGAGGAGTTCCGCGCCAACGGGTATATGCCTGAGGCGCTGGTCAACTTCCTCGCGCTGCTGGGCTGGAGCCACGACGACAAGACGACGATCATGAGCCGCGACGAGCTCGTCGAGCGCTTCTCGCTCGACCGCGTCGGCGCGAGCCCCGCGACGTTCGACTACGCGAAGCTCGACTGGATGAACGGCGTCTACCTGCGGGCGCTGCCGCCGGAGGAATTCGCGGAGCGGCTCGTCGCCTACCTGCGGGAGCGCAGCATCGACTGGGACGCCGACCTCGTGCGCCGCGCGGCGCCGCTCGTCCAGGAGAAGATCGAGAGGCTCGGGCGCTTCCCGGAGTTCGCGCGCTTCCTGTTCGAGCCGGTCGAGCCGGTGAACGGATTCGACGAGACGGGGAAGCGGATGCTCGAAAAGTCGGCGAGCGCACTCGCCGAGATCGAGCGCTTCGAGGCCCAGTCGATCGAGCGGGCGCTGCGCTCGACCGCCGACGACCTCGGCCTCAAGCCGCGCCAGGCGTTCCAGCCGATCAGGGTCGCCGTGACGGGGTCGACCGTGTCGCCGGGCCTCTTCGAGAGCCTCGAGCTCCTCGGCCGCGAGGAGTCGCTCCAGCGGATCAGACGCGCGGCCGGCGCAGGGGCCTAGGCGGCGCGAGCGGGTCGAGTGCCCGCTGGAACGTCTGCCAGGCGCGGAGCCGGAAGCGCGGACTGGGGCGGGGAACGTCGAAGGCGAGAGCTGGCTCCGGGCCCGTTGCGGGGTGGAGTCCTCCGTCCTTTCTCATTTATAAATAGGGAACGAACCGGACGGCGAGCCGGTTACGGGTAGGCTGTGCCGAATTCGAACTGGGGGGTTCCTGCGGCATGACAGTGCTCATCGTGGACGATGACGCTGCGATTCGTCTCCTCTGTCGGGTGAATCTCGAGCTCGATGGCCTTCGCGTAGTCGAGGCCGGTTACCTCGACCAGGCGCGCGCCGCTCTAGCCGAGGGGCAGGTGGACGTCGTCCTGCTCGATCTCCATCTGGGCAACGAGCGTGGGCTCGACCTGCTCCACGAGCTGCGGCGCGACCGTCCCGAGGTCGGCGTCGCACTGCTCACGGGCAGCCCGCAATCGCGCTCGCCGGAGGAAGAGGCGCGGGCCGACGCGTTGATCACGAAGCCGTTCGAGATCGAGGAGCTCGGACGAACCGTGCGCCGGCTGGCCGAGAGGTCGGCCTAGGCGCGCGTGTAAGAATTGATTCGCCCATGAGCGTCGCGGCCGTCCGCACACCGGCGGAGTACGAATCCCGCCTCCAGCGCTATGTCTTCGAGCGGTCCGAAGAGGGCCGCGCCGTACGTGTGGGCGAGAAGGAGGTTTCCGAGCAGGCCGCGATCGTGGCCCGCTACGCCGACCTGTTCACGCGGGCACAGCTCGACGCCTTGCGCAGCGCCGAGGCCGAGGCACCGGACGAGGAGCGCGAGCGGCTCTACCGGCTGCGGAAGACCTGCGAGAGCGGGCTGATCACCAGCGAGCTCGCCGAGCGCGAGGATGCGCTGGAGAACGAGATCCTCGCTGCCAGGGTCAGCTTCCGCGGCGAGGGGATGCCGCTCCGGAGCGCGCAGGCGCGGCTCGCCGTGCTGACGGAGTACGCCGACCGCGAAGAGCTCGGGCGGCTCCACAGCGACGCATCGGCGACCTTCAACGACGACCGCCTCGAGATCCTCCGCGCCGGCGAGGAGCTCGACGCCGAGCTCTCCGGCGAGCCGGATCCCGTCGCGCGCAACGAGGAGGAGAAGGGGATCTCGCTCCGCGACCTCGCCGAGGTGCTCGGACGGACGAGCTCTGCGGCGGACGGCGTGTACGCGCGCCTGCGCGAGCGCTGGTTCGAGAGGCTGCTCGGTCCAGAGCGCGACGAGCTTCCGAACTCGTACCACGTCGGCTACCTGCGTCGGCTCTCCCCGCTCGAGTCGACCTACGTGAAGGAGCGCGCCGTCGAGGTCTGCCTCGACACGCTCAGCCGGCTCGGCTTCGACATGAACGCGGAGAAGAACATCAAGCTCGACCTCGACGACCGACCGCAGAAGTCGCCGCGGGCGTGCGTGATCGCATCCGACCCGCCGCGGGTCGTGCATCTGATCACGCGGGCGCAGGGCGGACTGCACGACTACCAGGCCTTCCTGCACGAGGCCGGCCACGCGCTCCACTACGGCAACTGCGACCCGGCGTTGCCGTACACGTTCCGCAACCTCTCACGCGACCACGCGCTCACCGAGATCTACTCCTACATCTTCGAGGCGATCTCCCGAGAGCCCGAGTGGCACGCGCAGTACTTCGGCCTCTCCGACGAGCAGGCGGCCGAGAACGCCGAGGCCACGATCTTCCTGGAGGCGGTGCTGTTCCGTCGCTACGTCGCGAAGCTGCAGTTCGAGCTGGACTTCTGGTCGCGGTTCGCGCAGGACGGTGGCTCCTCGGAGGGGTACTCCGAGCGCCTGACCGCCGCCGTGGGCGTGCGCTACCGCTCGGACGCCTTCCTCGCCGACATGGACGCCGGCTTCTACTCGGCCGACTACCTCCGCGCGTGGATCCGGGCCGCCCAGCTCCGCGACCACCTGGTTCGCGAGGTCGGCCACGACTGGTGGCGGAGTGCCAAGACCGGCGAGCTGCTCCGGGAGCTCTTCGCGGAGGGGACGCGACCGACGAGCGAGGAGATCGCGGCCCGACTCGGGTTCGATCCGCACGACACGCGGCCGTTGCTGGCTGAGCTAGGCGCCTAGACGCAGCGTGCCGGCTGCGGTCGCCTACGACCGGTGGCACCGGTACGACGAGCTGACCGAATTGCTGCGGTCCTGGGCGGACGAGCTGCCGGGGCTGATGAAGGTCGAGTCGATCGGCAAGTCGTACGAGGGCCGGGACATCTGGCTCGTAACAGTCACAAATTTCGAGTCCGGCCCCGACCTCGAGAAGCCGGCGTTCCTGGTCGAGGCGAACATCCACGCGATCGAGGTCACAGGCTGCACGGCCGCGCTCCACCTCATCCACCGCCTGCTGACGGGCTACGGCGACGACGACCGCGTGACGCGTGCGCTTGACACCCGCGCCTTCTACGTCGTCCCGCGCCTGAATCCCGACGGAGCCGAGCTCGCGCTCGCCGACCGGCCTCGCTTCGTGCGCTCGAGCGTCCGGCCGTATCCGCTCGCCGACCCTCAGGACGGCCTCCACGAGGAGGACCTCGACGGCGACGGCCGCATCCTGATGATGAGGCTGCCCGACGACAACGGGGCCTGGAAGCAGCACGCCGACGAACCGCGCCTGATGATCCGCCGCGAGCCCGACGAGGGGCCGGGGGAGGGCCAGTTCTATCGCCTGCTGTGGGAGGGGACGATCAGGAACTACGACGGCGTCACGATCAAGATCGCGCCGCCGCTCGAGGGCCTCGACCTGAACCGCAACTTCCCTTACGAGTGGTCGACCGAGGCCGAGCAGCGCGGCGCCGGGCCGTACCCGACCTCCGAGCCCGAGGTGCGCGCGATTGTCCAGGCGGTCGTCGAGCGGCCGAACATCACCGGCCACATCGCGTACCACACCTTCAGCGGAGTCCACCTGCGGCCGTACGCGGGCTATGCGGACGAGTACTTCCCGCCGAACGACCTGCGCGCCTACAAGCTCATCGGCGAGGAGGGAACGCGCCTGACCGGGTACCCGAACGTCTCGGTCTTCCACGACTTCAAGTACGAGCCGAAGGAGTCGATCAAGGGCTCGGCGCACGACTGGCTCTACGACCACGTGGGCGTCTTCGCGTGGACGACCGAGTTCTGGAGCCCGCAGCGGCGGGCCGGGATCGAGGACTACCAGTTCATCGAGTGGCTCCGCGACCATTCGCCCGAGGACGACCTCAAGCTGCTGAAATGGGCCGAGGACGAGGTGGGCGAGCGCGCCTACGTCGACTGGTACGAGTTCGAGCACCCGCAGCTGGGCACGGTCGAGCTCGGCGGCTGGGACGTCATGGCGTGCTGGGGCAACGTGCCGTTCAAGTTCCTGCGCGACGAGATCGCCCCGCACGCGGACTGGGCGCTCTGGCACCTGTCGATCTCGCCGCTGCTGTCGATGCGGTCACTCGACGTCGAGCCGCTGGGCGACGATCGTTTCTTCGTGCGGCTCGTGCTCGAGAACACGGGCTGGCTGCCGACGTACGTGACCCAGAAGGCGGTCGAGCGTCAGTCGGTGCGGCCGCTCGAGGTCGAGCTGACGCTGCCCGAAGGCGCGCGCGTCGTGGCCGGAGAGCTGCGGACGGAAGCCGGCCAGCTCGAGGGCCGGGTGCACTTGCGGAGCGCGCTCTGGTGGGGCACCGACCAGGGGACGAGCGACAGGGCCAAGCTCGAGTGGGTCGTCGAGGCGCCGTTGGGCGGGACGCTCGGGGTGGAGGCGCGCCACCCTCGGGCGGGCGTCGTGCGCCGTGACGTCAACCTCTCGACGAAGGAGGAAGTGTGATCTGGGTCGTTCTGCTGTTCCTGCTGATCCTGATCTTCGGCCTCGGGTCGATTCTGAAGGCCGCGTTCTGGCTGCTGGTGATCCTGGCCGCGATCGCGGTCGCGCTGTTCTTCTTCGGGTCGCGGCGGCTGCGCGCCTAGGCCTCGGGCGGCGCCACCTCCACGGTCTCGACGTCGACGACGACGTATCGGCCGTACAGGAGGCTGTGGATCACGGCTCCGATCACGCCGCCGATCAGCGGTGCGGTCAGGTAGATCCAGAAGTCGCCCCACTCATTGCCGACGAGGGCAGGGCCGAGGCTGCGGGCGGGGTTCACGGAAGCGCCGCTGACCGGGATCGCCGCGAGATGGACGGCGACGAGCGTGAGCGGGATGGCGAGCAATGCCGTCCCGAACACACGCTGGCTCCGTGACGACTGAAGGATGACGGCGACGAAGATCGTCGTCAGCAGCAGCTCCAGCCAGAACGCGTCCCAGTTGGCCGAGGCTTGCGTCGCGGTGCCCGCGACGTCGTCCTGGCTGAACGCCGCCAGCACCGCGAGCGAGGCGAGGATCGCGCCGGCGATTTGCGAGATCCAGTAGCCGATCATCGTCGGGAGCTCGAGCCGCCCCGACAGGAACATCCCGAGCGAGACGGCGGGGTTGAAGTGCCCTCCGGAGATCTCCCCGAACGCGTAGAGGCCGGCCAGCAACGCGAGGCCGAAGCCGAACGCGATCGTGATCACGACCGGCGCGTCGGTGGCGACGGCCGCGAGAATCGAGAGCGAGCCGACGAAGACGAGCGTGAAGGTGCCGAGCAGCTCGGCGAGGTAATTGCGCAGCGCAAGGTTCTCCACCGGAGTACCTCCAAGGGATTCGAGGACGCGGCCGCGTCCATTGTCGGTGCGGCGGCGGACGCCGCGTCGAGGCCCGTCAGTCGGTCAGCCGAATCGCGACGTCGTACTTCGCCACCGAGGTTCGCTGCCCAGGCGTGTCGCCGGCCGGCATCGCGCCCAGCGTCTCGTCGCCCCGCCGGTAGTCGTCGTCGTTCTCGAAGAAGACGACTACGAGCGACCGCTCGGTCTCAGGGTCGTGCAGCACCAGCACCTCGCTCGCCGGGATGTCGTCGGGCCGCTCTTGCCCGCTCATTTCGCGCTTCATCTCCTCGACCCGGTCCTTGCTGACTCCCTCGAACGTCACCACGCGCGCGACTGCCATCAGAGCCTCCTTGTCGGTTCAGACAACCCTACGCCTGTTCGCGCCGGCGCTCGGACAGCGACCCACTGGGCGGTGACGGCGATCACGTCACCGGGGATAAGCTCGACGCCACGGCGAACCGCGCCGCTGTCCGCGAGAGGAGAGAAGCCATGATCGCTGCCGACCTGTCGACCGACGCGTTTCGCGAGGCGCACGAGCACGTCAAGGTGCACGCGCATCACACGCCGCTGGTCGGGTCGAGGGCGCTGAGCGAGCTCACGGGGGCGGACGTCTGGCTGAAGGCGGAGTCGTTTCAGCGCACGGGCTCCTACAAGATCCGAGGGCCGCTGAACAAGCTCGCGCTGCTCGACCAGAGCGCCAAGCAGGCCGGCGTGATCTGTTCCTCGGCGGGCAACCACGCGCAGGGCGTTGCGCTTGCCGCGGCGATCCACGGCGTTCGCGCCGTCGTCGTGATGGCCGAGAACGCGACCCCGTCGAAGGTCGAGGCGACGCGCGGCTACGGCGCCGAGGTGGTGCTGCACGGGACGATCTGGGACGAGGCGAACGAGAAGGCGCTCGACCTCGTCGACGAGCAGGGCCTGACCTACATCCATCCCTTCGACGACCTCGACCTGATCGCAGGCCAGGGGACGGTCGGGCTCGAGATCTACGACGACCTGCCCTCGGTCGAGACCGTCGTGGTCCCGATCGGAGGCGGCGGCCTCATCGCGGGGATCTCGATGGCGCTCAAGTCGATCGACTCGAGGATCCGTGTGATCGGCGTCGAGTCCTCGGGCGCGCCCGCGATGAAGCTGAGCGTCGAAGCGGGTGAGCGCGTGCAGCTCGATGACGTCGACTGCGTGATCGACGGCCTGACCGTGAAGCGGGTCGGCGAGCTGACCCTCGACATCGTCCGGCGCCACGTCGACGCGGTCGTGACGCTGCCGGACGAGCAGATCTTCGAGGCGCTGCTGTGGACGATGGCCCGAACCAAGATCGTGGTCGAGGGAGCCGCAGCGGCCCCGGTCGCCGCGCTACTCAACGGCCTCGTGCAGGCGGAGCCCGGCGAGACGGTTGTCTGCGTCCTGAGCGGAGGCAACCTCAAGCTCGATCAGCTCCACGGACTCAGCTGGAACTAGCGCAACCAGGCAGGTCGGACACCACCGTGAGCGTGGAGTCCGCGCGCCGATTTGCCCTGAGGCCCGGTGGGTGGCCACCGCTCCGGCGGGCGGCTCGAGATCGATCACGAGCGCGAGTGAACGCGCGGGCAGCGCGCGCCGGCCCGCTCGCGTTGCCTGCCGGGGCGAGATTCAGGGGCGTACCGGGGGACCGTCGGACGCCGCCGACGGAATCCCGCGTCGCGATGACGCGCAGACGTCCTCAGCCTTGGTTGTGGTTGACGACCTCGACGTTGTGCCCGTCCGGGTCGAGCACGAACGCGCCGTAGTAGCCCGGGTGGTAGACCGCG
>Ga0126305_10001254_pt1 | contig 11248 bp, 14 predicted proteins | sample Plot26_FD_92536 | JGI IMG/M metagenome (GOLD analysis project Ga0126305, IMG submission 92536) | Serpentine soil microbial communities from UC McLaughlin Reserve, CA, USA - Plot26 | ecosystem: Environmental > Terrestrial > Soil > Grasslands | place: USA: UC McLaughlin Reserve, Lake County... | reverse complement strand
TCGATGTAGCGGTCCTCGTCGAAGATCCGCAGGTCAAGCTCGAGGTCCGTCCAATCGTCGGGAAGCGAATCGAGGACTTCCTGGAACGAGTCGGCGAGCGCCATGTGCGTCAGGCCGGTGCCGTACGGCGCCGGCAGAGGCATGTGCCGTTCATAGGTTCCGAAGCCTATTGGAGCCCGGGTGCCTTCTTAGGCGAAGAACACCTGCTGCAGCACGAACACGTTGAGGGCGATGATCATCCCGCCCAGCACCGAGGCGATCGCTCTCAGCCAGCGAGGGTTAGCCATGCTCCCCATGACGTCGCGGGGCCGCGCGATCAAGAGCGGGTCGAGCACCCGGTTCATGCGTTTACTCCCACCGGCTTTACGCGCATCTTCTGCGCGAGCTCCTCACCTAGCGCGTGCTCGCGACCCTCCACCTCGACCACAAGCGGACCGCCGAACGGCTCGACGCCGACGATCCGAAGCCGAGCGCCGGGGCGGATGCCGCGATCCGCCAGGTAACGGAGCATCTCGGGGTCGGAATCGGACACGCGGGCGAACGTCGCAACGTCTCCGGCGTCGAGCCGCGCGAGGGCCGTGGTCCGGTCCGTCGCCATGGCAAGCTCGGGTGTGGGAATGGGATCTCCGTGCGGATCGAGCTTGGGATTGCCGAGCTTGTCGGCAATCAGTCGCTCGAGATCCTCCGAGATGTAGTGCTCCAGGACCTCCGCCTCGTCGTGGACGCGATCCCACGGCATCTCCAGGTCCTCGGCCAGGAAGGCTTCGATCAGGCGGTGGTGCCGGATCACCTCGAGGGCAACCCGATCCCCGGCGGCCGTCAGCGTGACGCCGTGGTACGGCTGGTAGCGGACCAACCCGAGCTCGTCAAGGCGCTTGAGCATCGCGGTCACGGTCCCAGGGGAAACTCCGAGGCGCTCGGCCAGCGCGGAGGTGCCGACGGGTCCATCCTGGCGATCGGCCAGGGCGTAGATCGCCTTCGCGTAGTCCTCCACCGCCTCTGAGTTGGCGGCGGCGGGATCGCGGCGAAAGCCCGAATGCGCCATTAAACGGCCACCAAGAGGCTCGTCGCGTACATCACGGCGATGCCGCCCAGCATCCCGACAACCGCGACGGGGGGAAGGAATTCGTCCGCCGTTTCCCGCATCGCCGGCCACAGCTGCCTGATCACCTGGACGATCGCTCCGGCGCCGACCCCGAACAGGAACGCCCCGAGCGACGGGTTGAAAGCGGCGGCACCGATCCAGGCGCCCACGATCGCAGGACCACCGGCGATCAGGCCGAGTCCGGCCAGCCGACGCAGCCTCGGTCGCGTCTCGGCCAGCGGGGCGACGATCGCCAAGCCCTCGGTGGTGTTGTGGATCGCGAAGCCGATCACGAGGAACGCTCCGAGCGCCAGCGCCCCGCCCGCGTAGGAGGAGCCCACCGCCAGGCCCTCGCCGAGGTTGTGGAGCCCGATCCCGATCGCAACCAGCAAGGCAAGGAAGGCACCCGTACCAGCCGCCCCGGTACCCATCGCCGGAGAACCGTCGCGGACCTTCCGCTGCCGGCCGCCGAGGTACCCCTCGGCGGCCGAGAGGGCCAGGTACGCCGCGACCACGCCGAGGAAGACCAGCAGCGGGCCACCGAATGCGGACGGCGCGCCGCCCGCAAGGTCGATTCCCTCGATCGTCGCGTCGATGGCGAGGAAGGCCAGGAGCCCGACCGTGAAGCCGATGAGCACACGCATCCATTCCGCCGTGACGCGGCGCACGAAGGGCAGCCAGAGCATTCCCATCCCGACCGGGATCAGCCCGACGTAGACGCCCAGCAGCGTCATCAGCCCATAGAAACCAAGGCCCGCATCGGGGGTCTCGGCGGCGCTCGCGATCTCGGTCGAGATGGTGCCGCCGGTCGAGGTCAGGAGCGTGATCTCGTACGCCTGACCCTCGACCCAGTCGTAGGGGATCGTCAGCGTCGTCGAGCCGAGGCGCCCGACCCGCTGCCCGTCCGAGGCCGTGAACGGGAGGTAGGCGTCGTTCACCGAGACCTGGGAGATGTCGACGGCGTCCGGACCGTCGTTGCGCACCATGAGCTCAAATTCACCCGGGTGCAGGACCGTGCGTTCGACCGCCAGGTCTTCGATCGGGACGCCGCTGCGCTGACCCAGCCCCGGCCCGCCGAGCAGGGCGAAGGCGCCCAGCGTGAGCCCGATCAGCGCGAGCGGGATCAGGCCCAGCAGCCAGACCGGGGCACCCGCGAACGAAGTGCGCCCGGCGGCCGTGCGAGCCTCCATCATTCGACCACCTCGAAGAAACCCAGCCAGCCAAGCTCCGCGAACTCGTTCTTGTGGGCGTGGAACATGAAGCGGCCGGCATGCGGGAACCGCAGCTCGAGGATCCCTCGCTGTCCCTGCGCGAGGGCGACGATGTCGGTGTGCTCAGTCGGATCCAGCCGGGTGCCGGTCGGGAAGTAGTCGAAGAAGTTGGCGTGGATGTGGAACGAGTTGAGCTGGTCGTACTCGAGGATGTTGAGCAGGTAGATCCGCACCAGCTCGCCACGCTTCACCCTGATCGGCCGATCGACGTAATGGAACGGGATCGAGTTGACGGCGTAGATCTCGTTCTCGGAGTCGTAATTGGTGTCGAATCCGTTCATCACCATCACCAGCTCGTCGGCCGCCGGGCGGCCCTGCTTGGGGTCGACGATGAAGGTCCCGTAGAGGCCCTTGGCGATGTGCTCGGCGAGCGGCATCACGTGGCAGTGGTAGTGGTGCATCCCGAACGGCGCGGCGTCGAACTCGTAGGTGAAGTCATCGCCGGTTCCGATCAGGCCTCCCCCGCGCTGCTCGCCGACCCCGGGCATGCCGTCCATCGCTGCGGCGTGGATGCCGTGGAAATGGGCCGTGTGCGGGTGCGAGGACGCGTTGACGAGGCGGACGCGAAGCAGCTCGCCCTCGCGACACCGAAGCGTCGGACCGGGTATCCGGCCGTTGTAGGTCCAGGCCGCGAAGCGGACCCCCGGTGCGACCTCGATCTCCTTGTCCTGGGCGACGAGCGTCCACTCGCGCAGCACGCGCCCGCTTGCCAACCGGCGCGTCCGGCCATAGTCGAAGTCGCGAACGAGCTCGCTCGGATCGAAGCCGTTCGCCCGATGGTCGACGGTGCCGCCGGCGGCAAAGCCGTTGTGCATCGCCATCCCGGTGGCTGCCTTGGAGCCGTGCATGGCTTCGTGGGCGCTGGCCGCCTCGCCTCCGCCCAGGGCATGGTGGATCCCGCGGTGAGGAATCAACTCGTGCGCCGCCGCCAGCGTCGGCGCGGCGATCGCGCCGGTCACAAGCAAGCGTCTCCGGCTCAACTTTCGATCGGACACAAATCGAAGTTTGACACATCCAAATCTGACGTGCCCCTGCCAACGACCGAGGCGGTGGCGCCGCGCGGCCTGCGTCGGGGGCGACAAACGTCGCCGCCTAGAATCACTTCCGTGAGCATTGACACGGCAGTGGAGATCGACGGCCAGTACCGGGCCATGAAGGAGGGCGCGGGCGTGCTGGACCGCTCCTCGCGCGCCAAGTTCGTCGTCCGCGGCTCGGACGGCGCCGAGTTCCTGCAGGGCCAGCTGACGAACGACATCGAGGCGCTCGAGCCCGACGCCGGCTGCTACTCCGCCCTGCTCGACCGCAAGGGGCACATGCAGGCGGACATGCGGGTCCTGCGCCTGAATACGGGCGATCTGTGGCTGGACACCGAGCCCGAGGTCGCCGGCACCGTGGAGCGCCACCTGCGCATGTACAGCGTCGGGCGCGAGGTGGAGATCGAGGACGCATCGGGCGACTGGTCAATCGTCTCGGTCGTCGGACCGGGGGCCGTTGAGGCCGCCGGCTCCCCACCGGTTGCCCCCGAGCACTCACAGCGCCACTACGAGCGCGAGGGCGTGGAGATCCTGGCAGTGGCGACCGATCTGGGCCTCGATCTGATCGTCCGCGCCGAGCAGTCGGTCGAGCTGCAAGAGTTGCTCGCTCGATCGGAGGCCGTCGGGGTCAGCGAGGCCGCTGCCGAGATTCTGCGCGTTGAGGCGGGGCGTCCGCGGTTCGGGCGGGAGATGACCACGGCAACGATCCCCCAGGAGGCTGACATCGACGGGCGGGCCGTGAGCTTCACCAAGGGCTGCTACATCGGGCAGGAGACCGTAGCCAGGCTGCACTACAAGGGCAAGCCGAACCGCCACCTTCGCGGGCTGCGCCTCGAGGCCCCCGCGGATGCGGGCGACGCGATCAGGCTCGGGGAGCGCGAGGTGGGCAGCGTGGGAACGACGGTCCTCTCCCCCGCCCACGGTCAGATCGCCCTCGCGGTGATCAGGCGCGAGGCGGAACCGGGTGCCCGCGTCGAGATCGGCGACCAGGGCGTCGGCGCCGAGGTCGTCCCGCTTCCCTTCTAACGGTCGGCCCCTCCGCACTCCGAGGCGGCGAACTTGCGCCTCGAACAGGGGCTTCGGTTAACGTTGCATCGATGGCTACGAGGGGTGCGCGGAGAGCCTCACGCCGCGGGCGCCTGGCCGCGCTTGCAACGAGCGTGACGCTCGTGGGCGTCCTGCTCGCCGGATGCGGCGCGGAGGACTTCAAGAACAACCCCCGCGTTGCCGCGCCGATCGAGGTCAGCGCGCGGGTCGATTCCGACCGCGTTCAGGTTGCCCCCAACAAGTTCGGCGCGGGCCTCGTCAACTTCACCGTGGCCAACCTGTCGGGCTCGCCAGTCCGGTTCAACGTCACCGGGCCGACGGAGGGCGCCACCGCCGAGATCCAGCCCGGTGCCCCCGACCTCCTGAAGATGAACCTCAAGGAGGGCACGTACGAGGTCACGGCCAGCAAGGCCAAGATTCGCCCCGCGACGATCAAGGTCGGTCCCGACCGGCCCAGCTCGCAGAACGAGCTGCTGGAGCCCTAGCGGGGCGACTTCCTCCTCAATCCGGCGCGTCCTGCGCCGCGGCAGCGACCAGCGAGTCGATTCGGGTGAGACAGGCCTCGGCGTCTTCGATCAGGGCGTTGAGCTCGGTGCGTGCTGCCTCGGCACCATTGGTGATGCCAGTCAGCGACTTGCGCACTCGGTTCGCGCGCTTTAGCGCTGCCTGAGCTTCCTCGGACGCGTCTCGGACCCCGCTTGCATCGACCTGGAGGGTGCTGTCCCTCGTGGCCAGCACGCGGGCGCGCACGTAGCGATAAACGAGACGCAGCGCCAGCGGATCCGGGTCGTCGCGGTCCAGCACGGCGATGATCTTGTTGCCCTGGTACTCGGTCAACTCTTCGAGTCCGGCCGGGATCTTGTCGTCACCGGCGACGACGAGCACGGCGTATGTGGCGTCGCGCTCGCGCATGCAGGCGTTCAGCTCGGACCAGGCGTCGTTCTTCGACAGCCGCTTGTTCTTCGCCTCGAAGACGAGGTTGGCCAGGGTCCCACCGAGTCCACCACCCAGCTCGACAACCGTGTCCCCCTTCTTGCCGCCAGCTTCCGACGATTCGTCCCCGACGTGACGCGCTGCGTCCCCCTGGACTTCGGCAATCCGCTCGATCTCGGCGTGGACCGTCTCCTCGAAGCTGCGACCCTTTCGTGTCCCCGCCTCCTCCGCTTCGAGAACGCGCTCGTCGGCATCCTCACGCTCCAAAAGCCGCGCGATCTCCTTACGAAGCTCGGCCACATGCCCCTGCGTCGCGCGCGCCTCGTTCCCATGGGATTCCCTGAGCCGTTCCATTTCCTGGCGATGGCGCTCCTCGGCCTCTACCAGTCGCTTCCCGATCCGCATCTGCATCGCGACGAGTGGGTTCGACCCATCCTCCGCGGTGAGCGCGCCGATCAGCTCATCACGCTGCTGGCGTGTTGCGGTGGCGACGATCTCCTTGATCTGGCCCTGCACGGAATCGTTGCGTTCGGCTCCGAAAGCGGCAGCGAGCTGCTCCGCCAGCGCATCAGCACCCTCCTCCAGGGTGCCTCCCAGCTTGCGGTCAAGCTCACCGAGCCCAGCCTCGAGCTCGCGTCGCACGTAGTCGACGTTCGCGGCGGTCTCCTCCGAGTCGAGCACTCGAGCGCCAATCTCGATCGCCTTAGTCACCGTCTCGGGACCGGCCTGACCAACCTCCGCACGCTCACGGACCAGTCGCGCCGCCCGCTCGTCCGCGACGGTCAGGCTCTCGATCACGAGCCGGTCGGCGAGCGCGCGAACGACGCCCTCGCCGGTCGGCTCCTCTATGCGTAGTTGTGGCTTCTCGGATGCTTCCATCGGACCCTCGAAGGTAGTCGTCGGATCCGACGGAAAGCTGACGCCGCCCACGGATCGCGGGGGCGATCCCACTTAGTGCCACCCTGGTGTGCATAAGTGGGATCACACAAGCAATGGTTAGGATGCGCGCGGTTTCCGTCCTGCCGGTCCCGAGAGGAGGAGCGTGGCTGTAGACGTATCGGAGGTCTCGAAGCTCGAGGTGGAGCCGGGTGCGCTGCCCGAGACGATGGCGGCCTGGGTGATCCGGCCCGAGCGCGAGGGCGAGCCCAAGGACGCGTTCCAGCTCGAGGAGATCGAGCTTCCCGAGCCCGGCGCCTTCGAGGTGATCGTGCGCGTCATGGCCGCGGGCGTCAACTTCAACAACGTCTGGGCGGCTCTCGGCAAGCCGGTCTCCGTGTTCAACTACGGCGACCACAAGGAATGGGGCCACCACATCGGCGGCTCCGACGCATCGGGCGTCGTCTGGTCGGTTGGCCCCGGTGTGACCAAGTGGAAGCCGGGCGACGAGGTCGTCATCCACTGCAACCAGGCCTCCTACGAGGACGTCGAGGTGCACGGGCTCGATCCGCTGGCGGCGCCCAGCCAGATGATCTGGGGCTACGAGACCACCTGGGGCTCGTTTGCCCAGTTCACCAAGGTGCAGGCGCAGCAGCTGCTGCCGAAGCCGCGGAACCTCTCCTGGGTCGAGTCGTCGGCCTACGGCCTCACGTACTTCACCGCCTACCGCATGCTCATCGACCGCTGCAAGCTCCAGGCCGGCCACAACGTCCTGATCTGGGGTGCCGCGGGCGGGCTCGGCGTGTTCGCCACCCAGCTTTGCGCGGCGGCGGGCGCCAACGCCGTCGGGGTCGTCTCCTCAGCGGACAAGGGCGAGCTCGTAAAGCAGCTCGGTGCCGTCGACTTCATCGACCGCAACGAGTTCACCGGCATGATGCGGAAGGGCGGCGAGTCGCCGGAGGAGGAGAAGGAGCGCTTCAAGGCGTCGCGCGGCTTCGCGAAGCGCGTGAAGGAGATCCTTGGCGACGCGCCGGACATCGTGTTCGAGCACGTCGGCCAGGCGACCTTCCCCACGTCGGTGCTGGTCGTCAAGCCGTTCGGCAAGGTGGTCATCTGCGGCGCGACGTCCGGCTACAACCTTGACTTCGACGTCCGCTACCTGTGGATGCGTCAGAAGGAGATCCTCGGATCTCACTTCGCCAACGCGTACGAGTGCATGCGCGCCAACCAGCTGATGGCCGAGAGCAAGATCCGACCCGTGCTGTGGCAGGCGATGGGATTCGAGGGAGTCCCCGAGGCGCATCAGCTCCTGCACGAGAACAAGCACCTCGGCAAGATCTCGATCATGGTCGGCGCCACGGACCGTGACGAGGGAAAGCACGAAGAGGGACCCGGCGCGATCTGGGCCGAGGTGGGAACCTGAGCCGCCCGAGCGCGTGCTGACAATGCCCGACGTCAACTACATCGATTGGCACATCCACGCATTCCGGGCGGATCGCTGGCTCGAGATCTGGCGCCCGGCGCTTGACCGGGCGATGGCGTTCGGCGCCCGGTCCTGCATTCTCAGCCGCGACGTGGACGATCCCCTCCACTTCCGGCAGGTCTCGACCTGGGACGACCACGAGGACTTCGAGCGCTACTGGTACTCGGACGAGATCTCGGCGCTGCGAGAGGCCGCCCTGAACTACTACAACAAGCCCCTCCTGCCGAGCTGGCACACCACGACGTTCGACGCCTCGGCCGTTCGAGCCGTGGACTGACCCTCCCGGTCAGTGGCGCTCGAGCGGCGCCATCGTGAGGCCCGCGTCCTTCAGCAGCTCCCAGTAGAGCTCTGCGACCTCCTTGGCGCCGGTCCAGACGACCGCCCGGCCGGAGCTGTGGATCCGCTCGGCGAAGCGGTATCCCTCGTCGATCGTCACACCGGGGATCACGTTGGCCAGCGTCCTCGCGACGTGGTCGAACGTGTTGTGGTCGTCGTTCAAGACGATCACCAGCCAATTGCCGCCCAGGCCCGATCCCGGGCCGCCAGTGCGGGGACGCTCGAGCGTCTCCGTCGCCATGCCGTGAGGGTAAACGCTCCCGGCCGGGCGGTCGCCGTAGCCGAGGGCGTCCAGGCTAGGGCCTGGGAACCTGCAGCTCGAGGTTGCCGAACGTCGCCAAGGCCGGCTTGGTGCGCTTCTTCTTGTAGCCGAGCATGACCTCGACCTTGCGGCCGTCGACCTGTCGGGAATTGCGGTCGGCGACCTTCGCGAGCCGCTTGCCGTTGACCTTCGCGACGATCTGCGAGCCCACCGCCGAAAGCAACATCGCGTTGGGCTTGTTCGTGCCGTCGATGGCCTTGTTGCGGCCCTTTGCGAGCAGGCCGGCCTTGTCCCCGCCGGTGCGCCGGACAAGCCTGAACTTGTGCTCGGTCGGGAATACCTGGAGCTCGTACCCCGTGTCCTTCGCCGATCGCACCGCGATGCCCAGATAGACGCCGTCCCGCACGCGCTTCGGCGTCTCCTTGAGGAGCTTCTCCTTCGCCTTGAACTTGTGGTTGGGGGCATCGGCGTCCCCTTCGACCGGCGGCCGGTAGCCGCATACCGTCTTGCCCTTCTTCGCCGTCACGACCACGCTCTTGGCCTTCTTGCGCCAATCCTTGTTGCAGTTCTTGCCCTCGGCGTGGCGAAGCTCCTTCGCCTCGCCCTTGCTGGAGAAGTTGTTCGAGTAGACGGTCACGCCCGCGATGGCGGTGGCGGCAACGAGTGCGGCACCCACCGCCGCGAGGACGAGCGCCGTGATCCAGGCTTTACGGGTGCGGAATCCCATCGGGGTTCGTGCAGCGTAGCCAGTCGCGGTGCGGTCAGCGGGCCTCGGGTTGCGCCGGCCGACCCTGCTTTCGCCAGTAGCGCTCCAGTCCCAGCCACTGCTGCTTGGGCGGGGCGGCCTGTCGCAGGCGCAGCACGGCGTCGTCCTCGACCGCCCGTTCGGTCTCGGCCGCGACCTCCGCCAGGAAGCGGTCGCGGTCACCTGGGCGCGCGAGCGCCGCGCTCCACCTCAGCCGCTCGCGGACTCGCTCGAGCTGCTCAAGGGGATCGTCCGCGCGACCGAAGTGCGTGAGGCACAGGCGGCGCGGCCGCCAGGCCGCGACCGCGTCCAGCGATCGCTCCCATGCCTCGACGTCGATGTCGGGCGGCGGGGTGGGCGCGAACGTGAACTCGTGCGGGGGAATCCGCACGCCGGCCACGTCGCCCACGTACGCATCGCCTGTTTCCTCGTGGAGATACGCGACGTGGTGGCTCGCATGCCCGGGGGTGTAGGCGACGCTGAAGCCCTCGACCGTCTCACCTCCCTGGAGCGCCACGACGTTCTCGGCGGGCACCGGAAGCACCTCGCCCCAAAGCCGCTCCATGTCGTCGCCGTACAGGCGGCCCGCGCTCTCCAGCAGCTTGGCCGGGTCGATCAGGTGCGGCGAGCCGGTCTCGTGCACGTAGACGCGCAGGTCGGGGAAGCGCTTCACCAGCGATCCGGTGGCGCCGGCGTGGTCGAGGTGGATGTGCGTGAGCAGCAGCGCGCGCGGCTCGGCCGCCAGGCCCGCGAGCAGCGTGTCCAGGCACGTGGACGGGCCCGGATCGACGATCAGTCCCTCGAGTTCGTAGGCCCCGATCACGCGATCGTTGCCGAGGTGCATGACGTCGATGAGATGGCTCATCGGATCAGGCCGAAGGGGTGGCGGAGAAGTATGCGAAGCAACCCGACTCCTCTACCCGATCGGCCTCGAGATTGGCCTCGTTCAGCCATCGCCTGAGGTCAGCCACTGTGCCGCCCGGCCCGAACCCGCCGCGCCCCGGTTGCACCAGCAGCCGTTGCCGTCGGTGTGGGCCGCGGACGATCATGCTGCCCTCGAGACGACCTCCGGGTCGCAGGCAGCGGGCGACCTCCCTGATCGCAGCCTCCGGATCCGGAAAGCAGTGGAGCCCGAAATGCGACAGGAAGAGATCTGCCGAACCCGTCCCGACGGGGATCGCAGTCGCATCGCCCAGGATGAGCTCGATCTGCGTGAGCCCCCGGCGTGCGCGCGTGGCCCGGGCCCGCGCGAGCATCCCCTCAGACAGGTCCAAGGCGACGTAGCGCGCGCGGTGCTCGGGGGAGAGCGCCCGAAAAGCGACACCGGCGCCGCAGGGAGCATCGACAATCAATCCGCCGCTCGGAACGTCGGCAATCCGGCGCAGGCTTTCGTAGAACGGGCGCAGATCGGCACCCCAGATCACTCGCCCGATGACCCGGCTCAGCGCCTCGTGCCCCATGTAGTAGGCATAGATCGCGCCAAATGGTCCGTCGAAGATCTGGCGGACTCGCTCGTGGATCGCCCGGTCCCGGGTCACGCTCGACTGGATTCGAGCGATTCCTTGAGCCGCTCGTAGTAGCCCGCGAATTGGCGCCTCAGGACGCGAGCGAGGATTGGCTCGGCGAATCGGAGGGGACCGCTGAGCTTGCCCTCCGCAATGAGGTCGATCCGCGTCCCTCCGCCCGCCGGCCGGAACTCGTTCCTTCCGTCGATGGGCAGCGGCCCGGAGACGATTCGCAGGTCGAACCGCCGATTCTCCTCGTACTCGGCGATCTCCACGATCGCTTCGACGTTGCGGCCAAACGGTCCGCGTCGCACCTCCCGCAATCGCGTCCCTGCGCCCATCGGACCATCGGTCTCCTGGGTGACGGAAACCAAGTTGGGTTGCCATTCGGCGAGCTTGGCGGGATCGGTGACGTACGCGAACACCTCCTCGACGGGGCGATCCACGACGACTGTCAGCTCGACGCGGATCAACGCAACCGGGGAGCGATCTTCCCGATCATTGGCCGCTCGAACTTACAATGCCTGCATGGCAGATCACCACCTGCCCGAGCGCGACCGGCCGTGGGTGATGCGGACCTACGCCGGGCACTCCGACGCCAGGCGCTCCAACGAGCTCTACAGGCGGAACCTGGCGAAGGGCCAGACGGGGCTCTCGGTGGCCTTCGACCTC
>Ga0126305_10001251_pt1 | contig 11268 bp, 12 predicted proteins | sample Plot26_FD_92536 | JGI IMG/M metagenome (GOLD analysis project Ga0126305, IMG submission 92536) | Serpentine soil microbial communities from UC McLaughlin Reserve, CA, USA - Plot26 | ecosystem: Environmental > Terrestrial > Soil > Grasslands | place: USA: UC McLaughlin Reserve, Lake County... | reverse complement strand
GAAGCTGTCAAGAACGGGTAGGGGCAGTACGCCGCCCTATTAGCACGGCGCCAACGGAAGACCGGGCGGTTAGACTGGACCCGGTGACCTGGTGTAGGAAGATTCCTGGTCAGGTAGGCTTGCGTTGTTGCGCTCTCTTCATGTAGCTTTCAAACCGAGCCTTCGGTCTCATCCTGTCGCGCACCAGGATCGCTACCGCCGTCCGGGTAGCGGTCCGTCATCCATCGCTCGACCTCAGCCTCAGGGGCGCCCGCGTCGTGTGGCGGCGGTTCGTGGCGGCGGTTCGTCGAGTCGGCCATCAGTGCTTCGGCCTCGTACCAACGTCGATCGTACATGCTCGCCTCCCTTTCCTTCCTCTGTGTCGACCCGGATCACCAAGGTAGGGCCTCGAGAACAGCGCGGGAGCCGGCACTGCGGCCGGCCCCACGTCCTCTGATTAGCGTTTACGAGAATCAGCGAAGGTTTCACTTGTTGTAGGCAGCCACCACTTCAGCGTGGCGATCGGCGGCGGAGTCCGCGCCGTTACCCGTCTGGGCGGGTTGTGGTCGATCCAAGTCGTGTCCGTAGTTGTTCCAACCCTCTCCGTAGAAGTCGCCTGTGCCCGCCACGACCGCGCCGGGGTTGGCGCCGTCTTCGCCCGAGGAGGTCGCCGCCGGAGGCGCCGCCGTGATGAGCAACGCGGCCAGAGTTATCACCACCACGGTCAGCACGGCCGTGGTCAGCGCTAGCACCGCCGTCAACAGCGGTCGGTGGTCGAATCTCGCGATCATCGCTTCGTCCTTTCGCTCTGTTTTCTCTTTCCCTTACCCGACCTCAACTGGTTCAGGCCCAATGACACCTCCTTGTCCTTGTGGGGCTCTGAAGCTTTTTGAGACTTCATGCACGCAGCGTAACCGGTGGCCGTTAACCGGCCGTTACCTGAGATGGCCACTTTATGGCCATCTTTTGAGGAAATGCTGTTACTGGTCGCGAAGGTGGGAGGCGACCTGCTGGCGGGAGTTAAGGTTCAGCTTCTTGAGTATGTTGGTGACATGGTGATGCACCGTGTGCTCGGAGAGCACCAGTTCGGAGGCGATCCCGCGGTTGGTCAGTCCTCGCGCCACGAGGAGCGCGACCTCCAGCTCACGGCGGGTGAGCTTCGTCAATGGCACCCCGTCCGGCGGCACTGTTGGCCCGGGGTGTTCGTCCGGGAGCGCCAGGGCCTCTTCGGGGGTCATCGTCTTCCCCTCCGCCCATGCGGATTCCCACGCCGTCTCGCCCAGGCTCTCGCGGACGGCGGCGATGTACGGGGCGTGGAAGTGACGTTCGGCGGGGCCCAGGGTGAGACCCAGGGCGTCCAGCAACGCTTCCGCCGCCCCCCACAACCGTGCGGAACGGATCGTCTCTCCCTGCGCGCCGGATGAGGCGGCCAGGACGTGCGTGATATAGGCTACGGCGTGGGTGTTGCCTGTGCGCCGGGCGAGGGCCAGGGCTTCCTCGCATAGCGTGCTCACCCGTTCGTGTTTGCCGTGGCCCAGCGCCGAGAGCGCTCCCAGCCACAGGGCGACCGTGATCCCCACCCTGTCGCCGGTCCCTCGCAGCAGGGCTATGCATTCCTCGTACAGCGCCTCGGCCCGGTCGAAGTCGTGGCGGACCACCGAGATCAGACCCATCCTCTGCAGCACGCGGCCCGCGCCCACGTTATCGCCCAGCTCACGCCACAGCGCCAGAGATTCCTCGAAGAACCCCCACGCCTCCGCCGGCCTCATCCGCGAGTAAATCTCGACCATCCCCAGGTTGTGGAGGGAGATCGCCGCGGTGGCCTGCTCACCTTCGAAACGCCGCGAGAGAGCCAGCGCTTCTTCGCTCAACGCCCTGGAACCATCGAAATCCAGCCACTGCCATGCCATCCATCCGGCGCAGGCGAGCGCCCTGGCTCGCGCGGGCGAGGCGTCTTCGCCTTTCTCGAGCGCCGCATCCAGCCACCCCAACCCCTCGCGCAGGCGACCACGGACGCGCCAGAACTCCCGGCCCAGGGTACCGGCGAGCCTGAGCCCGAACTCGGGCTCACCCGCGTCCAGGCACCACCTCAGCGCAGCCCTCAGGTTGTTGTGCTCGGTCTCCAGCCGCCGGAACCATATCTCCTGCTCCGCGCCGACCAGTTCGGGCTCGGCCGCTTCGGCGAGCGCCAGGTACCACATGGCGTGCCGACGCCGGGCCGCTTCCACTCCTCCGCTCGCTTCGAGCTGCGCCAGCGCGTACTGCCTGACGGGCTCCAGCATCCTGTGACGCACACCGCCTTCGTCACCCCCCTTGACCACGACCAGCGACTTCTCCACGAGCCCCGAGAGCTGGTCCAGGACGCCATCCTCCTCGAAGCTACCTTCCTTCCCCACCGCCTCTGCCGCCCCAAGAGTCCATCCCCCCGCGAACACCGAGAGCCTACAGAAGAGCTTCTTCTCATCCTCCGAGAGCAACTCGAAGCTCCAGTCCAACGCCCCCCTCAGCGTGCGGTGCCTTGAAGCCGCCGTCCTGTTGCCACCCGTCAGCAACAGCAGGGAATCGTCGAGCCTGTGCGCTATCTGACCCACCGACAACGAACCGACCCTCGCGGCGGCAAGCTCTATCGCCAGCGGGATGCCGTCGAGACCCCGGCAGATCTTTGCGACGTCGCTCGCGTTCCCGGGCGTTACCGAGAAGTCCCGTCGCCTGTAGTAAGCGCGCGCCGCGAACAGCCGCGCGGCCTCGTAGGCTTCGACCTCCTCGACGGTGGAAGGTAGTCCGTCCGGCACCGAGAGGGATGGCACAGGCCAGTTGAGCTCTCCAGCCACGTCCAGGGGCTCGCGGCTGGTGGCGAGGACGCGCAGGCGTGGGCACGCATCGAGAAGTACGTCTACCAGCCGGGCCGCAGGCTCGACGAGGTGTTCGCAGTTGTCCACTATCAGCAACCGCTCCTTGTCACGCATGGACTGAACGAGGGTGTCGGTGATCGGGCGTCCCGGCATCTCCGGTATTCCGACGGCTTCGGCGACCGCCTTCGGAACCAGCTCATCCTCCGAGAGAGATGCCAGCTCCACCAGCCACACCCCGTCGGGGTATGCGCCAACGAGATCGCGTGCCACCTCCAGAGCCAGCCGCGTCTTACCCGAACCGCCGGCTCCCGTGAGCGTCAGGAGCCGCGTCATGGCGAGGGCGCGCTTGACCTCGATCATCTCTTTGCGTCGTCCCACGAAGCTGGTCCTCGGGGCGGGCAGGTTGTGCCTGCCCAAGCCCGCGGGTTCTTCGGGCAGGACACCTTGATCTCTCCCCTCCTCCGCAAAGGCGCCGGAAAGGATCTCCTCGTGTAAGTCGCGGATCGATGCGTTTGGCCTCACCCCAAGCTCCCTGGAGAGCGCCTCCTCGAGCCGCTCATATTGCCCAAGCGCCTCGTCCCGACGTCCCGAGCGTGCGTAGAGGCGCATCAGGGCAGCGTGCGCCTCCTCACGCGCAGGCTCCTCAGCCGTGGCCCTCCCCAACGCTTCGATGGCCGGTTCTTGCTCGCCGCGCTCCTCGTAGGTGGCCGCGAGTTCTACCAGGAGCGCCACATTCAGCCGCCGAAGTTCCTGGCGACGGCTCTCCATCCACTCCTCGTAGCGGTCCGCGGGCAACAGCTCTCCGGCATAAAGGGCCAGCGCCGTCCGGTATGCTGCGGGCTCGCGCTCACGTCGGGCCGTCGCCGCTGCTTGTTCGAATTCTTCGACATCCACCCACAGCGTCCCTGCGGGACAAAGCGCCAGCCATCCTTCCTCGGACGCCATGTAGCGGGAACCGTCGGCCGGGTCCAGGACTCGGCGGGCGGCGTGTAGGGTGCGGCGCAGGTTGTTAGAGGCAGCACTCTTGCCGAGATGCGGCCAGAGCCTGTCCATCGCCTGCTCGCGGTGGAGGCGGTGGCCAGGCGCGAGAGCGAGCAGCTTGACGAGCGCCGCCGCGTTCTTGAGCCGCCACTCGCCCTGCCTTATAGTCCGGGACCCCACCCGGACCGAGAAGCCGCCGAGCATCCTCACCCGAACAGCCTCTGGTTTGTGGTCCATCATCGCTGTCTCCTCTTGGCAGCAATGATAACAATATGACGCCACTCCTTCCTCCGGGGCTTCGCTCTTGCCCACCTGTGGTCCTCGGCTTCGCGGGCGTGGACGGCCTCTTTTGAGATACCGAGAAGACCGTGATGCTCTTTTCCGACGCCAGGCTAGGCTTGCAGCACGTGAACGACGCGGTCAACAAAGACGCATGGCTCCTGCTTGACGGTGCATCATGCTATCGGGCGGTATGGATGCGACGATGAAACCCTATGTGATGCGAGGAGATCGAGTGGATTTCGGAAGACTGGCTGATCACCGTCGGGTTTACTCGTGGGAAGACGAGACAGTCTTTGGAGGGTCTTACTATCCCCCTCCGGCAGTTGAAAAAGGTGAAGATCGACCGCCTTGGTGGAGCATTCAAGAGGACGATCCATGCACCTGCTAGATAACGTCGTGCCGGAAGATCGCGCCTCCGAAATCGCTCGACACCGACGAACCGGGATACTGGTGGACAACACCTTCTACCAGATCAAAGACGTCGCGTAGGAAGATTCCTGGTCAGGTAGGCTTGCGTTGTTGCGCTCCCTTCATGTAGCTTTCAAACCGAGCCTTCGGTCTCATCTTTTCGCGCACCAGGATCGCTACCGCCGTCCGGGTAGCGGTCCATCATCCATCGCTCGACCTCAGCCTCAGGGGCGCCCGCGTCGTGTGGCGGCGGTTCGTCGAGTCGGCCATCAGTGCTTCCGCCTCGTACCAACGTCGATCGTTCATATTCGCCTCCTGTTACTTGCTTTGTCGGCCCGCCGGCAAAATGGACTGTTGTTCTGAAGTCCGGACATTGCCGGGAATACGCTCTTACCTTCTCGTAATGGCGTGTGTCTCGGAAAGACTGAGACTTTCCGAGACACACGCTGTGATGGTCTAGCGACGGCTGCCTTCGTGGTAGCGTGCAACGACTTCGGCGTGGCGGTCGTTGTAGGGGTCTTGTGTGATGCTCGACCCTCCGGTGTCCCTCGCGTGGATCGCGGGGTTGCCGCCACCGGTCGGCGTGGTCGTCCGCAGTACGATCACCAGCGCTACCAGCACGATCAGCGCCGCAAGCGCCACTATCGTCCTGAAGTCGTGGCCGCGTATCGTCGTGTTCATCTCTCTCCTCCTCGCTTTTCTCGTTGCCCTTAACGTCGTGCACTCAGCATAGAGGAGGGTCGTTAACCGGCCGTTACCCGAGATGGCCATAAAGTGGCTATCTCTTCCGAAGGGGACGAAAAAATAGAGGGAATGCTGTGACTGATCGCGCAGGCGGGAGGCGACCTGCTGGCGGGAGCTAAGGTTCAGCTTCTTGAGTATGTTGGTGACATGGTGATGCACCGTGTGCTCGGAGAGCACCAGTTCGGAGGCGATCCCGCGGCTGGTCAGTCCTCGCGCCTGCTCGGCTCCTCGGGCGTGTGCTGGACCGGTTCGCTTAGCGAGCCGCTTAGCGGCTCGCTAAGCGGCTCGGCTACCCCGAAGAGCCTGGCTGCCTTCAAGGCTTCTTCCTGGGCTCCGGCAACGCATGCCATTCCCTCCAAACTTTCTAGGTCGTAGACCATCCTCTGTCTGCCCAGCTCCTTGTGGAGCGTGAGGCTCTTCTCGCATCCCGGGCGGGCCCCTATTTCACGATGGGCTGGGCCAGGATCCAGAGGCTCGTTATGGTGTAGAGAACCATCAGGACGAGCATGGGGAGCTGGCTCCTGAAAGCACGTCCGGGGTCGCGCAACAGGCGCAGCGAGATCGAGTGCGCCAGATAGACGGCGATGACGTGCCCTACCACGATCAGGGCTACCTGTGAGTACCAGACGAAGCTCGCCCCGACGATGCCGTAGCGGGGGTCGAAACCCGCGGTGCCGAAGAGGTTCCAACCCCATCCCAGGGGGTCGGAGATGAGGGAGAAGATCATCTGCCCCTGGATGAGCAGGTACGTGTAGTAATGGGCCATCTGGTAGGCGATGGCGATGGGTACGAGGGAGAACGCGTAGGCGGCCGCGAACTGCCCGAACCCCGCTTCCCCTCCCCCGCCGAAGATTCGGCTAAGTTCCACGAAGCCGAGGTAGATACCGAAGAACAGCAGCGGTAGCAGCATCACGCCAAGCGTCTGATCGACGGGGGTAAGACGAACTATCTCCAGCCAGAGCGGGGTCTCGAGCAACCCATCGAAAGTCACGCCGGCCAGAACAACGATCACGAAAGCGGCAACCCCCGGCAATGCTATTTGCGGAAGCCTGAGACCTACCGCGAAGGGACGCAGGTTCAACTCGCGCTCGTCGGGATCGGCGTGTCGGAAGCACGCATAGCAGTTCACGCACCGGCCCGGCTCGCATGCGTCGCAGCCCTGGCAGATGCCAGGGGTCTTCACCCTAACCTCCGTGGGCGCGAACCTGCCGAGCAGGCCGAAGAATACGGAGAATGCCTCGCCGTGGCGCAGCCACGTTTCCTTTCCGAAATAGGCCATGGCGTAGAGCGTGATCAGGGAGTAACCCAACGCGAAGAAGGCGATGTTGCGCGGCACGTAGGACCCCGAGAAGACGTTCTCGAACCACACGAACACGAGGTAGAGCCCCACGGCTGGCCAGATGCCGAGTGCCCCGGGATAGGACTCGCCTAGTTCCAGGTTGTCGCGTAAACCCAGCCTGCGGGCCAGCACTTCGGCCCAGTCGAACAACACGCTCAAGGGGTTCACGAGCGGCCACAGGTTTCCGACGAGCGCGGTAAAGAAGCTGAGGCCCACCCACCAGGTTATCCACACGAAGGTCGGCGCGATGTTGAAGCCGCTCTGCAAACCCACCAGCCCGGAGATCACCACGACGAAAAAGAGGAAGACGGAGAGCGCGCGCAAGCCTCCCAGGAGCAGGCGTGAGGTTAATAGTGCTCTCAGCCACAGGATGCCGAACAGGTCGAAGCGGGGATAACGGTAGGCGTCGTCGGCGTCCGGCGTTTTGCGAGAATAGAGGGCCAGGGGAACGAAGGCCAGCACGACCGCCGCGGCGGCGCCGTAGAGGTAGAGCCAGAGCGGGATCGGGATGTCGTAGGTCGGCCCGAAGCCGTGGGCCATCGCCGATCTGGCGTATACCAGTACGAGCGAGAACGCTACCGCTGTGGTTGCCAGGCGGCGCATCGTACACTTCCTACCGTGGTCGCACCTGGAGCACGCCGAGCTCCTTCTCGATCTCGTGGTCTTCTATGTCGAAGCGCCCCGTGAGGTCTGCCTCGAGGTCGATCTCGGCCTCCCTGCCCGGCTCCACCTCCTGCTCCACGTCGTAGCCGTGCACGTGCAGTTCCGTGGGTTCGTCGGCGTTGACGCGGAGCGTCACCGTATCGCCCTGGTTGACGGAGATCTCCTCAGGGCTCATCTCGCCATCTTTGATGGAGACGTCGAAATCACGGTCCTGCGGCCCGTCATCCGGGGTATCGGGGCGCAGCAGGAAGAACAGCCCGCCCAGGACGAGCACGACGACCAGACCCACAACAGCCGCTCTTCTCACCCCAGTTCGCCTCCGTGTCGCCGGGTCTCTATATTCGTCACGATTCCGCTACGGCTGTAGCGGAAGCGCGTGGCGTCAGCGTTTCTCGCGCCGCCTGGTCACATACCTCATGAGGCCGTCGGTGAGCATGGGATAATTGCCGGCCATGTCGTATTGTCCCGACTGCCCGGTGTCCGCGCCCTCCGCGAGCATCTCGGCGTCCCCTTTAGCCTTTAGCTCTTCGGAGATCTCCTCCCTCTCGGCCCCCTCGTCCATCCGGCCCTCGACGAAGAGGAGCCAGTCCTGCAGACGTTGTTCGAGCTCCCCGAGGTGCCGATTTACGTCCTCGTAGCTCCCGAAGTGCGTCGGCCACAGGCTGACGGGCGCGATCTCCCTGATGTGCTCTATGCTCCGCACCCACGCCTCCACGTCGATCTCCGGCGGCGGCGTCGGCGGCCGGACGTAGGATTGGCCCGGGAGCCTTATACCCGCAACGTCGCCCGCGAAGAGAGCACCCGAATCCGGCTCCAGGTAGGCGAGGTGGTGATAGGCATGCCCCGGCGTGTCGTGGGCGACGAGGACGCCCCCCGCGGCTTCCGCCTCCCCGCTTTCGTTCATGATCACGACCCGGTCCTCGGGCACCGGCCTGGCTTCGCCCCAGAGCTCGTTCATGCTCTCGCCGTAGATGCGGGTGGCGCTCTTTACGAGCTTGGAGGGATCCACGAGGTGCGGATAGCCTACTTCGTGCACGTAGAAGGTCGCGTTCGGAAGCACTTCGGCAAGGTGTCCCGAGGCGCCGGCGTGATCGAGGTGTATGTGCGTAAGGAAGACCTGGCGCACGTCCTCGTGGGAGACGCCATGCTCTTTCAGGCCTGCTTTCAGGCGTTCCAGGCACGTCGTCGGGCCGGTCTCGATGATGGCGGCGGAAGAGCCATCATCGGCCAGCAGCAGGAAAGAAGCTATTACCTGCTCCTTGTCCATAAAATCGAGGTCTATGATCTCTATGTTCATCTACGGCCCTCCGGTTGCTCCAGCCGGAGATTATACAGACCCTCTTTGCTAGACTTCCGACGCGCCTCCGAATAGAAAGGACCTACCTTGGATCTCGACCTCATGCGCGAGCTATCAGTCAAGACGGACTCGAAGATAGTCCTGCTCATCCTGGACGGGTTGGGAGGACTCCCGCTGGACCCATCGGGCCAGACGGAGCTGGAGGCCGCCGAGACCCCGAACCTCGACGCCCTGGCCGCGGGCTCGGACCTTGGTCTCTCGCGTCCCGTGACGGCGGGTGTGAGCCCTGGCAGCGGTCCCGGGCACCTCGCCCTCTTCGGCTACGATCCCGTGCGCTTCCAGGTCGGACGCGGCGTGCTTAGTGCTCTGGGCGTCGGCTTCGATCTCGGGGAGAACGACCTGGCCGCCCGCGTGAACTTCGCGACCAGGGACGAGGAAGGCAAGATCTCGGACCGCCGCGCCGGCCGCATCCCCTCGGAGAAGGGCAAAGAGCTCGTCAAGCTCCTGAACGAGAACCTGAAGATAGAAGGCGTCGAGGTCTTCGTGATGCACGAGAAGGAGTACAGGGCCGTGGCCGTCTTCAGGGGCGAGGGCCTCTCCGACGCCTTGGCCGACTCCGACCCCCAGCGCACCGGCCTCGAACCGCTCCCCGTCGAGCCGACGGACGGGTCGCAAGAAGCGAGGAAGAGCGCCGAAATCGCCAACTCCTTCGTGAAGCAGGCCAACGAGATCCTGGCCGACCAGCACCCCGCGAACACGGTCCTGGTGCGCGGCTTCGGGATGCACCCCGCCCTCCCCTCCTTCGAGGAGACCTACGACCTGGACGCCGCCGCCATCGCGAGCTACCCGATGTACAAGGGCCTGGCCCGCCTGGCCGGCATGCAACTCCTCGAAGAGGGCGAAGGCATCCCCGGCGAGTTCGAGACGCTGAAAGCGAACTGGGACAACCACGACTTCTTCTTCATCCACATCAAGCCGACCGACGCCGCCGGAGAAGACGGAGACTTCGACAGAAAAGCCTCCGTGATAGAGGAGGTAGACGCCCAGATACCGGGCCTGCTCGCCCTCGCCCCCGACGCGCTGGCCATCACCGGCGACCACGCCACGCCGGCCAAGCTGAAGAGCCACTCCTGGCACGGCGTCCCGTTCCTCCTGGCCTCCCCCTACACGCTCCCCACCTCCGACCGCTTCGGCGAACGCCCGTGCGCCGGTGGCACCCTGGGCGTCTTCCCGGCCGAAGAAATAATGGGCTACCTGATGGGCCACGCACTCAAGCTCAACCGCTTCGGCGCCTGAGAGCACGCCGCGGAGCATAGCATGCACAACGGCGAGGAACTCGCCTTACTAGAGGAGGAGATCGTCTCCTGTCGCCTCTGCCCACGCCTCGTCGCCTGGCGCGAAGAGGTGGCGAGGGAGAAGCGGGCCGCTTTCAGGGACGAGGAATATTGGGGACGTCCCGTTCCGGGGTTTGGGGATCCCGAGGCCGACGTAGTCGTCTTCGGCCTCGCCCCCGCGGCCCACGGGGCCAACCGGACAGGCCGCTACTTTACCGGCGACCGCTCCGGCGACTTTCTGTTTTCGGCCCTGTATCGAACCGGTTTCGCCAGCAGCCCGGTCTCACGCAGGCCCGACGACAGTATGCGACTATACGGGCTCTGGATCTCGGCCGCCGTCCGTTGCGCCCCGCCGCAGAACAGGCCGACCCCGTCCGAGCGCGATGCCTGCCTCCCCTACGCCACCCGCGAGCTGGAACTGCTCGACGCGAAGGTCGTGGTCTGCCTCGGCGCCTTCGCCTGGGACGCCGTTCTGCGCCTGCTCGGCGTGAGGCCGAAGCCCAGGTTTGCCCACGGTGCCGAGCATGGGGTAGGCTCGCTCGCCCTTCTCGGTTGCTACCACCCTTCGCAACAGAACACCTTTACCGGCGTGCTCACCCCGGAGATGCTGGACGCCGTCCTGTCGCGGGCGCGGGAGTTGTCTGGGACGGGCTGAGCGATCCTCCCCGCCCGCTCCGGGAAACCCGCTCAACGGCTTCGTCGGTTAGAATGCACGCTCGTGGGTTGCATCAAGTACGAAACAGTTCGTGCGATCTTGCCGGCGGCCGCTTTGCTCGTCGTCGTGCTGTTCTTCGTGGGGGCCTGCACCGACGATGAAGGAAATCGAAAGCACAAGGATCCTCCGGAGCAGAAGACCGAGATGACGGAGGAGACCACCCAGCCGGCCACCATGCTCGAGACAACCGAAGATTCGCAGCCGCCCGAGGTCACCCTCGGCGACGATTCCGGGAACGGCCCAGGCGTCGTGATCCGCCTGGAAGGGGACCCCGAGACCACGTTCTCCGGCCTCTGCTCGATGGGAGCGGCGCAGAAAGTGCTAAGCGGCCAGGTCCCCCAACGCTTCGAGTTCGACCCGAAAGGGCAACGACTCTCCTGCCGTATCGAGAAACGGGACAACAAAAAGGGTGACCTGAAGGTCGTCCTGGCCGCAGGCGAAACCACCCGCTCTGTCCAGCAGACGAACACCCCAGGCGGCGTAATAAAGGTTTCCTACAAAGGATAGGTTTCGGGAATCGACCGAAGGGAGATACCATGGGACGACAAGTCGTGAACCGGGAAGACGCCTGGGACCTCATGTGCGAATGGACCCAGAGCGACACTTTGCGCAAGCATATGCTCGCCGGCGAGGCCGCCATGCGGGCGTATGCACGCCGCTTTGGCGAGGACGAG
>Ga0126305_10001250_pt1 | contig 11277 bp, 14 predicted proteins | sample Plot26_FD_92536 | JGI IMG/M metagenome (GOLD analysis project Ga0126305, IMG submission 92536) | Serpentine soil microbial communities from UC McLaughlin Reserve, CA, USA - Plot26 | ecosystem: Environmental > Terrestrial > Soil > Grasslands | place: USA: UC McLaughlin Reserve, Lake County... | reverse complement strand
TGAGAGAGTGAGAACCCGGGCACTAAAGGATTGGCGGGACGGTCAATGAGGCGGCTCAGCGCCCCTCAATCCTCCCTGCCCGGGGGGGCGGCCGGCTGACCTCCCGTTCCACATCGATCTGGAATCGTGGGGACCGTGGCGACTTACGTGCTGATCGATGTGGACACCGGCATCGACGACGCGCTGGCACTGCTGTACGCGATAGCGCACCCTGACCTGGAGGTCGCCGCAGTCACGTGCGTATCGGGCAACGTCGAGCTCTCTCAGGTCGTGATCAACACGTGCTCGGTGCTTGGCGTCGCAGGCGCGCCTGGCATCTCGGTCGGGCGTGGCGCTGACGCCACCTTGTGTGGGAACGGACCGCGGGCCGGGCACCAGCATGGTGCCAACGGTCTCGGGGACTTGCGCTTGCCGAGTTCAATACGTCCGCAGGCCGGTGACGGGGCGGTTGAGCTCATGAGGCGTCGGATCCTTGACGCCGAAGGGCCGGTGACAATTGTCGCGCTGGCACCGCAGACCAATATCGCCGCGCTCCTGAGTGACCACCTGGGCGAGGTCGCCACCGCCATCGGGCGGCTGATCTTCGTCGGCGGTCGTCTGGTCGAGCCAAATCCGCCCGAACCCGCGGAGTTCAACGTTGGCCACGACCCTGAGGCCGCGGCGATTGTTCTTGACTCGGGTCTGGCCATCACCATGTACGGACTGGATGTCTTCAACCAGGTGCTCCTCTCCTCTGCGCAGGCAGATGCGCTGGCCGAACAGAAGCATCCGGCGACGAAGTTGGCGGGTGAGCTGCTGCGCGTACGGCCCGGCCGCTTGATCGCGGATGCGGGTGCACTGATTGCGTTGACGAACCCGGAGTTGTTTACCATCGAGCAGGCGCCGGTCCGGATTGGGCTCGATGGCGCCGAACGCGGCCGGACCCTAAGAGATCCGGCCGGGCCTGCTATCGATGTGGTGACCGCGGTCGACGCAATTCAGGTTGCGCTGACTTTTGCCGATGTTCTCCGTGCCGGGGCACCTCATTGAGGGCCAACTCGCCCTGCTAGATACCGACCGAGGTGGGAAAGATCAAAAGAGATGGTGTGGGTTGAACCGCACTACACGTCCCAGACGCACCGGTTGTCGGAAACGCGAGCGATCAGTGCTGGTGCTCGGCGTGAAGCTTCGCGACCTGCGCGTGGACCTCTTCCATGTTGAGACCCTTCACGGCGTCGATGACCTGCTTCAGAGCGGGGCCCGGCAACGCGCCAGCCTGGTTGAAGACCAAAACGCCTTCCCGGAAGGCCATCAGAGTCGGAATGCCTTCGATGTTGAGTGCCGCTGACAGCCCCTGATTCGCCTCCGTGTCAAGCTTCGCGAACGTGACGTCGCCGTACTCCTCGGAAGCCTTCTCATAGATCGGAGCGAACCTCTTACAGGGTCCACACCAGTCAGCCCAGAAATCGACCAACACGATGTCGTTCTTGGTGATGGTGTCCTCGAAGTCGTCGGCGTTGATGTTGATCGTCGGCATAGGTGCTGCTCCTCGGGTGGCGGATGATCTGGCGGGCTCCGGAGAGCACAACCAGCAGGGACTTTGCCGTATTCCAGCCGTTACTTGATGGCCACGATCCTGCGCATCGGGATCGCCACCTCGACTAGGTCACGCTTCTGTAGCCGGTCCTCGAGATATTCGATTGCCCGTTCGACCCGCGACCACCGCGTTTGCGGTAGGTAGAGGGCTGACATGACCAACTCAGCGTCGGATTGGGTGCGGATTGAAAATCGATAGCGCTCGCGGGCGTCCTCCACGGTCGTCATACCGTGCAGCTCCAGTATTTTTGCGAAGCCGGTCAGCTCCACCGGACCAGGGAACTGCGGCTTGGTGCGGAGCCGGGCGTTGATCCGCGTCAACACCTGGACGTCGCGCGGACCGAGCGGGCGGATCGCCGGCGCGATTCCGGCCAGCACGCCGCCGGGCCGAAGCACCCGGGCGACTTCTTCGATCACCGTAGTCAGCGGCTGCATGACAACGAGGCCGATCGACGAGGTCACTGCATCTACGGACGAATCCCGGAACGGCAGCCGAAGCCCGTCACCCCGGACCCACGGTCCTGGTCCTCGTCCAGCCGCCAGAGCCAGTTCGTGCTCGGAGATGTCGAGCCCGACGACCGTGCGTCCGTGGCGGGCCAGTTCCCGCGACATCGCTCCCGAGCCGCAGGCCAGGTCGACGACAGTGGTCGCGGATTCGGACACCGCCCGAGCCAGCCACCGGTACGGGGAGTGGTCACCCGCCATCGCCTGAGAAAGCACCGCCTCGATGATTCCGGTGCGGTCGGCGTGGAACTCGGAAAGATATGCTCGCCAGTCCAGCCCTCGTCCTTCAGCGCGATCGGAGTTCATCGCGCCTCCTCACCCTCCGACAGTGCTCGAACCACGTCCTGCCCGATCGTGCGGAGTAGCCGGCCCGCCATGATCTGCCGGCCAGCCACTGCCGAGACCAGGGCCGACATGCCGGGCAGCTCCTCGGCGTCCGGGATGCCCTCGTGGCTCGCCTCCGTCAGCGGGTTGCATCCGTCCCTCCACGGCCGGCTCAGCTGATCCCAGGTCTTACCCCACGCCTCGGATATCTCCGCTGCCGACGGAACTCCGAAGAAATGGCCGACCGGAGCATGGTGGCGCAACGCCACGATGGGCGAGTCGACGTAGAGCATGGCCAACCGGGCTCGGGCATCAAGATCACGACGACGCTCCATCGGCAGGTTCCGTACGAACCTGCACGGATGGGGACACATGTCACCAGCCTCAGGGCGATCACCGATCGCAGTCGTATCGAGGTTCACGGCGCAGACGGCCAGTGCGCTCCCCAGCCGGGAGTGGAAACGATCAAGGTGCGTGGTGTAACCGTCGAGGTCCCCAGAGCAGGCGTTCAGTGCGCGTTTCGCGGTGCTGCGCGACGCGGAAGGGTGCGCGCAGCTAGGGTCGTCGGTCCCCCACTTGCTCCCTCCCAGGAACGCCGGCAAGCGCAGCGGGTCACCTCCATGGCCGAGGGTCGATTCCCAAGCAAGCAGCGGCAGATACTCCCCGATGAGATGCGCGGTCACCACGACCTGCAGCGGTTCACCACGGGCGGCGCGAATCTCGAGCACCCCGAGCATCAGCTCGTAAAGCGGAATCAACGAACCCAACGCGCCGCGTTCGGGTTGCATTGGCCGCTGCGGAAATGAGGATTCAGCCAGTCGCCTGGCCCAAGGGGACTGGAAGCCGGTGGCGACGCTGGCGAAGTCCTCCGCGTCCAGATGAAGAACGCGCCGAGCTGCGCCAGCCAACTGCTGGGCGTGCAACAGTGCCGATTTGTTGGGCGTCACTGTCTCTGATCCGCAGCAGCTGTTACCCGACAGCTCGCCGTCCAGAGTGCGATCGAGCAACGTCGAGGCGGCGTCGTACCAGTAGCCCCGCACCAAGGCGCCGATCATCGAAGTCTCCGGGACGTGGTCGGCGGTGTTCATGCCGCTCAGTTCAAACTCGCGACACGAACAAATGTGTAGAGGCCTCGGTGTCGATCTCGCAAGTCGGCGATCCCTCCGCCGATAGCCTGATGCCGAGTCCGCCGACCTCGGCGCTGACCTTGGCCCCCGGAACGATGCCGGCGACCTTCAGCGTGCCCATCATCTCGACGTCCTTTTGAATTTCCTCGCTCATGCGCTCGATCACCACCCGGATCGGTGTTCCTGCGCCACGCCGAACGACATCCTGGAGTTGCTCGTTGCCATTGCGAAACGGTGCTTGGGTGCTGGATACACCGAGCTCGGCTAGCCCCGGAATCGGATTGCCGTACGGTGACTCGGTCGGCGCATGCAACAGGTCGACGAGCCGTCGCTCGACGTCTTCGGAGATGACGTGCTCCCAGCGGCAGGCCTCATCATGGACCTTCTCCCAGTCCAACCCGATGACGTCGATCAGCAACCGCTCCGCCAACCGGTGCTTGCGCATCACTCGCGTTGCCCGAGTCCGGCCTTCGGTGGTCAGCTCGAGATGCCGGTCGCCTTGGACATGCACGAGGTTGTCACGCTCCATCCGGGCGACCGTTTGCGACACCGTCGGCCCGCTTTGTTGCAACCGCTCGGCAATCCGAGCGCGGAGCGGGGTGATGCCTTCCTCTTCGAGCTCATAGATCGTCCGCAGATACATCTCGGTGGTATCGATCAGGTCGCTCACGGGTGCCATTCTCCCCTACTCTGAGCAGTCAACGCAGTGGCGATCAGCCGGGTGATGGACAGCATCCAGCTGGCGTGCCAACGGAGAACATAGCCACATGGCTGCTGCCGACCGACCCGCGATTTGGTGGGTGCGCCGGGACTTCCGACTGAGTGACAACCCTGCATTGCGAGCTGCCGCGGACGAGGGCAGTGCACTGCTTCCGGTGTTCGTGCTGGACCCGGTCCTGCTGCGATCCGCCGGGAAGGGACGCGGGCCTTGGATGCAGGCGTCACTGGCGGCCCTGGACGCCGACCTGCGCAGCGTTGGGGGCCCTGGGCTGACTGTCGTCCGCGGCAAGCCGTCGATCGAAATCCCCCGAATCGCGCGGCATGTGGGCGCCGAGCGGGTCCATATCAGCGCCGACTTCGCTCCGTATGGCCGGCGCCGAGACGCGACCGTGGAGGCTGCTCTCGCTGATGATGGCGTGGAGCTGAAACGCACCGGATCGCCGTACGCAGTGGCGCCCGGCACCCTGTACACCGAGGTCGGACAACCATTCCAAGTGTTCTCCCCGTTCCACCGGCCTGGCTCGAGCACGGAGTGCGCGCGCCTGCCCGGGCTGTCGACCCTGATGAGGTGACCTGGATCGCGGCCGGGGATCGGCTACCGGTGGAAACGGCGCAGGACAACTTGTCCGGACTCGCCGGCGAAGGACCCGGGCGTCGGGCTTGGCAGAAGTGGCGGGAGCTTGACGAGGCTGGCGTCGGCGACTACAGACGGCTGCACAACCTTCCGGGCATCGACGCCACATCGCACATGTCGATCGCCTTGCGCTGGGGTCATCTCCATCCGCGGACCATGCTGGCCGACCTAGCTCCATTGCGCTCGCCGGGGGCGCAGGCCTACGCGCGGCAGCTCGCATGGCGCGACTTCTACGGTGACGTGCTGTTTCACCGGCCCGATGCTGTGACCAAGGCAGTTCGGTCCGCCTTCGAGGCGATGGCGACCGATGAACCAGGTAAGGATGCAATGGCAGCGAAGCGATTGGACGCCTGGAAGCGGGGCAGAACGGGCTATCCACTGGTAGACGCCGGGATGCGGCAGATGATCACGGAGGGCTGGATGCACAACCGGATCCGCATGGTGGTGGCGTCCTTTCTGATCAAGGACTTGCACATCGGCTGGCAGCATGGGGCCGCCTTCTTCATGGAGCGGCTGCGGGACGGTGAACTTGCGCAAAACCACCTCAACTGGCAGTGGGTCGCCGGCTCTGGAACCGACCCCGCGCCATACTTCCGGGTTTTCAACCCGATCACCCAGAGCGAGAAATTCGACCCGGACGGAACCTACATCCGCCGTTATGTACCAGAACTGACCGATGTGCCGCTGCAGCATCTGCACGAGCCGTGGAAGGACCCGGCTGGGCTGCCGGCGGGCTATCCCGAACCAATCGTCGACCACGCCGTGGAACGGAGGGAGGCGCTCAACCGCTACGCGGCTATCAAGAGAGGCTGAACCCTGGGAAATGGCGTTGACCCCAGCCAGTCGGCCGCCTACCGTAGATGGACACGGAAAGGAGGTGGTCCAAAGAATGAATGACTTTGGGACATGTGAGGTGACGGCCAGCTAGCCGCCATTCGGCACGTGTAACACCGAGCCGCATGCGGCCCGGCTAATCCACAGCCAACACCCGAACCCGCGAGCGCCGGACTTGTCCTCCCGGCCGACATCCCCGATGTCGTAAAGCTCGCGGGTTTGTCCACTTCCGAGCCCGATGACCTCGCCGGGTGTGGTCGCCTAACGTCGGACCGTGGCCTACGAATCTGCTGGGGAAGACGCCGCGGTCGAGCGCGTTATCCGGGTTGCGCCCGAACGACTCGGTCGTTGGCTGAACGGCTTCGCCGAACGCCATGGTGCCCTATCAGTGGCCGCCGACGCCCTCCACGTGACCATAGGCGGCTCGGACGGGGCGAGCGCCGTTATTCCTGTGACGTTTCCCCCGCTGCCATCCAGCAATGATCCGATCACCGCTCTACTTGCCCATGCATCGAGGGAGCGCCAGGTCGGTGCATTGCTCGTCCGCAGAGGCGGATACGCCGTCGGAGTCTTCAGCGGCCGCCGACTGATCACGTCCAAGGTGGGCTCCGCGTACGTGCAGGGCAAGACTAAGGCCGGCGGCTGGTCACAACAGCGGTACGCCCGCAGGCGGCAGAATCAGACGGCGAAGGCCTACGCTGCCGCGGCCGATGTCGCATCGACGGTACTGCTGCCAGCAGTCGATGAGCTGGCCGCGGTGTTTCTGGGTGGCGACCGTACGGCGGTCACAACGGTGCTCGCCGACCCGCGGCTGGTGACCGTCCAAGCCAAGAGCAGCCCCGATGTTCTGGCGGTAGCCGATCCACGGCTGGCCGTGCTTCGCGCGTTCCCCGATCAGTTCCTCGCGATCAGGATTCACCTGAATCACCTCGCCTAACCTGAACAGTGCAGGGTCGAATCAGCAGGAGGCCAGCATGAGCGTCACATCAGAAGACATTTCGCGGGTTTTGAAGGCGGTGCCCACGGAACTTCTCATCGGGGGCAGCTGGGTGGCGGGTGAGGACACGCTCGACGTCGAGGACCCGTCGACGGGCGAGGTGCTCACATCGATCGCCGATGCCTCGCCGGAACAGGGCATCGACGCCCTGGACGCCGCAGTCGCGGCGGCCGACAGCTGGAAACAAACCGATCCCCGAGAGCGTGGCGAAATCCTCCGCCGCGCGTTCACCTTGATCACCGAACGGGCCGACGATATTGCCTTGCTGATGACGCTCGAGATGGGCAAGCCGTTGAGTGAATCTCACGCCGAGGTCACCTACGGCGCCGAGTTCTTCCGCTGGTTCTCCGAGGAAGCGGTGCGAGTCTCCGGCCGCTACGCGGTCGCTCCGTCCGGCGGCACCCGGCTGCTCACCATGAAGCAGCCCGTGGGACCGGTGTATGCGATTACACCTTGGAACTTCCCGTTGGCCATGGGCACCCGGAAGCTCGGCCCGGCGGTGGCGGCCGGCTGTACTGTCGTGATCAAGCCAGCCGCGCAAACCCCGCTCACCACGCTGGCGCTGGCTGGAATTCTCACCGAGGCGGGCCTGCCAGACGGTGTGCTCAATGTGGTCACGACATCCCACTCCGGCGAGGTTTCATCACCGATCATCGCTGATCCGCGGCTTCGCAAGCTCACATTCACCGGTTCGACGGAGGTTGGTCGGCGGCTCATCGAGCAATCGGCGCAGCAGGTGCTCAAGACGTCGATGGAGCTGGGCGGCAATGCTCCCTTCCTTGTGTTCTCAGATGCGGACCTCGACAAGGCCCTGGATGGCGCGATGCTGGCCAAGATGCGCAATATCGGCGAGGCCTGCACGGCGGCCAACCGCTTTCTGGTGCATGAGTCGTTGGCCAGCGACTTCGCGAGTCGTCTAGCGGAGCGGATGGGTGCCATGACCCTGGGCCGGGGTATAGAGGATGGCGTCCAGGTCGGCCCGCTCATCGACACCTCAGCCGTCGAAAAGGTGACCGAGCTCGTCGCCGATGCGGTGGATTCTGGCGCAGAGGTGCTGACGGGTGGCTCCGCCATCGAGCGTCCCGGATACTTCTACCCGCCAACAGTGCTGGGCGGCGTCCCGCCGAGCGCCCGGGTCAACCACGAGGAGATTTTTGGACCGGTGGCGCCGATCACTACCTTCAACAACGATGACGAAGGCATCGCGCTGGCCAACGCCACCCAGTTCGGCCTGGTCGCCTATGCCTTCACCGAGAGCCTGACGAGGGCCATCACCGTCGCCGAGCAGTTGGAAACGGGCATGGTGGGCATCAACCAGGGCATCGTCTCCAACCCTGCCGCGCCCTTCGGCGGCGTCAAGGCGTCCGGGCTGGGTCGGGAAGGCGGTCCTGAGGGCATTGAGGAGTATCTGGAAACCAAGTACGTCGGTATCCGCCTTTGAGTCGAGCGCCGAGACTGTCAACCCGCCACAGGTCTGAATCCAGGTGGGCGTTGCTATCGAACACTCCTGTGCGTCAGGGGCGGGTTGCGGCTCCGGGCTGACGTGGCCTAATCCAGAGCCTCACTACCAGGTAGTTGGCTAACCAAGCGAGACCGGTCACCCACAGGGCGACCATAAGCAGAAACGGAAGGTCTCCGGCGGTGAGTCGTGATTCGCCAGCTTCAGGCTCGGGAGCGATCATACCGATCATCGCAATCACGATACCTAGCGCCGCGGCCCACCACCACGGCTTGCGCAACAGCGCAGCGGCTATGCCCAACACAAGGGGCATTACCAGGGTGGTGATCAGAAGTATCACCTCGGCGCCTTTCACTCCTTGACGGTACTTCACAGCGGACGTGGCGGTAACGAACGGATGCCCCATGGCGTCCTTACTAAATGGTGGATCTGGCTCTTGGTGTATCCGGCGTCGAAGCTGGCATGGAAGATCACCACCAACAGCACGCTGCTCGTTGTCACGTTGGGGAACCAACCGAACAAGGAGCGGCCGAAAAACGGTGAGACGAACTCGAGCAAGAATAATGGGACCCCGATATCAGCGCATCGATTGCCAGCCTTCTTCGGCGAAGTGGTCGGTCAGATGCCAGACCGCCCACAAAAGCGCAACGTAGAGGCTGAGTTTCATGGGTGATACCGGTCCGGCCGATATTCTGCCCGCGACCGGGCTCCTCTTGGGGGATAACGGCCGCCCTGAACGACATGAGCGAAGTCAACTTTCGATACAGGGACAATTTTCGATACAGGGACATGGCGGCGTCAGTTATTGCGAATGTTTCAGCGAATCGCGTTTCATAGGACTGCGACTGGGTATTTCCTCGCGGGTAAATCACCTCTAGCAGAAGGGGAACCACAATGGCGAGTCGCACGGTCCTGGTCCTTACGGATGATACCGATGGCTCAGAAGCACAAGTGACTGTCAACTTCGGTCTCGACGGCACGCAGTACGAAATCGATCTGAGCGAAGCGAACGCCAAAAAGCTAACCGGCGCGCTTGACCCATGGATGCAAGCTGCACGGAAGACCGGCGGACGTGCAGGGCGGCGTCGTAGTGAAACGAACGGCAGCGTAGACGTGAAGGCCATCCGCGAGTGGGCCAAGAAACAGGGCATGAACGTCTCAGAGCGCGGCCGAGTGTCCGCGGAGGTTCGCCAGGCCTACGACAAGGCCGTGAAGGGCTAGATCCACTGCTCGACTGCGTCCCGACACTCAGGGCGCCAGCCGAACGATCTGCCAACCGTCACCTACCCGTCGATATAGCAGCCGGTCATGCATTCTGCTGGGCTGGCCCTGCCAGAACTCGATGGTCTCCGGCCGAACCCGGTAGCCACCCCAGTGCTCCGGGCAGGGCACGTCCCCTCCCGCAAAACGCTCCTCAGCCTGGCGGTACGAGGCACTCAGCTCGTCGAGGGTCACCTCGCTCGACTGCGACGACGCCCAGGCGCCAAGCTGGGAAGCGCGGGGGCGGCTGGCGAAGTACACCTCCGACTCCGATCGAGGCACGCGCTCGGCGCTGCCTTCCACCCGAACCTGTCGATACAACGGATACCAGCCGAAGAGCAGCGCCACATGGGAACACGCGGCCATCTCGGCTGCTTTGCGAGATCGGTAGTTGGTGTAGAAGACGAAACCGCCACCATTGACCTCCTTGAGCAGGACCGTACGAGAGCTCGGTCGGCCGCCCGCCGTCGTCGACACGACCATGGCGGTGGGTTCCGGAAGCACACCACGGTTCTTCGCGGCGAAGGCCTCCGACAACCAGGATGAGAAGAGCACGAGCGGGTCAGCCGGAATCGCGGTCTCCAACAGGTGATCACCGAGATAGTCGAGACGTTCGCTGGACAGATCAGGAAGATCACGTCGGGCGGGATCAGCCTCAGAAGGCTCAGGCACGATGGCAGTCTTTCAGCCGCCGAATTAGGACGCATCCAACCGGCGGCGCGTGACAGAATCGGCGCTCGTGACCGCCTTGACCATCCCAAAGGACCTGCTGCCCTACGACGGCCGATTCGGCTGCGGCCCTGCGAAAGTTCGGCCTGACTCTGTGGCCGCTCTGGCGGACCGAGGTGCTCGCATCTTGGGTACGTCGCATCGCCAGAGCCCAGTGAAAAACCTGGTCGGCTCCGTCCGCGAAGGGCTAGCCGAACTCTTCAGCTTGCCGGATGGATACGAAGTGATCCTGGGCAACGGCGGCTCCACCTTGTTCTGGGACCTGGCGGTGTTCTCTTTGATCGAGCGGCGCAGCTCGCACGCCAGCTTCGGGGAGTTCTCCGCCAAATTCGCCGCGGCCGCCACTGCAGCGCCGCATCTGACGGATCCGGAGGTGGTGACGGCTCCCGTCGGCTCCGTGGCCCTGCCCAGCGCGGTCGACGACGCCGACGTTTACGCCTGGGCTCACAACGAAACCTCAACCGGTGCCCTGGCTCCCGTCGAACGCGTCGCCGGCTCGGACCCCGATGCGCTGGTGCTGATCGACGGCACATCGGCCGCCGGCGGTGTGGCGGTCGACATCTCGCAGGCCGACGCCTACTACTTCGCGCCGCAGAAGAGTCTGGGCTCCGACGGCGGCCTGTGGCTCGCGCTCCTTTCTCCGGCCGCTCTGGAGCGGGCCAACAGGATCGCCGGCTCCGGGCGCTGGATTCCGGAAATCCTGAGCTTGCCTACGGCGATCGACAACTCGCTCAAGAACCAAACCCTGAACACGCCGGCGATCGCCACGCTGTTCATGCTGGACGATCAGCTCCAGTGGCTCAACGAGCAAGGCGGCCTCAAGTTCGCGGTGTCCCGCACCGATGACTCGGCGAGCCGGATCTATCCGTGGGCCGAAACAAATCCGTACGCGACGCCGTTTGTTTCGGATCCGAGCTTCCGCTCACCCGTGGTGGCGACTATCGACTTCGAGGGCGTGGACGCCACAGCCATTGCGAAGATTCTGCGGGCCAACGGGATCGTCGACACCGAGCCGTACCGCAAGCTCGGCCGCAACCAGTTACGAATTGGGATGTTCCCTAATGTCGAGCCGGACGACGTCTCCCAGCTGTGCCGGTGCATTGACTGGGTGATC
>Ga0126305_10001249_pt1 | contig 11282 bp, 9 predicted proteins | sample Plot26_FD_92536 | JGI IMG/M metagenome (GOLD analysis project Ga0126305, IMG submission 92536) | Serpentine soil microbial communities from UC McLaughlin Reserve, CA, USA - Plot26 | ecosystem: Environmental > Terrestrial > Soil > Grasslands | place: USA: UC McLaughlin Reserve, Lake County... | reverse complement strand
TGTTCTGTTCGAGCCGCGCGGCGACTTCGATGATGTGATCCGCGACGCGCTGGTCACGCGGATCGGGAGAGCCGCTCGGGAAATAACTGCGATCCGCAGGTTCCGAATCGGCCCGCGAATCACGCACGGCCTTCCGGGTTACGAGCGGGAAATGACCACTCATTACGGATACGCCGCGATCGTCGAGTTCGACACTCTTGGCGGATTGACCGAGTACCTCCGGCACCCCGCACATGCGGCCCTGGGCGAGTTTTTCACAACCGCCGCGGCGCGCTCGCTTGCTTACGATTACGAGTTGGTGGATGCGGGGGAGTTCGTCGGAAGCCAGACGACACGGCAGCCCTGAACGGCTGCACTACGGAAGGGGGCTGGCAGCCTAAAGGGCTGCACTACGTACGGCGGTGTTACGTACGCACTGGAGCGAAGAAGAAGTCTTCGATGGTTGCGCGGAGCGCCGGAATCGAGTCCGCCGCATTCACGGCGACCCGCAAGTGTGAGCCGTTCTCGATTCCCTTGGTGTACCACGAGTTCAACGCGCGCAGTTTGTTGATCACCCAGCGGTCATGACCGCGTGCGGCAATGGCGGGATCAGCCACCTGCCCTGGAGCCACATGCCTGAAGCCCGCGGGCTCGTGTACCCGCTCCTTCTGCAGCAGCTCGATGTATTCAAGGAGGAAGCGCCCGCGCTCCTCGAGTGTGACCTCGCGAGGTTCGCGTCCGTTCGCCAGGTCAAGCGCCTGTTCGAAGATCCACGGATTGCGCAATACGCCGCGGCCGACGAGCACGCCTGACACGCCGCTCTGAAGCCTCTCGACGATCTGTCCGGGTTCAACGCAATCACCGCTGCCGAACACCGGGATCGACAACCCCGACGCAACCCGGGCGATCAGATCCCAATCGGAGAACCCGGTATACGACTGCGCCGCGGTACGTCCATGGACCGCAACGGCCGCGGCCCCGGCATCCTCCAGCCGTTTCGCAAGCTCGGGCGCGTTGACCTCGTTCGCGTCCCACCCGGCGCGCATCTTTACCGTGACCGGGATCTTTACGGCCCTTGTCATCGCGCGCACCACGTCGGCAGCGTGCGCGGGCTCGCGCATCAGGCTGCATCCGGCGTTGTGCTTGGCGATCTTCTGCACCGGGCAGCCCATGTTCACGTCGACGATGTCGGCACCCATGCCTTCGACGATCTGCGCCGCGGCAGCCATTTTCTCTGGATCGCCGCCGAAGATCTGGATGGACACTGGGCGTTCTTCTTCCGTGTACTCGGCGTATTCCAGGGTCCGGTCGATGCCGCGCACCAGGCCTTCGGAGCTCACCATTTCGGTGACGACGAGACCGCACCCGCCGCGCCGCTTCACGAGCCGGCGAAACGCGGTGTCGGTCATCCCCGCCATCGGAGCGAGAGCGAGCGGCGGCGCGAGACTGATGCTTCCGATCTTCATGTGTACTACGAAGAGTGCACGTGCACCCTTCTCATCTCAGTACGCCCGTACATCCGCGGCATCCACTTCAACGCTGACGGCCTGGCCGATCAAATCCACGGCGAGCACCAGCCGGGCGTGCTGCCCCTTGCGCGACAACCGGCCGATCACCCCTTTCAACGGGCCGTGGGTGACTTCGACCATCGTCCCCTCGCTGATCAGCGGGCAGGGATCGTACTGCAGGTCGCTGTCCACCAGCCGCCGGACCCCATCGATCTCGATGTCCGGGATCGGGATGATCTCGCCGTCAGACGAGACGATGGTGACGACGCCGGTACACTTGACGATGGGGAGCCGATCCTCTGCCTTGAACCGGGCGAAGCAGTAGCCGGGGAATAGCGGCCAGTCGATTTTCTTCTTTCGGTCCTTCCACCGGCTCCATTTGGGAATGGTCGGTAAAAAGGCCTCGTAGCCCTTCCGCTCCAGTTGCTCCCGGACCATCTGCTCGTGGCGAGAACGGGTCCAGATCGCGAACCAGCGGGGATCGTTCATCAGATCAATGTGACGGCGCGGAGGTCGACGCGATTCTCTGGTCGTACAGTTTCTTGAGCTCGGCGTTCTTCCACTCGATCAGCGCCTGGTTGCGGATGCGGGCGAGGAACTTGTGCAGCTCCGCCTGTTCCCGCGCCTCGTGCACGCGGTCAGCGACGAGGTCGCGAACGCTTTCGAACGGCTGCGTCGCGGCAGTCTTCATGGTCTCGAGCTTCAGCAACTGGAAACCTTTCGCGGTCCGCGACGGCTGAGTGATGTCTCCCGGCTTCATCGACTCGAGCGACTTGCGAAGTGAATCCGACAGATCGCTCATCGGCAGAGGGCCGATCAAGCCGCCGTTCGCCTTCGAGGCCGAATCCGATACTTCCGCCGCCAATTTTCCAAAATCTTCACCGGCTGCTGCCCGGGCGCGAATCGCAGCCGCCTTCTGTGCCGCCTCTTCTTCAGCACCGACGTTGACGCCCGATTGGCCCTTTTGCGACGCCGCCGGGATCTCCACGAGAATTTCGCGTAAGGTCACGGTCGCGGGTTCCGCGAACTCGTCCTTGTGGGCAAGGTAGAACTGACGCGCCTCTTCCTCTGTAATCGTCAGCTTGGATCCGACTTCGTCCTGCCGTACGCGCTGCAACAGAAACTGCTTCTCGACGTTCTTGCGAAGATCGTCGATGCTCATACCTTCCTGACGCAGGGCCGCGTGAAATTTCTGTTCGTCCTGAAGGTTCTGCTCCTTGCGCAGGTTCTCCAGCCAGCTCTTGAACTGCTCGTCGCTCAGGCGGTACCCCTTCTCACGTCCCAGCTGCATCAGCAGCATCTCGTCGATCGCGTTGACGAGGATGTCAGGAGTGATCTCGAGGAGCGCCTTTTTCAGCTCGGCGTCGTTTTTCAACGCCTCCGGGTTCACACGCTCCTTCAGACGCTCGCGAAGCGCGGCGATCTGGCGCTGCTCGAGATCGCTCTTGGTGAGAATGTCCCCATTCACCTTTACCAGGACCTGTTCGATGATCTCCGCCTGGAGCGAAACGGTGAGGACGGCGCCGACGAAAAGCGCGGCAAGGAATTTCATAAGGTTTTTGCTCTAACTTATTGAGAATCTAGTATTTTAGCCGATCACAGACCATCGGCCAAGTCGCGCAGCAGCCCCGCCACCCGGCTGAAGACCCCGTGCTCGCTCCGCGGGTCTTCCCTGGCCGGACGCATGATCTCGTCCTTCGTAAATCCTGCCGTCACCTCTCCGCCGGCGGCCCGGGCAGCCCACCACGACCCCGAAGCGACCGGATCCTTGCCTCGCTTCGAAAGCGAGCTCCGCGTGATCCGGCCGTCCGGCCGCGTCGTTCCCTGCACTCGTTGAGGTGGCGGCGCCGGTCTCTGGGTCACCGCCGCGAGGTTCAACTTGAGCGTGGCCGGCGGGACCAGCGTCAGGTCGCCGCGCTGCTGGACGAGATTGAACACCCGGGCCGGATCCAATTTCGCATCCGCCCTGAACTTTAAGACGACCGTCTGCGCTTCCCGGTCGATCGACTCGAGCCGGATCCTGTCGGCCAGGAGCCTGATCGACGCGTAATCCCCAAGGTTGAGCACCGACTCTGGTGGCGGACCGTACCGGTCGCGAACTTCATCGACCATCCGCCGCAGCTCGTCCTCTGATCGGACCGCCGCCATGCGGCGATAGACGGTCAGCCGCTGGTTCATGTCCGGAATGTATTTCTCGTCGATACGAAGGTCGACCCGGAGGTTTACGTTGGCGCGGATGTCGTCTTCGAGCTCCTCACCCTTCATTTCGCGGATGGTCTGCTCGAGCAGCTTCATATACATATCGAAGCCGACCGCTTCGATATGGCCGCTCTGTTCGCCGCCTAGAAGATTTCCCGCGCCGCGGATCTCGAGGTCGAGCGCCGCCACCCGGAAGCCGCTGCCCAGGTCACTGAACTCCCGGATCGCCGCCAGGCGCTTCTTCGCGACCGGTGAGAGGGTGTCTTCGGGCGGGATCAGCAGGTACGCGTACGCGCGCCGGTCCGAACGCCCGACGCGCCCGCGCAGCTGATACAGCTGCGAGAGGCCGTAGCGATCCGCGCGATTGACCAGGATCGTGTTCGCGTTGGGAATATCGAGGCCGTTCTCGATGATCGTCGTCGCGAGCAGGACGTCGTACTTGTGGGCGACGAAGTCCACCATGACGCGCTCCAGAGCATCCTCGGACATCTGACCGTGGGCAATGCCGATCTTCGCTTCCGGCACGAGGCGCGTGATCAGGTTCCCGAGCGAATAGATCGACTCGACGCGATTGTGGACGAAGTACACCTGGCCGCCGCGCTCCATCTCGTTCCTGATCGCGCTCTGGATCACCGCCTGGTCGAATTTGAGCACGTTCGTCTGAATCGAGAGACGGTCGCGCGGCGGTGTTTCGATCACCGACATGTCTCGAATGCCGGCCAGTGACATGTTCAAGGTCCGCGGTATCGGCGTCGCGGTCATCGTCAACACGTCGACGCGCTTGCGGAGCTGCTTGATGCGCTCCTTGTGAACGACGCCGAAGCGCTGTTCCTCGTCGACAACGAGCAGTCCGAGATCGCGGAACACGACATCTTTCGAGAGCAGGCGATGGGTACCGACGACGATCTCGACTTTGCCGGCGTCGAGGTCTTCCAGCGTCTGCTTCTGTTCGGCCTTGCTGCGAAAGCGGCTGAGCGTGTCGATGCGAACCGGGAACGCAGCGAACCGGTTCTTCAGCGTCTTCTGATGCTGGAACGCAAGCACGGTGGTCGGGGCCAGAACGGCTACCTGCTTGCCGTCCATGACCGCCTTGAACGCGGCCCGCATCGCCACCTCGGTCTTGCCATATCCAACGTCACCGCAGAGCAAGCGATCCATCGGAGTGATCGACTCCATGTCACCCTTGATATCGCTGACGGCGGATGTCTGATCGGGCGTGAGCTCCCACTCGAACGCGTCCTCGAACTCCTGCTGCCAGTGCGAGTCCGGACTGAACGCGTGGCCCGGCACGGCGCGGCGTGCGGCATAGAGCTTCAGCAGCTCCTCCGCCATGTCGCGCATGGCTTTCTTGACGCGGGTCTTTGCCTTCTCCCAAGTGGTTCCGCCGAGTTTGTCCAGAGAAGGACGGGCGGCGCCGGTGTATTTCTGCACGAGATCGAGCCGCTCGACCGGCACGAACAACTTGTCCTCGCCGGAGTAGCGGAGCTCCATGAACTCCTGTGTCTCGTGCCCGAGCTCGATCCGTTTCAGGCCGACGAACATGCCGATCCCGTGATCGACGTGGACGACGAGATCACCGACCTTCAGGTCGCGGAAGTCGGAAAGGAACGTGCGCGTCGCCGAGCGCCGGCGCTCATGGGTCTTGCGCTCCTCCTCGAAGACATCCGCCTCCGCCCAGAATTGCAGCGCCGCTTCCGGCATGCGGAAGCCGCGGGAGAGATGACCGACGGCAACCATCACTGACGCCGTGCGCGAGTCTTCGGATCGATCCACCGGCACGGCGAAGACGTCGTAATCAGCGAGCAGTTCGATCGTGCGCTCCGCGCGACCCTGCGTGTCGGCGACGAAGACGATCGAGTCTCCACGTTCGCGCGCCTTGCGGATTTCGCCAACCCAGTCCTGCAGGCGGCCGGCAAATTCCTGCGCGGGCTGACAGGCGACGTAAAGCGATCCGTCAGCCGGCTGGCGGTCGGAGTCGAGGTCGTCGATACTCAGCATCTCCAGCGAGGTCGCGTCGTCGAGCCACCGGGAGACCTCGTCCCACGACAACACCAGCGATTCAGGAGCTGCTGGTTTGTTTCCTTTCGCCAGTGATTCGGCGTAGCTCGCCTGCACCTGCGCGGTCAGCTTGACGCCATGTGCCTTCACCTCGTCAGGCTCCGAGACGAGCACGTGGGGCCTGCCGTGGGCCCAGAGGTAGTCGAATACCGTTGCGGAACGATCGGGATCGTCGCCCTCGCTCAGCAGGTCCTGCAGTGGAACGATCGACGCCTGGCCGACGCCGCCGATCGAACGCTGCGTGGCCGGGTCGTACGCGCGAATCGACTCGATCGTGTCGCCGACGAACTCGAGTCGAATCGGCTGTTTGGCACCGGCCGGAAAGAAATCGACGACGCCGCCGCGAACGCAGAACTCACCCGATTCGTCGACCGGGTCCTGACGGGTGTAGCCCGCGGCCGCGAGCAGATCGCCGAGGTCGGTGGGGGAGATGTCCTGCCCCGGCTTCAGCGACAGTGATGTCGACTTGATGTGTTGTGGTGCGCTGACGCGCGGCAGCAACCCACCGATCGACGCGATCAGGATCCGCGCCGTGCCTTCGCCCAGCGCATGCAGCGCTCTGGCGCGCGCGGAAGCAATCTCGAAATGCGGTGCCATGCCGCGATACGGATCGACTTCGTGCGAAGGAAACGGAAGCACGGCGCGCTCGAGGTCGGCGTCTGACAGACCCTCCAATGCCGACAGGAAAAAGCGGGTGTCAGCCGTCACCCGCTCGAGATCGACATCCGTAGGCACGACCAGCAGGACGCGCTCTCGCGCGCTGATGGCGGCAGCAAACATGCCCTTGGCGGGCTCGGTCAGGCCGCTGACCCGCCTGGCCGTCGTACCCATCCGTACCCGGCTGACGGAATTCTTCAGCAAGGCCCGGAGGGCTAGCGCGGTTGGTGCGAAGGTCGCCATGATTCGATGCCCGGCAAGGCCGGAACATTTCATTGTAAACGACCCGCTATGGCTGGATCGGCAAGGCCCTGATCTTGGCGATGATGCTGGTGGTCGAGAACCCCTTCTCGACTGGAACCCGCACGACGCGCCCGCCGCGCGCCTCGACGGTGTCGCGGCCAACGATCGCATGCTCCGCCCAGTCCGCGCCTTTGACGAGCACGTCGGGCTGGACCGCCTCGATGATCTCGGCCGGTGTGTCTTCGTCGAAGATGACGACCGCGTCCACGCACTCGAGCGCAGCCAGGATCTCCGCGCGGTCCTGCTCGGAGTTGATCGGACGTTCGGGCCCTTTGTTGCGGCGCACCGACGCGTCGGCGTTCAGCCCGACGATCAGCGAATCACCCAGCGAGCGGGCCTGGCGAAGATAACGGATGTGACCGGGGTGGAGAATATCGAACACGCCATTCGTGAACACCACACGGCGTCCGGCGCGCTGCTGCTCCCGCGCGTACGCCGCGGCCTCAATGCGAGTCATCGAGATCGCCAGGGCTTGACGTCCGGGAGAACTTCATCGACTCGGAGAACGACCAGGAATGCTCGGGACGGTAGATGCCGACGTCTTTGGTCCGCGACTTCACCCGGAACGTGTAGAGAAGCCGGTGGTAGTCGAACGGATAGCCGTCCTGTTTGTGAACGGCCACATCCAGCTTGTAGGTGCCCTCAACGAGATCGAGCCGCGCGATATCGAATTTCGCTTCGGCGTCGCCGATGATCCTGACCGCCTTCAGCTCTTCGATGCTGGTATTGGTCCCGTAACAGCAGAGCCCTTCGGCGTTGAAGATCCCGACACCCAGAACGAAATCCTCCATCGCCACCGGCGCGCGCAGCTGCAGGCGAACCGTCATGGGTTCGCCGCTGTGAAACACGTGGCCGGCGGTGCCATCCGGTCCCAGCAGCTGGACTTCGGTGATCTCTATCTCGCGCGATCCCCATCGGCCTTCAGTCGCCCGGAACATGTCGGTCGGCGCGTTCGCGGTTTCGATCGGATGATCCGGAAGTGCGGCACTGGCGGGATCGTCCGGCGACATCGCGGCGGCAGATCCGTGGGCGCGCGCGTCGGCAGCCGCGAGCGTGGCCTCCTCGGATTTCTCGACATTGGTGATGTAGGCGCCGACGACCCGGACGGGATCCCCGGTTCCCTTCTTCTTCCCGCCGTCCATCCATAGAGCCTCGTCGCAGAAGCGCTCGACGAGACCAAGTGAGTGCGTCACGAGCAGGATCGTCTTGCCGCGCCGCTTGAACTCGCCGAACTTGTCCAGGCACTTGTGCGTGAAGCCTTCGTCGCCGACCGCCAGCACTTCATCGACCAGCAGGACGTCTGGATCGACGTGAATCGCCACCGCGAAACCAAGCCGCATGTACATGCCGGACGAGTAGGTTTTGACTGGAGCGTCGATGAAATCCTTCAGCTCCGCGAATTCGACGATCTCATCGAACCGCCTGGTGATCTCACGCTTCGTCAGGCCCAGCATGATGCCGTTGATGAAGACATTCTCGCGGCCAGAAATCTCCGGATGAAAGCCTGCACCGAGTTCGATCAGCGCTGAAATACGTCCGTTGACCTTGACGGATCCGGTTGTCGGCTTGGTAATGCCGGCTACCAGCTTCAGCAACGTACTCTTCCCGGATCCGTTGCGACCGATGACTCCGAGCGTACGCCCGGTGGGCAGGTTGAAGGTCACGTCCTGCACGGCAGGAAAGGTATCTTCGGGATTCAAGTCCCGGACCAGGCTGCGCGAGAGCAGCGCGCTCTTCAGCGTCGCGAACTGCCGCTTCCGGCTGTAACGGCGATAAACCTTGGAAACGTTCGTGAGCTCGATTGCGTTCGCCATCAGACTTCCTCGGCGAACGTATCGCGCAGCCGGTCGAAAATGAAATACCCGAACAGGAAAAAGAAGAGGCTTATTACTCCAAGAACCAGCAGCCACTTCAAGTGACCGAACGGCCCCTCGAAGAACAGGATCTCCTGGTAGGACACGATCACGTGCGTCATCGGGTTGAAGGAAAGGAACTGCTTCGTTCCTTGCGGTGCATCGAACCACGGGTAGATCACCGGGGTGGCGAAGAACCAGACGGTCAGGATGTTGGAAAGGATGTCCCGGATATCACGAAAGTGAACCGTCAGTGCCGACAGAATCAGCGCGAACGCAGTCGTCAGAATCAACTGGACCAGCATCACCACCGGGAACCACGCGAGTTCGCTCAGCGGCGGCCAGTGATGTCCCTTGGCAAAGAGCAGGAAGATCAGCAGGATCGGCAGACCGAACAGGAAATGGACCATGTTCGCGAGCACGGTCACGATCGGCAGGACTTCGGCGGGGAACAGCACTTTCTTGATCAGGTTTCCGCCCGAGACGAGCACGCCCGACGACTCGATCAGCGACGAGGCAAACCAGGTCCAGGGCAGGATCCCGCAAAACAGGAACAGCGGGTAGGGCTCGGCACTGGGAACCTTGTTCGGCAGAACGTACCCGAACACGAAGGAGTAGACCAGCAGCAGGAGCAGGGGATTGATGAAGGACCAGAAGAAGCCGAGAACCGATCCGCGATAGCGGGCCTTCACATCGCGCACGACCAGGCTCTGAATCAACCCGCGGTATTTGACGAGTGCCGCGAGGTTATGGAGCATCGACCTCGAGAACGAGCGCGGTGATGTTGTCTGGACCTCCAGCCCCATTGGCTGCGTCGATCAGACGACCGCAGATCTCATCCAGCGACAGATCCCTTGCGCCGAGCAGCGCTGCGATCTGGTCATCCTCCACCACGCCGAACAGGCCGTCCGAGCACAACAGGTATCGTTCGCCCGGTTTCGGCGAGATCTCGACCACATCGATATCGGGATCCTCACCGCCAGACAGCGCGCGCGTGACGACGTTGCGCCACGGGTGCTGACGGGCGGCGTCTGGCGTCAGCACGCCGGCGCGAACCTGTTCTTCCACCCACGAATGGTCATGGGTGATCTGCTGCAGTTGGTCGTTTCGCAGCACATACACCCGGCTATCGCCGATGTGCGCAACGCACGAATTGGTCGGCCGGACGAGGAGACCGGATGCGGTTGTCGCCATGCCGCGCAAGTCCTGCGAGTCGGCTATGGCCAACGCGATCCGCGCGTTCGCGAGCCGGAAGGCCGCTTTCAGGCGATTGGCTTCGAAGCTGAGGTCCGGATCGAACGGGAATGGCCAGGTGCGATTGGGGTCGGCACCGGCGGTTTCTTCGATGAAGGCAGAGATCGATTCGACCGCCACACGCGAGGCGACCTCACCGGCAACGTGGCCACCCATCCCGTCGGCGACGATGAAGAGACCGAGGTCGGGACGAGTGGAGTGGCTGTCTTCGTTGCTGGTGCGCCGGAGGCCCGCGTCAGTACGGACCGCCCACGAGAGCGGAATCGCCGGCGTCATGGGGACGGGCGTCAGCCTCTCGATTCGCGCATGCGTTTCAGTTCACCCGAGCGAAGACCGCCGGGCACTCGCGATGACACCTGTAACCGCGTCATGGCTTTCATCAAGGAGATGCGGGCGCGCTCGTAGTCCATCTCACCTGCCGGGGAGTTGATGCGCTCCTGCGCGCGCTTCTGCGCAGCTTCGGCGCGGCCGACGTCGATGTCGTCCGCCCGCTCGGCGAGACGGGCCAGGATCGTCACCCGATCGGCGAGCACTTCGGCGAAACCGAAGGCAATCGACAGGAAGATCTTCTCCTGTCCCTTGCGGTACCAGAGCTCGCCGACGGCCAGCGACGCGAGCAGCGGAGTGTGCCCGGGGAGCACGCCGAAGTACCCTTCAGAACCCGGGATCTCGACCTCGTCCACCTGTTCCTGGACGATCAGCCGCTCCGGCGTCACGATCTGAAGATCGATGTGTGTTGGAAGTGACATCAGCCTTTCATCTTTTCGGCCTTCTCGACGGCCTCTTCGATGGTGCCGACCATGTAGAACGCCTGCTCCGGCAGGTGATCATACTTGCCCGCGACGATCTCCTTGAAACTGCGGACGGTGTCGGCGACCGGCACGTATTTGCCGGGCAACCCGGTGAACTGCTCGCCGACGAAGAACGGCTGTGACATGAAGCGCTGAATTCGTCGGGCGCGCCCGACGGTCAACTTGTCTTCTTCCGACAGTTCGTCGATGCCGAGGATGGCGATGATGTCCTGGAGATCCTTGTATCGCTGCAGGATCTGCTTGACCGCGCGGGCCACATTGTAGTGCTCGTCGCCGATGATACGCGCGTCGAGGATGCGCGAGGTGGACGCGAGCGGATCGACCGCCGGATAGATCCCCAGTTCGACGATCGCGCGCGACAGGTTGGTCGTCGCGTCGAGATGCGCGAACGTGGTCGCCGGCGCCGGATCCGTGTAGTCGTCGGCAGGAACGTAGATCGCCTGTACGGAGGTGATCGAACCCGTCTTGGTCGAAGTGATTCGCTCCTGGAGCTCGCCCATTTCCGTCAGCAGCGTCGGCTGGTAGCCGACCGCGGACGGCATGCGGCCCAGCAGCGCCGACACCTCGGATCCCGCCTGCGTGAACCGGAAGATGTTGTCGATGAAGAGCAGAACGTCTTTGTTCTCGGCGTCTCGGAAGTACTCGGCCACGGTGAGACC
>Ga0126305_10001248_pt1 | contig 11291 bp, 12 predicted proteins | sample Plot26_FD_92536 | JGI IMG/M metagenome (GOLD analysis project Ga0126305, IMG submission 92536) | Serpentine soil microbial communities from UC McLaughlin Reserve, CA, USA - Plot26 | ecosystem: Environmental > Terrestrial > Soil > Grasslands | place: USA: UC McLaughlin Reserve, Lake County... | reverse complement strand
GGGATGATCGCGGCCGTTTTCTGGCGAATGGCCTATCTGGTGCGCCTGAACAGCCCCCAGAGCAAGGTGCGGGTCGCTGCGGACTGGATAGTCGGCCTGTTCCTGCGGCCCGCTGTCACCCAGATTCGGAGCTCCTACGAGGAATAGAGGGAGCCCTTGAGACGCGGCCACAAAGGTGCTACGTTGAATGTGGCTAGAGGAGGGGAAGAGGCAGGTGACATGGCATGAAAGACGGGGGTCGTTTGAGCCTCGCTAACCAGCTCACCCTGATCCGGCTCGTCGCCGTCGTGCCCGTGATGGGTGCGCTGTACCTGCCCTTCGAGTGGGCGCGTCCCGTCGCCGTGGTTCTTTACGCGGCTGCGATCCTGACCGACTACTTCGACGGGATTATCGCCCGCCGCAACAACGAAGTAACGGGCTTCGGGAAGCTGATGGACTCCATAGCCGACAAGGCCCTCATCGTCTCGCTGTTCTTCGCGCTCGTGGGGGAGGGCTCGATGGCCGCGTGGATGGCTGCGATCATGGTTATCCGGGAGTTCGCCGTTACGGGACTCAGGATGGTTGCCCTCGAGGCCGGGGAGGTCATCGCTGCGAACCGCTGGGGCAAGGCGAAGATGAACGCTCAGAGCCTCGCCGTTTTCATACTCCTTCTGGGCAAGCCAGGGACGGCCGGCTGGCAAGGTGTCCTTTCCCAGATCGGATGGTGGGTGATGCTCGTCGCCGTGGTACTCACCATACTCTCGGGCTGGTCCTATTTGAAGGACACCCCGAGGATCCTGTCGATTACCTCGAAGCGAGATCAGAGGCTCTAAAAGCTGTAGAATCACGCCCTATATGGAGGGCAGCAATGACAGGCGCCTGAGGCCGGACGAGGTCGAAATGATCTTGCGCCGCGCCTCGGAACTGAACTCTCGCAGGGGGACGCGTGGCTCCTACGACACCCCTTCTGTCTCTCCTGAGGTCCTCGTACAGGTGGCCGCTGCGGCCGGTATCCCCGAACAAGACGTGCGCCGGGCGATGTGGGACATGGCTTCGGAGAAGACGGTCGAACCGCGCTCGTTCGCCCGCAAGCTCTACGGTCCTGCCCGTCTGCGGGCCGTGCGGGAGGTGGAGCGCCCCGCCGAGAGTACCCGCGAATATCTCGAAGGGCTGTTGCGCCTCCAACAGGGCCTCAAGCTCAGGCGCAAGACGGAGGTCGGGTCTTTGTGGGACCCCGGTGACGAGCTTGGGGTCGTGCGAAGGACGCTGGACTTTTCAGGAGACAGGACCCTGCTCAAGGCCAGGTTGGTCGAACTGCGGGTCGAGGGTTTGGCCGAAGAGAGATGCGAGGCTAACCTGACGGCCGACCTCTCCAACCAGCGGGGTGAGCACCTCTCGCTCGCCGGCATCCTCGGGGCGACACTGGCCGCATTGTTCGTTCTCGCCGGGATGCAGAGTCCGCTCTTCTTTCTCGGCGTCCTGCCCGTGCTGGCGGCGCCGGCCCTCGGGTTCAAGTTCGCCTACAGCAGGGCTTCCCTGGAGCTGAGACGCGCACTCGACGAACTCCTCGACGCCGCCGAAGTGAGCCAGTCCCAAGAGGAGCCTGAGGACCGCGGCGACCGTCCCCGCGGCCAGATACAAGGGCTCAAGCCCATTCCAAGGTTCGCCCCCGACAGGAGCAAGCGGGTAGAACCCTGAGAGCATTTCAGCACGCGCCCTGTCGGGCGCTTGTCAGCACTTCAGCAAGACAGCTTGTTGTTTCCGCTCGGAGGCGGATGCGCGATTCGCAGCAGGTGGATACCACTGTAAATCGCTTTGGTCTGGAGGGCCGGGAATCTCCTCTTTGTGGAAGTAGAGATCAGGCCTTATATTTACCTTCGTGCCTCTCAACGTTCTAAAAGAGATCTTCGGCTTCGATTCGTTCAGGCCAGGCCAGGAGGAGGTCATCAGGGCCGTTCTCGAAGGTAGAGACACGCTCGCCGTGATGCCGACGGGTGGCGGCAAGAGCCTCTGTTACCAGGTGCCCGCGCTGATGCAGGAGAGTCTGACGGTAATAGTCTCGCCCCTGATCTCACTGATGAAAGACCAGGTCGACTCCCTGTTGCAGAGCTCTGTCTCCGACGCAGCCACGCTCCACTCTGGACTCTCGCCCGAGGAGCGCTGGGAGGTCGAGCGGAGGGTGCGCACGGGGGAGGTGAAGATGCTCTACGTGGCCCCGGAGCGTCTCAGATCCCTGGAGTTCGTCCTCGCGCTCCGGCGCGCTGGCGTTGGCCTTTTCGTTGTGGACGAGGCCCACTGTATCTCGGAGTGGGGCCACAACTTCCGCCCAGATTACCTGTTCTTGCCGCGCGCCGTGAGGGACCTGGGCAACCCCCCCGTGCTGGCCCTTACGGCCACGGCGACTCCGCGGGTCAGGCAGGATATCCTGATCTCCCTGAAGATGCGCTCGCCTGAGGTGGTCGTGACGAGCTTCAATCGCCCGAACCTGACTTACAGGGTTATCCCCGCGAAGGAGAAGAAACACAAGCTGCCACGCATACTCAACGTCATACGCACCTCACCGCCGCCAGGGATCGTCTACGCCACGACGCGCAAGGAGTGCGACGAACTCGCCGCCGGCCTGCGCCGTTCCGGGGTGGATGCCGCCGCGTACCACGCCGGGATGGGCTCGGCTGACAGGGCCAACATTCAGGAACGGTTCATGACCGACGAAGTCGCCGTGGTCGTCGCGACTATAGCTTTCGGGATGGGGGTGGACAAGCCGAACGTTCGGTTCGTCATCCATTCGAGCGTCCCGGGGAGCCTCCCTGCATACATCCAGGAGTCAGGGCGCGCGGGCAGGGACGGGGAGAGATCCGAGTGCGTCGTACTGTATCGTGGCGCCGACCTCGGCCGGCGCAAGCGGCTGGTTACGCTTGGCACGGCAGGCGAGCGCGAGGTATCTTCTTTCTTCAGGGCGCTTTCCGGGGTGGAGAGCGGTGGAAGGGTAAACGTGCCGCCTGGTTCGCTCGCGGCGCTAGGGGGCGTCGACCCCGAGTCGGCCGGCATCGTCATGGGCAGCCTCGAAGAGTCCGGCCTTATCTCCCGCGGCTACGACCTCTGGGCCGAGGTCGAGGTGCGCGCTGTCGAAGAGGAGCCGAAAGGCCTGCGCGAGGAGGTGGCCGCGGTGCACGCCGCGCTGCCAGGTTCGGGCTCCGTCGGGCTGCCCGAGCTGGCGCGCAAGGTGGGATTGCGTCCTGCTGTAGTCCAGGGCGCCATCTACAGGATGATGGTCGACGGTGTGGTAGAGATCATCCCCCGCGGCTCTCTGGTGGACGTGAGGCTCAAGACCTTCTCGCTGCACAACGACAGCCGCAAGAATATCGCAGGCAGGCTCAAGAACCGGGCGAACACGGCCTACGCCCAGATCCGGGACGTAGAGTCGTTCGCCAACCTGAGAACTTGCCGCCGTGAGCACCTCCTCAGGCACTTCGGCGACATGGAGGAGGTCGCACCCTGCGCCGGCTGCGACGTCTGCCTCGGCGAGACGGAAGAGCACGTCAGGACCGCCGTGGCAGGAACGAGCGTGCCTGAAGGGAAGCCACACGTGCCTGCGTTCGCCGGGTTGTCACCGGCGGATGAGGATCTTCCAGAAGTGGACGCGGCGCTTTTCGAGCGGCTGAGGAGCTGGAGGGGCGAGCAGGCAAGAAAGCAGCGGGTGCCCGCCTACGTCGTGCTCCACAACTCGCACCTAGAGGAGATCTCCGCCCGCAAACCCGGCACCATCCACGAGCTGGGCGCCATAAAGGGAGTAGGCCTGCGCCGCGCGGCCCGCTACGGGGACGAGATACTCGCCCTGATACGCGGGGAGGAGGCGCCGGAGAGTGTGCCCGCTACGGAGAATGGCTTCAGAGAGCACCTGCAGGCTGCTGGCACACTGCTCCGATCAGGGCGTGGTGCCGACGCCGTGCCCGCGCTGGCCCGTGCTCTCGAGCTCGGCGGTGAAGAGGCGCGGCGCGAGGTTGACGAGCTTCTAGGGTCGATGACGGGCGAGTGAAGATTATACGAGAGGAGTCTTTATGAGGTTGGACGGGAAGAAGATCGCGGTTCTCGTGGCCGAGGGTTTCGAGGACCTCGAGTACTGGGTCACTGTAATGCGCCTGCAGGAAGAGGGGGCCGATGTCATCTCCGTCGGACCCGATACCGAACCGGTCAGCGGCAAGAACGCGCTGGGTGCCCAGGCCGACACGACAGCGGACGGTGTTGACGCCTCGGAGTTGGACGGCGTCGTGGTGCCCGGGGGCTGGGCACCGGACAAGCTGAGGCGCTATCCCGAGATAACGGACCTCGTCAGGACCGTGCATGACAGGAACAAGACCGTAGGCATCATCTGCCACGGCGGGCTCGTTGCGATCTCTGCCGGCATAGTCGATGGGGCGAGGGCTACGGGCTCGCTAGGGATCAAAGACGACCTCGAGAACGCCGGCGCGACCTGGGTGGACAAGGCGGCGTTCCGCGAGGGCAACTTGGTCTGGGGCCGCGTGGTCCCCGATATCCCCGACTTCTGCCGCGAACTCGTCGCCGCCCTGACAGAAGAGTAGGGATAACAATGGACATCAGGCACCACTCCGGTCCAAAGTCAACTTAACTCCATTCCCCTAATCGGCTTCTTCGGAGCGTCTTTCTCGCCACTTCAATTCTTCCCATTCGCGATTGCTAGCCGCCTTCCCGCCCTTTCATGGCCTCCACCTCGGCCAACAGCTCGGAGAAGCTCATGTGGAGAGCTCGGGCTGTCCGGTGGAGGTTGACGACGTCCACGTTGCGCTGACCCCGCTTGACGCCCCCACGAAGTCTTGCGGGCGAAGGTCACACCAAGCAGAATGAGGCGGCTCTCGGCCCTTCACCACAAAGCGAGGTAAGACTCTCGATGCGTTTGCACTCAGCCCCGAGATCGGGCAATAGCTACAAGGTCCGGCTGCTCCTGGACCTGCTGGGCATGAGGTGTGAGATAGTCAACTACGACACCAAGGGCGGTGAGACACACGCGCCGGGGTTCCTTAAGAACGTCAACCCAGACGGCAAGGTCCCGGTCTTGGAGCTCGAGGACGGGACGATGCTCCCGGAGTCCGGCGCGATCCTTTACTACCTCGCTGAGGGCACACCCTACCTCCCCGAGGAGAAGCTGGAGCGGGCGCAGGTCTTGCGCTGGATGTTCTTCGAGCAGTACAGCCTCCTACTCAACCTCTCCCGGCCCCGCCTCTGGCGCATATGGGGCATCGAGATGACGACCCAAAGAAGGGCCGAGCTGGAGCAACTCTTCGAGCAGGGTTACAGGGCCCTCGGGGTGATGGAGCGGCATTTGGGCGACCACGAGTTTTTCGTTGGGGATAGTCCTACGGTCGCTGACGTTGCCCTCTATGTGTACCCGCGCGTCTGCCCGGAGGGCGGCTACGACCTCAGAGCCTTCCCGGCGGTGCGTGCCTGGCTGGAGCGGATCGCTACCCTGCCGGGCTACGTGCCGCCGCCCCGATAGGGCGATAGAGAGACTACCGCTCATCGAGAGCACTGACGAGGCGAGTGGTAGGAAAGTGGCGGAGAGGACGCCCTCCATCGCCTAGGCTGACAGGCTGGCGAGGGCGCTCGGGACGACGCTAGCGGAAATTTTCGCGGAGGTAGCAGAGGAGTCGAATAGCGTCGCGAGACCACAGCAAACAGTACAGGGTCGCAAGTTGCGGGGTCGTGAGGTTAAGAGCTCAGGCGCTCCTGGCTCTTCCGACTAAGCGCGTTAGTATGAGCCTGGATAAGCTCCCAATAATCCTCCCTGGCGGCTTCAACGATGCCCTCTCTCGTGGCACCGCTTGCGCTGAAGGCTGCCACGCCCGAGCCGTCTTGGCGGCGCAGGATCACTATGTCTGGGTCCGACTCGTCAAGGTAGTAGTCGAACTTGGGAAACCCGAGCTCTTTCATCTCTAGCTCCTGCTTTCGCCACCCAGAAGAGAGCGCCACCAGGGTTGAGGGTAAGAGATCTCCTCCAGGTCCTCCGGCCAGAACAGCCGATACTGTCGGTCCGGAAAGCGCACGTCCACAGCTACGTACTCTTCCCCCCCGTAGCGGCTCACGATCCTACCGACCATGCCCCGCCGCTCCGAGATCCGATGGTGCTCACACACCCTTACCTTCATTCCGACGCGCGCTTCTTCCGGTCTCATGGTGCGTACATCCCAACAACGCTCTAGAAAGGCTCAGGGACGACCTCTTTGTCGGCGTGCACCTCTATGTTGATCACTCCTGCCCACGCAGGATCGGCGTCGAGGGGGAGCCCACCGTCCACGACCTGTGCACCTCCACCATCCGCCTACTGATCTCCTACCTTGTCGTAATTACCTTAAGTGGGGAGGAGTCCCGCTGTCATGGGACCAGGGTCCTAACTTGCTCGGGCAGAGCAGTGCCGAACGCGCGTGTTACTGACGCCGCTCAGAGCGCTACATCCAGCAAACGGCGGGCAACCTTCAGCAAGAAAAACGGCTTAGCTAAGCCCATTCTTCACCACAAGTTAAGAGCACAGTAAGGTCAACTACCGTTTTGGCGGGCTCGGTACCCGACCCGACCCCGCCACTATTAAAAGGGGAGGAGCTCTGTAGAACTCATTTCATAAATACCCGGCCTGCTAGTGGGACCGTGCTTTCGTTCCGAGAGTAATGTGTTCCAGAAAAGGCGAGAAAACGCCGCTTGCAGTGCTTGACTCAGTCGATGCAAACGTCTCCTTCCCTATTTAATGAGATGGCTTGAATCTGTTGACATCCTTCGATGAGACCGGTTGTGTGCGCTTCAAATTAGGCACGGTCTGAGCCGGTAGAGGTTGTAAGCTAGCCCGATCACCAGCGCCTGCATCCGCTGCATTTCGAGGCTTCGGCCCGGTGCCCTTGCCAAGAGCTTGCGTTTTACAGCTGAGAAGCCACCCACTCCGCACGGCTAGAACATGACCTCAAGCTCCACCCGCTCTCCGGAAAGTAGGGTTGGGAAGGCTAAGAGCGCTGTTGTCCCAATTGGCCTCCACCCACCTGGAGGCGGTAGAACCTACCCTCGTAGGCATTTCCCTGGGCGGCTTAGCAGGCACCGATGCAATCCATATGTATCCTGTTAATGCGTGTGGGGGTGCGGGCTTGGGTTCGGATTCATCGCCAATTCATCGATCCCTACTAAGGTGGTTGGGCTACGGAATACTGTGGGAAGCTCTCGGGTTCCCCCAGGGTAGGAGGAACTAGATGGCACGGGACATCGACGCTGACTCAAGCCGTCCCTTAATCAAGGTCAATCACCCGGCACCAGGCGACGTGGTAAGGAACCCAGCCCACATAGCCGGGTACGGCACCGCCTTCGAAGGCACCATCTCGCTCAGGATACGCGACGACGACGGCACGATCATAGCTGAGGGGACAACCCAAGGCGGCAGCAACGGCGTGATCGGCGAGTTCAAGGCGAACCTTGAGTTCGAGCGGAGGCCCAACCAGCGGCTGGGGGTCGTCGAAGCCTTCGAGGAGAGCGCCAGCCGCTCTGGGGAGGAACTGCACTTGGACCGAGTGCCCATCGTGTTTGGTTAGCGATCCTGCCCTCCGCCGGCACCTCCTCTGCGTGACAGAGAGTCTCCTCCTACAGCGACGCGGGATGGAGCCTTCTGGTAGCTTGCCTTATTCTCGTAGCCCGAAGGCCGCGAATTCGCATTCCCCTCTAGGGCGAGACCCTGCGCGGCGACCCCATGAAAGAACCGAGGCCCGGTAGGACCCCGGCCCGGAAGCGCTCTGTTACCAAGCTCTTGCCGAGCTGTTATCAGGGTGTAACCCTGCGCCTGCACAATTGGGGCGTCAAAAGGCCCGGTGCCCCTCTCCTCTCCTTTCCTTTCCCTTCTGTCACCCCAGGGGCACCGGGTTTCTTGACTCTACGCCAGGGCAAGAAGGCCGGTGGCCTACAGGACCCTAGCCCGATCTCGCCTCTGCCCCCTCGCAGGTCTCTGGGTTGGGGCAGAGCTCGTCGAGATGCACCGGACGTCTTCGAGTGGCATCATGCGCCATGTGTTTGTGGTCCGTGGGGGCAAGCGGATCTGGAAGGAGGAGACCAATGTGTGCGCAAGAGACCAAGGCGATCTCTAACCGGGTCGCGCGGGCGATTAGCGAAGGCGACCTGGACGTTTTGGACGAGCTCATGGCTCCCGAGCTTGCCGAGCAGTTCAAGCGGGACGTGACCGAGATACGTCGAGCCTTCCCTGATTACGCTGGCACCAACGTGGACCAGATCGCCGAAGGGGAGAAGGTGGCCAACCGGTTTGTATTTCTGGGCACGCACTTGGGCGAGTTCGAGGGAGTAACCCCGACCGGCAAGCGGATCGAGTTCATAGGTCATTCCATAGACCGGGTAGTCGAGGGCAAGATCGTGGAGAGTTGGGTCGAGGTGGAAATGCTCGGTGCAATGCGGCAACTCGGCGCGGTTCCAGAGGCGGGACAAACCGAACAAACCAGCCCTAGCTAGCTTCACCTTCTACTCCCGCCTCCTCGCGGGACTCGTGTGCCACACCAGTAACCACACCAGTCGAAAGGAGGGAGCTCCTTCGGGATCACCCGAGATGGCCGTCGGAGACGTACCCCGAGGTACATCGACCGCTTCCCACCTGGTCTGGGGCCGCGTGGTCCCAGACATCCCCGACTTCTGCCGCGAACTCGTCGCCGCCCTGTCAGAAGAGTAGGGAAGAGGGACGCACACCAGCAGGCACACCAATGTGGGGACCACCACAAACCGATGACGGGGTCCCCTACGTACAAACTGGACGTAGGAGGCCATTGGTAGCATCTAGCCGGTTGCAGTCGGGTGTCGGTCTAGTTTGGGGTCCTACGTGTATCAAGGACCGAAGCGAGATCGGGATGCGGATTTTCAAGCCAGCTCGGAGCACCCAGGTATGAGGGAGAAGTTCGAACCGGTAGTGAAGAGTATGGGGGATGAGGAGTTGGTGCGCTAGGTAGCGCAAGGGGACGGCCGGGCTCTCGCGGAGCTATACGATCGCTACTCACGGCCGGTGTACGCCACGGGGGTAAGGCTCTTGGGTGATGCCCACATGGCGGAGGAGCTCGTACAGGACGCCTTCACCAACGTCTGACAAAGGGCGGCATCGTTCGACCCAAATCGGGCGAGTTTCGCGACCTGGCTATACCGAGTCACCCGCAACCGGGGCGTCGATCTGGCCCGCAGGCGACGGGTCAGACCCCAGTCCGCCGGGGAGGCCCAGCTACGAGCGATCTCAGGTGGCCCGGAGCCCGAGGCAAGCGTGGATGGCTGGGACGTGGCCCGGGCGCTCTCGCGTATTCCGGAGGAGCACCGGGAGGTCCTGACCCTCGCGTACTTCGAGGGACTCTCTCAGCGCGAGATCTCCCGACGGACTGGCGCTAGGAACGATCAAGAGCCGGACCACGGCCGCTCTGAAGAGGCTCCACCGGAGCCTGCTGAACCCTGCAGCGGAGGAGGTCCAACGTGGCTGAGGATCGCTTCGAAGAACTCCTCGGCCCCTACCTTCTGGGCGAGCTGACCCTCGAGGAGGAGCGCAAGCTGGAGCGTCACCTGGAGGTGTGCTCCGGGTGTCGTTGTGCATTGGACCGCGCCCAGGAAACCCATAACCTCCTTCGTCAGCTCGTCGCAAATGAGCCGCCGGCAGAGCTCAAAGACCAGGTGTTGGTGCGGGCAAGGGTCCAGATCCTGACCCGACCGTGGGTTAGGTGGGGCTTCTGGGCCACAACGGCCGCCGCGTTGCTAATCGCCGCGGTCTTTGGCGTAGGGCTCTTCCGGACGATCACCGGTGATTCCTCGGTCACCGTGCCGCTGACGGCCACGTCCCTGGCTCCCGAGGCTGGTGGCGAGGTCCAGGCAGAGGAGGTCGGGGAGAACCTTCGGGTCAAGCTGGAAGTGTGGGAGATGTCCGAACTCGCAGACGATGAGTATTACGAGATGTGGTACTACGCCGAAGATGGCAGCCGAATCAGCTGCGGGACCTTCCAGGTGGGATCAAAGGGCCAGACGATTGTGAATCTCACGGCCCCTGCCACCGCTAGGGACTACCCGGAGATCGAGATAACTCGTGAGCCCGATGACGGAGAGCCCAGGGCGAGCGGTGAGGAAGTTCTGGAAGGGAAGCTTCAGAGCTCTTGAGCTTGCAGCGTCAGGCTACTTCGGTCTCTCTTGACCGAACTTTGTCTAGATAAGCTATCCGATCGGGGCCACGTCTGCGTAGATACGTTCGCAATGTTCTGCAACAGGTGGGGCGGAGGATGTCCGCTTAGCCCGGATTATTCATGAACGATCTGGCGGGCTTCGGTTCGCTCGCCCAAAGACCGATGAGAATGCCCCTCAAAGGCCGCTAACAGCCCGCACATTGACTCCGATCACTCAAAATCACGTTTCCCTTATTCATCAACGAAGCTCGGCTTCGTGAATAATCCGGGCTAGGTCACTTGACTTCAACCTCCCCAGCGATTATTATAGTTGTAGCAAATGTTTCTTTTTGGTCTCGCCCCACCGGCGGCCACCCTGAAGGAACTGTTGGTCACAACCCAACCATAGGAGTAACTTGAGCGTTTACAGCATCTACAAAGAAACCCAATCTTCGGACGATCCGGGAACGCCCGAAAGGCACTATGCAGGATGGGCTGTTGACCGGGACGACGCGATACTTCGCGCCAACGAACTCTACCAAGGAAGGGATAGCATAGAAGCGGCATTGGTGATCGGCAACGGCCTGACGGAGGTCGAAGTCGTCTACCGGGTAGACGGCGAGAATTAAGGCATCGCGGGATCATCTGTCCGAGCCGATGAGCTCAGCAACTGCTGTTAGCTTCTAGGCCCCACTAATGGGTCAGGCTTTGTAGCCATCGAAATCTCGCACCTGAGCGGCGACGTTCTCCCTTACCCTTTCGGGCGGCATTTCTAGGGCGTGCTCTTCGTAGAGGTGTTCCCGTAAGACATTCACCAGGCCGCTTGCCTCGGCTGCTGCCAGAATCTGGTCGCATGACGGACACTTCACGTTTATGGGCTCGGGCATATTCTGGCCACCTTTCCGTTCCCCCTCCTATTACGCGGACGAGTGAGCCACCAAGCGCGGACGTTCAGAAGCTAAGTGCAGTGGTGCCGCTTCGATGCCCTCACCCATACCGTGACAACTGCACCCGCCGGCACCTCCCCGCAGCACTTCCTCGTTAGTCGGAGATCGGCTCCCACACCAGCTCGGCCCACTCCACGACCAGTTCCGTCGGCCCGCCTTCCTGTGAGCGCACCTCCCCACACCCACGCTCAGCGAG
>Ga0126305_10001247_pt1 | contig 11303 bp, 13 predicted proteins | sample Plot26_FD_92536 | JGI IMG/M metagenome (GOLD analysis project Ga0126305, IMG submission 92536) | Serpentine soil microbial communities from UC McLaughlin Reserve, CA, USA - Plot26 | ecosystem: Environmental > Terrestrial > Soil > Grasslands | place: USA: UC McLaughlin Reserve, Lake County... | reverse complement strand
TCAACTTCAAACCCGTATTCTACTAGAGCCATACTAAGAGCTGCAGTAATATCAGACTCATCATCGACTAACAATATCCTCTTTTTTTTCATCCTTCAGTTTCTCCTGATCTGTCAGGATTGGGTTGTTGTTTGCTAGACAGAATAGCAAACGAAAAGGTCGCTCCTCCTCCGTCAGGATTATTCTGGGCCCATATCTTACCGCCATGATCCTCTATGATACTCTTTGAGATAAAGAGTCCTAGTCCAGTTCCAGAGAACGACTTGGAAGCAAATCTTGAAAATAGCTTTGGAAATATTTCAGGATCTATCCCTGTTCCTGTATCCTTTACACTTACCGTAACTTGGTTATCTTTCCTTTCTGAGGTTACAGTTATTTTTCCTCCGCCTCCTTTTTTTGATTTAGTGAATTTAAGAGAGTTGTCTAGAAGATTAGAGATTACTTGTATGAGCCGTCCTTTGTCTGCTTCAACCCAGATGACATCTTCTTTAGATGCAAATAATATTTCTGTATCAGACTTATCTTTGTTTTGTCCTTGTATTTGATTTTGGTAACCCTGAACTATATTTTCTATTATATCATTGATATTGAATTGTTCCTTATGAAGTAATAGATTATGGCTTTCAATTTTTGAAACATCTAATATATCTTCTGCAAGTCTACGTAGTCTATTTGCATTTCTACTCACGATCTCTAATAATTCATGGTGTTTGCTATCTTTTATTTTAGATAGAAGAACATCTGATGAGCTGATTATAGGTTGAATGGGTGTTCTTAGCTCATGAGCTGCTATATTGATAAACTCTTTTTGCATTTTATTATGAGCCTTAAGATTTTCGTATGATTCTTCCAATTCCTTTGTTCTTCTTTTCACCTGCCTGTCAAGTATATTGTTCCATTTTATTAAAAGCAGTATTAAAACCACGACTGCAGCGGTAGAGCCAGCAACTAATGAAAACATCTTTAATCTTTCTGTAAACAAAACCTCGTTAACACGTGCATAGATGTATGATGTAGGATTTATTGTGAAAACAAAGTACTCAGGCTTGCCTTCTATAAGTACGGGGTAGCCTGTGGTCAGTCTTTCAACATTCTTAAATTCATAAATAGCAGAACCAGATTTACCTGACATAACTGTTCGTATTAAGTTATTCAGAAATTTATTGTGTCCTGTAAGTGCTTGAGTGTGATTGTCAAAAAATGATACTCCAATAAATGATTTTTCTGGATGAATTAGATGAACCGCATTTCTATCCAGTGATGCAAGATATAGTGATTCGATAGAGTAAACATTTCCATAGCGTGCAAAAAAGTCTATGGTAGGTATTTGAACACCTACCATTCCAATGTACTGACCATTTTCTCTATCTATTATTGGAAAGGTTATTGCGATTCTGTATATACCATCAATGCCTTCAAAACCTTCTGAAAATACGGGTCTTAATGTGTTTTTTGTTTCTTGTACATAGTCTGTAAATGAAATATCTATATTCACAAAGCTTCTATGTCCTTCTGTTACTATATTGTATGTTATTATATCGTCTCCGTCTGCAATAAAAAGCCCGTCAACCCTAGTAATATTGTTTATTTGATCAAACCTTTCTCTCATTAATTTATCAACTCTATCACCATATAATTCACCCTGCTGCAAATATGTAGAGTCTGCTAACCCCTGAAGAATTGAAGCGACTAAGCTAAGATCGGAACCAATATGCTGTGCCATAGCCTCTGTAGATCCTATCTGGCGATTTCTCTGCTCCACGAATAGGCCATTCCTAACATTCTCTTCTGTGACATTCTGCTGGTAAAAGAACAAACCATAGGATATAGCAATTATCAAAATTGTGGAAATAACACCTACTTCCTTTGCACGTCCGGAAAACAGAGTATTATAGGAGCCTTTCCTCTTCAGCTGCAATATAAGATAATAGACTAGATATATTAAATCTTTTTTCACAATATAGATTAATCTACTATTTTTGTTGTCAATTAGTGATATTACTACTATTTCCTCTATAGTATCTTTCAGGTACTATGGTTGTCCCGTTGATTATCTTTTCCTTTAATTGTTCCAATTTAACCTTAGTATCCTCAGGTACCTTGTCTTCCAAGCTATAAAAAGGGGTTATATACACAATGCCATCTCCTGAGCTTCCTTTTCTTGCTTCCAGTCCTGGTTTAAATATTTGTCCGCTGAAGTTTCCAGTCTGAACCATATTAACTGCCTGATTAAATGCTTTTTCTACATCTAATATAAAAGAGGTAAGTACAGTATTTGGAGCCAATTTGTTCTGATCTGAAATGGCACCAAATGCGTATATTCCATTTTCTTTAGCGGCTTGAATGACACCATGACCTGATGTGTCAGCTACATGTAATAGTAAGTCAGCGCCATTATTTATTTGTGATAGAGCTGCCTGCCTTCCCTTTGCTGGGTTATCCCAATCATCTAAGTATGTGGCAAGTACTTGGATGTCAGGATTGATGTCTTTTGCACCTTGTTTATAACCTTCATAGATATTTACTAGGTTTGGATATCTCTCTCCTCCTACAAAACCTATTACTCCTGTTTTGGACATCATTGCCGCTAGTGCTCCTAGTAGGTATGTGGCTTCCTGCTGCATTGGATAGATGGAAGCCACATTAGTAGAATTGGCAAGTCCTGTGAATACTACAAACTTTGTATTTGGGTAATCTTTGCCTACCTTAACAGCCGGTTCTCCCCACTCAAAACCCTGGGCAATAATCAAGTCATATCCTTTATCAGCATAAACTCTTAATGTAGATTCAATATCTGGAATGGGCACATTATCTTTAAAATCAACTATGTGACCATATTTATTGTTTAGAGCTTGAGCAGCGTTGTATCCAAAGGCTCCCCAGCCTGCATCACTAAACAAAGCATCAGTTAATAACGCTATTTTTAGTTTTTTTATATCTGATGCATCAGTAGTTTGATTAGCTGACGACAATGGTTGAGCCACTTCTTTGGTGTTATCAGTGGTAGCAATAGCTAAATTACAAGGAGAATAAAAACCCTGTCCTACAAGAATTGCTAGCATGAGGATTACTATACTTATAGACCAGCCGCTATTCTTGTTTGACATGCTACACGCAAACCGTCTTGATCTCGTATGAGAATACGGGAACCAGAGAAATAACCATAATAGTCATTCATTCTATAGTGTACGCCTATAACATAAACATTCACAGCTTCCGCGTCAAGCTCCGGTGATTTCTTTTATTCATCACATTATTAGAACATTTAAGTATTTTAAATATTTCAATAAACTCCTATATTATCCTCCGACTTTCAGTTGAGTGATTGCTTACTTGCATTTTCCCCTCTCTCTTTCATTTGAACAAGGTTTTACTTATATTTTGGTCAGGCACATATATTGAAAATGTAACTACAAGCTATCTGATTTTAGCCATAGCTGCAGCTTTTGAGGCAAATGAATTAATCAGAGAATTTCAAGAAAGCAAAGGTGACATTTTATCATAATATGATGATGATAAAATATTTGGTGAATACTGATACTGCAAATAGTATTATTCGGATAAGCACAATTTGTCTATATTAGCAGTGAATGATATTGCAAGAGGCGACTTGGAGTGGAACTTGAAAGATCCCTACATATTGGATGAGTCATAATAGGATGCTATTATTTCCACTAATATATCACAGCAATATGTTTTCTACTATTAGATAGAATCCATAAGAAGCAAGTACGAAACTGACTGAGAGAAGGAAATATTGGTATAACCTTTCTTTTAATATTGATCTACCTTTAGAAGCTAGATAAGCTGTAACTGCTAACCAGGTGTAATCCATCCAAATGTGAAGAGAAAATAGAATAAGAATACCTTCTACAATACCAAATAGATAGACTGAATCAGAAATTAGCTTTAATCCTACTGTAAGCCACCATACAATAAAAAATGGATTTAACGCAGTAAAGGTTAGTCCTAATATAAGTGGCCCCTCGAGTCTTTTGCCTTTATTACTTATTTTGAATAAATAATTATCGCTGCTATTGTTCTTACTATTAATGCTGCCTACATCTATTCTTCTTTTTATAGTGTTGTTAATTTGAGATATTGAAAAAAATATGATGGCAATTCCTCCTATCAGGCCAATTATTCTTATACTATCGTTAGTTATTGTAAAAGATGAAAATCCGAATATGCCTAGACCCAATAATATGATTAATGGGAGTTCTATTATTGTGTGACCTGAAGCAATTTTAATGCCTGAACTAAAACCCTGTTTGCTTCCATAAATAAGATTAGCAAAAAATAAGGGACCCGGCGAGAGGACGCCTGATACCGATATAAAAATTATCTGTGCAGCAAAATCTATGAAGTTCATACATCTACAATGAGGCGACTGATTATCTATCTTTCTACCTATCTATCTATAAATCCAAAATCTTCTTTCACAGTAATTAACACGACATGAGTATTCGTTCTATCGATATATGGCAATGATAGATCTTTTTTTACAAAATTGCTAAGCTCTTCTCTATTTTTGAATTTTGCAACTATTATCATATCAGTTAGTCCTGTTATATCATAGACAGCACAAACATTTGAGAATTTTGATATATGTTTTTCAACTTCTGTTATCTTTCCCTTAACGGCCGTAACTTCTATAATAGATGTAAGATCATAGCCTAGTTTCTCATGATTAAGTATTGCAGAGTAGGATTTGATAATCTTGTCCTTTTCCAGCTTTTGTACTCTGCTTAGAACAGTAGGAGGGGAGACATCTATTTCATCTGCTATTTTTCTGTAAGACATTCGAGCGTCTTTTAGCACCTGTCTTAGTATCTTTAAGTCGATTTCATCTAATATCAAATTTGTATTAATTATCTTCAGAAATACTCTAATAAATAAATAGTTCAGAAACAACTTCTGAAACCTAAGGAGGCGGTTCGATCAGTATTATGCTTTCAAATTGCCCTATAGTTCAACCCAGATAACAGCGTAGCACTAAATGCTATTGTTAGATGATAGAAGTTTAAACCGCTTCCATTCTTTCATTCTTTATAGCAAATATAACAAACAGAACCCATTGAAGAGTTTCAATCTTTGTGCAGAAATCCTCAATCTCTAGTCTTATGGTGGCTTTTTCCTTTCTTTTTTCTATGTCTTTCATGGCTCTGATGACCCTTTATAGTCTATCATCAGGACATGCCACCTGAATCTATGGCTTTCTTAAGTTGTTTGTGTAATTCCTTATGTTCTACTTCTAGTGATTGTGAGACACTATGTTTTTTCATGATTTATAATAATTAAAGGAACGCTTATCCTTAAAAATGATGTTGGATTTATATACATTTCAATATAGGAAAACGCTAATACTGCTAAAAGAAGCATGGCTGATCTGGTCAATGTACCTGAGCAGCACATCGCAGGAAAGACTCAATACCGGAATCGTTAGTTCTAACTTTTTTATCTTTGGCCGTCTTTAGAATCCAGAGAATTTCTTTTGAGGAAGTAAGCAATTACTGACTGAGGATTTTCCTCGTATTCCTTTATTAATATCCTCAAAGTTGATAGTATTAATTCTTCGATTGTTGGTTCCTTCAACGCATTCTCCTGATTGAGTCTTGTTGCAATAGATGAAGAATCATCATATTGGGATTGAGATAGTTCAATTTTTACCGTCACCAAATTAGAATAAGCTATTAATCGTAACTTGTATACCTTTCTTAATAGCATTTGACTACCTTTTACAATTGGATACGTCCTTGGGGTCTTGATATCTAAATAAGCATTAATTTGGGCCGTAACTGCATAAGAGTGTATGTATATTACAAATAGCTAAAATGAAACAAAGAACAGATTATAAAGAGCACAGGCAAGAAGTTGAAAATACAGACATACAATGATCCCCTGTTAGCATTGTCGGAATTCAGGCCAAACTTCTATGACCTTGCGCTAATAGATATCAATACGCCTAAAATGCAGAGGCATTGAAGGAACTATATCCGACTCTGGGTATAGGAAGTTTCTTTTCGAAACCGGTATCCCTAGAACACCTGATAAAAATGATAAAGAAAGAATTAAAATAGATGCGAGCAGTAGTGTCCTAGGCAGAATAAGTATAGCACCTGTCTATTCAATTCTCAATGTCTATTCAATTCTCCACAATATTTCTCCACGACACAGTCCTCTGCAGACTAATTAGATAGTATTGATAAGTCTAGTTAATAGCACAATTATTTGCTGGTTTTGTTGTACGATCTGAGTTGTCTTTACTTGTATTTCTTGAAGTAATTGTAGTCCCATTATGCTATTAGCCCAAGTCCAGAATCCCCTGTCAGGATCGTCTTTACTACCATAATCTTTTTGGTCTCTGAGCTCTAGTCGCCTCTGTTCTTGCTGCTGTTGGTAATATGAAGGCTGCTGTTGTTGGTAATATGAACGGCGACATAAATATTCCCATACTTTTGACTGTTCGCGTGTTAGTCCGGAATGGTAGTCAACAGGTTCAGCATTTCTTCCACCTGAAAAGTGTATTGTGTTGATGTGTCTCTGTACATTCCAATACCGAGAAGATAATATGTTGGCACAATATGGACAAGACCATATTATTCTGATTGGCATCATTTGAGACCTCCTTGGGAGTTACTCTGAGTAACTCATCAAGTCAAGTAACTCATCAGGACGTTAAATTTAAATTTTGTGCGTGGCTCCATACACATATAACTATTAACAAATTGTGTAATGATAGGGTAGGTAATAATAGTATATGATCCATGTAGGATGATGGTGCGAAACCAGAAAGGAGAAGAGTGGATATGAACATAGATACTAGGAGTAGTATATTGTATTATACGGCAGCGGCAACAACAGCCATAGCAGGGATATTGCATCTTATGTTAGTACCAAATATAATAGGTCGAAATCCAAATTCTGGAATATTTTTTATCGTTTCTGGAATTGCTCAAATATTTTGGGTAATACCTATGTAAAGAGATGGGGCAGAATTTGGTATTATGTGGGAATAGCAGGTACTATAATACTGATAATAATATGGGCCATTACAAGGATGCCAGGAAATCCAATTACTGGACGAGGAGGAACCCATAAGTGAGATGGCTATAGCAATAGAAGTATTTCAGATTGCCTATATTATAATAACATCAATAATAATTGCTAAGGAAAGAAGAGGCCATGTTAAAGAGGTAGTCAAAAGTGACAAGCTGAACAAATAATTGTTATTTGTATTTATTTATCCACACCTAGTTTTGTTCTGTGCCAAAAATCCATACTCATTATATTTAATGAATATTAGATCGACCAATCTCTTTTCGGTTATTTGAAAAAGGGTGTCTCAGGGAATTGTTATGATTCTATCTTGACACATCATACTATCATATACTCATTGCAATGAGTATATTTATATCTGTAATTAGCATCTATATTTAGCGACGACAAAAAGCTTGATCAGCTTAAAAGATTGGATAAGAGTTGTCTGACGAACAAAATAAGAACAGTAAGCGAAGGGACAACGAAATACAAACAGAGAATCCCAGCATGGTAGTACCGCATCTTGATACGCTCGACCAAGGTACAGAAGCATTTATGCAATGGCTAAATTCTGAAGATAAACAATCCACAAACAATCCAATTATTTTAAAGGAATTTGTTAACAATAAACGCACTATACTATACGATAATACCCTTAGTCATGATGTAATAGTTGAAACATATAAAGGAGTGCCCAAGTGTCAAAGCTGTCAAGCAGGACGATTGTGGACATGTAGGATTCACAATACTTCTTGAGCAAAAATACGACAATGAAGGTAGCATTTTAGACTGACTAGGTCTTTGCATGATCGGAGTTCATACACGACAAATGATTTATGAAAATAATTTACTTTACTGTGCTTTCCTTTTTTCCTCTTTTACTGATTCTTTTGCTTTATAAGTGTGAGTAATAATAGTATATATATAGTAGTCCTAATTCTTTCAAAACAATATAGTCATTTGTTGAATGTAGAACTGCAAAATTTATTAGTAACATAACATGGGACTGTAGTTATGCAAGAAAAAAAGCTATTTGCTACAATCTTTTCAGCACTTGTAGTCTCTATGATGGTTTTTGTCACTATCGGGACTACAACAGTGATGTTTGCTTCAGCACAACAACAGCCCACTAATGCTACTGGTACTGCAGAAGCCGGTGGTACCACAGTCAGAGACTCTACTGCAATTCTATTAGCTGGTGAAACTATTCCAGGAGGAAGCTTTATCCATCTATATGATAGCACACCAGATGCAATAGCACTTGGACATCTAGCTGCAAAGATTCCCTGTGATGAGAATTCTAACGCGACATTAACAATACTTACTGGTTCTGCTCCCAATTTACAACCAACTGAACTAGAATTCGTCGAGCCTCTATCTACTCCGGGTGAATTGTGCTTGTATCATGCTGATTTAGCCTCTGAACAAGGAGGAAATATGACTACTGATATAGCTATACAAAATCCAGGAGAAGAAGATGTAGAATTACCAGCCACAAGTACAGTGGTTATAGGTGTCAATAAAATATTGCCTGGTACTACTGAGTAGCATGAATCAGGAGAAACAGCAATAGCAGAGAACTCAACACAGTAAATATGTAACTAGACGGCAAGATAAATAAAGCGAAATTAGCAAAATATTGATTCCGCATCATCCACATTTTTTCATAATTTTTCATCGGTTAGTAAATCAGCATGTAGTCTTAATGATATATTGACTGACAATATTCTTTTGAGGGCATGATACGTGATTATTAAAGTATTCTTATTCTTAACTGTGGGTATTTCTCTTTAGGGATAGAAGAGACTATTGGAACCTAACCCTTATGCCTATACCCATTTTTTATATCTGATCAAAGTGCAGAATTTCTGTCATTAATTCTACAAATAAATGTATAGCACTTGTTAACTATACTTTTCCATTGGTAAAAGAAGTATTAGAGTTGAAATAAATGTCAGGTATAATGGTAAGGTTGATCTTATGGGAGAAAAAACAAAATCGTAAACCTAAAAAGATATTTGTCAGCTTCCCTACACATTTTCTTTTTCATTATTTATAGAACAATATAGTGTATTATATATGGGCCAAAAAATGCCAATGGTTTGTGAGCCATTTTTGACACAATTATTGGACCCAATCGATGCTTGGTTAGAAAGGGCATAGTATATCATTTGAGCCTTATTGATAGCTGCATTTCCATAGTCAAACATTATTGTGGTAACACAAGTAATTGAACTAGTTAATATAATTGAAAGATACAGGCCAAAAAATGTTATTATAATCTAAAAACATTTTTTGCATTCTGAAACATTAAAAGATCAAGGGATTCCTGATTAAGTTCAAGTTTTTGAACAAAACTAAGGTAAGAACTAATACTGGAAATAGGCCAATCACTCCCATATAATAGGCGATGTGGCTCACCTACATAATCTAATAGTTCCTTTATTTTACTTATATAACGTATTTCAGCGGATGGTGTAAAGTTACCAACGATTAGGCCAGAAATGTCTGCATATACATTAGTATTTTTGTATATGACTTCTTGGCAATCTACAATCCACGGGTTTCCCAAATGACATATAACTATCTTTAATTTGGGATTATCAACTGCAACATCATCTATATTCAAAGGATGAGAGTATTTGACCTTAGCTGTCTTTAAAAATACATCGCCAGTGTGAATCATAAGGGGATATCCATACTCAACACACATGTCATAGACTCTTTGATATCTTTCATCATATGGATAATAATGTTCATATCCACAATAGAGCTTTATGCCTTTGATAATACCATCTTTTAGCCATTTTCTGCAATTTTTTAAATCTTCATCAGTATGGTTATCAATTGTAAATCCTGCCACAACCCCAAGTTTGTTATCACCATACTTTTTTGTAACATCAATAATTTTAGAGGTAGCTGGTCTGTTTACATCAACTTTGTAAGATGAGAGTATAATGGAATAATCAATACTACTGTCGCGCATAGACTGAATTAATGAGTTAAGTCTTTCTTCTAACGAAAGAAATTTTTTTTCCGTCTCGTTAATTCTGTTATAATTATTGAGGTGAACATGGCAGTCTATAATTGGCATACAATATATTCTCTTATTAATTATTACACATCCTGTAGGTTGGATTTAACCATTCTATAAAGCTGGCATAATTTAAAGAATGTTTGTCATAAAGATAATTGGGAAGTACTTTAATGAATTTGAATCCATTTTTTAATTGGAAAGATAGAACTGGATCTTTAAGTTCTCCCTTTACTACTTTTTCTGCGTATTCTCGAGCTGACATTATTTTTGCATATTTATGATAATTATACAATCGTCCTCCAGCTATTATCCTCCTCAAATTAAGTCTTATAGATAAATCCTTTCTTGCATTATATAGTATAGTTGCAATGCCTCTATAGCGAAATTCGGGATGTACAGAAATATCTGCACCATACAGGCTATCTCCATTAGGATTATGATTTATAAACAATCCTTGTCCAGTAATATCATTCCATGTATGGTCAGCATAGTCGGATTTTAAAGAAACTATTAGGCTGCTTGACGAGCCAACTATCCTTCCATTAACTTCAGCACAGAACTGACCTTGTGAAAATATGGAAATATGACTTTGAAGGAAAGAGGGTGGCCATATCATACCATATAAAGCCATGTCTGGAAATGATTCTTTTTGTAGGTCGACTATTTTAGAAATATCTCTTTTAGTTATGTTTCTTATTATGATTTCAGATATAGTATTTTTTAATTTATAATCAACAATCCCTTAGTCTCATATTTACAATTTGACTAATAATTATTTATTAATTGCCGTATTATTATTGTATCGTAAAATGATGTAGTGATGTATACTTGTATGCAAGTTTTTGTCGACGTATTATTTTAGATACGCCTCTACCCATATGTACTCAATCATTAAATATAATCAATAAATAGCATAAAATTTATCTCTCGTACAATGTCAGACACAATCAACAGAAGAGATTTAGAGAAGTCAAAAGGAAAACCAAAGGCTGGATCCAGTACATCAGCAAATGTATTAAATGATCCAGATAGATACGGAAGTGAGGAAAGCAAAGAAGAGATCAAGAGAAGTCTTAGGGTATAATTACTGCATGTAGATTTTGGCATTGTAGAACACAAAGATTGAGTAAATAAAACACACTACGCTAGTTACCCTTTATAGCAATACTACGTTGTAGTAATAATGTTGAAGATTTAGGTGAAAGAAAGAAGGAAAAACAAGAAT
>Ga0126305_10001246_pt1 | contig 11311 bp, 8 predicted proteins | sample Plot26_FD_92536 | JGI IMG/M metagenome (GOLD analysis project Ga0126305, IMG submission 92536) | Serpentine soil microbial communities from UC McLaughlin Reserve, CA, USA - Plot26 | ecosystem: Environmental > Terrestrial > Soil > Grasslands | place: USA: UC McLaughlin Reserve, Lake County... | reverse complement strand
GATCCGGGCCAGCAGGGTCGGGTTCGCGATCTTGTAGCCGTTGAGGTGCAGGATCGGCAGCACAGCGCCGTCGGTCTTGGCATTCAGGAACTTGTTCGAGTGCCAGCTCGCAGCCAGCGGGCCCGTCTCGGCCTCTCCGTCGCCCACGACGCAGGCGACGACCAGGTCGGGGTTGTCGAAGGCAGCGCCGAACGCGTGGACGAGGGCGTACCCGAGCTCGCCGCCCTCGTGGATCGAGCCCGGGACCTCGGGCGCGACGTGGCTCGGGATCCCGCCCGGGAAGGAGAACTGACGGAAGAGCGCCCTCAGCCCGGCCTCGTCCTCGGAGACGTCGGGGTAGCGCTCGGTGTACGTCCCCTCGAGGTAGGCGTTGGCGACGAGCGCCGGCCCGCCGTGTCCCGGGCCTGTGACGTAGATCGCGTTCAGGTCGCGCTGCCTGATCGCCCGGTTGAGGTGGACGTAGACGAGGTTGAGGCCGGGTGTCGTCCCGAAGTGGCCCAAGAGCCGCGGCTTGATGTGCTCTGGTCGCAGGGGCTCGCGCAGCAGCGGGTTGTCGAGCAGGTACACCTGCCCGACCGACAGGTAGTTCGCTGCGCGCCAGTAGGCGTCGAGCCGCCGAAGCTCGTCGGCGGAAAGTGGCTGGGCCGATGTCGTCTCGGTCGTCGCGGTCATGTCTCTCTCCTCAGTGGACGGAGACTGCCTGCTGCCCCTCGGCGCGCTCGAGTTGGGCCGGTACGAGCATGATAGGGAGCGGCGAGCGCTCCTGAGCCCCGCGGACGAGCTCCTCCCGGCTGATTGCGACCTCCGGGGCCCAGGCGAATGCGATCAGGTCACAGTCCAGCTCGTCGGCCACGGACGGGACGAGCTCCTCGCGCTTCCCGGCCCGACTCTCCAACCGGAACGAGCCGATCCCGGACGGCAGGAACCGGTTGAGCAGCTCCTTTGCGTCCTCGACCTCGTCGACGCCGACGTGCAGACCGACGACCTCGAGGTTCATGCCCTCCACCGAATCGATCGGCGAGATGGGCCCAAGCGACGCGGAAACGCGGTCGAGGGGTACCAGCACCCTCGTGATACGGGGCGCGATCCGGCCGTCGGGCGGGACGACGACGACCGGGTTCGTCGCCGAGGCCAGGACGGCGAGGGCGGTGGAGCCGAGCGCGTGCGGGCTCGTTGGCCCGGAGCGCGCGCCGATGACCATCGCCACCGTGTCCTCCGCGCAGCCGGCCTCCGCGAGGCGCTCCACGACCGGGCCGGTGACGACCCGCAGGGGGACGCCGACGGCCGCCGCCGCCTCGTGCGGCGGCGGCTCGCCCTCGGCGACGACGTAGATGCCCTCGACCCGCGCCCCGAGGACGCGGGCAAGCGCGCGCGCCGTGACCAGGACGGGGTTGCCGGCGAGGCTGTTATCGACGGCCGCGACGACCTTCCTCGCCGTCTGGGCGCTACTCATACCGGAGCGCCTCGGCCGGGTAGACCCTCGACGCGCGGACCGCAGGGCCGAGCGTCGCGAGCAGCGCGGCGGCGTACACCGCGCCGAAGATGATCCCGAGGTTCGCCCACGGCACCACGATCGCGAGGTCGTTCCAGCTCGACTGGCTCCCGACGTCGTCGATGATGTTGACCGCGATGATCAGCGCGAGCAATGTCCCGACGACGATGGCCGTCAGGGCGATGAAGGACGACTCGATGAGGAAGCTGACCTGGATCATTCGGCGCCGAAATCCCAGCGCCCGGAGGATCCCGATCTGCTGCCGGCGCTCGACAACCGCCCGCGCGCTGATTACGCCGAGCGCGGCGATGCCGACGATCAGGCCCAGACCCATGAAGCCCTGGATCAGCCGGTTGAAGGTCCACTGGACCGCGATCGAGTCCTCGAGCAGCTCTTCCAGCGCGTCGGCCTCGAGCCCGTTCGCGACGAACGCCGACTCGAGCTCCGGCGCAACCTCACGCGGGTCAGCGCCCTCGGCGAGCGCGTAGTAGTAGGCGGTCGGCTGCACCCGGTCGCCGTAGGCGCCGGCCAGCGTCTCCTGCGAGGTCGAGATCCCCTGCATCGCGAACGGCACCGTCTCCGCGAGGATCCCGATCACGGTGAGCTGGAGCTTCTTGCCGGTCTGGGGGTCGCGCGTCGCGAGCGTGAGCGGGTCGAAGACGCCGTCCTCGAGGACGAACCCCTGGAGCTTGAAGTCCGGCAGGACTGCGCCTGCGCTCCAGTTGTCGCGCCTGGGAGCGACGATTGCGTCGACTACGGCGAGACCGGGCTTGTCGGCCAGCGCGCGCCAGATCTCGTCGGCGCTCTCGTAGCCGCGGGCCATCGCCGAGAAGCCGTACGTCGTGTTGCGCAGGAACGGCTCGTCGAGACCGCGCAGGCCGTAATCGGTGAAGCCTTCGTCGTACCCGATCTGCCTTGCCTCGGCGGCAAGGAAGGACTGTTCCGAGACGACCGTGAACCGGGCCGGGTCGAGCCCTGGGGCGCGCCGAATCGCGCCCTCCATCCCGACGATCGCGTTCGTGGGCGCCGCCTGGGCGCGGACGTCGAACCCACCGCCGAACTGCTCTGGATTGTCCATCGCGTGGACGAAGGAGCCCGAGATCACGGCGCCCACCACCATCGTGAACACGACGAGGGTGAACATCGCCAGGGTGACCCCGGTCCGGAACCGGTTTCTGAGCGGATAGGCGATAGCCATCCTCAGGACCGGCGTAAGGACGCGGATCCGTCCGAACGTCGCGGTCAGTCCGCCTAGCAGGAGGTCGGCATTGAACATCAGCGTCCAGGCCGAGCCGAGCACGACGAAGATCCCACCCATGATCCAGACGCCGAAGCCCCACGTCAGCTCCTTGCCGGCGAGGGTCTCGACCGCTGAGAAGGGCAGGAGCCACTGGACGACGAGCAGGAGCCCGGCGGCCGTGAAGACGATCCGCTCGGAGAGCCCGGACGCCCGCGCCAGCGGCACGCATCCGACCACGACGAGCGAGACGCCGAGCATCAAAGACGCGGCGTCGGCCGCCGAAAGGCCGGCGAGCGTCAGGAGGATTCCGGCCAGGACCGCCAGCGTCCCGGGAATCCACCGCAGCTTCCGCGAGCGTCGCCCGACCGGCTCGGGCGTGTTCCGGATCGCCGCGACGATGTTCAGGCGGCTGACCCTCACCGCGGACAGCGTGACGATCACGAACGTGAGCAGCACTCCGACGCCGAAGCCGACGACTAGGCTCTCCGGCTGGACGTCGTGCCTGATCTCCACGCCCGTGAAGTCGAGCGCCGACGCGAGGATGAACACCATGCCGAACGCGACGGCGACGCCGAGAACCACCCCCACCACGGCGGCGAAGAGGTCGTAGACGAGCCCCTCGAACAGGTAGAGCTGCACCAGGTGGCCGCGCCTCGTGCCGACGGCGCGGGCGATCCCGAGCTCGCCCCGCCGCTCGGCGGCGAGCATCACGAAGATCAGGAAGATCAGCAGGCCGCCTGCGAAGATCGAGAAGCTGCCGAAGGTCGTGAAGATCGACATGAAAGCGTTGCCTTCCGCGTCGGCGGCTTCGAGCGCGTCGCGCTTGATCGGATCGACCTCGAGCCCTCGAGGCGTGACGACGGGATTGACGATCGTCGTGACCTCGTCGGTCAGCTCGGCGCCAGCGAGCTCGTCGCCCCGGTTCGAGATCAGCACGTGCTTGATCTCTCCGACCCGGTCGAGGAGCCGCTGCGCCGCATCGAGCGGCAGAAGCAGGGCGGCGCCGTCGGTGCCCGCCCCTTCGTAGTCGACGATCTCGCGGACCTTGACGGGCAGCGCGTCGCCTTCAGCGTACAGCCGGAGCTCGTGGCCAGGCGCCGCCTGGAGCTCCTCGGCCGCGTCGGCGTTCAGGAAGACCTCGCCGCGGCGCAGGTCGTTGAGGTACTGCGGCTCTCCGTCGGAGTGCCGCCGAATCTCGCCGAAAGCGCCGAGGTGGGCCTGGCTGCTTGCGAAGAGCGTCACCCGTGGCTCGCTCTGCCGGGTCGTGAGGCTCTGGACGGCGAGCGGCTCCACGATCGCGGGGGCGACGCCGTCGATGAGGTCCTCGTGGCCGAGCAGCAGTTCGTACTCGATCTCCGGGAAGACGTCTTCCGAGAAATACTCGATCCCGGTCGTGCCGCCGACCTCGACCTCGGTGTCGACATCAGCGCCGCGCACGGACACGAGCTCGTCCGTCTGGCCCAGCGACGTGATCGCGGCCGTCCGGATCGTGTGGCTCATCGTGTCGCCCGTGACGAGCGCGGACGCGATGATCGTCGTTCCGAGCATGAGCCCGAGAACGATCAGCGCGGTGCGCCCGCGCCGGCGGGTGACGTTCCGGATGCCGAGCTTGAAGAAGATTCGGTTGCGCATCGCGAGGGCGCCGACGAGGCTCACGACCAGCGCGAGCGCGACGACGATGCCCACGGCGAGCGATTCCATCGGGATGCCGAAGAGCTCGTCCACCGTCTACCTCACTTCCGCCTCGTCCCGCATCGGTGCGCCAGCCTGGAGGTAGTCGTCGGACACGACCTGCCCGTCGACCATGCGGACGAGACGGTCGGCGCTCGCGCCGACGTTCGGGTCGTGGGTGACGATCAGGAAGGTCAGCCCACGCTCCCGGTTGAGATGGCGCATGAGCTGAATGATCTCGGCTGCGTTCTCGCTGTCCAGGTCGCCCGTGGGCTCGTCGGCCCATACGATCGCGGGGTCGTTCACCAGCGAGCGCGCGATCGTGGTCCGCTGGCGCTCGCCGCCGGACAACTGGTCCGGGACGTGGTCCGCCCTGGCGCGCAAGCCGACGAGCTCGAGCGCGTCGAGGGCCTTCACGCGGGCCTCCTTGGCGGGGACGCGGGCGACGAGTAGCGGCAGCTCGACGTTCTCGACCGCCGTCAGCACCGGCATCAGGTTGTAGAACTGGAAGACGAAGCCCATGTGGGCCGCTCGATAGTCGGTGCGCTGCCGGTCGGACATCGCGGCGAGCGACACCCCTTCGATCAGGACGTCGCCTTCGTCGATCGAGTCGAGACCGGAAAGGCAGTTCAGCAGCGTCGTCTTGCCACAGCCCGAGGGTCCCATGATCGAGACCATCTCGCCAGGGCGGATCGCGAGGTCCACGCCCTTGAGGGCCTCCACCCGGACGGCGCCGGTGTCGTAGACCTTCTGGAGCCTTCGCGCTTCGACGATCGGCAGAGCGGGTACCTCGGTCATCTGAAGCCTCCTTTTCTCGCTGCCAGCCTCGCGCTCAGCGAGGTCACGTGAATCGGGGGAGCCGCCCATCCGGGGTGCGGGGAATCCCGGATTGCCGAGGACGAGCCGAGTGGAGCGCCCGGGAATGCCGGGCGCTCCACTCATTCACGTACTCAGGATGCGGCTCGAACGATCAGGACGGACGCCGCCGCCTGGTGGGCGACTTGCTCCGAGACCGAGCCGAGAGCCTTGAGGCCTCGAAGGCCGCGGCTGCCGACGACGACGAGATCGCTTTCAGCAGACGCGGAGACGAGCGCCTCGACCGGGTGGTTGAAGACGCTCCGGACCTGCCTCGCCACCCGCTGTTGGATAGCGTCTGGCTCGATGTCGTCTTCGAGGCACGCGACGATTGGGATCAGCCTTGCCCCGAATCGAAGAGCGAGCCCATCGGCAACGTCGTAGGCAGCCAGCGACTCCTCCGAGCCGTCGAGGCCGACGATGATCCTGCTCGGGAAGGCACCTAGTGCCGTGCGTGCGACCAGAACCGAGCAGGGCGCCTTATGGATCAGCTCGGTCGCGGTGGAACCGATCAGGATTCCGACCGGCCGGCTGTGTCCGTGCGAGCCCACCGCGACGAGCGTGCTGCCGGCACGGTCGATTTCGTGGAGCAGCAGGTCCCACGCCCGACCCTCACCGACCTTGAGTGCCGCGGTCCCGGCGAGGGCATCGCGCGCAAGCTCGAGGCGCTGCTCGGCCGTCGCGCGCAACGCAGCTTCGTCGACCATTGCCGGCGTCGCCGGGCCTACCCCGCCCACGAGCCCGCGAACGAGGTCGTAGGCGGCCAACAGGGTGACTGGCCCGTGGGCGAGTGCTGCGGCCTGATGCGCTGCCTCAACGGATTCAGGCGAGCCGTCGATTCCGACCAGCACGCGCTCGAAGGTCGAGATGCCGACGTGTGTTCTCTTTGTCCGTGCGATCTCGGTATCCATGTCTGCCTCCTTCAGGTGTTGGATGGCGGGCGGACGACGAGGACGGAGCACGGGGCGCGATGCGCGACCCGCTCGCTCACGCTTCCGAGCGATGGTGGCCCGTGAAGGCCACGGCTGCCGAGCACCAGCAAGTCCGCTTCGCTTGAAAGGTCGACGAGCGCCTCAACGGGCCTGCGCTGATCGTCCACGACCTCCGATCCGAGTTCGTGGATCCGGTCGAGATCGATCGACTTCCCGCCGGTTGCCGCAACGAAGACCAGCTCGGAACCGAATCGCGCGGCGATGTCTTTCGCTACTCGTGCGCCGGCAAGCGAGTGATCCGAGCCGTCGACACCGCAGAGGATGCTCGACGGGAACGGGCCGAATCGCGCCTTGCGTGCGAGCAGCACCGAGCACGGAGCCTCGTGGAGAAGAGCCGTCGACATGCCGCCGAGCAGCATCCCGAGCATTCGGCTGTGTCCGTGCGGCCCGACCGAGACGAGCGTCGCATCCGACCGCCGCAACTCGTCGAGCAGGCTCGGAACCGGGTCGCCGGCGAGGAGGTGCGTGCTGCTCGGATGGACGACGTCGACGGCCATGTGAAGCGCGTCCCGTGCGGACGCGTCCAACTCGCCCAGCACATGGGTCGCCGAATAGCCGGCGTGCACGGCGACGTTGACGTCCGCGACGGTGGCCAGACGCAGCAGGCCTTCGGACGAGCGCAGTCGGTCGGCCTGACGGGCCGCCTCGAGGGACTCGGGCGACGAGTCGACGCCGCAGACGATCCGGTCGAAGACCCGAGTGGAATCGGGGGCTTGGACGAGCATTCGGAACCTCCTCGTTTGTACTCAGCGTCCCGGCTCCGTGCGTCCGGCGAATCCGGGCGGCCGCTGAACGGCGCTGCGGGAAAGCCGCTACCAGGTCTTGGGCGTGCGACGCCGCTCTGCGCGCGCGACGCGGATCCGTGCGTCCACGGCGACGCAGCCATCAGGCCCTGCAATGACCGGATTGAGATCGAGCTCGGCGACCTCGTGCAAATCGTCGCCGAGGAGGGACAGCCTGTGCAGGAGATCCTCGAGCGCGCCTGCGTCGGCGGCCTCCCTGCCTCGGAACCCGCGGACGAGCGCTCCGGCTTTCCCTCCCGTGACGAGCTCGTGGACGTCGACATCCGTGAGCGGAGCGATACGGAAGGCCGCCTGCCCGATCAGCTCGGCAAAGACACCGCCCGGGCCGAAAGCGACGAGCGGCCCGAAGACCGGGTCCTGGACGACCCCGGCGAGAAGCTCGGCAATGCCGCTGATGAGCGGCTGAACCAGGACGGGAAGGCCGATTCGCTCTGCTGCCTCGCGAACCTCCGCCTCCGACTCGAGACCGACGGCGACGCCGCCCGTCTCGGTCTTGTGCGCGCCCGGCACTGCGCTCTTGACGACTGCGGGCAGTCCCAGTGCAGCCGCCGCCGACACAGCCTCGGCTGCCGTCTCGGCCACTTGCTCAGGAACGACGGGGATACCGTAGGCGTCGAGCAGCGCCCGGGTTTGAGTTGGCTCGAGCCATGCCTCGTCACGACCCTGGAGGGCGGAGGAAACGATCGCGCGGGCGGCATCGCGGTCGATTCCTTCGAGGGACGGAGTCGAACCGGCGGGGCGACGCAACCATTCCGCCCGCGCTGCCGCGATTCCCAGGGCTCGACCGGCGGACTCCGGATACGCGAAGGTCGTGACTCCCGGCGGCAGGGTCATTGCTGCTCCGCTGATGAGGGAGGCGAGCACGGGCTTCTCTGCGCCGGCCGCGGCGCGCCCCACCGCGTCGGCAACGTCTTGGGCCGAGGCGACGACCGGCGGCACGAAGAGAACGATGACGGCGTCGATCCCCGGATCGGCGAGCACGCGTGGCAGCACCTGCTCGTACGTTGCCTCTGTCGCAGAGCCCAGCATGTCCACCGGGTTCGACACGCTCGCCTCGGCCGGGAGAACCGCATGCAGCGCCGCCTCGGTCTCGGGCGAGAACGCGGGCAGCTCCAACCCGGCAGTTTCGCAAGCGTCGGCGCAAAGGATCCCGAGACCGCCCGCATTCGTGAGGACGGCGACCCGCCGGCCCCGAGGAAGAGGCTGTGTCGAGAGGAGGGCTGCGGCGTCGATCAGCTCCCCGAGCGTGCGCGCCCGAATCACCCCGGCCTGGTGGAAGAGCGCGTTCACTGCAGCCTCGGAGCCTGCGAGGGCGGCCGTATGCGAGCTCGCTGCTCGCGCTCCGGTCGCAGTCGTGCCGCTCTTCATCGCCAGGATCGGCTTCGTTCGAGCGACGCGGCGCGCGATTCGTGCGAACCGGCGCGGGTTTCCGAACGACTCGAGGTAGAGAGCGACCAGGCTCGTGTCCGGGTCGTCCTCCCAGTACTCGAGCAGGTCGTTCGACGAGACGTCGGCCTTGTTGCCGACCGAGACGAAGGCCGAGAAGCCGAGCCCTCGCTCCCCGGCCCTCTCGAGCAGGGCGAGCCCGAGTGCGCCGCTCTGCGATGAGAAGCCGATCGGCCCGGGCGGCAACGTGCGCGGTCCAAAAGTCGCGTTCAGCTGCGGCGCCGCGACCGCGATGCCAAGGCAATTCGGGCCTATGAGCCTCCCTCCGTGGGAACGCACCACCCCCAGCAGGCGATCCTGACGTTCCCTGCCCTCCTCGCCGACCTCCGCAAAGCCCGCGGAGATCACGCAGACCGCCTTCGTTCCGAAGTCGAGCGCCTCCTCCACCGCGGAGAGCACGTGGCGCTCGGGAAGGCAGACGACGACCAGGTCCGGCGTTTCGGACAGCTCGCTCACGGAGCTGTAGCCGCGCACCCCGGCGACCGCTTCGCCCGCCCGGTTCACGGGGTAAACGACGCCGGTGAACTCGGCCTCGACGATGTTGCGGAAGAGCCGGCCGCCGATGGAGTCCCGCCGCCGAGAGGCGCCGAGGACGGCAACGCTCGATGGGGCGAAGAACGGGAGAAGCGAGGCGGCGGCTGCGAGGTGGTCCCGGCGATCGATGCGATCGAGGTACGCCGCTGTCGGGGCGATCGGGAAGCTCACCTCGAGCTCGGCGCCTGCCAGCGTCCGTGAGACCTCGAAGCCCGCCTCCTCGAACACCTTCAACATCGGCCGGTTCTCGGCGAGGACCTCGGCGACGAACCGCTCGATGCCGGCTTCGGCTGCCCTTTCGGCCAGGCGCTCCAGCAACCTCGGCCCGATCCCTCGGCCTTGGTGCTCGTCCGCGACAGTGAACGCGACTTCCGCGGCTCTGGTGTCCCGGAGCCGCATGAAGACGGCGTGGGCGACCAGCTTCCCGTCGAGCTCGCCGATCAGCGAACCGCACTCGATCCAATCCGGATCGAGAAACGGCTCCACGAGCTTCGGCCCGACCGACGGCAGACCGTGGAACCGATGGTAGAGGCTCGACCTCGAGAGGCTCGCGAGGAGACCGGCCAGCGCTGGGCCATCGGCATGGCGCGGCGCCCGCAGACGCAGGGACGTTCCGTCGCGGAGGAGCACGTCGAGCGCGTCAGACGACGCGCTCGACGTTGCTGCGCGGGACGCACTAGGCGGTCGCGACAAGCATCTCCTTGCCGGCCTCGAGGTGCACCGGATGCCCAGAGAGAACGACCTTCAGCGCGTTCGTCGTCGCGGCGTCGGCAAAGGTCTCGTACGCCTCCATCGTCTCGTCGAGCTCGAAGCGATGCGTCGCGAACGGCGTCGGATCGAGTCGCCCCTCTGCGATCAGCCGCATCAGCTTCGGTGTCGTGAAGGTGTCCACGAGCCCTGTCGTGATTGTGACGTCGCGGATCCAGAGCCGCTCGAGATGGAGCGTCGCGGCGTGCCCGTGCACGCCGACGTTTGCCACCCGCCCTCCGGGTCGGATGAGTTCCGCGCAGAGCTCAAACGTCTCCGAGACGCCGACGGCCTCGATTGCAACGTCGGCACCGAGCCCGTCTGTGAGCTGCATGACCGCCGCAACCGGATCGACGGCGCCGTTGTTGATCGTCACGTCTGCACCGAAGTCCCGAGCCTTCTCGAGCCGCGCCTCCGCGATGTCCAGCACGACGATCCGCCCCGGGGTGAACAGCTTCGCGGTCATCACCGCAGCGAGGCCGATCGGGCCGGCTCCGACGATGGCGACGGTGTCGCCCGGCTCGACCCGGCCGGCGAGCACGCCGACCTCATACGAGGTCGGGAGGATGTCGGCAAGGAAGATCACGTCCTCGTCGGTCAGCCCTTCCGGGATCTTGTGGACGGACGTGTCCGCGAAGGGAACCCGTGCGAGCTCGGCCTGAAGGCCGTCGATGAGATGGCCGAAGATCCAGCCGCCGCCGCCGGTGCAGAGCCCGTAGCGCGCCTCCTTGCAGAAGCGGCAACGCCCGCACGACGTGATGCAGGAGACGAGTACCCGGTCGCCGGCAGCGAGCGTCGAAACGGCAGCGCCCACCTCGACTACGGTTCCGACGGCTTCGTGGCCGAGGATGCGGCCCGGCTCGACCTCGGGGACGTCGCCCTTGAGGATGTGCAGGTCGGTTCCGCAGATCGTCGAGGTGTCGACGCGGACGATCGCGTCCGTCGCGGCCTCGATCCTCGGGTCGGGCGCGGTTTCCCACGCACGCTGACCAGGCCCGTGGTACACGAGGGCCTTCATGGCTCCTCCTCTCTCCCGCTAGGCGATGCCAGGCGGGTGGAAGCTGCGCAGGGCGCGGGCGGGATCGCGCTGCCCCAGGTCGGTCCGAATCCCTTGCAGGAGCTCGACGAGCTGCGGGTTGGTGCCGAAGTCGGCCCAGAGCCCGGCAACGACGCAATGGTCCCCGGCCCAGAAGGGACACGTGTCGCCCGGGCACGCCCGTGGGCGCCCGGCCGCGTAGTCCAGTTGGCAGATGCGTGTTTCCATGACCGCAGCGTCGCTGGCCGGAACCAGGGCGCCATCCGTGGGCTCGCGGCTCTCCGGTGTGGGGAACTACCGAGCGTCGTGCGCGCCGCCGCCACGCACTGCGAGCTCGACCTCGATCTCACGTGCACCCGCCTCGTCGAGCAGGCCTGGCGGCGGCTCAGTCGACAGACCGAAGTGCTCGGCGAGGAACGGCGCCAGGTAGCGGCCCGCGATCTTGCCCGGTGGCCACCACAGCGGCTCCATGTCGACCTCGGACGAGCCGTCCAG
>Ga0126305_10001243_pt1 | contig 11313 bp, 11 predicted proteins | sample Plot26_FD_92536 | JGI IMG/M metagenome (GOLD analysis project Ga0126305, IMG submission 92536) | Serpentine soil microbial communities from UC McLaughlin Reserve, CA, USA - Plot26 | ecosystem: Environmental > Terrestrial > Soil > Grasslands | place: USA: UC McLaughlin Reserve, Lake County... | reverse complement strand
TACCGCTTCGGAATCGACAACGTCGGGGCGTCTCCGAGGCGGGAAAAACGTGGGATCCCACCAACAACTCCCGACGTCACAAGTCCCGGATACCCGGAACGAACTTCGGGCACGTCGTACTAGGCCGAGGAGTTGGAGAGACTCCGGGAACCGCCGTTAGCTTCCCCGCGCTACGCTTTCGTAGCGGGAGATTTGACCCTGGCTCATTCCGCAGGCATCGCCAAGCTCCTCCTGGGACATCTGCGCATGGCACCGCAAAGAGGCCACCACCAGCCGCAGAACCTTGGGGTCACCTCGCCTTGCCATGGGTGCCCTCCGCCAACTGGACATGCCTCATACCGATTTGGTCCACTGTCCTGGGAGAGCCGTCCACGTGTCCATGGAGGCCATGGAGGAGCGTCCTCCCAGGAGCCGCTATGCTCACTCTCTCATTGCGCCGCAAGACCCTTTGCCTCCTCTTTGTCGCTTCGCTCTCCATGCCGGGGGCCGTGTCGGCCGCGCCCAATCGGCAGGCCGAGCGGCCTCAAGCCCTTGGAGCCGTGGAACCGGCTGCTCTGGACTTGCTCAGCCGGATCTGGAGTCGCTTCCGTAGCATCGGGAGTAAGATAGGCTGTGGAGTCGATCCAAGCGGTGGATGTGCGCCAGCCCCCCAAAATTCTACTGTCCAGCCCAAAATAGGCTGCAATATCGATCCAAGCGTTGGATGCGCGCCAGCCCCCACTCAGAATCCTCCCAGCCAAGCCAAAATCGGCTGCAACGTCGATCCAAACGGCCGTTGCCTGCCGTAGCTCTTCATCCTCGGCCTTTTTCCTGGTCAGGGGGAGAGGCCGAGCGTCTCGCCTGTTTGATGTCGGCGATCACCCGCAGGGCCAGCTCCACGGTGGCGGCCTCTCGGAGTGCGGCCTCACAGAAGAGCTGCAAGGCGGCCAGGGCCTCGCGGACGAAATCCTCCTGGCCCTGGAAGATCCGCACCATTCGGACCGCCAGTTCCCGCACCTCCGCCGTGCGGCCCGCCTTCAACAACAGCACGGCGAGATCCAGCCAGGAGAGCGCCGCGTCATACGGCATCTCCCGGGCTGTGAAGTCTTGACCCACCTGTTCCAGGCCGGCGATAGCCTCTTCCGTCTGCCCCAAACCGGCCGCGACCTTCGCCCGAAGCCAAGCCACGCGAATAAGGTCAAGCTCATTGCGCTGTTGGATCGCCGATTGCTGAGCTTGAGGCAGAAGCTTTGCCGCCTCCTCGTAGCGCTCCAATTGGGCAAGGTCGGCTGCCATGTTGAAGCGGAGCGCGAACAACTGGCGTAGATCACCCGAAGCCTCGATCAAAGGGGCTGCCTCTCCTAGCACCGCCAGAGCACCTTCAGAATCGCCCATTACGTCGAAGACGTGCTCCTTCTTCAAGAGGATTCGCCCGGTGGCGAGCGGGTCGTTCCCGCACCGGGCACGGGCCTGTTCCAGCAGTTGGAGAGCCTCCAGGAACCGCCGTTGGTCTCGGCGCAAGGAGGCCTCCAGGTCGCAGAGCCGCCACCCGGCGAGCCGGCCAGGATCAGAATCCGCTCCCGCCTCCCAGAAGTGCCCAGCCTGAGCGAAAGCCGTATCCGCTCCGGCAAGGTCGTTGGCGACCCGCCGGGCGTTACCCAGGTGCGCCCAGCAGTAGCCTTTCAGGCGTAACCTCCAGCTCTCCTCCCCGGGAGCCCGCTCCGCGATTTCGAGAGCCAACTCCGCCAGTTCCACGGCCTCTCCCGCGTTGTGGGCTGCCTTCCTCTCGCTCTCGTGACTGATTCGCTCCGCCAAAGCCCAACTCCTTGAAGCCCGGAGAGACAAGCCAAGGAGATGCTTTCGCCGCTGGATGGGGAACCTTTCCAAGGCGGTCCAGACCTGCGCCGCCTCCTTGCGGGCTTCTTCCGGCGTGGGTGGTGCCGTGGATGCGGCGTGGCTCTCGATCAGGTACGGAGTGACGGCCAGCAGAGCCGGCTCCGGGACCGCCAAGTCCAGCGCCCTTGCGGGCGGGGAGCTTCCCCGCGCTGCGGCAGTGAGGAGCGCAGTAAAGAACTGGCGGAGGTGAACGACGAGCGGCCAGTCCAACCGGGCGACCTGGGCGATCCGCCTCAAGGTCTTTTCCGAGGGGGCCACGTTCCCGCTCTCGTAGTGGGAGATTTGACCCTGGCTCATTCCGCAGGCATCGCCAAGCTCCTCCTGGGACATCTGCGTATGGCATCGCAAAGAGGCCACCACCAGCCGCAGAACCTTAGGGTCACCTCGCCTTGCCATGGGTGCCCTCCGCCAACTGGACATATCTCATACCGATTTGGTCCACTCTCCTGGGAGCGCCGCCCACGTGTCCATGAAGGCCATGGAGGAGCGTCCTCCCAGGAGCCGCTATGCTCACCCTCTCATTGCGCCGCAAGACCTTTTCCCTCCTCTTTGTTGCTTCGCTCTCCATGCCGTGGGCCGTGTCGGCCGCGCCCAATCGGCAGGCCGAGCGGCCTCAAGCTGTTGGAGCCGTGGAACCTGCTGCTCTGGACTTGCTCAGCCGGATCTGGAGTCGCTTCCGCAGCATCGGCAACAAGATCGGCTGCCACATTGATCCAGACGGTCACTGTGCACCGGCCCCCACCCAGAATCCTCCTGTCCAGCCCAAAATAGGCTGCCACATCGATCCTTCTGGCCGTTGCTTGCCGTAGCTCCTCATCCTCGGCCTCTTTCCTGGACCAGGGGAGGGGCCGAGCGTCTCGCCCGTTCGATGTCGGTGATGACCCTCCGGGCCAGCTCCACCGTGGCAGCTTCTCGGAATGCGGCCTCACAGAAGAGCTGCAACGCGGCCAAGGCCTCGCGGGCAAAATCCTCCTGGTTCTTGAAGATCCGAACCATACGGACGGCCAACTCCCGCACCTCCGCCGTGCGGCCCGCCTTCAACAACAGCACGGCGAGGTCCAGCCAGGAGAGCGCCGCGTCATACGGCAACTCCCGGGCTGTGAAGTCCTGCCCCACCTGCTCCAGTCCGGCGATGGCCTCTTCCGTCCAGCCCAGACCGGCCGCGACCTTCGCCCGAAGCCAGACCACGCGAATAAGATCAAGCTCATTGCGCTGTTGGGTCGCCGATTGCTGGACTTGAGGCAGAAGCTTTGCCGCCTCCTCGTAGCGCTCCAATTGGACAAGGTCGGCTGCGATATTGAAGCGGAGCGCGAACAACTGCCGTGTATCACCCGAAGCCTCGACCAAAGGGGCTGCCTCTCTCAGTACTGCCAGAGCACTTTCAGCATCGCCCATGACGTCGAAGACGTGCTCCTTCTTCAAGAGGATTCGCCCGGTGGCAAGCGGATCGTCTCCGCACCCGGCACGGGCCTGTTCCAGCAATTGGAGAGCCTCCGGGAACCGCCGTTGGTCGCGGCGCAAGGAGGCATCCAGGTCATAGAGCCGCCACCCGGCGAGCAGGCCAGGATCAGAAGCCGCTCCCGCCCCCCAGAAGTGCCAAGCCTGAGCGAAAGCCGTATCCGCTCCGGCAAGGTCGTTGGCGACACGCCGGGCGTTACCCAGGTGTGCCCAGCAGTAGCCCTTCAAGCGTGCCCTCCAGCTCTCCTCCCCGGGAGCCCGCTCCGCGATTTCAAGCGCCAGCTCCGCCAACTCCAGGGCCTCTCCCGCGCTGTGGGCCGCCTTCCTCTCGCTCTCATGGCTCACTCGCTCCGCCAAAGCCCAACTCCAGATCTCGGGGAAAGCCGCGACCGCATCCCACCGGTCCTGGCGGTTGCTGGCCTTCAGTCGATCCCAAAGCAGGGCCGCCTCCTTTCGGGCGGCTTCAATCTTCTCCTGCCTCTTCCCGCGGCTCAGCTCACTCTGGAGCCTCTCGGCTTCGACCCGCACGGCGGCACAGGTTCCGGCCAGGAGGGCGCGATGGTTGGATCGGATTTCCTCCGGAGTGAGGGCCACCGGTGAAGGGTCTTTCTCCTCGGCCTCGGGAAAGATCAAGCCGTGAGCCAAAAGAATCACGTCCACGGCCTCGGAAGGCGCGGAGGGTTCGGTGAGGAAGTCCAGAGTTTCGCGGGTCAGTGCCTTGTCGCCTCGCTCATACTTCGAGATGTCCTCTTTTCCGAGGCCAAGGGCAGAAGCCAGCCGCGCCTGAGACCAGCCGATGGCGGTGCGAAGAAAGGCCAGCGCAGGGGCGTGAGGGCTGGGGCGGTCGGGCATGCGGTGTCTCCTTCAGGTTCTCTCCTCTAGATATGGTTGCCGCAAGCCCCCTTTTCGTGACACGCCTGACGAGATTTTTTCTCCTGGATTCCCAAGGGCCTTTGCGGCATCCTCCATAGTTCTTTCCTTTTCTTGGGCACGGATGGCTGCAACCTCGCCTAGTCTGCCCTCCATGCTGAGGCCCATAGGAACAGAGTGCCTGAAGGTGACCCGCTCCCTCTGGGAGCCAATAAAAAAGAAGCCGAAGCGCCTGGGAGGCCGGCGGTGACGGTGCCAAAGCTGACCCTGCCCGAAGGAAAGAAGCATCTCGCGCGGGTCCTTGCGCTCTTCGAGGAAGGCCGCTGGCAGCTCCTCGGAATTTTGCACAGCCTGCCCGAGCCGCTGGCGGAGCTCGGGGAGGAGGACGTGGCCGAGGAGTTGGATGGCTTGACGGAGATGCGGACCGTCATCCGATGCGTACTGGAGGACTCCATCAGGCCCGCCATCCAGGATCTCCAGGACGTGGCAACGAGCACCGTTGACGGGATGAAAGAAGGGGAGGCGCCGTGAGGCCCGGCCCGGCCGTTTACTTCCAGCCGGTGCCGTTCGCGTGAGAGGGATTCGGTCTCTTCGCTTCCCGGCCCAGAGCCCCGTGCAGAGCCTTCGCATGGCCGCGACGATCCCCCTGCGGGACGGAGCGGTGAGCCTCCCAGGGCCTGTCCTCTGGGCGCTCTCCCTCAATGAGGGGGACCTCGTGGTAGCGGACCTGGTGGAGGGAGAAATTTCTCAGCTTCGTTTCCACAGCTATGGCCGGCGGGTGCGTAGCGCCATGGAGAGCTGCGACCACCCTTGGCCCTTCGTGGAAGAGGTCCTGCTTTTGCTCCTGGCCGCCGTCGGGCCTGCCGGCGGCCTCGATCTAGCCAGCCTGGGATCGCGCAACCCCTTTCATCCCGGTGAGCCTCTCCTCCTGAGGGCGGAGGCTGGACATGGAGAGCCCTGGTTCACCTTGGAGCGCGCGGCAGGGTGGTTGGCTCTGAAGCTTGAGGCGCACGCGCTCTACAGGTTGCGAGTGGAGGACGGCTTCCAGGTGCTTGTACCCGAGGATGCCTTGTGGGCGCTGTGTCTTTCCGAGGGGAGCGCCGTCACGGGCAAAACCGTTCTGAACACTCTCGAAGGCTGGATTTCGACCGAGGACCGGCCATCGAGTGAGCTCCGGCTGGAGATCGGTCAGGGCGGGGCCTTGCCGCTGCCGGAGACTCTGCGGGAGCATCCACGGCTCCAGCCGGGCTCGGGAATCCGTTTCGAGGTGCACCTGTCTGGGGCGAGCAGAGGCTTTCGGCTCGCGCCGGACTTGTCGGATCTTGAAAGGGTGACCTCATCCGGGTGAAAAGACCCCGCAGGCAGCTCAGTACCCCGACCCCTCCGCCTCTCCGTGCTCCCGCGTCGGCAGGAGGAACGTCCGCTTGCAGGTCAGGAACAGGGTGCCTTTCCGGCGCTGAATCTCGCATTTCTGCCGGAGAAGCAGGGAGTTTCAGCAGCGGAAGCCTGCACCGGGACCGGAAACTCGGGTTTCGGGGAGCAAACCTCGAAAATCACGGACCGAATCTGGGGCTTCAGCAGCCGAATCTGGGACTTCAGAAGCCGAATCTCAGGCTTTGAGAAGCGAATCTCAGGTTTCGGGACGTGAATCTCGGGTTTTGGGACGTGCAGCTCGGCTGCGGACTCCGAATCTCGGGTTTTGACCGGCGAATGTCAGGTTTCGGGCACCGAATCTCGGGATACTTTGTCAGATAGAGGCAGTCGTCCCGTGGGCGCCCTCATCACCCCGGCCCTCTTCTCCCCGCCTCCCTCCCATCCGCCGGGAGAAGAGGGAGAAGTTTGTCTTAAGAGAGCTGTTTCATTCCCCTTCTCTCCCGGCGGCAGGGAGGGAGGCGGGGAGAGAAGGGGGTAGGGGGTTATGAGGGCCGGCTCCGAAGGAGCCGTGGTACGTAGGGGCGATCTGACAAAGTAGTAATAATCTCCAATCCAAGGAGATCCAAATGACCCGATCCGCCATTCTCGCCGCCGCCCTCATCCTGACCGCTCTCCCGTCCGCGCTCCAGGCCCATACAGCCCCCCCGGCCGGCGAGACCGCCGCCGCCGCCAAAGTCCTCGACGCCTTCCACTCCGCGGCGGCCAGGGCGGACGGGGAGGCGTACTTCGCCTTGCTGGGGCCGGACGCCGTGTTCCTCGGCACGGACGGCACGGAGAGGTGGGACAAGGCCGCTTTCCAGAAATTTGCGCAACCCTATTTCGCCCAGGGGAAAGGGTGGACCTACACGCCCCGCGACCGCCACGTCAAGCTCTCGCGGGACGGCCGGATCGCCTGGTTCGACGAGATGCTGGACAACGAGAGCTACGGCGAGTGCCGGGGGAGCGGCGTCCTCGAGAAGACGGACGCCGGGTGGAAGATCGTGCAGTACAACCTCTCCGTCCCGATGCCGAACGACCTCTCCAAGGAGCTCGTGGCGCGCATCCGCGAGGCGAAGAAGGCGCCGCCGAAGCCCTAGTGACGGGCACTCCTCAGCTCTTCAGACGCTCCGCGAAGTGCTGCCGCAGCTTCGCCACCTTGGGCCTCGCCGTGTACAGGATGTAAGGCTGCACGGGGTGTTGCGCCGCGTAGTCCTGGTGGTACGCCTCGGCTTCGTAGAAGGCCTCCAGGGGCGACACCTCGGTGACGATCGGCGAGTCGTAGGCGCCGGCTTCGTTGAGCTGCCGGATGTAGGCCTCGGCCACCCGCTTCTGCTCGTCGTCCGTGTAGAAGACCGCCGAGCGGTACTGGCGGCCCTGGTCGGCGCCCTGGCGGTTGAGCTGGGTGGGGTCGTGGGCGACCGAGAAGAACACCTTGAGCAACTGGCCGTAGCTCACCCGGGCGGGGTCGAAGCGCACCTCGACGACCTCGGCGTGGCCGGTCCTCCCGGAGCAGACCGCGTCGTAGTCGGCCGTGTCGGCGGTGCCGCCGGCGTAACCTGAGACCACCTCCAGCACGCCGTCGATCTCCTTGAGCACGGCTTCGACGCACCAGAAACAGCCTCCGGCCAGCACGGCCGCCTGCGGTGCGGCGCTCGGGGCGATGTCGATCAGGGGGTCGGGGAATTCGTGCGGCGCCAGGTGGCGGCCTTGGGGAACGTCACAGCTCGGGTCCATCCTGTCTCTCCTCGCGGGAAGCTCCGGACCGCTCGGCCGCGGCCCGGAGCCCCCATTCTACTTCGACGCGGAGGCGCTACGAGAGGCGGCGCCGGCCGGCCGGCGGCGCGGCGGATCGCGAGGGGCCCGCTCCGGGGCTTCTGCGGCGCGAATCGTGACTCCGGCCGGCGGCGGGGCGAGCGCCAGGGCGGGCGCCCCCTTCCGGCCTGGCGCCGGCGCGGGCACGGGCCTGCGACTTCTGGGCGCGCATCGCGGCCAGCCGTTCGGCGACCGGGATCTCGAAGCGCTCCGCCGGCTTGGCCTGGTAGTCGAAGCCTGCCACCGTCCGCCGCGGCAGGGACTTCGCCACCGCCCGCTCGATCGCGCGCAGCTCGTTGACCTCCTCCGGTGACACGAAGGTGATCGCCTGGCCGGTCGCGCCGGCGCGGGCGGTGCGGCCCACCCGGTGGATGTAGTCGTCGGGAACGTGAGGGACGTCGAAGTTGACGACGTGGGAGAGCCCCTCGACGTCGATGCCCCGGGCGGCGATGTCGGTCGCGACCAGGACCCGGAAGCGGCCGTTCTTGAAGCCCGCCAACGCCTCCGTGCGCTGGGACTGGCTGCGGTTGCCGTGCACCCGCTCGCAGGCGACGCCGTTGCGCTCCAGGAACATGGCCAGGCGGTTGGCCCGGTGCTTGGTGCGCGTGAAGACGATCGCGCTCTGGATGCCGTCGCCCCGCAGCAGCTCGAGCAGCAGGGCGGACTTGACGTCCTGGCGCACCGGGTAGACCGCCTGCTCCACGCCGGTGGCCGGCGCCGAAGCCCGCTCGATGTTGAGGGTCACGGGGTTGCGCAGCATCTGTTGCGACAGCTCCCGGATGGGCGCCGGCACCGTGGCCGAGAAGAAGAGCGTCTGCGAAACGCGCGGCAGGTGCTTGAGGACCCGGCGGATGTCGGGCAGGAACCCCATGTCGAGCATGCGGTCGGCTTCGTCGAGCACCAGAACCTCGAGGCCGGCCAGGCGGGCGTAGGGCTGCCGGAAATGGTCCAGCAGGCGGCCCGGGCACGCCACGATGATGTCGACGCCGCTGCGCAGGGCGCGCTGCTGGGGCTCCATGCCGACGCCGCCGTAGATGGCGGCGGCCCGGATCTCCGTGTGGCGGCCGAGGTCGTTGAAGTGCTCGACGATCTGGGCGGCCAGCTCGCGGGTCGGAGCGAGGACCAGGGCCCGGGTGACGCCGCGCTTCTGGCCGACGAGCCGGTTGAGGATGGGCAGCGCGAAGGCGGCGGTCTTGCCGCTGCCCGTCATCGCGCAGGCCAGGACGTCACGGCCTTCGAGGGCCGGCGGGATGCCGTCGCGCTGAATCGGAGTGGCAACGGTGAAACCGAGGTCGGCGATGCCGCGCTGCAGGCTCGGGTGTAGATTGAAAGAGGAAAAACTCATCCTTGGATTGGGTGTGCTTTCCGAGGGCGCGCGGGGCTGCTCGCTGAGCAGTGAGGTACTGCGCCACTCTGATATCCGATTGGAATCGGACCGGCTGGATTCGAGAACGGAGGACTTGAAGCCGGGGAGGCCGCCGTCAGGGCCGGGAAGGGCCCAGGATCGACTCGGCGTCCCGGAGCTCCGTGAAGAGCCAAGCACGACGAGGGGTACAGGATGTCACATCCGGCGGAAATCGCCAAACCGGTGGCGGCGCCGGGCTCGTGGCCAGGCTGTAACGAGCGGGGTTGCTGCGGTATGATCCCTAAAACGAAATCGCTGGGCAAAGCCAAGCGTGCTCGGGCGGAGGCGTCAGCCCGCTCGTAGATGGTGCGTTCAACCCTGGGGACCCGGAAGAAACCATGCGACATATCCACCCGCTCCAGCCGATTGCCGTCATCGTCCTCATCGTCGTCCTGGTCTACTTCCGCCGGAAGCAGGCCGCGGCGAATCCCAATGCCGCCGCCAAGCCGCCGGCGGCGGTGAGCGAGCCGATCCGGAAAAAGCCGGCCAAGCCCGAGCAGCCTCCCGAGGTGGTCTACATGAACCTGCGCCAGGAGGCCCTCGCGATGACCCCGGAGAGCCTCGGCCAGGCGGGTCAGGTCCACAACGACGAGCCCTTCGGCGTGGTGATGGAGATGGGGATGGCGAGCTCGGTCGTGACGCTGGCCTGCTTCGCGGACGGCGATGCCCGCCTCTACTACAAGACGGGCGGCGGGATGGTCGGCGGCCACGGCCACGAGAGGGTCCGCAAGGCCGCCAAGGAGTTCGTGCTCCTGGCCCACAAGGCGCTCCCCGGCATGACTCCCACGACCGACTACCCCCTCCCCGAGTCCGACAAGGTCCGGTTCTACGCGCTGACTCCGCGCGGGGCCCTGACCGTCGAGACGGACCGGCAGGCCCTCGGAGAGGAGCCGGGCGAGCTCTCTTCCCTGTTCTACAGCGGCCAGGAAGTCGTCACCCAGATGCGGCAGGTGCAGGAGCAGAGGGCGAAGTAGGCCGGGACGGACTTCTTCAAGGCCTTGGAATTCGGCAGCCGCCGCGGCGGGTTTTCTTCCGACAGCCCCGGAGGGCATGCCATGGAATCGGATTCCGCCGCGCCGCCAGCCCTCGACTTCCTCCGCGCCGCCCGCCGGATCGGCCTCGTACTGTCCGGCGGCTCGCTGCGTTGCTCCTATCAGGTCGGCGTCATCGAAACCCTGCTGGAGCTGGGGATCCGGCCGGCGGTGTGCGTCGCCGTGTCGGGCGGGGTCTGGAACGGCGCCGCCCTCTCCGCCGGCACGGTCCACCGCCTGCGGCACTACTGGCGGAGCTTCGTGCGGATGCCGTACCTCGACGTCCGCAACCTGCTGCGCGAGCACTCCCCCTACCGCTTCAACGAGATGCACCGGCGCACCTTCGGCCGGTTCGTGGGCGCCGAGCGGCTCCGGGGTCCCGAGTCGCTGCCGCTCTGGATCGGCGTCACCCGGCTGCGCGACCGGCAGGCCGCGTACTTCGACGCCCGCACGTTCGAGGACCCGCTGCCCCTCCTGCTGGCCTCGAACTACGTGCTCCCTTTCTTCACCCACGCGCCCCGCATCGACGGCGAGCGCTACGGCGACGGCGGGCTGGTCAACAACATCCCCTATGAGAAGGCCTTCGAGGAAGGGTGCGACGCCGTCGTGCTGGTCACCATGAAGGGCGAAAGCGAGGGCCGTCTCTACCGCAATCCCCGGGAAACGGAGCACGTCATCCCCTCGCCGTTCCGCGAGCGGACGGTGGTGATCCAGCCGCGGCACCGGCTCCCCCAGGGCTGGACCGAGCACCGGTGGCCCGTTCTGTGCCAGACCATCGAGATGGGAAGGCTGCGGGGCCGTGAGGTGCTGCTCGGCGAGCGGCACCCGGAGACCGAGGCCAGCAGCGATCCGAAGGCCGTCTCGGCGCTGATCGGCCGCCTGCTGGTGACCCGGGTCGGCGCTCTCGGGGCAGCCCGCCGCAAGCCGTTGCCGTAAGGCAAGCGGGTCCGCTCTCTTAATGTCATTCGTAATCTCCGGCGTTCAGAATTCGCTTCGAATCACGCCGCGCTCAGGCGTGTCTCCTCCAGAAGCGGCGGCCCACCCCGGACGCCGCTCTTTTTTTGCCCGGCCGCGGCCCCTTACTCAAGGACTTCCTGGGCGGGAAGCCGCCCTGCCTCTACGGGAGCGCCGATCTCCCGTGCCCGGGGCGGCCACATAGGGCCGCCCCTACAGAGCTCGTCAGTTCCATCATGACGCAGTACTAGTACGACGCGCCCGAAAGGGTTTGCGCTGCACCGAGAGCCTGGACGGCGGAACGACGTGACGGTTGAAGGGATTAGCAAAGCGAGCGATTCCTCCGCCTCGGAGACGCCCCGACGCGGGAGACCTCCGAGACCTCTTCGTGACCCGTCTGGGGTCGTCTCTACGGAGCGTTGGAGGCAGGCCGGAAGAACGGGGTTGAGGGCACGGTGTCGCCTTGACCCCACCCTCCGCCAACGCGTGATCGTC
>Ga0126305_10001241_pt1 | contig 11320 bp, 9 predicted proteins | sample Plot26_FD_92536 | JGI IMG/M metagenome (GOLD analysis project Ga0126305, IMG submission 92536) | Serpentine soil microbial communities from UC McLaughlin Reserve, CA, USA - Plot26 | ecosystem: Environmental > Terrestrial > Soil > Grasslands | place: USA: UC McLaughlin Reserve, Lake County... | reverse complement strand
GGTCGGCCAACCGCTGCACCGGCGCCTTGCCCGATTGCGCCTGGGTGACGAGGCGGGCGATCTGCGCCAGCGCCGTGTCCTCGACGACCCGGGTGGCGCGGACGACGAGGCGGCCGCCGACGTTGATGGTGGCGCCGATCACCTCCTCCCCCGGCCCCACCTCGACCGGCACCGACTCGCCGGTGACGAGCGAGCGGTCGACCGCCGAGGAGCCGCTCTCGACGACGCCGTCGGTTGCCACCTTCTCACCCGGCCGGACGACGAAGCGCTCGCCGACCTGGAGCTCCTCAACCGGCGCCCGCCGCTCGTTGCCGTCGGCGTCGAGCAGCGCCACCTCCCTGGCGCCGAGGTCGAGCAGCGCTTCCAGCGCCGCGCCCGCCCGTCGCTTCGCCCGCGCCTCGAACCAGCGGCCGGCGAGGATGAAGGTCGTCACCACGGCCGCCACCTCGAGGTAGATCTCGTCCGAGCCGGCCCCCCGGTCGGTCACCAGCTGGAAGGGCATCTTCATCCCCGGCGTCCCCGCGTCTCCGAGGAAGAGGGCGTAGAGCGACCAGCCGAGAGCCGCCAGGGTTCCCAGCGAGATCAGGGTGTCCATCGTCGCGGCGCCGTGACGCAGGTTCTGCCAAGCGGCCCGGTGGAACGGCCATCCGCCCCAAAGCACGACCGGGGCCGCCAGCAGCAGCGACAGCCACTGCCAGTTGCGGAACTGCAGCGGCTCGATCATCGCCAGCAGCAGGACCGGCAGCGAGAGCGCGGCGGCGAAGACCAGCCGCCGGCGCAACTGGTCGGCGGAGTCGTCCTCGGGCCCGGCGTCATCCTCGCCGGCCCCGACCTCGGCCTGGGGCAAGGCGGCGGTGTAGCCGACCTCCTCGACCGCCCCCAACAGCTGCTCCGGCGCGATCCGCGCCGGGTCGAAGCTGACGCTCGCCCGCTCGGTGGCGAAGTTGACCGTCGCCTCCACCCCGTCGAGCCGGTTGAGGCTCTTCTCGACCCGGCCGGCGCACGAGGAGCAGGTCATCCCCTCGATCGGCAGCTCCAGCCGCTCCTCCTGTGGCTGTTTCACCGCCTGGCTCATCGCGCCACCGTGACCGTGAACTGCGCCGTCTGCACGGCACCGTCGTGCTTGAACTGCAGGTAGAGGCGGTACCGGCCGGCGGTCGGGAAGGTCGCCTCGAAGGCGATCTGGTTTGGCCCTCCCTCCTCCTCGGGGTGGACGTGGAGGAAGGCGAGGTCGCCCTCGCGCAGCGCCACCAGGTGGCCCTTGGCCCCGAGATACGGCGCCAGGTCGTCGACCGCCTCGCCATTGCGGCGGACCTCGAAGATGAGCGCGGAGTGTTCCCCGGCGTGCAGGTCTCCCGCTTGCAGGCTGACTTCGTAGCCGTTGGTCGTGTCGAGCGGCTGCGGCGGCGGGAACGGGCGCGCCTCGAACTCGCCGCCGGAGACGAAGACGTCGCCGGCCAGGGTCTCCTGCTTCCCCTCGACGGAGAAGTCGGCGAAGGCGCGGTAGGCGCCAGGCTGGTCGAACCGCACCGGCACCGTCCAGGCGCCCTCCGCGTCCATCTCCGGATGCAGGTGGCGGAACTCGGTACCGTCGCGGCGGACGACGATCAGGTGCATCCGCCGCTCGTGCAGCTGGTCGAACTCGGTCACCGGGCTGCCGTCGACGTCTTCGATCTCGAAGCGCAGCAGCCCGCGCTCTCCCCGCTCCAGCTGGGTGGTGGCGAGGCGCAGGGTGCGGCCGTCGTCCGAGATGCCGAGCCCGGCCGGCGCCGCCGCCTCGTGCGCTCCATCTGCCTCCGTCGCGTGCTCCTCCATCGTTCCCTCCATCCCTCCGTCCTGCGTCTGTGCCGGCTCGAAGGCCGAGCCGATCGCCGCCGCCGCCCCGAACACCGCCAGCAGCCCGACGACGAAGATCCCGATGCGTAGATAGGGGCGGGGGGTATTCATAAAAATGACCGTAGCACATACCTCTAGGGGGTATATACTGGTCTTCCCCCCAGGAAGGAAGTGAGATGGCGAAGACCCACGAACACCCCGGCTACATCGAGAACAAGGAGAAGGTGAAAAACCGCCTGCGCCGGATCAACGGCCAGATCGGCGGCATCGAGCGGATGGTCGACGAAGAGCGTTACTGCATCGACATCCTCACCCAGATCTCCGCCGCCCAGGCGGCGATCGACAAGGTCGCTCTCGCCCTCCTCGACGAACACACCCGCCACTGCGTCGTCGGCGCCAAGAGCGCCGCGGACCGCGCGGCGAAGACCGAGGAGATGATGGACGCCGTCGGGCGCCTGCTGAGGAGCCGATGAGCGGCCGGGACGAGTGGGGCGCCGCGGCCGAGCATTGGGCGCGGGCCGCCGAACAGGAGGAGGTCGGCGCCTCGGCCGACGCCGCCCGCTGGATGCTGGAGGCCGCCGACCTGAAGGCCGGGGAGCAGATTCTGGAGGTGGCCGGCGGCGCCGGTCGCGTCGGGTTGCAGGCAGCGGCCGCGGCGGGACCCGAGGGGAACGTCCTCTGCTCCGACTTCTCGGAGGAGATGGTGCGGGTGGCGCGGGAGCGATTCGAGCGACTGGAGGTGTCGAACATCGAGACCCGCGCCCTCGACGCCCAGGACCTGAAGCTCGACGACGGGTCCTTCGACGCCGTCCTCTGCCGCTTCGGCTACATGCTCATGCCCGATCCCGGGCAGGCGCTGCGCGAAAGCGCCCGGGTGCTCCGTCCCGGCGGCCGCCTCGTCCTCGCGGTCTGGGGAGAGGGATCGGAAAACCCGTGGCTGTCGACGGTCCTCGCGGCCGTGATGTCCCACCTCGGCGCCCCGCCCCCACCGTCGGGCGCCCCGGGCCCGTTCTCGCTCGGGGACCCGGTCCGCCTCAACGACCTCCTCGGCGCCGCCGGCTTCGCCCCGGTTGCGGTCGAGAAGATCAAGACCCAGCAGGCCTACGACTCGCTCGACGCCTGGTGGGAGAAGCTCCTCAGCGTCGGCGGGCCGCTGAAGGCGCTCCTCGATCCCCTGCCCGCCGCAGAGCTAAAGGCGATCCGCGATGCGGCCATGACGAAAGCCGGAGAGCTCGCGACCGAGGAGGGCGGCAAGGTCGTCTTCCCGGCCACCGTCCTCGGGGCCCGGGCGCAGGGCTAGCTGCGCGCGACGACGTCGAGCAGCTCGAGGTGGCTGTCGACGACGACTTCCGCCTCGACCCCGCCGGCGGCGTCGTCGTCGTGGAGGCCGCGGTAGCGAACGGTCCTCATTCCCAGCGCGGCGGCGCCGGCGATGTCGGTGCGGCGCAGGTCACCGATGTGCAGGGCGGCCTCGGGGCGCACGCCCAACGCACCCAGCGCCGCTTCGAAGATCTGCGGGGCGGGCTTGTAGTGGCCGACCTCGTCGGAGAAGCCCCAGCCGGAGAAGTGCTCGAGCAGGCCCTGGTCATCGAGCAGGCCCCGCAGCAGCTCGCCGCCGCTGAAGCCGACGTCGCAGACGATTCCAAGGCGGAGGCCGCGGCTCCGCAGCTCCTCCAGGACGGCGCCGACATGCGGCGCCGGCACCAGCTCCGCCGTCCGGCCCGCGGTGAGGAAGGCCTCGGCGACCGCCTCCGCCGCCATCCCCTCGGCTCCGAGCGCGGAGGCGAGCATCTCCGCTCCCTCGCGCGGGTGGAAGTGCTCGCCAGCTTCCCAGGAGCGCTGGTAACGGGAGCTCACCTCTTCCAGGCTCGCCGCCAGCCGCGCCGCCTCGACCTCGACCCCGCACTCCGCGCAAACCGCCGCCACCGCCCGCCGCCGCGCCGCGGTCATCGTGTCCGGCGGCACTCGGGCGATCGTGTTCCAGAAATCGAAGGTGACGGCTTCGATCACAGCAGCAACCTAACCGTGGGTGTCGTCGCCGAGCGTCAGCCGCTGTGCTGACGGGCCTCCGGCGAGGCCTCCCAGAAGTCGTCGACCTTGGTCGAGTCGGAGTGGTCGAGCTTGCGCGAGACCGCCCACAGCTCGACCGGCTCCTCGCCGAGGTTGCGGTGCGAGCGGACCGTCCTCGGCGCGACCCGCACCACCGACCCGGCGCCGACCTCGCGCACCGCCTCACCGAAGCGCATCGTCAGCGTGCCGCGGGTGACGATGTAGAGCTCCTCCTGCTCGTCGTGGCTGTGGCCGGTGCCCTGCTCGAAGTCGGAGTGCGGCGGCACCCGGATCAGGGTCACCGCAACCTGCTCGGCGCCGAGGGCCTCGGTCAGGGCACGAAACTCGCCGGGAACGTCCTTCCCCGCGTAGGCGTCTTCGACCTCATCAGCAGGGACGATCGAGTAGTCGCTCATCGACCTTCCCTACCCACGGCACGGGCAGGGCAATCGAGGCAGCTGCAGGCGGCGCCGAAGGGTCTCCGGCGCCGCCTGCGAAGCCGAAATTCAGCCCGTCACCCCGCGCACCACCGGGTAGTAGCCACTGGAGTGACCGCTCACCTTCGGGTGGTAGCTTTCGCCCGTAGGGCTGGAGAGGCCGTTGATCCACTCGGTCGCCGAGCCACCGCCGCCGTCGCAGACGGCGTGCCCGACGAAGGGCGGGATCACGTCGCGGAAGACGAAGTTCGCCCCCGCCCGTACGGCCGCCGCGCTGGTCACGGTCCGCAGCATTTCCGCCGTCTGGTTGAGCCGCGACTCCTCGCTGGGGCTGAACCAGGTGAGCGCATTGCAGTCCTCGCCGTTGAACACCTTCGGATAGTCGAGCACGACCACCTTCGCGGCCGCCGCCCGGGACTTGATCGCGTTGTTGACCAGGTCGAGCCGGCCCGGCAGCGTGTTCTGGATGTAGGACTGCGCGGTGTTGATCGCGCCGTCGCAGTTGGACGCCCACGACGGCTGCGCGCAGGTGGTGATCACGCTCGAGAAGCCGGCGTCGTTGCCGCCAATCGTGTAGGTGACCCAGTTGGTGTCGGCGCTGACGCTGGCCACCTGGGTGTTGATCACGTCGCCCGTCTTCGCCCCCGAGCAGGTCGCGTTGACGAAGGTCCATTCCGGGTGGGCGTTGTGCAGCAGGTACGGGTAGGCGTAGACCGACCGCTGGCAGGTCGATTCGTAGAACGTGCGCGTGCCCGTGCCCGAGGAATACGAGTCCCCGAGGGCCACGTACTTCGTCGCCAGGGCGGGACTGACGAACACGGCACAGAAAGCCAGCACGCAGAGAACGGCTGAGATGCGCCTCCACTTCATGATGCTCCTCCTCGCATTTGACCGGTGCCCCTTGCCGCGCTGGCTCAGCCGACGCTCACTCGGCTTTGATCAATGTTCGTTGACCATAGTCGAGAGGCCGCTGCCTGCCAAACGCACTCGGGGCCGATCACCTCCCAAGGAACGAGGAGGGAGACAATCGCCCCCTCCCACCCCGCTAGGTCCGCTCGCGTTCCCGCACCCGCTCCGCCGCGCGCTCTTTGAACCGGCGGGGAACGAAGCGAGAGATCCCGATCCGGTGGGTAGCCACCCAGCGGTAGCCCGCCCCGGTGGCGCCGGGGAAGCGGGCGAGGACGGCGGCTGGAAGCCTCCCGCCGCTCAGCAAGCGCAGCAGCGCCGGCAGCGCCTCACCCGCCGACAAGCGCAAACCCTCGGGAGAGACGACGTGCATCGACGCCATCCGCTCGGCTGGTTCGAGGTCGGCGAGGAGGGCTTCGGCCTCCGGCAACTGCAGCGCCAGCGGCCGGAGGCGCCCCGCGGGGTCGAAACGCAGGAGCCCCGCGAGCAGCCATTTGCACAGGCCGCAGTCCCCGTCGTAAAGGACGAGCCAATTTTCGTGGCGGGCCGGACCTCGAACCATCGGCAAAGACTAGATCCGCCCGTCTGCGTCGCCCGCTGTGCTCAACCGATGAGAATCATCTACCCCTCACGGCCATCCTTCGCCCCAATAGGTACTCACTAATCAACTTCTAGGAAACGCTGGTAGGCTGCCGCGCCATGTTCAAGGCCGACAGGAAGACACTGGCAGGCACCAGCATGGCCATGCTGCTGGCGACCCTCTTTGCCGCAGCGGTAGTTGCAGCGCCCGGCATGGCCTCCAGCACGCTTGATCTCCCGGGCTGTCGGGAACACACGCTTCACCGGAATGACGACGAGTCTTCGGAGTCGGTCGAGCTCCCCTTCGAGGTCGACTTCTACGGCAACTCCTACGAATCTCTCTACCTGAACAACAACGGGAACGTCACCTTCGACTCCCCTCTTGGAACGTACATCCCGTTCGATCTCACGCAAACCGACCGCGTGATCATCGCACCCTTCTTTGCCGACGTCGACACTCGCCCCGACGACGGCGGCACCGTCACCTACGGTCAGACCACCTTCGACGGCCGGCCTGCATTCTGCGCGCTCTGGGACGAAGTCGGCTACTTCCCGAACGGGACCGATTTGCGCAACACCTTCCAGCTGTTGCTCGTCCGGGGGACGCCCGGCAGCGGTGACTTCGACGTCGTGTTCCGCTACGAGAGCATCCAGTGGGAGCTCGGTTCGGCCAGCTCCGGGGTTGCAGCCCGTGTCGGTTTCTCCAACGGAGACCCAGCCAAGTCAGCCGAACTGGCGGGGTCAGCTGAAAACGGAGCTTTTCTGGATGACGGTCCCCATGCACTTAGCCAGGGCTCGGTGGGAAGCTCGGCCCCGGGGACTTGGATCTTCAGCGTCCGCGATGGGACCGTCGGTAATGACCCGCGCAACGTGCCGCCAGGCTTCCCCCGCGACTCACCGTGGTGGACCTGGCCCGACCGCGATGGCGACGGACTCCCAAGCTATTGGGAGAGCAACGGCGTCTGGGTGGGCGACCGGCATGTGAACCTCGCTGGCTGGGGAGCGGACCCAATGCATATGGATGCGTTTGTTTATGTCGACGTCGTGAACGGCGAGCGCTGGAACTCGACGATCGAAGACTTGCTCCGCTCGAGCTTTTGGAACTCTCCCCTCAACATCAAGCTGCACTTAATTCGCGGGCCCAGGGTTCTGCAGCGTCAAGAAGTTCCCGCACCGGTCGACAACAGCGACTCGTTCTTCTCGCAAATAGTAAGACTCGGCTTTACCCATACCGGTCTCAGCGGCAGCCCAGGATCCGTCCCCGCCCTGGCTAAGTACGTCTGCGTCTGCCCGGATCACCGCGAAGGCGATGACATCGGCGGCGAGGCTAATGGGATCAAGGCCGACCACCTCGTGGTGACGATCTACGAGGCGCGCTGGCTCGACACGATCAGGTCCCGGACGGGCATCTCTTTCCCCAACAACGACCTCGTCGGCGACCAGTTGAACGCGGTTACGACGATGCACGAGCTTGGTCACCTGTATGGCCTCAGACACCACGGCAAGGAGCACGAGCCCAAGCTGGACCGCGATTACTGGAGCATCATGAGCTATGCGTACAGCGCCTTCGGGGTCACCCGTACGCCCGAGGAAGCGATCGCCGGAAAATTGCTGCCGAAAATCGATTACAGCCGGCGCGACGTCAAGAACTTCGATTGGCGTATGGGCGGCGAGTTCGGTGCGCTGTCGCTGATTTATGGCCAAAATGGCGAACGCGGCAACTTCTACTCGACCATCGAAGAGATTCCAGAGGGCGTCGAAGCGGCTCCTAAGGAGGCCGGGATCTACGAGCTGCTCGAGGATCCGGCGGTCGTTGAGCAGATTGCCCAAGCCGCTCACGATCTCGAAGCGGTTGCCGCTATCGCCACCGCATCCCCCACCACCGCAGCGGGCGCCGCCGCCCCACGAGGACGGGTCGCCCTGGGCAAGATTGAGCTCAAGCGCGGCCGCGTCCTCGTTAGGGCGAGCTGTGATGCGAGTGGACCTTGCAATGGGAAGCTCGAGGTCCTGCTCGCTCCCGCCCATGCCACCAAATCGGCCCGGGCGAGCAAGGCACGGGTCATTGCCGAAACGACCTTCACCCTTCCGCCCGCGAGCGCCAAGATCGTGGCGATGAAGCTCACGTCCGCCGGCCTCCGGCAGGTCCGTCACGCCGGCAAGGCTGGCCTCAGGGCCACTCTGCAGCTCGACGGCGCGGCCGGCCGCCAGTTCCGCCTCGTGACCCGCCCAACCCGAGGCTGAACAGGGCCCGGCGCAGCGCCTACCCAGCCTCCCGTTCCACCGCCTCGGCGACCTCGACCCGCGAGGCGACGCCGAGCTTGAAGAAGACGTTGCGGAGGTGGGATTCGACCGTCTTTTCGCTGAGAAAGAGGCCGGCGGCGATCTGTTTGTTGGTCTTGCGGGCGGTGACGAGGTCGGCGACTTCGCGCTCGCGTTTGGTCAGCGAGGCGAGGCCGTCGCCGTCGGCGGCCGGGCCGCGGGACTCGATCCGCGCGCCGAGGCGCCGCAGCTCGCGGCGGGCTTCTTCGCGGGGGCGGACGGCGCCGCAGGCGTCGAGCTCGGCCTCGGCCTCCCGCAGCAGCCCCAGCGCCCGCTCGCGCTCCTCGCACGCCGCGAGCGCGCGCCCGGCCAGCGTGCGCGAACGGGCGGCCTCTATGCGCGTGCCCGCTGCGCTGGCGCTCTCAGCCGAGCGAAGTGCCAGCTCGGCCGCCTTAGCGGCCTCACCGTCGGCAAGGAAGATCGCAGCCCGCGCCCGCCAGCCCTGCGCTTGCGCCACCTGCAGGTTCGCCTCGCCGGCGGCCGCCTCGGCACGAGCGGCGCTCTCGCGGGCCCGCTCGATCTCGCCCGCCCCGATCCAGCCGCGAGTCATCACCTCTTGGAACAGGACCCGGTGGACCGGCGCCAGCTTCGGCATCTCCCAGCCACCGGCGTGCGCCACGTAGGAGTCAAGCTCAATGGCCCCCTCGCCGGACTCGATCAAGGCGGCGGCGAGGCCACAGCCTCCGGTCGCCGCAATCGTGCCCGGGTCCGTCCCCTCCAGCAACGCCAAGCCCTCGCGCGCGGCGGCGATCACGATCTCGAGGTCACCGCTGATCAGGGCGACTCCGCCGCGGCTGATCAGGGCTGAGGCGAGGACGTAGTCGACGTTCATCAGGCGGGCCGCCTCGACCGCGTTCTCGCTCAGCTCGAGCGCGGCCGCCCGGTTCCCGAGCGCAGCTTCAGCCAGCGCCTGCGCCTGCAGCATGTAGGGAACGAACTGACTCTGGCCGCTCGTACGCGAGACCGCGATGCCGCGCTCGAGATGGACGATCGACTCGGAAAAGCGCTCCAGAAAGAGCTCCGCCCATCCCAATCGCATCACCGCCTCGAGCCGGCCCACCAGCTCGTCGTCGGCGAGAGCAGCTAACAGCTCCCCGGCGCGACCGAGATGAGAGGCCGCCTCCTCCCCAAGCCCGAGCAGGACGTCGGCGTGGCTCAGTATCGCCACCGCCGCCAGCTCGAGGCCGGCATCGCCCGCTTCGGAGGCGGCCGGCAGCGCCTCCAGGGCCGTCTCGCGCATCCGCTCCAGCTCCTGGGTGAAGAAGGCGCCGCCGGCAAGGTTCAGCAGCACCTCCACCCGCTCCGGCGAGCTGCCGTCGGGCAGCTCCTCCAGGGCACGATCGAGTCGCGCTCGCGCTTCCTCGTGGCGGCCGAGGGCGTCCTCGCAGAGCGCGCAGGCAGCGATCAGCCTGACCCGCAGGGCCTCCTGTTCGGCCGGCAGCAGATCGAGCGCTGCCAAGAGCGCCGTCCGGCAGCGCTCGCGATCCCCCGTCGCCCGCAGCGCCTGGGCCTGCAGCACCAGCGCCCCGAGTCGCATCTGCCGCTCGTCCTCGGGGAGCAGCCGCAATGCCGCGTCGAACCAGCGGACCGCGGCTGCGGGGGCGCGGGTGGCGCTGGCCTGCCCGGCCTCGACCAACACCGCGACGGCATCGGTGTCCCCCTGCGCAGCCGAGTGCTCGACGTGGTGGGCGCGAGCCGGCGCGGAGGCGCCCGCGGCGGTGAGGGCGGCGGCGGCGCGGGCGTGGGCCCCCAGCCGCCAGCCCCCTTTGGTCGACTCGTAGACGGCGCGGCGAACCAGCGGGTGGCGGAAGGCGAATTGGCGGGGAACCTCGGTGGCCTTGACCAAGCCGGAGGGCAGCAGCTCGTCGAGCGCGTCCATCCCTTCGGCGGCCTCCAGCTCGGCGATCGCGAAGGCGAGCTCAGGCTCGAAGGGATCGCCCGCCACCGAAGCCGCCTCGAGCAGGTCGCGCGCCCGCGGCGGCAGCTCCTGCACCTCGGCGAGGAGGGCGGCGGCGACCATGCTCGGCACCCCCGCCTCGCCGCCGAGGCGATCGCTGGAGGTGCTCTTCACCGGCAGCTCCGAGGCGCGCGCCAGCTGTAGCGCGTAGAGCGGGTTGCCGCCGGTCTCCGCCCGGATCGCCGCCAGCCGGCGCTCCTCGACCTCGTCGCCGAGCAGCTCCCGCACACCCCCCTCGTCGAGCGGCCTCAGCTGCAGCCGCTGGACCAGCGGCTCCGCCAGGGCGGCCGCGAGCGAAAGCGGAGCCTGGCCGCTGCGGAAACCGAGGGCGAGGAGGACCGGGGCCGCGGGCGGCCGCTTCAGCAGCGAGGCGATCAGCTCCACGGAAGCCGGGTCGGCCCAGTGGAGGTCGTCGAGGATCAGGGCCATCGCCCGCCCACCGGCGATCGCCTCGAGCAGGGCGCGGACCGCCCGGTGGGTCCGGTAGCGCTCGTCCACCGCGGGCGGCTCGTCGGCGACGGCCAGCGAAGGCAGCACCCCGCCGAGCTCGGGCCGCATCCCCGCCGGCACCAGCTCCTCGGGGTCATGCGAAGCGATGTAGGCGTCAAGCACGTCGGTCCAGAGCGCGAACGGCACGTCGCGCTCGAACTCGGCCGCCGCTCCGCCCAGGGCCAGCATTCCCCGCTCGTCAGCGCGGCGCCTCAGCTCCGCCAGCAGATGGGTCTTGCCGATCCCCGGCTCGCCCTCGACCGCGAGGCAGGCCGGCGCCCCCTCGCCGAGGCCTGCCAGCAGCAGGTCCAGCCGCTCGAGCTCAGGGTCCCTGCCCACGGTCTGCGGTGAATTCAGGGGGTCGATTCAGGGAGTCTCCCTGATGTTCGGCCCGCCGTTCGCGAGGAGTGTGGAGGCATGCAATCCACTCACAACGGAGGAGACCCGATGCAAGCCTCACGCAACATCGCCGCACGCGCTGGACGCTGGAGCGCCCAGCACCGCAAGACCGCCATCGTCGGATGGCTGGTCTTCGTCATCGCCGCCTTCATGGTCGGCAAATCGATCGGCACCGAGAACACCGAGCCCGGCGCCGCCGGCGCCGGGGAGTCGGGAGCCGCCCAGCAGACCACCCTCGACGCCTTTCCGAAGAAGTCAGAGGGGATGGTCCTGATCCAGGGCCGCCCCGGCAGCGCCGACGAGGCCGGGTTCCGCGCCGCCGTCACCGACGTCGTCACCGGCCTGCGGG
>Ga0126305_10001239_pt1 | contig 11328 bp, 9 predicted proteins | sample Plot26_FD_92536 | JGI IMG/M metagenome (GOLD analysis project Ga0126305, IMG submission 92536) | Serpentine soil microbial communities from UC McLaughlin Reserve, CA, USA - Plot26 | ecosystem: Environmental > Terrestrial > Soil > Grasslands | place: USA: UC McLaughlin Reserve, Lake County... | reverse complement strand
CGTCGAGTGGGCCGGCTGTCTGCCCGCGGTAGAGCGCCTCGGCGCCGTCCTCGTCGCCGGCAGCAGGGACGCTATGGCCGCGCGCCAGTTCGGCTTTGTCCCGACACGGAACCTCTCGACGGCACTCTCGATGGCGAAAGCCCGGGTGGGCGGGACGCCGAGGGTCGGGTTCGTGGTCGCCCCACCCTACTTCCCGATCCGTACCGGCCCCTCGTGAGCTAGGAGAAGCGGCGCCTACGTCTCGCCCAGGTAGGTCTTGCGAACCTGTTCGTTCTGGGCGAGAGACTTCGCGTCGTCGGCAAGCGCGATCGAGCCCGTCTCCATCACGTAGCCGCGGTCGGCGACGTCGAGCGCCATCAGCGCGTTCTGCTCGACGAGGAGGATCGGCGTGCCCTGCTTGTTGATCTCCACGACGATCTCGAAGATCCGCTCGACGAAGATCGGTGCAAGGCCCATCGAGGGCTCGTCCAGCAACAGCAGCTTCGGCTGGGCCATCAACGCCCGCCCGATCGCGCACATCTGCTGCTCGCCGCCCGACATCGTCCCGGCCCGCTGGCTCTTGCGCTCCTGGAGCCTGGGGAAGAGCTCGAACACGCGGTCGAGCGACGCCTTGATCCCCGACTTGTCGTCGCGCTGGAACGCGCCCATCTCGAGGTTCTCCATCACGCTCATGCGCGGGAACAGGCGCCGGCCCTCCGGGGACTGGCTGATGCCCATCTTGACGACGTTGTGCGGCGACTCCTGCGTGATGTCACGGCCCTGGAACCGGATGCGGCCCTCGCGGGGATGGTTGAGGCCGTTGATCGAGCGCAGCGTCGTCGACTTCCCGGCGCCGTTCGCGCCGATCAGGGTGACGACTTCGCCGTCGTAGACGTCCAGCGACACACCTTTGATCGCGTGGATCGACCCGTAGTAGGTGTGCACGTCCTCGAGCTCAAGGATCTTGTTGCGGTCGGCCGACCCGGTCGGCGCGCGCTCGGCGACAGTCTCGGTCACTGCTGCACCGCCGAGGAGCCGAGATAGGCCTCGATCACCTTCGGGTCCTTCTGGACCTCCGCCGGCGCTCCCTCGGCGATCTTCTCGCCATAGTCGAGGACCGTCACCCGGTCGGAGACGCCCATCACGACTCGCATGTCGTGCTCGATGAGCAGAACGGTCAAGCCCTCTTCCTCTCGAAGGCGTGCGACGAAGGCCGTGAAGTCGGCAGTCTCCTGAGGGTTCATCCCCGCGGTCGGCTCGTCGAGGAGGATGAGCTTCGGCTGGGTCGCAAGGGCGCGGGCCACCTCGAGCCGTCTCTGGTCGCCGTACGAGAGGTTCCTCGCCCACGCTTCCCACTGGCTGCGTTGGAGGCCGCAGAACGCGAGGAGCTCGCGGGCACGTTCCGCGGCCTCGCGTTCCTCCCGCTTGACGCCGGGAGTGCCCAGAACGCTCTTGACGATCCCGCCCTTGAGTCGCGCATGCATCCCCACCATCACGTTCTCGCGCGCAGTCATCTCCTTGAACAGCCGGATGTTCTGGAACGTCCGTCCGATTCCCCGCTCGGTGACCGCGTGCGGCGGCTTGCCGGTCACGTCGTCACCCGCGAACACGATCTGCCCGCCGGTCGGCCTGTAGACGCCCGTGAGGCAGTTGAAGAAGGTCGTCTTGCCGGCACCGTTCGGGCCTATCAGGCTGACGATCGCCCGCTCCGGGATCGTGAAGTCGACGTCGTTGACGGCGATCAGGCCCCCGAACTCCTTCCGCACCTTGGCCGCGACGAGGAGGTCGCTCATGCGACCGGGCCTCTGGCGTCATAGAGGTACTCCTCGCTGACCGCGCCTTCCTCGAACTCCGCCTTCCGCCGCGCGCTCGGGATCAACCCCTCGGGCTTGAAGAGCATTACCAGCACGAGGATCAGGCCAAAGATGCCGAATTGGTAGAGCGGTACGTCGATGTTCGTCCCGAGGGTGTCGTTGATCTCGGCGCCGATGTTCCCGAGGCCCTCCTGGTTGAGGTACGCGAGGAAGCCGCCGCCGAGGATCACGCCCCAGACGTTGCCCATCCCACCGAGGATGACCATGCAGAGGATGAACACGGAGATGTTGAAGAAGAAGTCGTCGGGGAAGGTGCCGCTCTTGAAGCTTGCGTAGTAGGCGCCGGCGATCCCGCCGAAGAACGCGCCGGCCGCGTAGGCCCAGGTCTTCGTCCGCATGAGCGGGATGCCCATCGCGGCCGCGGCTGTCTCGTCCTCCCGGATTGCGATCCAAGCTCGGCCGAGGCGGGAGTCGCGGAGACGCACGGAGCAGAAGACGGTGAAGAGCAGCAGCCCGAGCGCCGTCCAGTAGAAAACCTCGATGCCGCCGATCTCCCTCCCCAGGAAGGTGGAGCTGAAGCTCAGGTAGTCCGCGGGTAAGCCGGTCCAACCGGCGATCGTCTCGCCGAAGCCCGGCGGATCGATCGGGTTGATCCCCTGCGCCCCGTTCGTCAGGTTGAAGCCGGTGCCGAACAGGTTGTCGCCGTTGCGTGCGATCTGGGGCATGATCTCGCCGAATCCGAGCGTGACGATCGCGAGGTAGTCGCCGCGAAGACGCAACGTCGGGAGGCCGATCAGCACGCCGATGATGCCGGTGAAGATGCCGGCGATCATCAGCACCACCCAGATCGAGACATGGAATCCTGCCGCCTCCGGGTTGACGCCGACTGAGCCCACGTGGACGTTGCCGACGCTCTCGCCAAAGTGCGGCGAGGCGAACCAGGCGGCGGTGTACGCCCCCATCGCGTAGAAGGCGACATAGCCGAGGTCGAGCAGGCCCGCGTATCCGACGACGATGTTCAGGCCGATCGCCATCATGATGAAGATCGTCATCGTCACGGCCGTGTCGACGGACGGAAACGGGCCGAAGAGCGGGACCTCGTACAGGTCGTCCCGGTAGTACGGGTACGTGATCGCGAGCACGATCGCAACCGAGGGAACGACCCACTTCCCGTAGCGCAGCATGTTCCAGGGAACCGCGTAGAGCGCAAGCAGGATCGCCGTCGAGATGATCAGCGACGTCGTGAAGCCCGAGAAGATGATCACGAGCACGATCCAGGCCACGGACGCAATGCCGCCCTTGATGAGGCGTGGGCGGAGCTCCCTGTCGAAGGCCGCACGGCGTTCGGGTTGAAGGCCGGGAATGTTCACCTAGCCACCTAGCCGCCCTCGGGAACCTGCTCGCCGAGGAGGCCCTCTGGCCGGAACACGAGGATGATGATCAGCAGGGCGAAGATGATCGACTGCGTCCAGTCGCTGCCGGGCGTCGCCCAGCCGAGGCCGTTGTTGAACGACTCGATCATCGCGATCAGGAGACCGCCGAGGACCGCTCCGGGCAGGTTGCCGATCCCGCCGATCACTGCGGCCGTGAAAGCGATCAGGCCGAGGCGGAAACCCTCGTCGTAGCGAATGTTCGTGATGTAGAGCGCATAGAGGAGGCCGGCGCTGCCGGCCAGCGCGCCGGCAATGAAAAACGTGAACGAGATCGTCCTGTTCACGTTGATCCCCATCATCGCGGAGGCGTCCCGGTCCTGGGCGGTCGCGCGCATCGCCTTTCCCTGTCGCGTCTTCTGCACCAGCCACATGAGCAGGAGCAGGACGGGAACTGTGAAGAGGAGCACGATCAGCTTGTCCCAGGTGTAGGTGACCCCACTGATGGTGAAGACCTCGCCCCTCGGGAGGATGGAGTCGACGGAGGTCGGCCGCGCCCCCTTCCAGACGAGGCCGACGTTCTGGAGGATGAACGACATGCCGATCGCCGTGATCAGCGGCGCTAGGCGGGGCGCGTGGCGCAGGCGACGGTAGGCAACCAGCTCGATCGTCGTGTTCAGGACAGCGCAGAACGCCATCACGATCATCAGCATCAGGAGGATCATCGACCAGAGGAAGAGCCCGGAATCCCCGGCCAGCCCGAAGCTCGAGACCATGGTGGCCACGAGCATGCCGCCGAGCATGAACACGTCGCCGTGGGCGAAGTTGATCAGCTCGAGGATGCCGTAGACGAGCGAGTAGCCGAGCGCCACGAGGCCGTAGATCGCGCCGTTTGTCAGCCCGATCAGGAACAGGCGGTAAAATTCGCTCGGCGTCTTGATGAAGTTGACGCCGAGCCAGATGACAACCAGGAGGACCAGGAGCATCGCGAGCGCCGGCGCGATGTACTGCGGCAGCCTGCCAGCGAGAGTGGGAAACGGAAGACGGCGCGCCTGAGTGGCCATTCGTCCCTTCTGAACCGTCGGGGGAGGACGATTGTCCTCCCCCGACAGGTTCGATGAAGTGTCCTAGTTAGCCCTCGACGAAGTCGAGCTCCGGAGTGACGCTCTTCACGTACGTCTCCTCGCCGTTTTTGATCTGGTACACGGAGACCAGGCCGAGCGTCGTGTCGCCGTTCTCATCGATCTGGAACGTCCCGATGATGCCGTCCGTCACGTCGGTCTCGAAGAGCGCGGACGAGACCGCCGCCCGGTCGGTACCGCCCTTCTCGATCGCGGCGAGCAGGACCTGGGCCGCCTGCGCGGCATAGGCTGTGTACGGGTTCGGGGCCTTGCCTTCAGCCTCGGTGAAGCCGTCGACGAACTCCTTGCCGGCGCCCTTCAGCTGATCGACAGGGACACCCGGCTGGGTGATGTACATGCTGTTCGCCGCGGCGCCCGCGCCCTCGATGGTCGCCGAGATCGGCGTCCACCCGTCAGGGCCGAGCAGCTGGACGTTCGGGGCTCCGGCCTTGATGTCCTTGATCAGCTTGCCGCCGTTGTTGCAGACGATGCCGCCGAGGAAGACGGCGTCCGCGCCCGACGAGCTGATCCGGCTGGCCAGGGACTCGTAGCTCGACGCCTTCTTGTCCCACTTCTGGTTGCCGAGGATCTGGATGCCCAGCTTCTTTGCGTAGTCGGAGAACAGCGTCGCGATGCCGAGACCGTAGGTCTCGCCGTCGTTGAGGATGAAGATCTTCTTCAGGCCGAGCTCGTCCGCGTACTGCGCGTTCGCAGCACCCTGGAACTGGTCGTTCCAGACCACACGAGCGTAGTTCCGCGTACCGGACGGGTAGTAGTTGTCCGGCTCACCGGCCTCCGTGCCTGGGCCGCCCTCCGTCAGGCCCGGATACGTGTTCGCCGGGCTGACCATCGCGAGGGACTCCCGGTTCGCGATCGGGATCACGAGCTTCGCGCAACCGGAGTTGAAGGTCCCGATGACGCCAATCACGCTTGCGTTGTTGGCGTATGCGCGCCCGTTCGACGAGCACTTCGCCGAGTCCCAGCTCCCGGCCTGTGCCGTGGAGTCGTCACACGACTGGTAGCCGAGCGCCGTGTCGCCGGCCTTCCAGTCCTGCTGCTCGAGCATGTACTCGATGGCATCGGCCATCTCGGTCGTCAGCGAGCGGTTTGCGCCCTGCAAGGGGAAGTCCGACGCGATCAGCGCGTCCGGCTCTTCCTCGCCCTGGCGGATCGGGCCGCAGGATGCCGACGGAAGGGCTTCGACGGCGCCGCCGCCGCCACCTCCTCCGTCTCCGCCGTCGTCGTCGTCACCGCCGCAGCCGGCCGCTGCCAGCGCCAGGACGGCAACGAGCAAGATCAGAAACCCGAGTACCCCTCGCTTTCGCAAAATCACTACTCCGCCTCCTCCATCGCCAGATCCGTGGGGGCAAGTATCAGGGGTGCGGTCCGCCACCGCAAGCGGCAACCCTCCGCGGCGGAGGATCGCTCGACGCTGGATGCCGAAGGTGGGGGTCGAACCCACACGGAGCTTTCGCTCCACCGGATTTTGAGTCCGGCGCGTCTGCCAGTTCCGCCACTTCGGCGCTGCCTCTAGGGTAGCCCCGTGGCTGGCCGGATCGGGATCCTCACCGGGGGAGGGGACTGCCCCGGGCTCAACGCCGTGATCCGCGCGGTCACACGCCGCTCGCTCGACCGCGGCTCAGAGATGATCGGCGTGCGGGAGGGATGGCGCGGGATGACCGACCGGCTGTTCCAGCCGCTCGACTACCGCGCGATCTCCGGGCTCCTGCCCCGAGGCGGAACGATCCTCGGCACCTCCCGGACGAACCCTTTCAAGAGCGAGGACGGCGTCCAGAAAGTCCTGGAGACGCTGAAGGCGGAGAGCTTCGAGGCCCTCGTCGCCGTCGGCGGCGAGGACACGTTGGGGGTGGCCGCCCGCCTCTACTCCGAGCACGCGTTCCCGGTCGTCGGCGTCCCGAAGACAATCGACAACGATTTGTCCGGCACGGACTACACCTTCGGCTTCGACACGGCGGTTTCGATCGCGACGGAGGCGATCGACCGGCTGCACACGACGGCCGAGTCCCACAACCGCGTGATGGTCGTCGAGGTGATGGGACGCCACACCGGTTGGATCGCCGTCATGAGCGGAATCGCCGGCGGCGCGGACGCGATCCTGATCCCCGAGCGGCCGATCACGGTTGAGGCGGCGTGCGGCGAGCTGCAGCGTCGGCACGAGCGCGGCAAGGACTTCTCCATCGTCGTCGTCAGCGAGGGGTACGAGCTGACCTACGAGTCGGGCGAGCAGCGGGCGGTCACCCAGGAGGCGGAGACAGACCAGTTCGGCCATGTCCGTCTGGGCGGGGTCGGCGAGGCTCTCGCCCGCGACATCGAGGAGCGGACGGGCTACGAGACCCGCGTCACGGTCCTAGGCCACGTCCAGCGCGGGGGCTCCCCCACGCCGCGCGACCGCGTCCTGGCGACGCGCTTCGGCCTCAAGGCGGCCGACTTGGTCGGGGCGGGCCGCTTCGGCCGCATGGCCGCACTCCACGGTGACGCGGTCGTGGACGTCGCCCTCGAGGACGCGACGCGTCAGCTGAAGACCGTCCCCGAGGACTGGTTCGAGACAGCGCGCGCCTTCTTCGGCTAGCGGAGGAGCTCCACCAGCGGGAAGCTGCGGCGGCTCCGCGGAGGGACGATGAAGTTCTGCCGGTGCGTCGTCCTGAGCACGGAGTTCAGGCCCTGTGCCCGCGAGCGGGCCTCGAGCGGCAGCTCGGTGCCGTCCGGCAGTACGCCGTCCATGGCGAGGCGATTCCGGCGGAAGTCGTCGCTCGAGGGGTTGAAGGTGATGAAGTGGAGCCCCGCGTCGGCCCGCTCGGAGTGGCGGTCGCGCTCGGGGTCCGAGGTCCAGAAGAACGGGTTGTCGAGCGTGTTGAAGTCCGCGCGCAGCGGGATCGCCGAGCCCTTGGTGTACGTCTCCCCGTCGGCGCCCTTGATGTCCATCTGCAGGCGGGAGGTCGGCTGGATCGAGCCGCTGTGTCCGATCGCGCCGGTGCGGCTGAAGTCGCCCTTCAGGTCGGCCTCGGACGCAGCGTCCTCGGGAGCCTGCGGCAGCGTCTGCGCGCCTTCCCTCGCCTGGAAGCCAGGGCGGAAGGTCGTGTCCACCCGGGCTCGGTAGTCGAAATCGAGGTACCAGGCCTCGACGTTCTCGAACAGATGCGAGAGATGCATGTGCGTGCCGCCGCGGAAGTACCCGTCGCGAACGTCGACGAGCCCGAGCGTCTCGAAGCTCGCAATCCGCGACTGGCCTTGCGTGTCGCGCTGCGTCGAAGTGAACCCGAGAAAGAGCTGCGAGCCCTCGGGGATCAGGTCGGCGCCCTGGATCCCGGCGGCGGTCGCCATCGACTTCGGCAGGCCGGGCCCGCCGGAGAACCCGCCGCCCTGAAAACCCTTGCGGATGCTCGTCAGGTCGAACAGGCCGTCCGTGTCCGCAAACATCGAGCGGGCCCCGTCGGCCACATGCTCCCGCTCGTCGCTCCGGAGAAGGAACGCGACGTCGTTGGCCTCGAGAATCGTCGTGTCCGGGTCGCTCGGGAAGCGTTGCGCATCCTGGAGCGCCGACACGGGCTGCTCGGCACTGGTGGATGCACGACGGTCGACCGGAAGATGCCGCTCGGCCGGCCTGGAGACCACGCGACGGAAGTAGGGCAGCCCCCACGCGACGGTTACCGCAAGGCCCGCAGGGCTTGGCTCGTACCGAGCCTCGAGCGCGCCGAGCGCGTCGTCGAGCGTCCGCTGCGCCTCGCGGAGGTCCCGGCGAGCTTCCACGCGAAGCCGGCCGGTGACCACCTGATGATGAAGCGGCGGCTCCACCACCTCGACACCCTCGTGGGTCAGCAGCTTCATCCCCGACAAGAGGTACTGCTCCTCTCTGAGCTCGCCGGCTCCGGCCCGGGGCGGCGACTCGACGAGCTCGTCGATGAGCTTGTAGATCCCCGCAGCTCCGAGCGCGCCGGCGGCCGCGCCGCCCAGCAGCTCCTTCCGTGTGAGCTTCACCTAGTGCCCCTCCAGGCAATACACGCCTGCTTCTGGCCCGCGATCACGCGGCGCCAGAGGCCGCGCGCGTCCGCGCCAAGGCTGCCCAGCCTTCCCACAGCCGCGCGCGGCCTCTGGCTTGGTGCTCGCGACCCAGAAGCGGGGCAGCATCGCCTGAAGGAGCACTACGCCTTCGGTTCGATGCCCTCGAGCCCGCCGACGATCCGGTCGAGGTTCTGGAGCACCCGGCGGAAGGTGAGCGGAGGGGCCACGTGCTCGCTCACGGCGTAGAGCGAGCCGTTCTCCTTCCACGCGTACGTCACGTGCCACTGGTCGGCGTCTCGCGAGACTGTGTAGACGGTCACGGTCTTGCCGCCGACCTCGCGTGTCCCTTGGGGATCGCTGAAGCACGGCACCGAGCGGCGGCGCGTCTTCCCCCCCGAGGTCTGCGTTTCGACGCAGCGCGGGATCGCGGTCTTGCCCGGATAGCCGCGGAAGTTGACATGGACGTCGCCGCTCCCCGCCTCGTGCCACAGAAAGCCGGCCAGGTAGCTGCGGTCTTTGCCGACCGCAACGCCGTCGCTGTTCCACTGGCCGCCGATCTCGGCGTCGATCGGGCTGGGCATCCAGGTCGGGCAGTAGACGCGCATGCCGACGTCGTCCGCGAGCTTCTGCCAGCCTGGCTTCCAGGCCGCCGGACAGGCAGCGGGCTGCTCAACCGACGACGCCGTCGCCTCGACGCCGTCATCGCCCATGGAGCAACCGGCGCTGACCAGCGCCAGCATCCCGATCAAGAGAGCCTTGCGCACCCCGTCAGAGGGTAGCCACGTCATTCGATGAGCAGAAGCGCGTCGGTCGGCGCGTAGTCGTCGGTCAGCGTCGGGACTCCAGCGACCGAGATGTCTTCGTCGTACCTGTCGTTGATCGCCTTCGTCAGATCCGGCGCGCGGGGCGAGTCGGCTCTGACGTGCCGCCAGCGCTCGTTGAGAAACTCCTTCGTGGGCGCAGCCTGCTCGGTGGCGACGAGCATGAGGTTGCGCACGCTGGCGTCGCCCTCGTCGCCCTGAAGCTTCACCGGGTGCACGACCACAGTCGGGAAGGCCGTTCGGTAGGTGCGGTAGACGGATCGGAAGAGCCGCGACTGATCGCCCGTGATCGCGCCGATCGTGTTCGTGACGACGACGCCGCCTGGGTTCAGCCGCGAGCGGACGAGCTCCATGAACTCGGCCGTGAAAAGGTGGAACGGGATCGCGTCCGCGTAGAAGGCGTCGATCATGATCGCGTCCCAGCGCCGGTCGTCGTCGTCCAGCCAGCGGCGGCCGTCGTCGATGTCCACCTCGATGCGCGAGTCGCGCGGCAGTTCGAAGAACCGGTGCGCGACGTCCACAACGACCGGGTCGAGCTCGACTCCCTGCAGCTGCAGGTCGGGGAAGTCCTGCCAGAGCCGCTTCGGCGACGAGGCGCCCCCGAGCCCGATGAAGAGGACGTCCTTCACGTCCGACTTGTACGCCAGCGCGAGGTGGAAGTAGTCCGAGTACTGGAACGCGGTCGCGAACGGACGGGCGCGGATCATCCCGCTCTGGTACGAGTTGTCGAAGCGGAGATACCGGTTCAGCTGGTCGTCCGCGACGCTCAGCCGGTGGTACCTGGTGTCCTTGGCATACCGGAGCGTGAGGCCGGCAGTATCCGTCGGCTGCTGTCCGCTGACCGAGCCTGCGCGGCGATAGAGCGGCGACCAGTTCCGCGCCTGCGCCTCGCTGATCATCCCTCCGGTCTCGGGCGCGAGCGCGACCGCAGCGGCGCTGGCCAGGACCGCGCCTCCCAGCGCGACGGCCGCCGTCCCGACGAGGCGCTCCGCAAGAGCGAACAGCATTGCGGCCGTGAAGAGCGCGGCCGCCGCGATCCCCAGCAGCTGGTCGGTTCCGAACTCGGGAATCAGCCAGAACGCGGTCGCGAAGGTTCCGGCGATCGAGCCGGCGGTCGAGATCGCGAAGAGGCGGCCGGCCGTCTGGCCGAGGGTCGCCAGCGATCGCGCGTGCAGGCGGACGGCGATCGGCGCGACGCCCGCGAGGATGATGCTCGGTGCGCCGAAGAGCGCGATCGCAGCGAGCAGCGGGTTCAGCCGCGGGCCGGGATCCCACTCGACGATCGCCTCGAGGACGGGCCCGTCGAGCACCGGGATCGCAAGCACGCCGAGAGCGCCGAGGCCCATGACCGCCGCGAGCAGCCGGGGCTCCGGCCAGCGGTCGGCGAGGATTCCGCCCGCCCAGTAGCCGATCGCAAGGCCGGCGAGGACGATGCCGATCAGCGAGCCCCAGACGAACAGCGAGTTACCGAAGAACGGAGCAAGCACGCGGCTCGCCGCGATCTCCATCCCGAGGACCACCGCGCCGGAAACGAACACGGCGCCGGCCACCGCAAAGCCATGCCGCCGAGTCGCCACGGGGACCCCCTCTACAGCTCGTACACCGCTACCCAAGGCCCCGCCAGTTTGCCCGTCGCCGCCTGGTAGAAGCGCCGGTTCCCTTGTTGGTCGAGCTGTTCGTAGAAGCGCGAGTCCCGCGGATAGTTTTCTGCGGCCGCTGCGACGCGGTCCGCCACGGCGCCCGTGACGACGACGTAGCCGACTCCCATCTGGCGCAGACGGGCGACGTCCCGGTCAGGATCGGGCGGGCGCCCGGGCCCCGGCAGCGCGAGCCGATGGACGCGAACAGTGTCCGGTGTCGCCGTGGATGGGTCGGCCGCCACGAGCACGCCCGGCGTCAGGTTCGCCGCCATCCAGTCGTGGGCGACGACCCGTGTGTCCGTCTTCGTCAACTCGCGGGTGTCGCCGATGGACCAGACCAGCGGGATGACGAGCAGCAGCAAGGTCACCGAGGCCAGCGCACGCACACGCCCGGCCAGCGCGCCGAGCGCGGGAACAAGCGGGAGCACGTAACGGTCGAAGTGAGCGTCGAGCGGGAGCAACGTCGCGAAGTACGCGAGCACGAACGCCGCGAGGATCTTGTCGGCGTGGCTCCGCTGGATCAGCGCGAGGACCAGGCCGAGCAGGGCGACGAGGAGCGCCGG
>Ga0126305_10001238_pt1 | contig 11340 bp, 9 predicted proteins | sample Plot26_FD_92536 | JGI IMG/M metagenome (GOLD analysis project Ga0126305, IMG submission 92536) | Serpentine soil microbial communities from UC McLaughlin Reserve, CA, USA - Plot26 | ecosystem: Environmental > Terrestrial > Soil > Grasslands | place: USA: UC McLaughlin Reserve, Lake County... | reverse complement strand
TCCCATTCGGAATAAAATTGGCAACCAGGGTGGGGATGCCAATACCAAGGTTTACATACATCCCATCTCTTAACTCCTGCGCAATTCTTTTTGCAATTCCATATTTATCAATAGCCATAAATTAATTGCTTGATCAGTTTTTTATTTGGATAGTCTTTCTTTCAATTCTTTTTTCATAATTACTCCCCTGGAAAATTCTATGGACATATATCCCTGCTACATGTATATGATCCGGATCCAGTTTACCAGGTTCAACTAACTCTTCAACTTCCGCAATGGTAATTGTTCCTGCTTTTGCCATTGACGATGAAAAGTTCCTTGTTGTTTTCCTGAATACAAGATTGCCGAGCCTGTCGCCTTTCCATGCTTTCACAATTGCAAAATCAGCATGAAGCGCTTTCTCCATTAAATACATTTTACCATTAAATTCCCTCACTTCTTTTCCTGCTGCTACTTCAGTCCCAAAACCGGCCGGAGTAAAAAAAGCAGGGATCCCCATACCCTTCATTTGGATCCTGGTTGCTAATGTACCTTGTGGGATCAACTCCACTTCAAGTTCACCACTTAATAATTGCCGTTCAAATTCTTCATTTTCTCCAACATAAGAGCTCAGCATCTTTTTTATCTGCCTTGTTTTAAGTAGTAACCCTAGTCCGAAATCATCAACACCTGCGTTGTTGGAAATACATATGAGATCAGTACAACCTTTGCGCTTCAAAGCACCAATGGAATTTTCGGGAATACCGCAAAGTCCAAATCCTCCTAACATGATAGTGGCTCCGTTATTAATATCATGAATTGCTTCATCTGCTCCGCTTACAACCTTATTCATAAGAAAATTTATTACACAAAAATACGGGGAACTATAACTATGGTTTCTTTCCGATCAGCTTCTTATTGAGCTTCATTTTTCTGTATGTGCTATCAGGCTCCGGTTTTTTTACTTCCTGATATTCCAATCCTTTTCTTTCATCAATCCGCAGGGAATCACTTATTGCTTTAAAAAGATCAGGCCTGCTTTCGTAAAATGCAAGACTTTTTTTGAAGGTTTCCCTGGTGGTAGAATAAATGTCAAATATTTTTTCATACAGGATGGCACTTTCCGTCTTTTGATCCCGCGTGCTGTCTTTCATAATAAAAGTAGACACATAAGCATCTGCACGGATCATGTCCCACATTATCTTACGCATTTCATTTTGAGGCAAAACATCCTTTGGGATCTTTTTATCCTGAATACATCCAAAGTTTAAAATGATAAGACTTATAAAAAGGGAAAATCTCATTTCAGATCATTATAAATGCGGGCATTCGTTACATCCAATTTCAATAAATGATTTAAAGCCCTGTCTTTTACGTCTTTTTTTGCTTTGCTGAAAATTTTTACTAATTCATTGCTTTTTCCCTGGAAGAAGAATTGTATGATCATTGAGTTGGGATTCTCTTTATCAATAGTTGATAAAAAATTAAGACAATTTAACACACCATTCCTGGCCTCTTCTTCATTTTCATACAACCGGTCCATGCCGGTCCTATAATATAAATAAATAGCATCGTGAATAAGTGCGAACCTGTTACTATTTATGTTATCTGCAAGCCAATAGCGGTTTCGCTGGGTTTCATAATTTTTCCAACCTGAGATCTCACTTGATTCCGGAGCATTATTCACAATGTTTTGCGCTTTTAGAAAATAAGGGTCCCCCCCGCGTAAAGAAAAAGAATCATAATCAAAACCAAGAATCATGTTTATCCAATAGGCAAATACAGCAGGTAAGTTTGCGACAAGGGCATCACTCCCCTGGATCCGGTTCTCATTAAATTCTATGGGTTGATATTCCACATATTTAAAAACTACACTTTCGTCCATATAGTTTATCATCGGGCATTGATAGGTCGAATTATAGGCAGGCCGCGCCGCCTGAACTGTAAGCGTTGCCAGATACTCATCTTTGCCGACCACACCATTAATACTTAGAAGGAAATGGCATTGTATCCTTTCAGCTGGTTGAAAAACGTCGCTGGTCCACTTCCTGTTATTAATAAAATTCGTCAGCCCGGCCTGGAGTGTCTGGAAGATCTTCCTGTCAATCGTCGTCGGCACTTTGTCCTTATTCACGTTCATCGTTAATCGTGCCTGGATCTCCTGCGACTGACTAAATAAATAAAAAACACAGAGGAATATGAGTAAGGTCGTTTTTTTAAGCATAGTATAACCGGATAATGGTGTCAACAATATTTTTAGCTGCCTCTTTTTTCGACATAAGTTCATAATTAAATTCTTTCCCGCTTTTATCAAAGATGGTGATTTTATTTGTATCCGTCCCGAAACCAGCGCCTTTATCATCTAATGAATTCATTACAATCATGTCGGCATTTTTATTTTTTAACTTTTCCAGCGCATAATCACGTTCATTATTTGTTTCTAACGCAAACCCAACCAGCACTTGCGTCGCAGATTTATTTTCACCAAGGCTTTTTAAGATGTCCTTTGTTTTTTTTAATTCAACAACAAGCTGCCCGCTGGTTTTCTTAATTTTATTTACGGCTACTTCAACAGGAGTATAATCAGCAACGGCGGCCGCCATTATACCAATATCCGATCCGGGAAATTGTTTTGTGCACGCATTATACATTTCCTCAGCAGTATTCACTCTAACGGACGTAATTCTATTGGCCGGCAAATTAATTGACGATGGCCCCATGATCAACGTAACATCTGCACCACGCGCATTCAATTCTTCTGCAATTGCCAATCCCATTTTACCCGATGAATGATTACCAATAAAACGAACCGGATCGAGCGGCTCGTATGTGGGACCAGCAGAAACAAATGCTTTTTTTCCAGATAAGGACCCGGAAATACTAAAACTATCTTCAATAAATCTTACGATAGCTTCCGGTTCAGCCATCCGGCCATCGCCAACCAATCCGCTTGCAAGTTCCCCCTTGTCAACGGGAACTATTGTATTTCCGAATTCTATTAACTTCCGGATATTTTCTTTGGTTGATTGATGATGCCACATATCTTCATCCATCGCCGGAGCCACAACAACAGGGCATGTGGCAGATAAGTAGACCGCAAGCAATAAATTATCACACTGCCCGTGAGCCATTTTTGAAAGTGTATTACAGCTTAATGGGGCGATCAACATCACATCAGCCCACCTGCCGAGCATAACATGATTAGCCCAGGACACTTCATCAAACAGGTCGACCAATACCTTGTTCTTTGAAAGAGTGGACAGAGTGAGTTTTGAAATAAAATCAGCTGAAGAAGGGGTCATGATCACCTTTACTTCAGCACCTGCTTTCACTAATAACCGAACAAGAAATGCAGACTTATAAGCGGCTATGCTACCCGTAATTCCCAACAATATTTTTTTGCCTTTCAACATTTTGCCTATAAAATTAAAACTTACTATCAGAAACTAAAGCGTCCCGGAAACGGGACGCTAAAATAATTTATTAAAAAGAGGTGAGCTGCCGGTTTATTAACTAAAAAGCTCATCTTCTCCTTTACGAAAGTAAACCTTGTCCTCCATAAATTCCTGTGTGGCCAGCAAAGCCGGGTTCGGCATTCTTTCATAAGCCCTTGATATCTCGATCTGCTCTTTATTCTCATGTATTTCCTCAAGACTATCGGTATGGCTTGCAAACTCTTCCAGTTTGTTATGCAATTCTTCTTTCAAAGAAATATTGATCTGGTTGGCTCTTTTCCCAACTATGGAAATTGATTCATACAGATTTCCTGTTTTCTCTTTTATGTCATTCAGGTTTTTTGTTTCAACTATGTTGCTGGTACCAACACTAAGCTGGCGTCTGAGTTTGCTCATTATTTATGTTTTTTTAATGTTACTATTTGTTATTGAAATATAACGTTCAACTTCTTTTACCAACTTACTGTCAGGAAAACGGTCCAAAAAATCATTACATTCAGCTATTACCTGCTCATACCGCTCCAGTTTCCTTTCATCAACGCTCAATTCAGCAAATTTATAATAAGATTTTATAACCATTAATTTATATTCATCACTCTGTTCGGAATCAGGGAAATTATTGAGTAAGGTCGTATACGATACTCCGGCCGCTCTAAACTGCCCGACGTCGTAATATAATCTCGCCGCGATCCTTTCTTTTTCTTCCAGTTTCTCACGACAAATGTCAATAAGCTCATTGGCCTCTTTATTCTTTGGAGATCCCGGATGCGTATTGATAAATGTCTGTAACATTCCCATAGCTCTCACAGTATTAGACTGATCTAAAGTAACCTTTGGTGACATTTTATAATAACAATAGGCCCGCATATAATCAAGTTCCTCTGCTTTGGTACTATTAGGAAAAGCCTCAAGAAAATTTTTGAACAAGTTTTCGGCGTTCAGATAATCCTTCTGATAATAAGCACAATAAGCATATTTATAATACAGGTCTTCAAAAAGAGCTGTTCCCTTAAAATGTGGCATGACATCCTCGTAAAGGGTCTGAGCGTAATTGTATTTCTTTTTTACAAAGTATTGCTCTGCCATGCGGAGCTTGTACTCTGGATCCTTATTCTTCAAAATCTTATTGATTCCGCCGCAACCACTGAGTAAACCGACTATGATAAATAAAAGAAAAACTCTCATAAAAAGTGGGCAAAGATAGTTTAATCCGGCAAATCTGCTCTAAAAATTAATGGATCCCAAGTTAATGTGGTTAAGATTATTATAATAATGTGTGCCGCTGCAAACCCTGTAAAGTCAACCGCGTTTAATCAAAAATTTTTCGTTGAAAACTGGCCGGCGAAAAAGAAAAGACCCCTGAAATCAGGGGTCTTTTTATCAAAAACTATTTTATTAATTCTTTCTAAGATTTGGGTGAGGAGCCGGAACAGTATTAGGTCCTTCTTCACCTTCATTTGCTGCGCGTACGTCAACTGTATCGCAATCGCCGCCTTCTTCACCATATTTGAAGATAAGACGATCACCACTAACACCCTCTTTTTCGATCAGGTAGTTGATAATGGCATTTACTCTATCCCAGCTTCTTTGCTGCTCAACTTTGTTGCCGGCGCAATATCCGGTTACTACCACGTTGCAACCTGGAGAGTTACGCATGCGATCAGCAACTACTGCCAGCAATCTCTTCGCGTCATCACTCAATTTAACTGAGTTCTTAGCAAAGCTAACACTTGGCAAAGCACCTAGTATCTGAGCACAATTTTGTTTTACATTTCCCCATCCCGGACATGTTGAATCTGGACACGGAACCGGACATTTACCGATACCATCCGCATCAACAGGTTGACAATATGTAGGAGTAATGATCTCTTTGTCTTTGCAATCAGGAACTCCATCACCATCCGTATCACGGCTTACACCGTGTGTGTCAACAGGGCAGCCTTCCGGAGTTTGCTCCTGGTCAAATTGATCAGTTACGCCATCAAGATCGCTGTCAGGCAACACTGGTTTTGGCAAACGCATTAAACGAGGATTGCGGATCTCGCTGTAGGCATAATCAAGTGGGTTAAGCCAGTAAAGTGGTTCAACTGCTTTTCCTCCAAGATTAATATTCAGCCCGAGTGATAAGAAGTTATAACTATCATCGCTCAGTGTAAAACTAGCAACGCCTAAGGTAGCCTCTGACCAGCGTTGACCATCATAAAGGTCGTTTTTAGTAAACGTTATGCGGTCTTCCAGGGCAATATTTAGACGGTTACTTAGTTTAAAAGCAATTCCAAAACCACCGGTTGCAATGGGTTTTAAAGTTTTTCCTCCCAGTTTAGGTCTACGCTCACTTTCATTTTCTGCCGGTGTTTCATATGTATCGTCCATCATGTCTTTGAGAGCATCCCTGGTATCGTTTCTATTTTCATAAACATTACCGCTTATCGTGGAAAAATTATAAGGATTACCGTTTGCATCAAGGGAATTAACCATTGTTTCATAAACGGAAGCTCCTATACCCGCTAAACCATATATTGTCATCCCGGTTTTTGCCTTATGAAAGCGAATATTATTTATTGTTATTACAGCCTGAACGGACAGATCCTGAACTTTTGCTTTATAATTGTAATAAACCGGCTCCGCTTTGTCATTTGGACCTATTATAGCTCCGGTCTTGGAATTATAGACTACCAACTGTTGGTTAGCCGGATTCAAGCCGACAATTGGTGCTGCGTACTTAGTTCTCCAGGCAGGATTTCGTCCATAGTTATTGGCCGTTTGCCAACTCATCCCTTTTGCTGTACCGTTCATGTACTCTGCGCGGATCGAGAATACATATCCAAACGCCTTTCGAACATGGACGCCGAAGCCTCCGGTCGGTAATACAGCGGGAACATCGCCACTGACTGATAACATTCCAATCTTTACACCAAGTTCCCATTGATTTCGGGGCTTTGCGGGAAAATTATAAGTTCCATTTAAGAATTCTGAATGCTGAGGCATTCTTTTAGACGGGATAAGGGAAGAATCTTTTACATCATAGCTTGCGCCTACCTGTGCAAAACTTCCGGTTGCCAGCAGACATATAATGCCTGCTAGTAAAATATACTTTTTGCTTGCCATAACTTGAGAGTTAGTTTTTGATAAGAGAATACGAATGTCCAAAATTATACGCAAAAATAGAAATTGATGCTTAAAAACCAAATTTTTATGTGATTTATTTACTTGAAAATCATTGAGGAATTTGTTCCACAAAAAACCTGATCGGGGAATATGCCCATCCGCAACCGCCAATATTTTTTTGATACGTATATTGCCGTGCCTTAAATAAAATGAATTTACCAACTGCACTTATCGAAAATGAGCTTAAAACCTTTGAAGACAGGTTTAAGGAGGCCGCAAAAAGCAGGGCTCCTCTTTTGGATCGCATCATGCGATATGTCGTAAAAAGAAAAGGCAAACAACTTCGCCCGATGTTTGTATTACTCTCGGCCCGGCTTTGCGGATCGATCACCGAAAGCACGTACCGGGCAGCGTCCTTAGTTGAATTATTGCATACAGCCACTCTTGTTCATGATGACGTAGTAGATGATTCTGCAGAAAGAAGAGGATTTTTCTCCGTTTATGCTTTATGGAAAACAAAAGCTTCCGTATTGATCGGTGATTATTTACTTGCAAAAGGCCTCCTGCTATCTCTCGATAACAACGATTACAAAATTCTACATATACTTTCTGATGCCGTAAGAAAAATGAGCGAAGGGGAGTTGCTGCAATTGGAAAAAACAAGAACCCTTGCCATTCCAGAAGAAGTATATTACGATATTATCAGGAACAAAACAGCTTCACTGCTTGCCTCGGCCTGCGCTGCAGGGGCATGGTCATCTTCTAATAACGAAGAGAAAACGGAAAATATGAGAGCATTTGGCGAGTATGTGGGTATGGCTTTTCAAATAAAAGACGACTTGTTTGACTATGCAAGCGACAAGATCGGTAAACCAACAGGCAATGACATTAAAGAAAAAAAATTAACGTTGCCTCTTATTTATACGTTGAAAAATTGTAGTAAAGAAACCCGCCGGGAGATCATTTACATCATAAAAAATAAGAATACGGACAGTGCACAGGTAAAAAAAGTGGCGGATATTGTTACCAGGTCAGGTGGAATTCAATATGCTTCGGATAAAATGAATGAATTCTATGCCCGGGCAAAAGACATACTTTACCAATTCCCCAATGATGATTCGAGAAAAGGTCTTGAAGACCTGATCAATTTTGTGATCAATAGAAAATATTAAGCTTTAAATTTGAAAATGGAAAAAAGATGGAAAATACTAACGCCGGACAAGCAGAAGTCGGACCTCCTTCACCAATCTCTTAAAGTTTCCCCGGTCATTTGCAATATTCTTGTACAAAGAACAATTGAAACGTTTGAACAGTCAAAAAAATATTTCCGTCCTGAACTTGCAGATCTTCATGATCCCTGGTTGATGAAAGACATGGACAAAGCAGTTGAAAGAATTGTCCGTGCGGTGCGTAATAAAGAAAAAATACTGGTATTTGGTGATTATGATGTGGATGGAACAACATCTGTTGCCTGCATGTATCGTTTCCTGAAAAAAATCCACTCTGATCTCGATTTTTATATCCCCCATCGGTATCGCGAAGGTTACGGTGTAAGCAAAGCAGGTATTGATCATGCAAAAGAAAATGGATTTACGTTGATCATTTCGCTCGATTGCGGAATAAAATCAATTGATCTTATTTCTTATGCGAAACAGCTGGGAATTGATTTTATTGTTTGCGATCATCATTTGCCGGACGAAGAATTACCGCCGGCTATAGCGATCTTAAATCCAAAACAAAAAAACTGCAATTATCCTTACAAAGAATTATGCGGTTGCGGAGTTGGATTCAAATTGATCTCTGCGCTTGCTTCTCAATTCGATTTAACCGATGAAGATGTGTATGAGGGTCTTGATCTTGTTGCCACGGCGATCGCTGCCGACATCGTTCCAATGACCGGTGAAAACCGGATCCTTGCATTTTATGGTTTAAAAAAAGCAAATGAAAATCCTAACAATGGAATTAAAGCACTGGGGCTCCTCAGCGGTCTAAAAACTGAACTGCATATCAATAACCTGGTTTTTATAATTGCACCAAGAGTAAATGCAGCCGGAAGAATGGATGATGCAAGAAAAGCGGTACAAATGTTTATTGCGGAAACTTATGATGAAGCCTTGCATTTTGCTGAAATGTTGCATAGCGATAATACAGACAGGAAAGAGGCCGATGTGAATATTACCGGAGAGGCGCTAACACTTATCACTGAAAACGGTGAGTGGCTGGAAAGGAAATCAACCGTTGTTTACAGAGCTCATTGGCATAAAGGTGTGGTTGGTATCGTTGCCTCAAGATTGATCGAACATCACTTTCGTCCGACAATTGTACTGACACAAAGCGGTGAATTTGCAGCGGGGAGTGCACGTAGTGTTCCGGGCTTTAATTTATACGAAGCGGTTCATGCATGCAGGGAACATTTAATTGGTTACGGAGGCCATTTTGCAGCTGCGGGGTTGACATTGGAAATTAATAAGATCGATGCTTTCAGAAATAAGTTTGAAGAAATAGTTTCGGCAACTATTCATCCGGAGTTATTGATACCCGAAATAGTTTTTGATGCGGAAATAAACCTTAGTGACATACAATGGCCGTTCTATAATATACTTCAACAGATGGAACCGTTTGGCCCGGAAAATCTCCGCCCCGTTTTTGTTGTGAAAAACGCCTGGAACACCGGCTATTCAAAAATTGTAAAAGAAGAGCATATAAAATTTTCTCTGAAACAAAATGGCACTGTATTTACCGGTATAGCTTTTAAAATGGCTGATAAGTTTCATTTACTGCAAATGGATAAGCCTCTCGATGTCGTTTTTAAAATTGATGAGAACGAATGGAATGGCAATAAAACGCTCCAGCTTCGTGTGATCGATTTTAGATTAAGTGATAACTAACATTCTATTCACCGGTGATTTACGATAGTTAATAAATAATTTATCTCGCGTTTATTTTCTGAAGTTTGAATCCCCTACATTTGTTAGCTCCAAAATCCTTCTGAACGATCCGGTTCTTGTTTACTTCAATTTAGTACGGAAAACTAAACTTCTTGTTATCATGAGAAAAATTCAGCTTCTGGTCGGGTTGGCTCTTTTGTTTATCTGCAACCTTAATGCCCAAACAATCTCTCTTACATCAGGTACCTATACACAAGATTTTAATACCCTGTCAAACACGGCTGCTTCTACGACAAACAACCTCACGATTAACGGGTGGTTCATGACAGAAAGTGGTGGTGGTGCGAGGGATAATGAACAATATGGTGTTGATCCCGGGAGTTCAAATACAGGTGACACTTATAGCTATGGTACAGCAGGCAGTACTGATAGAGCCTTGGGGCAGTTAAGATCCGGGACGCTGATATCTATTTTCGGAGCTGCATTTACTAATAATTCCGGAAGCATTATTACAAGTCTTACAATTTCTTATACAGGTGAACAATGGCGGCTTGGAACCATTTCGAGAACCGATCAAATGGATTTTCAATACAGCACTAATGCTGCAAGCATTACTACCGGTACCTGGACTGATGTAAACTCACTCGATTTTGTCTCGCCATTCACAACAACTGCCGGTGCACTTGATGGTAACGCCGTAACAAACCGTACCGCTTTGAATTTTACAATAACTGGTCTTAATATTGCCAATGGAGCGACTTTTTATATTCGTTGGACTGACGTAGATGCATCAAGCTCTGATGATGGATTGGCTGTTGATGATTTTTCTCTCAGCTTTAGTAGTACCCTTACAACAACTGTTTCTGTTGCAGCTGGTACAAATGCTGCTGAACCTGCAACTAATGGAACGTTTACCGTTACTCTTTCAAGCCCAGCCCCTGTTGGTGGTATTACAGTTACATATACATTTACCGGATCTGCATCAAATACAGATTACAGTGATGCACTAGGAGGAAGTATATCGATTGCTGAAAACAATAGTAACGGAACAATAATATTAGTACCGAGTGATGATCCTGATTTTGAAGGAAGCGAAACTATTGACATTACTTTAAATAGTGTAACTAGTCCTTATACAATTGCTACAGGTACGGCAAGTATTAATTTAAACGATAATGACGCCCCTCCATCTGTTACGGTAACAGCGGGAGTGAACGGCACGGAACCTTCTACAAACGGAACATTTACAATTAATCTTTCTTCAACAGCACCCTTGGGTGGTATAAATGTAAGTTATACATTAACCGGAACCGCTGCACTTAACACAGATTATTCTGATGCTCTTTCGGGAGTTATCAATATTCCCCAGGGAAGTAACAGCGGAACTGTAACCTTGACTATCAATGACGACACGGATATTGAAGGAACTGAAACAATAATCATAACGTTAACCAATGCTTCAGCAGGTTATGGTATCGGAGTACCTGCATCAGCAACTATCAACCTGCTTGATAATGACAACCCACCAATAGTTATTAATGAAGTGTATGGTGGTGGGGGGAATGGTGGCTCTTTATATAAAAATGATTTTATTGAATTATACAATAATAGTAATTCAACGGTTAATTTATCCGGCTGGTCTGTTCAATACAACTCTGCCGCCGGTCTCGGAACGTGGCAAGTGACAAGTCTTTCAGGAACAATTCCAGCACATGGTTATTATCTTGTACAGGAAGCCGCAGGTGCCGGCGGTACAGCCGACTTGCCAATACCTGATGCCACAGGTAGTATATCGATGGCTGCAACTGCAGGTAAGGTAGCTGTAGTAAATAGTACAACTGCGCTTACTGGTCAAAACCCTTCCAGCAGTTCTATCGTTGACAAAGTTGCTTATGGCTCTGTTAGCGGGG
>Ga0126305_10001237_pt1 | contig 11340 bp, 10 predicted proteins | sample Plot26_FD_92536 | JGI IMG/M metagenome (GOLD analysis project Ga0126305, IMG submission 92536) | Serpentine soil microbial communities from UC McLaughlin Reserve, CA, USA - Plot26 | ecosystem: Environmental > Terrestrial > Soil > Grasslands | place: USA: UC McLaughlin Reserve, Lake County... | reverse complement strand
TGGAGCTCATGAGCGAGCTTGCACGCTACCTAGTGACACTGACCAACATGACCTCGGTCGCGTTGTCGCCGAAGGCCGGCGCGCATGGCGAACTCTGCGGCATGATGGCGATCAAGGCCGCCATCGCGGCCAAGGGCGAGGCCAAGACCCGCAACGTGGTGCTCGTGCCGGATTCCGCGCACGGCACCAATCCGGCCACCGCTGCGCTCATCGGCTTCGTGGTGAGGCCGGTGCCCGCGCGCGATGACGGCTGGGTCCATGTGGAGGACGTGAAGAAGCTCCTCGGGCCCGACGTCGCGGCGATCATGCTCACGAACCCGAACACCTGCGGCCTGTTCGAGCCGCAGATCGTCGAGATCGCGGCGGCGCTGCACGAGGCGGGCGCGTACTTCTACTGCGACGGGGCGAACTTCAACGCCATCGTCGGTAAGGCGAAGCCCGGCGACCTCGGCGTCGACGCCATGCACATCAACCTGCACAAGACCTTCTCGACGCCGCACGGCGGCGGCGGCCCGGGCTCAGGGCCCGTGGTGCTGTCGGAGCGCCTGGCGCCGTTCGCGCCGGTGCCCTTCGTGCGCGCGAGCGGCGACCGGCTCGAGCTCGTCGAGCACGCCGACGAGGCGGGGGAGGGCGAAAGCCCCTTCGGCCGCATCACGGCCTTCCACGGCCAGATGGGCATGTACGTGCGGGCGCTGTCCTACATGCTCTCGCACGGTTCCGACGGCATGCGGCAGGCGTCGGAGGACGCGGTGCTCAACGCCAACTACGTGCGCGCCGGCCTCTCCGACCTCATGTCGCTGCCCTTCGGCGACAAGCCGTGCATGCACGAGGTTTTGTTCGACGACGCCTGGCTCAAGGACACCGGCGTGACCACCCTCGACTTCGCCAAGGCGATGATCGACGAGGGCTATCACCCGATGACCATGTACTTCCCGCTCGTGGTGCACGGCGCCATGCTGATCGAGCCGACGGAGTCGGAGTCGAAGGCCTCGCTCGACCTCTTCGTCGCGACCCTGCGCGACCTCGCCATGGCGGCCAAGCGCGGCGAGACGGAGCGCTTCACCGGCGCGCCCTACCACGCGCCGAGGCGCCGCCTCGACGAAACCCGCGCGGCCCGCAGCCCGGTCCTCAAGTGGACCCCGCCGCAGCCCGTGCAAGCGGCGGCGGAGTAGCCCGCGGCTCAGTCGAGCTTCACACCGGCGAACTCGACCACCTTGCGCCACTTCTCGGTTTCGGCGGCGATGACCTTGCCGAAGTCCTCGGGCGTGCCGCCGATCGGGGTGCCGCCGAGGTCGGCGAGCTTCTTCAGCATCTCCGGGTCCTTGAGGGCCTCGTTGATGGCGGCGTTGAGCTTGTCGATGATCGGCCGGGGCGTGTCCTTGGGCGCGCCCATGCCGAACCAGGCGCTCGCCTCGTAGCCCGGCACGGTCTCGGCGACGGTCGGCACGCCCGGCAGCGCCGGGGAGGGCTGCTCGGTGGTGACGGCAAGGCCGCGCAGGGTGCCGGCCCTGATGTGCTCGACCGAGGAGGGCAGGTTGTCGAACAGCACGTGCACCTGGCCGGAGATGAGGTCGGTGAGCGCCGGCCCCGCGCCGCGGTAGGGCACGTGGGTCATCTTGACCCCCGTCATGGCCATGAACAGCTCGCCCGACAGGTGGACGGACGTGCCGAGCCCCGACGAGGCCATGTTGATCTTGCCCGGGTTGGCCTTGGCGTAGGCGATGAACTCGGCGACGGTCTTCGCCGGAACGTCGCGGTTGATCTCCATGACGTTGGGCACGCGCACGAAGCCGCCCACCGGGGCGATGTCGCGGATGAAGTTGAACGGCAGGCTCTTGTAGAGCGAGGCGTTGATGCCGTTTGCCGGATTGACCAGGAGGACCGTGTAGCCGTCGGGCGCCGCCTTCACGACCGCGTCGGTGCCGATGTTGTTGCCGGCGCCGGGCCGGTTGTCGATGAAGAACTGCTGGCCCATCTTGCGCGACAGGTATTCGCCGATCAGCCGCGCCAAGACGTCCGTGGTGCCGCCGGGCGGGTAGGGCACCACCCAGCGCACCGGGCGTGTCGGATAATCCTGCGCGCGCGCCGTTGCGGCGGGGAGCGCCAAGGCGAAAAGGCCAAGGGCGACGAGACCGGACAGCCTGAGGTGCATGCGTTTCTCCCCGTGGCAGCGCCCGGCCCCTGACGGGCCGGATCGCGCGAGGGGCGCACCCTACGGGGTTCCGACGGACGCGCAAGCCTCGCGCGCGGCGTGATCCCCGGACGGCGGTGCGCGCCGCCCGAGGACGACGTCAGTGCAGCTTGCCGCGGATGTCGGCGAGATTGCGGGTGATGAGGTCTTCGGCGGCCTGGCCCTGGAGCTGGCTGCGCAGCACGGTCTCGGACGCCTTGACGGCGGCTTCGACGGCGGCGGCGCGGACCTCCGCCGACGCCTGCGCCTCGGCCTGGGCGATCTTCGTCTCGGCGGCCGCGGTGCGGCGCTTCACGAAGTCGGCCATCTTCTCCTCGGCCTCCTGGGCCAGGCGCTCGGCCTCGATGCGGGCGGCCGCCACGATCTCGGCCGCGTCGCGCTCGGCCGCTTCGCGCTTGCGCTGGTACTCCGACAGGAGGGCCGCCGCCTCCTGGCGCAGGCGCTGCGCCTCGGCGAGCTCGGCGCGGATGCGCTCGGCGCGGGAGTCGAGCCCGCCCGTCATGGCCTTGAACCCGCCGACCTTCCACACGATCGCGAGGAAGATCACGAAAGAGACGGCGACCCAGAGTTCGGCTTCGAAGAACATCCTCGGCTCCTTAGCGCCGCTGCGTGGCGTCGAGGGCCGCCTCGATGGCGGCGCGATCGGGCGCGCGGCCGGTGAGCCGCTCGACAATTGCGGCGGCGGTGTCGGCCGCGATGCCGCGCACGTTCGCCATGGCGGCGGCGGTGCCGGCACGGATCGTCGCCTCGGCCTCGGCGAGCTTGCCGCCGAGATCCGCCTCGAGCGCCTTGCGGCGCTCGTTCGACTGCGCCGAGAGGGCGTTCCGGGTTTCCTGCGCGATCGCCTGCGAGCGCGCGCGGGCTTCGGCGAGTGCCTTCTCGTGCGCCTGCGAGGCGGCTTCGGATTCGGCCTTGAGGCGCTGGGCCTCCTCGAGGTCGGCGGCGAGCCGCGCCGAGCGCGCGTCGAGCAACTTGCCGACCTTCGGCAAGGCGACGCGCGACATCAGGAAGTACAGAAGGCCGAAGGCGATCGCGAACCACAGGAGCTGCGACGCAAAGGCTTCGCTCTCGAATGGTGGGAAGGCGCCGGGCGCGCCCGCGTGCGGGTCGGCCGCGGTGGTGCCCTTCAGTGTCTCTGCCATGGCGTCCTCAATCAGAACAGCAAGAGGGAGCGGCGAACACCGCTCCCTCGCGACGGCTGCGCCGGGTCGCTTAGACGGCGAACAGGAGAAGCAGCGCGATCAGCAGCGAGAAGATGCCGAGCGCTTCCGTCAGCGCGAAGCCGAGCAGCAGCGTGCCCCGCTGGCCTTCGGCCGCCGACGGATTGCGCAGCGCGCCCGAGAGGAACTGGCCGAACAGGTTGCCGAGGCCGATGCCCGCGCCCGCCATGCCGAGGCAGGCGAGACCGGCACCGATGTACTTCGCAGCAACGGGATCCATAACGTGAAACTCCTGTGGGGGTGGGGTCTGTGGTGGAAAGGATCCGGCCGTCAGTGGCCGGGGTGGAGCGCGTCGTTCAGGTAGATCGAGGTGAGCGTCGCGAACACGTAGGCCTGCAGCACCGCGACCAGCACCTCGAGGGCGGTGAGCGCGACCGCAAGGGCGAGCGGCAGGGGCGCGAGCACGCTCCAGAAGCCGGCTCCGAGCAGGATGCCGACGAAGCCGGCGAAGATTTTGAGCGCGATGTGGCCGGCCAGCATGTTGGCGAAGAGGCGGACCGACAGGCTGATCGGCCGCGACACGAACGAGATCACCTCGATGACCACCAGCAAGGGCAGGAGCCAGGCCGGCACGCCCGACGGCACGAAGAGGCCGAAGAAGTGCGTGCCGTGCTTCATCAGCCCGTAGACGATGACGGTGAGGATCACGACGGCGGCGAGCGCGAACGTGATGATGATATGGCTCGTGACCGTGAAGCCGTACGGCACCAGGCCGAACAGGTTGAGCATCAGCACGAACATGAAGATCGAGAACACGAACGGAAAGAAGCGCATCCCTTCCTCGCCGGCGGAGCTGCGCACCGTCGAGGCGATGAACTCGTAGAGCATCTCCACCAGGGACTGGATGCGGCCGGGCACCAGCGAGCCGCGGCGCGTCGCCATGGTGGTGAGGAGCGCGATCACCACGACCGCGACGAGCATGTAGAGGGCCGCGTTGGTGAAGACGATCTCGGTGTTGCCGATGCGGCCGAGCGTGAAGATCGGCTTCAGCTCGAACTGGTGGATCGGGTCCATCTTCACGGCCATGCCGCTGTCGTCCTTCCGTCGCGTGTCACAAGTCGTTTGGCGAGCCCTGCGGCTTGCCGGCGATCAGCGGTCTTCCCGTCGCGGTCCTGACGTGCCGGACGCGGGGGTGAGAAAGCCCGACGCGCGCATCACGTTGTAGATGCCCGCCGCAAAGCCCAGCATCAGGAACACGATCATTCCCCAAGGGGACGTCCCGACAAAGCGGTCGAACAGCCAACCGAGGCCGCCGCCCGCGATGACGCCGGCCACGAATTCCGACGACATGCGGAAAGCGCGCCCGAGCGGGGAGGGACCGGAGGCCTGCCTGGCGCTCCGCGCGCCGCGCTCAGGAGCGGTATCCCGCTTGCCATCGAGCTGCGCGTCGAGGCGCCTGAGCCTCGCGGAGAGATCGCCGTCGGCAGTCGTTTCCGGTTCTCTCCCGCGCTCGTCGCGCGCGTCGTCACCGTTCATGGCGAAACCCGCAACGTCGAGAGCGAGGCAGGCCGAAAACGCCCCCCGAAGCCGGGCGCACCATAGTTTCGAGGCACTAGGGTGTCAAGAACATGGAAGAATGCAGTAAGTGGCTGATTTTGCAGGCCAAAGGAGCTTGAAGGGGCGCGCGGCGCGCGCTCGGCCTCACACCGCTTCGAGGAAGCGCTCGGCGCCTTCGAGGTCGACCGACACGACCTGCGACACACCGCGTTCGGCCATGGTCACGCCGAACAGGCGGTTCATGCGCGCCATGGTGATCGGGTTGTGGGTGATGACGACGAAGCGCGTCTCGGTCTCGCGCGCCATGGCGTCGAGGAGGTCGCAGTAGTGCTCGACGTTGGCGTCGTCGAGGGGTGCGTCGACCTCGTCGAGGACGCAGATTGGCGACGGGTTGGTGAGGAAGACCGCGAAGATGAGCGCGATGGCCGTGAGCGCCTGCTCGCCGCCGGACAGGAGCGTCATGGTCTGCGGCTTCTTGCCGGGCGGACGGGCAAGGATCTCGAGGCCGGCCTCGAGGGGGTCGTCCGAGTCGACGAGCGTCAGCTCGGCGGTGCCGCCGCCGAACAGGCTCGTGAACAGGCGCTTGAAGTGCTCGTTGACGGTCCCGAAGGCGGCGAGAAGCCGCTCGCGGCCCTCGCGGTTGAGGCTGCCGATAGCCTGGCGCAGGCGCTTGATCGCCTCGACGAGGTCGTCGCGTTCGGCGACGAGGGCGTCGCGCTTGGCCTCGATCTCGCTCAGCTCTTCGTCGGCCCGCAGGTTGACGGCGCCGAGGCGCTCGCGGTCACCCTTGAGGGACGCGAGCTTGGCTTCCGTGGCCGCGAGATCGGGCAGGGGCGCGCCGGCCTTGAGCCCGGCCACATCGATGAGGCCGGCGGGTGTCGTGTCGAGGTTCTCCGAGATGGTGTGCACGATCTCGGCAAGGCGCTGGCGCGCCGCCTCGAGCCGCGCCTGCGATCCGGCGCGCGCCTCCCGGGCAGCCGCGAGTCCTTCGAGCGCGGCACGGGCCGCGCGGTCGGCCTCCGCGACGGCGGTCTCGCCCCGCGCAAGCGCGTCGGCGGCGTCGCGTCGCTTCGCCTCCGCCGATTCGATCTCGGCGAGCAGCCCGCGGCGGCGGACGAGGTAGGTGTCGGGTGCGTCCGCGAGAATCTCGCGCTCGGCCTTCACGCGCTGCAGGCGCTCGGCGAGGTCGGCCGCGGCCTGGAGCGAGCGGCCGGCGCGGTCGTTCCAGAGCTTGGTGTCGCTTGCGATGGCGTCGAGGCGGCGGCGGCGCAGATCCGCGTCGCGGACGAGCCCGTGCACGGCCGCGCGGGCGTCCGAGGCCGCGGCCCGCCGCTCTGCCACCACCGCGCGGGCCTCCAGCAGCTTCGCCTCGAGGTCCGGCGCGGGCGCGAGCATGGCGAGCGCTGCCTCGCCGTCTTGGACCCGCGCGCGCGCTTCGGCGTCGCTCGCGGTCAGGCGCGTCAGGGCCTCCTGCAGGGCCGAGCGACGGGACGCCACCTCGGCTTCGCGCCGCTCGGCGGCGGCGAGGCGCTCGCGGGCCGAATCGAGGGCGCGGCGCGCCTGGCGTGCCGCCTCGAGGGCCTGCGCCTCGGCGCCTGCTGCGGCCTGCGTCGCCGCTTGCGTCGCCTCAGCCTCGGCCCGCAGCCGCTCCGCGGCGGTTCGCGCTTCGCCGGCCTCGCGCTCGAGATCGCCGAGGCGGTTCTTCTCCACCAGCCGCCGGGCGGCGGCCGAGGGCGCCTCGGCGGCGGCGGTGTAGCCGTCCCACCGCCAGACGTCGCCCTCGCGCGAAACCAGGCGCTGACCGGGCGTGAGGAGGGCGCGCAGGGGCGGCCCGTCGGCGCGGTCGACGACGCCGATGTGGCGCAGGCGCCGCGACAGGGCCGCGGGCGCATCGACGACCTCGGTGAGGGGCCGCACGCCGTCGGGCAGGGCCGCATCGCCGGCGTGCTCGCCGGTCGCCGCCCAGTGCGCCGGCGCCGATTCGTTGGTCGAGGCCTCGAGGTCGTCGCCGAGCGCCGCGCCGAGCGCCGTCTCGAAACCTTTCGCGACGGTGATCTGGTCGAGCACCGGCGGCCACAGGTCGCCGGTCGCCGGCGCGAACAGCTTCGCGAGGGTGCGCGCCTCGGTCTCGAGCCGTTGCGCCTTGCGCTCCGCGTCGGCGAGGGGGCCGCGCGCGCGCGCTTCGGCGTCGCGCGCCTTGGCGAGGGCGGCGCGGGTCTCAGCCGCGTTCTCGTCGGCCTGCCGCGCGGCCGCGTCCGCTGCGGCGAGCGCCTCACGCAAGGCGTCGCCCGACTCGACGCCCCCGAGCGCGCCCGAGAGCGCGGCAAGGTCGCGCTCCACGCGCTCCTTCTCGGCTCGGAGGCGCTGGGCACGCTCCCGCTCCTCTCGTAGCGTCCGCTCGATGGCGGCGCGCCGGGCGTTGAGGTCCGAGACCTGCGCCTGGAGGGCTGCGAGCGCCGCCTCGGCTTCGTGCAGTGCTGCCTCTGCCGCGTTGAGCGCCGCCTCGCTCTCGGCCTCCAGCGCCACGGCGCCTTCGGCTGCTGCGGCGAGCTCGGCCTCCTCGGCCGCGAGACGCGCGACGGTCGCCTCGCCGTCCTGGCGCTGCGCCGCCTCGCGCGCGATGTCCTTGTCGATGTCGACGATCTGGCGCTCGAGCTCGGCGAGGCGCTCCTTGGAGCGGCGCTCCTCGGCCTCGAGCTCGTCCCGCGCCCGCGTCAGGCGCTGGAGCGCCGCGGCTGCGGCGGCCTCCGCCTCGCGAAGTCCCGGCACGGCGTGCGCAGCGACGGCTTGCGCGGTCGCGGCCTCGGTCTGCTCGCGCTGGGCGTCGGCGACGGCGCCGAGGTCCTGGTCCGCCTGGCGCTCGGTCGCGGCGGCCTGGTCGCGCGCGTCCGTGTACGAGATCGCCGCGACGAGGGCCTCGAGGCGGCGGATCTCGGCCGAGACGTTCTTGTAGCGCGAGGCCTGCCGGCCCTGCTTCTTGAGGCTGTCGACCTGCGCGTCGAGCTCGCGCAGGACGTCCTCGACCCGGACGAGGTTGTCCTCCGCCGCCTTCAGCCGCAGCTCCGCCTCGTGACGGCGCGCATGCAGGCCCGCGACACCGGCGGCGTCCTCGAGAATGCGGCGGCGCGACTGCGGCTTTGCCGATATGATCTCGCTGATCTGGCCCTGGCGCACGAGCGCCGGCGAGCGCGCGCCCGTCGCCGCGTCGGCGAAGAGGATCTGCACGTCGCGGGCCCGCACCTCGCGGCCGTTGATGCGGTAGTTCGAGCCTTCCTCGCGCTCGATGCGGCGCATGACGTCGAGCTGGTCGCCGTCGTTGAAGGCCGCCGGCGCCTTGCGGTCCGTGTTGTCGATTGTGAGGTGGACCTCGGCCGTGTTGCGCGCCGGGCGGCTGCCTGAGCCTGAGAAGATCACGTCGTCCATGCCGGACGCGCGCATGTTCTTGTGCGAGCTCTCGCCCATGACCCAGCGCAGGGCCTCGACGAGGTTCGACTTGCCGCATCCGTTCGGGCCGACGACGCCGGTGAGCCCCGGCTCGATGAGGAAGTCCGTCGGCTCGACGAAGGTCTTGAAGCCGACGATGCGCAGGCGCGTGAGCTTCATGAGCGGGCCAGAATTCCCCTCCCCCCTTGCGGGGGAGGCGGACTCGGGCCGTCACGCCCGAGCCGGAGGGGGGTATGCCGGGCATGGAGCCCCGGGCCGTGCAGGACAGGGCGCCTCGTGCCACTCACGTGGACGTTCGTTTTGGATCGCTCCTGACCTCCACGACCTCCCTCCGGCTCGGCCTTGCGGCCGAGTCCGCCTCCCCCACAAGGGGGGAGGGGGAGCGCGTCAGGTGCCGAGGAGGGGCGTGAGGGCCTTGTCAAGCTCTTCGATCGTCAGGTTGCCGGGGTAACGCTGGCCATTAATGAAGAAAGTGGGAGTCGAGTCGACCTTGAACTTGTCCGCGCCGCGGTTCTTCACAGCATTCACGCCGTCATAGAGCTTCTGGTCCTTGAGGCAGGCTTCGAACTTCTCCTGCGAGAAGCCGGCCTGGCGCATCATCTGCTGTAACGCGTCGAGAGGCTTGTCGGTGAAAGCCCAGGCGCGCTGGCGGTCGAAGAGCAGGTCGGAGATCGGGTAGTACTTGTCGTTGCCCTGGCAGCGGGCGAGCATGAACCCCGCCGTCGCGAGCGGATCGAGCGGGAACTCGCGCAGGGTGAAACGCACCTTGCCGGTGTCGACGTAGCGCTTCTTGAATTCCGGCCAGGTCTTCTCGTGGAAGGCAGCGCAGTGCGAGCAGGTCAGGGAGGCGTACTCGATGACCGTCACCTTGGCGTCCTGCGCTCCGAGCCACACGTCCCCGAGGGGTCCCGGCTGCGCGAGTTCCTCGACCGGTGCGGGCGCGCCCCGTTGGGCCCAGGCCGGGAGACCTTGCGTCAGGGCGGCCGCTGCGACGGCGGTTCCGAGGAGGGCGAGCGCATCGCGGCGCGTGATCATGGGGCGTCGTTCCGTAGAAGCGGCTGGGTCGGTGCCGTCTGCGGTAGAACGTGGCGGGAATTGTGGCAACCCCGGCGCGCCTCACGCCTTCGTGGGCGATCCCTTGCCCGTCCGGGCTACCGCCTGGCCGAGGCGGTCGAGGGCGCCGCGCAAGGCATCCTCGTCGACACCCGCGATCGCGTCGGCGATGCGGGCTCGCTCCGCCTCGGGCAGTGGCGGGGCAGGGGCGGGCCGCGACGAGGCCGTCCGGCGCACGGGCCCCTGCTTCAGCACGAGCTTGCCGACGCAGCGCCAGCCGTAGTGGGCATTGACGCGCTCGACGATCACCGGGGCGAGGTGCTGCACGTCGAGCGCGAAGGCGCTCTCCACCCGGATGACCAGGGTGGCCGGATCGGGGCGGGAGGTCGGGTCCGCCCCCCGGCGTCGGCGCGGCCACTCGATCTTGAGCGGCTGCGTCGCCGCAGCGAGCCGCTCGCCGACGATGTCGGGCCAGGCCACGAGCACGTCCGACGTGGCAAACCCTTGCGCCGCGAGCGCGCGCCCGAGAGACGCATCGATGAGTTCGGCAAGGTGCCGCGGGCGCGCCATGGTGTGGAGAGTCCAAACGCCGCGTTCCGTCGCGGGCCTAAGGTCGGTATCGGTTGCGCGATGCTATCGCCCGCCGCTGCCGCCACCAAGCCCCAAGCCGGCGATCTCCTCGCCTGGTACGACCGCCACCGGCGCGACCTGCCGTGGCGCGCAAAGGGCGTCGAGCGCGCCGACCCCTACCGCGTCTGGCTCTCCGAGGAGATGCTGCAGCAGACGACGGTCGCAGCCGTCAGGCCCTACTTCGCAAGCTTCCTGGCGCGCTTTCCGACGCTCGAAGCGCTCTCCGCGGCGCCGACCGAGGCGGTGATGCAGGCCTGGGCCGGCCTCGGCTATTACTCCCGCGCCCGCAACCTGCACGCCTGCGCCAAGGCGGTCGTGGAGGAGCACGGCGGGTGCTTTCCGCGCACCGAGGCCGGGCTGCGCAGCCTGCCGGGGATCGGCGCCTACACGGCGGCGGCGATTGCCGCCATCGCCTTCGACGAGCCCGCGGCCGCGGTCGACGGCAACGTGGAGCGGGTCATGGCCCGCGTGTTCCTCGTTGAAGAGCCGCTGCCGAAGGCGAAGCCGGCGCTCAGGGCCTTAACCGAGGGTCTCGTGCCCCCCGATCGGGCCGGCGATTTCGCCCAAGCCGTCATGGATCTCGGGGCCACCATCTGCACGCCGAAGCGGCCGGCCTGCGCCCTTTGTCCATGGATGGCGCCGTGCCGGGCCCGGATGGCCGGCGTTCAGGAGACCCTGCCACGCAAGGAACCGAAGGCTGAGCGCCCCCTGCGCCGCGGCTCGGTTTTCGTGGTGCTGCGCACCGACGATGCCGTCCTGGTGCGCACCCGACCGCCCAAGGGGCTGCTCGGCGGCATGGTCGAGGCCCCGACGAGCGCCTGGGAGCCCGACTACGACGTGGCCCGCGCCATGCTCGACGCGCCCCTGGACGCGCGCTGGAAGCGCCTGCCCGGCGCCGTGCGCCACACCTTCACGCACTTCCCTCTCGAGCTCACGGTGTTCTTCGCTAAGGTCGCGGCCGGCACGGATGCGCCCGACGGCATGCGCTGGACGCCGCGTCCGGCGCTCGCCGAGGAAGCGGTGCCGAACGCCATGCGCAAGGTCTTCGCGCATGCCCTCGACCTGCCCGCGCCGCCGCGGTCGTCCCGCGTCGGTTAGCGTTACGCTCCGAACGGCGGTAGGGCACCTGCGGAGAGCGCCACGACCGGAGCCGCCGATGAGCTACGTCAACGAGGTCCTGCAGCCCGACGAGACCGTCAGGTTCCGCACCAACGTGCACTGGTCCGTCTACCTCAAGGCCATCACGGCCGTGGTGATCGGGTTGGCACTCCTGGCGTGGTACTGGCAGGACGGGACGGGCAACAT
>Ga0126305_10001234_pt1 | contig 11351 bp, 13 predicted proteins | sample Plot26_FD_92536 | JGI IMG/M metagenome (GOLD analysis project Ga0126305, IMG submission 92536) | Serpentine soil microbial communities from UC McLaughlin Reserve, CA, USA - Plot26 | ecosystem: Environmental > Terrestrial > Soil > Grasslands | place: USA: UC McLaughlin Reserve, Lake County... | reverse complement strand
ATCACATAGATAGAAGAAAGAGTGCGAATGATATCCAAGCCCTATTCTATGAGAGTCTCAGCATAGGAAGTGAGCTTGCAGGAATCGTCGGAGATGAATACCACCAGAAAAAGTGGAGGGAATCCTCAAAGGATTTACAAATAAAAATAGATACCGAATACTGGAACGCAGAGAAGTCGTTTTACTACGATACTATTCGCCGCGATGGCTCAAAAGATCCTAGCATCAGGCCAAATACCCTCGTCCTCTTATTAACCGGCGCGATTAAAGATAGAACTAGGGCCGAATCAGTTCTATCAAGGTTAGAGCAAGATGACATGACAACTCCATGGGGATTAAGGACACTAAGTAGCAGGGACCCTAAATATCATCCTAGTCTCTATCACGATGGCGCCGTATGGCCCCTGGTTACAGGCTGGGCAGCTGTGGCTGAACTTAAACTATCTAGGCGGGAACAAGCGCTTTATTATTTAGAATCAATGGCACATAGAATCCTACAAGAGAATGGGATGTTTGCCGAGACTTATAGAGGGGATAGACCTGAGCCATTTAATTCTTGCATCTTGCAGGCATGGTCTGTTGGTATGTACATTTACGCATTCCGCGAAATGATGTTAGGAATGAAAATGAATATGATGGAAAATAAGATCCACTTAGAACCTCAGATCCCAGAGTCACTACTAAATATTTGTATGCCATTAAAGTTTGAGCATCCGATTTTAACAAAGGAAGGTGTAGCTAGGCTGCAAGTCACAATTGAACCAGATAGGAAAAAGATAACTGCTGGCTTCAAAAGCAATAATTTTGGTATCAAGCCGGATATCTTGAGTAATTCTTATTCGATTATCTAATTAATATAAGAAAACCTTATGGACATTTTGAAAATAAATTTCGCGACATATTGTATGATTATTATCTTGGCTTGCCTGTTACCTTGATTTCATTTGTATCTCCAATTCAATATACCCGAAATAATTAAGTAGGCATTAGACAATCTAGCAACAATTGACATTTCGCAATGATGATTATAGATAAAGAAAAAATATTTCAGGAAATCAACAATCAAAAACCACATTCGGTGGCCCTCAACGGACCAGAAGGCATAGTTGCAAGAATACAAGAAATCGCAGACAGTATTGAAGAAACATTTCATATTCCTGCATATATCATTGGCGACACTTGTTGGGGATCCTGTGACTTGAATACTCATGCAGCTGATTTATTGGGGGCTGATATTTTGTTCAACATTGGTCATACTATAGCCATAGCCATACAGTCGATGGGTAAAAAGGTGGTAATGATTGATGCATATGACGACGTAAGCTTCGATAAAGTGGCAAGGAAATGCGCTTCAGAGCTAAGAGATCACTATAAAACTGTTTCATTGCTCACAGATAGTCAACATCTTAACCAAATTCCTTATATAAAGAAGATATTTGAAGAATACGGCTACGAAATAATAATTGGTAAAGGAAAAGGCCAGTTAAACGACGCCCAAGTTTTTGGTTGTGAATTTTATCCCGCTCACTATCTTCAAGAAAAAGTCGATGCGTATATATTTTTAGGACAAAGTAGGTTTCATTCAGCAAGTGTTGCTATATCAACCGAGAGGCCTACTTATATGTTGGATCCATACTTTCAAGAGTATTCTGAAGTTACTGAGTTTGCTCAACGTATTCAAAAGAAAGCTACTTTGGCAATTTACAAGGCGCTAGACGCTAAAAGAATCGGATTAATTATTGGATTGAAAGAAGGCCAGTTCGCTCAAGTGCGCGCCCTAGAATTAAAAAAAAAGTTAGAGGAATTGGGTAAGAGGGTACAGCTGATTGCATTGACAGAAATTACTGATGAACGCATCCAGATTTTTAGGCAAATTGATGCCTTTATACAAGTCGCGTGTCCTAGGATAGCTACAGACAATCATTTCAAAAAGCCTATGCTTTCTGTTCCTCAGGGCCTGGCTCTCATTAGACTGCTTAAAAATGAACCAGTAGAAGGTTTCCTAAAAGTTCAGCATTGGCTGTAAATATTTTATTATTATATATACTAACAAAAGTACTGGTCGACGAACCAAATCGAAGTACATGCGATCTTTAACAATGGTATTGCAATATACGTAAATATTATCATTAAGTTATCGACTACAAACCAATCATGTCACTTTGGTTTTAAGTAAGTCCATGGGTATAACTTAACTAATGGATTCAAACCTTTGGCGTGTACTATCCGACTTGGAAGAAAGGTCTAAACTCGAAAGATCGGGAAAGGTATCTGTACTTAGACAAAACATGATGCTTGCTATTACATATGAGACAGGTTTATTTTTTAATATACTTCTCAAAGCTATGAAAGCTAAACGGGTTTTAGAAATAGGGACATCTACAGGTTACTCTGCTCTATGGTTGGCAGAGGCACTCCTGCATACCAAGGCTTCTAGCAAGGATGGAAGGTTAGATTCAAGCAAAGCACTAATAACAATCGAAAAAGATCCTATGAAAATTAAAAGAGCATCCAAAAATTTCTCTGATGCGAAGGTTAGCGACAAAATCTATCTAATGAAGGGACCAGCCTTAGAAAACCTTCCCAAACTTTCTGAAAAAACCCTTAAGGATAAAGACCTTTTTGATTTCGTTTTTCTTGATGCAGATAAGGAAAATCTTAAGCGGTATTTTGACTTGGTTCTGCCAATGCTAAGGGACGGAGGTATTATTGCTACAGATAATGTATTATATCCAAAAGACTATCGTCCAATAATGACATCTTTTATAAAATATGTTAGGGGCAAACCAGACATCAGGTCAGTAACAATCCCAATTGGTCATGGCGAGGAAATCACAACCAAATGTGGCTGGCCAAGAGCAGTTTGATAATGCTTGAGGTCCGTAGAACACGACAATTTAACTATTTAACAGAATACTGTATCTTATGGTCTCATGCAGAATATGTGGGAGAAGTCTGGACCATGAAAATGATGACAAAGGCAGGTCATAAGTGTAATTTTAGCCGCATTCGACTTTCCATTCCTGAAGTTACCTCTTGAGGAAGTTATGTTCACGTGCTTAAGAAGAAGCCGTGGAAGAAATACAGGCTGTATAGCTATATAGTTCATAATAAAGAAACTATCGGCTACTCTGGACTTACGTTACTTTTTTTCCTAAACTGCTCTTGGCATGTGAGTCAATATTCTCCATTATTTTTGTGTTGATTTCTATCACAGACTTAAATTATTGCATATATAATGCTAGTATAAGGTAAGTCTTCGTTACTCTTATGTAATCAAAAATAGCCCTTCGGTTTGTTGTTATTACAGACAATAGATGGTAGAACTAAGTTATAGGGCAGTCTCTTTATTCTTGAAATCGTAGGCTTCAATAACATCGTAAACAAAGATTTTGCCGCTTCTGTTAGCGCCAGAACTCATAACCTCCAGTATGTCGTCAACTATTTTACTGGCCGTTTCATCTGTTGTGATTACTTCTATTTTAGTCTTAATTACAAATTCTGGAATATACCTTTCTATTCCCCTGCCCGGAGATACAGTCTCGGTTTTTGTTCTTCCTCTTCCTCTAATCAAATGGAAATTCATACCACCAACCCCATGTTTATGTAGGAGATTATTTATCTCGACAAGATGTTCGTGCGCAAAAATTACTTCGAGCTTTTTCATACGCTGTGAAAGCTCTTTCAAGTATATAATATGAATACACAAGCGAACATAAATCTATGAAATCGCCGTTAACCATGCACTACCCTTACTTACCATATCAAGTAGTCCATGACCAGAAAGGCACGCCCCGCAACCTGCATTGTTTTCTAATAATTGCACGGGCTGTCTTAGCTGCCTCTTCTTCTTTGCAGGATTTTTTTAGATACTGTAATAAAAGCTCTCCGTATAGTTTTTTTGCTCGCTCCTCTGTGAATTCTTTATATCTTCTATCCTTATTCCTATTGCTGTCATAATCATCTATGCCGACGTGATCCGAAACAGTAGTTTGAGTTCTAAAGTTTTCTTCATTGAACCCCTTTAGCTCACCATACTCTTTTTTACATTCAGGACATAAGTCATCAAAGAATTTTGTGTGGATAGGACATGTGGTCATTTCCACCGTTGTTATTATGAATCTCGGGCGCTATAAAGGTGCCTGCGGTATTTTTATAATATTCTATAACTAGTATTACTTATATCAATCAAGCCAAATGTTTGCTCATGTTATGTGAACTACGAATCATCATTTATTTGTTTGAAGGCTTATTCCTGTATCATAGTTCTTTAAGGTTGTACCCTTCAACTCAATGCCCTCTTCTATACCTCCTAACAAGATCTGTTCTTTACTAACATTTACAGCGATTCCATTATAGTACATTTCAGCAGTTATGAAAATCTCGTCGTTCTCAATTTTAGCTTCAAATGATATTCTTTTTGTTGGATTACGAATCCTCAAATGTCGGGGTTCATAATCAATGTTCCAACCCTGTCTCTTATCTGTGATCCAAGAATTTTCAGATACTACGCCAATTAGGTTATTTTGGACATCAAAGAAGTTAATATCCAAAACCAAATAAAGGTTATTTTCCTTTCTGATTGCAACAAGATCAAAATCATCGACCAATAGAATCCTATTTGTGTTGATAAACTTTGTTTTTCCAATATTTACAATTAATTCTGCTGAGTTTATAGCAAAAGAATTGTTTGCATTTATCTTGTTATGTGGATTTGCCTTGAAATCAAAAAGCTGAGCGCTTGATACCTCATATTTGGAAAATTTTTGATTATGGTTAGGACAAATTGCTGTCATATTCTCTGGGAGGTATCCCGAAGTGTTCCTAGAAGGATCTATCCATATGTACTCCAATAATGGACAACCACAAATTGAGCAACCGTAGCCAGAGTCTTTTTTAAGTTGATTTTGTATGGGAAGGGGAGTACCTCCTACAACCACAGCATTCATCAAAAATTATTGTTGCAATACATATAAAAATCATAGTAAACAATATACCTTTGACTTCTTATACTCCTTACGTCACATTTTTTGGTAGGTATATAACAGATCTATGAGTAAAAAGCCTTGAAAAGACCATAAATTTCACTGGACTGATGCCTATCTCACTCATTTCTCAAACGCGTCAAGCTATCTTATTGAAATTACCAGGTTCTGTCCTAATGTGGGGTATCTCGCATTTTTTGTCATGATTCTTTATGTGGTCAGCGGCATTTTCATGGTCCAGACTTCTCCCACATATTCTGCATGAGACCACAAGATACAGTATTCTGTTAAATAGTTAAATGTTCTTAGAGGAATTATTACATGTTGTTCCGATGGGCTTTAATGTGCTGCTGTCTTTGTGAATATAATTTTTGTTCAGAATAAATATACAATAAAGGCATAGTAGATAAAGAAATAGAAGATGTCAGGTCAAATTTCATAGGTTTCGATATTCGTTGTCAAAAGATGACTGTGCCAAATCTGGCCATTATTTATTTCTCAGTGCTTCTTCTAGTAGCGTAGAAGATAATTCCACCTAGGATAATTCAGGTTACAGAAATTAATTTTCAAGTAGAGATTTAGTTACTTTATCGTCTGAAAAATTGTGGGTTTTAAGTCGAGAGAATATTTTAATTAGATACAGCACTATATACACCACAACCAGATGAATAGTAATAGCAATAGTAATACAAGTACCCAAGAAAATAGCAACAAAGAGGATGGCAATAATAATGAGGAGGATTTGGTTGAGGAATTTGGTAAGGAGGAGTTCGAGGACGATTATGGTGACGATAACGAAGAATGATAGAATTGCTCCTAAGTAAGTGGAAACTTTTTGTTATCAGTCTATTTTTTTAGATTACAAATGCTTTACAAGCACAATTAGATTCATTAGCCTCAAATAAACTCCTTCTATCTTATGGCCCGCTAAAAATAGCCTGATTGCAATCAGAAATAGCATAAATCCAGAAGTGAGGAACAGATATCCTTACTGCCATGCAAGTTTTAAATATTAGGAACATTTGCTTTTATGACTCTCTCTCTTTGCTCGTTCAACCATGGCCAACCCTTCTAACGTAGCCGAAAATAAGTCACTGTGCCAAAAGTAAAGTCGGCGTTTTCGAGTTTGTTGAATATGTCCTTTCAGCAATAAGTCGTCGATTAACTCATATACAATTGAAGGATTAAGACCTATTTTATGAGAGATAGATTTTTGAGTTCTAGATCTTACTTTTACACAATCTACAATCCCTATTTCATACCGGTAAATGACTGACTTGTCTTCTGAATCATTATAGCCGATGTTATGTCCATCACTATTTTTCAAGTTGTATCTATTGGTACGTTGGGGCATCAGAAGGTAAGTCAAAATACGACTGAACATTATTTATTATTAACTGGCAGTAACCCGGTCAATGTTCAACAAGAGGTGGGCTTCCCAATCCACTAATCCGGAAGTATGCAATTATGCAATTTCCGATCTCATAATTATCCGTTCTCTTCGATCAGTATCTTGCCGCGCATCGTATCTGGATGCAGTGAGCAATAATATTCAAACGTCCCTGGAACTCTGGACGCGATTGCGGTAGTAAACGATTGCTCGGTCGAGAGATAAGCAGTATTAATATTTAATTCGTCCACAATAAAATCATGTCTCCTAACATCCTTGTTTAATATCGAGACCTTCTTCGGAATATCGACTTTCGCGTGAATATCGGGATTTGTCTTATTGAAAGCGTCATTTTCTGCTATTAAAAGTACGCCCTCAATATTTTTTACTGCGGATTCCTCAGGAGTACTGAGTAAATTCCCGATTCCCCATAGTGCTCCGACAACAGTAAATGTAATTGCCACAATAGCAATAATATTATTACGCCACATTACTTCGAATAGTTGAGATTCGATTTATCCATAATATTGCCATCGCTCGTAACTTATTTGGAATCTATCCATGGACGCGTGATACATTTGATGCTTGAGTGAGTTTGCATCAGAATTTTTACCATCCTAACTAACCGTAGCTTGCATATCTTTTTCTCAAATCATTGCGCAGTTTGGATGAGAGTTTTTCAGCAACCTGTTTTTGGCTTTCGTTAGTACCCGCTAGATTTTGTTCTGTATACACAAACGGACCATATGCATAGCTTCTTCCAGTTACCGGCTTGACTGTTTCAAGAGAGCCTAGTATGGAGTTGAATTGATTTTTAAGTTCCGTTTCTCTGGCAGTAGCATTTAAGTGTTGTTCTTCAGATAGCTGCCTCAACAAAGTCATCATTACAGACGGATCAAGCTTCCTATAGCCAAACGGAGCCGAATCTCCGCTAAGCCGCCTTTCGATTTTAGTAGAATCTATATCAACCTTTGTTCCAAGCACCATTGGAAGGGGTTTGTATATCGAATCAATCTTAAGTTGCCAAACCTCATCTGTGCTTGATACAGTCGCATCAAAAAATCCATCTCGATGGGATCTTGTTGATATAATGAAATTCCAATTCTTCGGATTAGAAGAATATTTCTCAAAAAGGTATTTTGCTAACGTACTGTCCTCTAAAATCTCCATACTCAAACAAGGATACTACAACTAAACAGCCATATTTAGTTTCTTAGTTCTATAATGGTACTGCATATCAACTGGCAAAAATAGGTTTTGATGATTATACCAGGGAATAAGAATTTTATATGTATCTGGGAGATACACAAAAAATCTTTGTATACAAGAACAAAAGTTCAAAGATGTAACCCGATAGGCATATTAATACAACCTCGGGCTAAAATAATAAGCGTCCTATAGTGTAACGATTATAACTTCAAAGGCCGGATACGGGGATTGTACGAGTCCAATGATAAATGAGAAAGAACAACGTCAGACGCGGCTTACGAATACTCCCATTCTTCCAGGCGAGCAATTAGCCTCTATTGAAGAATTCGAGAGTGGAAAAAATACATACATTGAGAATGGTTCCATCAGGTCGATGACGGTCGGAACGAAAGTCTATGATTTCAGAACACGAACTGTTAGAATCGATCAGAAGAATTCTCCTATGCTACCAAAAATTGGAGATATTTTGGTGGGGTATATAGAAATGTTGTTTGGAAGCATGCTATCAATAAGAGTATTGTTCATAAACGGCAAGAAATCATCTTCGGGTTTTTCTGCGATTACATCTGCCAGGATCAGCGGCAGCGGTGGTAGTGGCGGAGGATGGGGACGGGAAAGAGGAGACCGAAGGGGAGGAAAAGTTGTCTTTAGATTTGGTGATATTATTAGAGGTCGGGTAGTCAGCTTGTTAAATTCAACTATTCATATCGTGATAGATGAAAAAGAATTTGGGGTACTTTATACTATATGTTTTAATTGCGGAGGAGACACTGTTCGTGTGAATAGTAATACCATAAAATGTATTGAATGCGGCTTATATGAGGAAAGAAAATTGACACATGATTACGGTAAGGAAACTTTTCGGCTGATCAATAGAACTGGAGATAAATAAGTCTGTAGCAATATGGTAGCACAGAAGGTAGCGTTTCAGGGTGAACCTGGTGCATACGGAGAGATAGCCACATTGAGTTTCTTCCCCAAAGCGGAGCTTCTTCCTGCAAAATCCTTTCAAAATGTATTTGAAAGCCTAGAATCTGGTACAGTTGACTTTGCAGTAATCCCAATCGAAAATTCAATTGAAGGTAGCGTCAACGAAACCTATGACCTCCTTCTTAAAACAAACATGGTAGTATGCGGCGAAATTTATCAACAGATCCGACATTGCCTTATCATCAATCCTGGGGTGGACTGCTCAAAGATTACGTCTGTTTACTCTCATCCTCAAGCCCTCGCGCAATGCAGGGAGTACTTGCAGAATAAGAACCTAGAACCAATTCCAACCTATGATACAGCCGGCGCAGTAAAAATGATTAAGCAAAATAAGATGAAAAACGCTGCGGCAATTGCCAGCAAAAGAGCTGCAAATCTCTATGGAATGGAAATTTGGGAACAAGGTATTGAGGATAAAAAAAATAATTATACAAGATTTCTTGTCTTATCAAAAGTAGGATCCGAGCCTACAGGGCGTGATGGAACATCAATGATATTCTCTGTTAGACATACTCCTGGAGCACTTTTTGAAATATTGGAAGAATTTGCCAAGAGAAGGATCAACCTCACCAAAATAGAATCACGCCCTACAAAAGAAGTACCCTGGGAATACTATTTCTATGTGGATTTTGAAGGACATAGCCTTGATAAACAGATTAGTGATCTGATTGAGGCAGTAAGGAAGAAGGCAGTTTTTATCAAAATTTTGGGCTCTTATAAAAAAGGCGAATTTCATCAGTCTAGGTCTTCTATCGGTTCCTTAGCCTTAGACTTAGTCCTGTAACTATTATCCCAGTTATAATTAACATAATCTGTCCACTAAACGCAATCGGGTTTCCCTTAGTGTATGCACTGCCTTCAATATACATTTGAGAATTTCCAGTATTCCTGACTGTAATTGTATGTTCTCCATCCTTTTGAGCAACAAAAATGTAGTGAAAGTCTGCAATATCATTTCCTGATTTAATTATTTTTCTATTTGGATCAGCAATAGTGACGTTAAACGTAGACCCTGCAATTGTGATATTCGCTGTATTTCCGATATTCATATTAGGGGTAAGTATGTCAATTTTGCCAGGTGGTATAGTATTGTCAATAGACACCTCAACTGGGATGGCATTATAGATAGCGGATATTGTTCCGACGAGTACAAATGCCAACCCTGCAGATAAGAGCGCGTAAAACGCTTTCTTTCGCTTAGAAAGTGTCATATGTCAGGGATGTTCTATCATTTGCAATTATAAAAAATAAGTGGCTGATGCACATTTATATCGGCTGGCGACAATTGGTTTTCACCTAGAATAAGAGCTCAGGAATCGGTTGGGCGAGGTGCTTGAATCTCCCTAACGCTTAGGTCTTTGAAGTCCCAGACTATATTGTCTGATCTGAACGTAACTATCGGACCACCATTATTGATTATATAGTTTTTGGGTTTACCGCAGCCTGCACTGTTGAATTCATTGTCAGGGCTTTTTGCATACCAGTCACCAGTATCGCTTAGATTTGTCACTTGCACCCAATAATTTGTATCTTTGTTATCAATATAAGACTCCATTTTTACCGCAGTGTTATTGTTTATATTATACATTATAGCCTTGAATCCAATCCAGCGGTTAAGCAGTGAATTAGATACTACTTTATTTCTGTCCCGCTCGTCAGCATAGCCCCCAGGGAACCATATTTCTTTTTTCCAACCTACTATCCCATTTATGTCCAAGATCGCTGTAAGTGCTGAGCCCTCACATGGGAAATCACTACTATGTCTTCCACCCCGAGCTAGCCAGTTGAGGTCGAAATCGTCTGTGACAACCCGGCTGTTACCATCAATAGGGGCCTTGCCTACTATCTTTGCATATCCTGTTATCTCTACGTCCCTCCAGGGCTTCATATTTGGGAGAGTATCTACATTTAGACGCACATTCGTATTATTTATACGCCATGAACCATCTGCCTGTCTGGTAATATTTAGGTCAGATGTAATAAAAAATATTCCGTCACCTCTTGGGTCATCCATATTGATAAACCATTCTCTTCCACCATTCTTTGTTGGATATATTTTCTTTACTCCAAAAATATCATTCGTCGATGAATTAGAAGATGACCATAGCGAGCCATCAGCAGGGGAGCTAGGAGATCCTGGAGGTCCATCACTACCTCCCGTCGCACTGCTGGCGCCAGCCACTTTGTAAGAAGAATAATCCAGACCATTCCCTCCCGAGAACTCTATGGTCCAAAGTACTTGAAAAATAAGAATTATTACTAGAGAACTGTAAATGAGCACACGATTTCTGGTCATACTAAAGGGTATTATTTTCGTATCCACACGTAAATCTTGTGGTAAATTTCTAAGTGATTTATCTTGAACCATTCCTATGCTACTTTTTACCCTAAAAATTACTCAATTTTACGAGAAGGGATTGTTTACTTGCTTTTAGAAATCGGTTCTAACCTGCTTGTAGCGCTTGATAGGTTAGTCGAGTGAACGTAAGTAATTTTTTTGCACATACAAATTCTTAAACAGTAACAAGAACTATACATCACAGCCGCAACCTTCCTCACTAAAATCATATGAGTTTATTTTGTATTTGTAAGAACAAATCTCACAAATGCTTCTGTTACTTCTTTCCTCACCCGCATTGGTATTAATCTCTCGGTCACAAAAGGCGCACATCCTGCCGTCCTTAGAATAAACACTAATCATAATCAAAATGTCATAATTGGGTTTCTTAAATCTTCACCTTGACCATAGACCTTTTTGGCGCGATTGTGTGATTATT
>Ga0126305_10001233_pt1 | contig 11355 bp, 5 predicted proteins | sample Plot26_FD_92536 | JGI IMG/M metagenome (GOLD analysis project Ga0126305, IMG submission 92536) | Serpentine soil microbial communities from UC McLaughlin Reserve, CA, USA - Plot26 | ecosystem: Environmental > Terrestrial > Soil > Grasslands | place: USA: UC McLaughlin Reserve, Lake County... | reverse complement strand
TGATGGCCCTGGGCGGATTACACGTGACCATGAGCCATTTCTTTCTGGCGGACGTACCGGCGCTGACGTGGACGCTGCTGGCGACCTGGCTGCTGTGGCGTGACCTCACGCAAGTCGACCCGAGCAACCATGAGCCATTGCGATGGGCTGCGTTTGCCGCCGGCTCGGCATTCGCGTTGAAACTGTTCGTTTTCGTGCTGCCGGCGCTCGCCTACACCGTGCTTGCGCGACCGCCCCGGCTGCGGCGGGCCGTGCATGCCGCCATCTTCCTGCTCGCAGGGCTGAGCATTTCGTCACTCGGATTCGACACCCCCACGGCGTTCTACCGGGCGGCGACACTGGGTTCACATCACGCGTTCGAATTCGATCGGGGGCGTTCCGCCTTGTTGTTCGCAATACAGTTTCCGAGCATCTTCTCTCTGCCGCTGTTGCTCCTTGCCACGGCCGGCACGTGCGCGCTGGCTCTGCGACTTCGGAACGCCGAGGCCGTGAGACGTCGCCATGCGCTCGTGGTTTTCGGCTCCGTTCCGCTGGTCGCACTCGCCTTCGTCCTGCTGAAGCTCGATCCCTTCGTTCGGCACCTGCTGATTCTGATTCCGTGGGCGGCAGTCGCGGGCGGCTGGGCTCTCGCGAAATGGACCGCGGCGCTGAAGCGCCAGGGCCGTTCCCCGGCCTTCGTGCTCACGCCGGTGTTCCTGTGGATGTCGATATTCGTCATCGACGGCGAGCGATTCTTCATCTTCGAACCGCGTAATAATGCCCTCAGATGGCTGCGGACGAATGTGCCTCCAGGGACCTCGATGAACTGGATGGGACGGCGTGCGCCGAACGGCTATCGCTCGGTGCGCTGGATGGTCGAGGGCAAGCCGGATGTGCTGGTGATCGAGATGTCCGAGGCGAACCACTCACTGAGCGGAGTCAACTGGAAGAATTCGTATCCCTCGGATTTCCATCAAGTGTACGACGGCCGATCGGCCGAGCGGGTCGCGGCGATACAGGCGCTGTTTCAGGGCACCTCCGAGTACACCATGGTCGCGCGCTTTCCCGAGCAATATGTCATGCCGGAGTACCGCCTCACCATGGCACTGCTCGGGGATCGGTCGCGCAGTTTCATCACTGAGGTCGTCGTTTTCACTCGTCGTGCAGCTCCGCTGGCCGGCAGCGTCGCGGCGACGGGAGGGTGAGCGGCCCTGCGCCAGGACGGGAGTGCGCAGATGTCAAAGCGAGTCGTGATCAGTAGCACGGTGCGGGATCTGCCGGAACATCGTGAGAAGGCGCTGGACGCGGTACTCCGCCACAATATGACGCCGCTCATGATGGAGCACCTGCCCTCGAGTGACGCGGACGCAATCGGCGTGTCGATGGGCCTGATCGACCAGGCACACATCTATGTGGGCGTCTTCGGCTTCCGATACGGGCATGTTCCCGAACGTTCCGCGATCTCCATAACCGAGATGGAATATGACCGGGCGGTCGAGCGTGGAATCCCGCGGCTGCTGTTCCTGATGGACGAGCAGCACCTGATCAGGCTCGCCGACGTCGACAAGGAGGCCACGTGGACGAAGATCAGCGCGTTTCGCGACCGGCTCGTGCGGGAGCGGGCCGGGCGGAGCTTTCGTAGCGCTGAGGAACTGCGCTCCGAGATGATCCACGCGCTCTCCCGGTATTCCAGCGAAGCGATCGAGCGGCCTTTCATGGCACCCACCCCGGACGAAAAGCAGCTGTTCGGGCGAGAACCCGTACTGGAAGACATCCGAAAGCGGCTCCTCGGAGGCTCGGAAGTAGTAGCCCTGTACGGCCTTCCGGGAGTTGGCAAAACGGCCCTGGCAACCGTCACTGCGCACGACCTCGGCATTCGGGAGAAGTTTCCCGACGGCGTGCTGTGGGCCGGGCTCGGCCAAAGCGGCAGCGTCTTCGCTGCGCTCGGCACGTGGCAGCAAGCGCTCGGCATCCGCACTGAGCAGGCTGCCGTCGCCGCCGACACCGCCGGGTTCGCCCGTGTCATTCAGGATCACATCGCCGGTCGCCGCATGCTGCTCGTCATCGATGGGGTGTGGGATGAGGCGACAATCGGCGCATTCAGGATCGGTAGCTCGGGGTCGGCGCATCTCGTTACGACACCGTTCCCCTCGATTGCAAATCGCACGGCGCTGGACGCGATCGAGGTGAAGGGACTCGAGCCACGTCCCGCCACCGAGTTCCTGCGACACATCGCTCCGCGGGCGACAATGCTTTCCGATGCCGCCGCGGGCGAGCTGGTCCGGCACTTCGGAGGGCTGCCGCTAGGGATCCGCCTCCTGGGTTTGCACCTGCAGTCCGCCGCCGCGACCGGCGGACCGCCGCGTCTCGAGCGGAGCGTGGCCAGGTTGCTGGAGGATGCCAGGTCGCGGCTGCAGCTCGATGCCGCAGTGCCGCTCGTGGCGAGGCCCACCGCAGCTTCCGCCCCGAACGTCTCACTCGATCTTGTGATGCGGGCAATCGCGACCTCACTGCAGCGCCATGCGCGCCGTGTACTTTCGGCGCTCGCCGTGCTCCCGCCCTCTCCGTCGACGTTCTCGGCACAGGCCGCCCTGGCCGTCAGCGCGGGAGACCAGGAGGATCTCGATCGCCTGCTGGATGCCGGCCTCCTGAACGTCGCCGCCGGTGACCGGTATGCGATGCACACAGTCGTTCGCGATTTCGCCGCGCCGCGTAATCCACTGCCGGCGACCCAGCGACTCGTCGAGTTCGCCGTGGACTACTGTCGAACCTACCGCAGCGATGTCGCTGCTCTGGAGCGTGAGGCTGATGTGATCACGACCGGATGGAGAGCCGCCGATCGAGCCGACGCACGGGCAGCGCTCGTGGTGATCGCAACGGCAGCGGCGGACTATTTCCGCGCTCGCGGTGCGTACGGGCCGGCGGTCGGGTATCTACGTCGCGCCGAGGAGGCGGCGCGAAAGGCTGGAGACACCGATAGTCTGATCGCGGTGCTCGAGCACCTCGGGCACATTGCGGAGAAGCAAGGAGACTACGACGACGGCGAGCGGCGCCTCGAGGAAGCACTCGCACTATCGACGCCCCCCTCCGATTCGCGGCGCGCTCACCTGCTGTATCTCCTGGGCGTCGTAGCATGGGATCGCTCGGACTATTCAAGAGCTCAGGAACTGCTGAACGAGGCGCGCGAGCTCGCGTCCGCAAATCCGGCGGCGCTGGTACCTATCGAGCAGCGCCTGGGCCTCGTCGCCCGCGAGCAAGGCCAGCCGGCGGTGGCACGAGAGTACGCGGAGAGCGCGCTGGCGCGTGCGCGTCCGCTTCCGCACGGCGAGGAGATGGTGACCGCGCTCTTGACCGACCTCGCGGTGCTGGCCTTGCAGCGCGATGACCTTGCGTCGGCGGCATTGCACATCTCCGAAGGGCTCGCGTTGGCGCGCGAGATTCGTCACACCGAGCGTACGGTGGGGCTGCTGCAACTCTCGAGCGCACTTGCACGGCGCAGCGACGATGCCGTGACGGCTGAGTCCGACTTGCGCGAGGCGCTCGCGCTGGCCAGGCAGATCTCGCACCGCTGGTACCTGACCACGTGTCTGATCGACTGGGGACGACTTCAGGGAAGCCGCGGAGAGGTGGCGTCGGCGCGCCTCGCGCTCGACGAAGCTCGGGACCTTTCACGCAACCGCATCGCGGACCTGCATGCCTTTGCCGGCTTTCGCCTTGCCCAGCTGTTGTTCCCCGCCGAACCTGGGACCGCACTGATGCTTGCTCGCGAGAGTGCCGACACCTTGACGAATATTTCGCACGCCGGAGTGGCCGAGGTGAACGCCTGGCTGTCGTCCGTCGCCGGCGGGGGTGACAACTGACACGGCCCATCCCATGCGGCATCATCGGCTACGGCCGCATCGGGCGGTTGTGCGGGGCCATCGCCGGCGCCTCGTCGGCGCCGCTGTCGATAGTCGCCGCTGCCGACGTCTCAGCCGCCGGGGACCGGACCGACATTCCCGTCACCTCCGATTACCGCGAACTGCTCTCCAGCGATCGGATCGATGCGGTCCTGGTCACCACCCCGCCATCGTCTCACGCGAAGATTACCCGCGAGGCCCTGCTCGCGGGCAAGGACGTGCTCGTAGAGAAGCCCCCGGCCCGCACCGCGACGGAGGCACGAGAGCTGCGCGACCTCGCCGCCAGCAACGGCTGCGTGCTCGTGTTTGCCTACCATGCTCAGCACAACCCTGCGGTGATCGCCGCGGCGGCGCATCCGGGCTCCTCCATGATCGAACATGCCCACGTTGTGTTTCGCGAAGACTCGACACAATTTCACGGGCCGAACAGCTTCGCATCAGAAGAGGGAGCGCTCCGCGACAGTGGCATCAACGCAATCTCTATCCTGACGCGGCTGCTGCCCGGCCTGGCGCTGCGCGTCATTCGCGCGACGCTGCACGTTCCCGCCGGAGCCCCGGCGGAAACCCGTGCCGTCGTCGAGTTCAGCATCGGCGGTTCCTCGACCGGCGTTGTCGACGTCGACATCGCGCACTCCGGGCCGGAGGTGCGTCGCGTGGACGTGCGTACGGCTTCCGGGGTGGCCCATCTGGACATTACCCGTGGAACCTACGCGCGCGACGACAACGAGGTGGCACCTGCATCGTCAACCGACATGCTTCGCGAGGAATACGCGCGGATGCTCACCGCGTTTGCCTCGGCGATCCGTCGTCGCGAGTCGAACGCAAGCCTGCGGGAGATCGCCTGGGTGGAGGACGCTCTCGCTCGCGCGCGTGCAAGCTGAAATCCCACACCGAAGCGCGCTCAATACACTTTCAACAGCTCTATGCCCGCGTAGTACTTCTTCAGGATTTCGTCGTAAGTCGCGCCCGCGAGCGCCATCCCGTAGGCGCCGACCTGACACATGCCGACGCCGTGACCCCAGCCGCGGCCGAAGAATGTGGCGCCGACGACCGCGCCGGCAGCATTGCGCTCGATGTCGTATGAGAACAGGCTGTCGCGGAGGCCGAGCAGCGTGCGGATGCGCAGGGCCGGAACAGTGCGACGCCCGATCGTGCCGATGATGTCGGTGCTCACGAGTCTCTCCGACTCGCCGCGCTGGATCACCTGCATATCGTTGAACTCGCCGATGGTCAACGTGCGAAACGCGGAGTCGAGCTCTGCCTTGGTCTTGTGCACCTGCCACAAGGCGAGCCGCGAAAAGCGATCAGCCGCGGGGTTGGCGAAGTTGATGCGGTAAACCAGCATCTGGATCGTGCTCTCTCCGGCGCGGAAGTCCACGAGCTCGCCGCCGATCCACGATCCTTTGCGAAGGGCCAACCGGCTGTCGCCGATTCGTTGGTATACGAGCGCGTTCGGCGCGAGAGAGAACTCTTTCAACTGCCCGTTCACCAGCAACTGCACTTTCCCGGCGTCGAACGATACCAGCACTCCCTGCTGCCACTCGAAGGCTGACTTCCTGTCGATCAGCCGGAAGAGCACTTCCCGCCGGGGCGTTGGTTCGCCTGTATTCAAGAGCCCCTGTTCCCTGACGAACGACAGATCCGACGCCGTCAGCACCGACGGATAGAACGTCTGCCGGATGAACGTGGCGAGGGCGCCCACATTCGTGACTCGCGGCTCCCCTCGCGCGGGCAGTCCCATGAAGCGTGCGGCGTCGCTGTACGTCTTCACGCCCGCGACCGCCAGCACACCGTCCTTCCAGTTGAGAATCGCTCGCGACGTCGCGAACCGCAGATCCGGGTGCTTGTATTCGCAAGTCGTGGAGACCAGGTACGGAACCCTCTCGGTGAAGATGTGCTCCGCGTCCTCGGTGCGTCCGCCGCAGGTCGAGCTGTAGAGTGCGTTGATTGGCTTGCCCTCGTAGGTGGCGATCGTGCCGCGCGTCTCGACGATCGCCTGCGTCGCCAGCGGCTCTTCGGTGAGCGCGCCGAAGTACACCTGGCAGGCGTCGGTCGCGCAGATGTCGTAGCCCTCGTTCTTGTACTGACCCATGTTGCGATAGATATAGGTGCGCGCCGCCACCGCCTGCGCCTTGAGGGCCTCGAGCTGTCCGAACGCCGCGGGATTGAGCTCGTTGGGCACGACGCCGCGAAGGTAGGTCTCGAGCGGCAGCTCATTGACGATGGTGAGGGTGCGGCGGGCGTTGCCGAAGATCTCGAGGGCGCCGCGATAGGCGCGCGTGTCGATCTCGAGCAGCGCGGTTGACGGCTCGACCCGCACGTGTGCGCCGGCCGGCATCACGACGATCGCACCGTCGTCAAGCGTGACGGTGACGCGGTACTGCACGTCGGCCGCAGCAACAGCGCCGCTCCTGTTTGGATCGACCGCCAGCACCGATGCGATCGTCGCCGATCGCGTCGTGCGGCCCTCCACCATAAAGGCTTCGGCCGATCGGATGGTGACCGACGCCACGTTCTGGGCAAGGCCGATGCGGACCGTCGGCTCGACCGAGGGCTGCTGCCCGGCGGGAACCAGCAGCAGGAGAAGGCCGAGGATGAGCGCACGCATGGCCGCATCGTACTAGATGGGCATGCGAGACGAGCCAGTCGCGACATCTCCGCTTCTTTACGGAAGCCGGAGTGGTGTACGCGGATCGCCCTTCCGGCGGTATCATCGCTGCGCCCAGCGATAGTGCCAGTCAACGTGCGTCCTTCTGAACGACATGGCCATACCAGCGGATCCAATCCCCGTCCCGCAGCCAGCACACCGCCGTCTGCAGGTGTTCTCACTCGATCCCGCCGCGGACGTTCGGCTCGAGGATTCCCTGATCAGCCGGTCCGTGATCCCCGTCCGGTGGGAACCGCTTGCGGGCGGACCGATCGGCGAATACGTGGAAGTGATCGACGTCGATCCGGCCAGCGGCTGCGTCTACGACCCGGTCGATCTGAACGAACCCGCGCTGCTGGCGCAGGACGGCCTTGCCCCGTCGACCGGCAACCCGCAATTCCATCAGCAGATGGTGTATGCGGTCGCGATGAAAACGATCGTGAATTTCGAGCGCGTGCTGGGGCGCAAACTGTTGTGGGCCGAACGGCCGTACGACGAGAACGGCACGATCCTGCGGCGCGCTGAGGACCGCTACGTGCAACGTTTGCGGATCTATCCGCACGCGTTGCGGGAGGAGAATGCCTACTACTCGCCGGCGAAGGCATCCTTGTTGTTCGGGTATTTCAACGCCCCGACCGCGGATCCGCGAGATGAACTCCCCGGCGGCGTCGTCTTCACCTGCCTGTCGCACGACATCATCGCCCACGAAGTGACCCACGCGATCCTCGACGGAATGCACCGCCGCATGCTCGATACGAGTAATCCCGACATGATCGGCTTCCACGAAGCGTTCGCCGACATCGTCGCCATCTTCCAACACTTCACGCTGCCAGGCCTGCTCGCCGATCAGATTCAACGGACACGAGGCAATCTGCAGTCGAACAGCCTGCTCGCGCAGCTGGCGACGCAGTTCGCCCGGTCCACCGGACGCGGCGACGCGCTGCGGAACGCGCTCGGCACCTTTGACCGCCGCGGACGCCGTGAGCCGCCGGATCCTGCCGCGCTGTCGCAAACCCTCGAACCGCACGAGCGCGGGGCCATCCTGGTTGCGGCCGTGTTCGACGCGTTCGTCCGTATGTATGAAAGCCGCATCGCCGATCTGCGGCGCATTGCGACAGGCGGAACCGGCGTGCTGCCGGACGGCGAGATTCACCCGGATCTGGCGCGGCGCTTTGCCGAAGAAGCGGTCCGGACAGCGCAACGGGTGCTGAACATGTGCATCCGCGCGATCGATTACCTGCCGCCCGTCGACGTGACGTTCGGCGACTTCGCCCGCGCTCTCATCACCGCAGACATCGACTTCTACTCGGACGATCCCCGCCGCTATCGCCTCGCGTTCATCGAGGCGTTCCGCAACCATGGCATCTATCCGCTCGATGTCCGCACGCTGGCCGAAGACGCACTGCGCTGGCGCCGGCTGGATCCAGCGGTTCAGCCGCTGATCCAGAGGTTCCTGCCGCCGGTAGCGGTCTTGAGATCGCTCGCCGCCGCCTACGACTCCGAAGGCATGTCCAAGCTTCTCGGCACGGACATCGCCGAGCCTCAGAACGGGGACTCGTCAGAGGAGATCTGGAGCTATTTCAAACGCGGCGAGCTCGCCGAAGCTGCCAGACGCTTCCTGGACGCGGCGTGGAGCCTCGACAGCGGTGAAACCCGGTCCGAATCGCCATTGGGTGCGCGATATTCGAGGTATCTCAACGACCGGATGTTTGCACGCTTCCTGCACCAGTGGCTGACCGCCCGTTCACGCAATAACGGTCTCGAGCCGGATGACGTCCAGACGATCGGTTGGAACCTGGGGATCAACCTCAGGAGATTGCACGGTAAGCGCGAGGAGACTGCCCCTCTCGAAATCCATGCCGTGCGGCCGACGTTGCGGCTGCGATCGGACGGCAGATCGAAGCTCGAACTGCTGATCGTTCTGACGCAGCGCGACAGGATTCCGGTCGTCGATGAGGATGGTTCACCGGTGAATGGCCCGGACGGCGAGCCCCTGATGACGACCTTCCGCGGCGGGTCCACCATCATCGTCGATCCAGAAACGGGGGAGGTGACCTACGCGATCGGCAAGTCGATCGACAGCGAGGCCCGGAAGGCACGGCACATGGCGTTTCTCCGCGACCAGGTCGCGCAGGACGGCACCATGGCGATCGCCCGTTTCGGGTTGACCAGAACGACCGAGAAGCAGAAGCGTCGGCAGGAGCCCTTCGCCCTCGCGCACACCAGCCGTTCCGCTCCAGCCGGGTACTGAGTCATGCCTACCAGGAAATCCTCGTCCGCCACGTCAGCTCTTCTCACAACCGATGCTGGAGAACTGATCGTCCGCATGTACCGCCAGGGGCTTGGCGATTGCTTCCTGCTCGCGCTCCCCGCGACGGGAGGCACGACCAGGTACATGCTGGTTGACTGCGGCGTACACAAACGCCAGACAGATGGCACGGAGCGGCTGGAACAAGTCCTGGCCAGCCTTGCCGCCTCCACCGGTTCGCATCTCGATGTCGTGGTCGCCACGCACGAGCACGCGGATCACCTCTCCGGCATCGTCCAGAAGAACAGCCCCTTTTTGGCGGACGACTTTTCGATCGGCGAGGTCTGGCTGGGTTGGACGGAGAAGCGCGGGGATCCGCAGGCCGACAAACTACGGCGCCAGCGTGGCACCGCGCAAAAGGTCATCGACAAGGCGATGGAAAAGCTCCAGGGCCTTGGTGTGGCTGGTGACGCTGCGAAGGAGCGCCTCGCCGATGTCATGGGCTTCGAGGACCCCGCCGAGGACGCGGTTGATGTCGACGCGGTCGAGCGGGCGATCGCCCGGTCGAGGAAAGCCTCTGCTGCGGAACCAAGTGTGGATCCGCTGTCGGCGCTCGACTTGAGTGGCTCGCCGCTCGCCGCCGCGAGCACCAGCAAGGCGACATCGAAGAAAGTGAAACCATCGTCCAACGAGCTTGCCCTCGGCTTGCTGGCGTCCAAGGCAGGCAGCAGCGGACCGGTATACCTCGAGCCTGGAGCCGTCAGGAAGATCGACACGGTGCCGGGCGTTCGGGCGTACGCGCTCGGGCCGCCGCGCTCGGAACTGCTGAAGAAAGAGGCGCCGAGCAAGATCAAAGGCGCCAGGGAACGAGATCCTGGAGGCCTTTACAAAGAGGTCTATCTGACGAGCGGACCGAACTGGGCGCTGGCGTTGAGTCCAGCACTCGACGCCGAGTTGCCAGACGATGCGATCACCGTGCCCGACGACTGGCGCTACCCGTTCGCAAAGCCATTTCGCCGGGATTGCAAGTGGCAGGAGGGCGAGAACCGCACGACGACAACATGCTGGAACCACGAGCCCCCCCTCTCGACAGCGAAGCTGATTCGAAACACCTACGATGACCCCGCGTCGTCGTGGCGGCGGATCGACACCGATTGGCTGGGTGCGGCCGAGCCGCTGGCGCTCGACCTGGTCAGCGACACCAACAACACGAGTCTCGTGCTCGCCCTGGAATGCGGGGATCCAGGAGAGGGACACGTGCTCCTGTTCGCAGCTGACGCACAGGTGGGCAACTGGCTCTCATGGCGTGACCAGACCTATGGGGACGGCAGGAAGTTCAGCGCCGACGATCTGCTCTCGCGTGTGCTCCTCTACAAGGTCGGCCATCACGGCAGCCACAATTCGACTTTGCGGCGCGATCCGCGCGAGCCATCCCCCGCCGATGCCCTCGGTGTGCCGTTCGGCCTCGAGTTGATGAACGACATCATCGCCCTGATCCCGGTGGATCGCGACGCCGTCGACAAGAAGATGCCGACGCCGTGGCACATGCCTCACGAACCGCTCTACCGCCGGCTGCGCGAGAAGGCGCGCCGCCGCGTCCTGCGCTCCGACCGGTCGCTGGCACCGCTCGATTCCCGGCGCGAAGAAGCAGACGAAGTGCCGCGCAGTGAGCAATGGAGCGGCGTACCGGGAATGAAAGGACTGCGCTGGCGCCGGTCGAAGGACGATTTCGCGATCGGCACCGAAGGTCCGCTCTACTACGACATCGCGATCCCGCTGGAAAAACGGTGAACTGAGTCGATGCGGTGACGTGTGGCGCTGGTATGCCTCCGGACCTGCAGAGCTCGTTATGGCAGCAGAGTTGCGAGTTACCTCCTCGGGCTCGTCTAAACGAGTCCACTGGAGGTATTTGCATGGCAGACGACAATTCGCGGCAAGACGACACCTTAAAAGAGGAACTTTCAGGGCTTGGCCATCGCGTCAAAGGGGCAACGAAGGACGCGGCAGGTTCCATTACTGGCAACCGCAGCATGGAACGCGAAGGTGAACTGGAGAACGCCGCCGGGCGTGCGCGGCAGGCGAACAATGACGTTTTTGACGAAACCGACGGCGTGCCCACACGCACCGTCGGCGATCGTGACCGCGTCGTCGGCCGAAGCGGGATTGGCGAGGAGATCTCCGCAACCGGCCAGCGCGCGAAGGGCGCAGTGAAGGACGCGACTGGCGACGTTCTCGGGCTCAATCGCATGGAGCGCGAAGGAGAGTTGGAAAATGCCAGCGGCCGCGCGCGCCAGGCAGCAAACGATGTCAACGTGACCGGTTCACGTGGTCAGACCTATCGCGGCGGTCACTTCGTCACCGGGCTCTATGACAGCCCGGAGCACGCCGGCCGCGCCTATACGGACCTCACCACGAAGCATGGTTACAAGTCGGACGATGTGAGCGTGCTGATGTCGGATGACACGCGTCATCGGCATTTCGGTGATGTGAAGCCGGGAACGGAGTTCAAGACCGGATCGAAGGCGGCTGAGGGCGCGGGTGTCGGGGGAGCGACCGGCATGAGCGTCGGCGCCGTGCTCGGC
>Ga0126305_10001232_pt1 | contig 11357 bp, 6 predicted proteins | sample Plot26_FD_92536 | JGI IMG/M metagenome (GOLD analysis project Ga0126305, IMG submission 92536) | Serpentine soil microbial communities from UC McLaughlin Reserve, CA, USA - Plot26 | ecosystem: Environmental > Terrestrial > Soil > Grasslands | place: USA: UC McLaughlin Reserve, Lake County... | reverse complement strand
TTTTCAATCGTTCGATCTCTGCAAACAGGTCAAGTGTCGGATCAGGTTCGATATCGAGAAAACCGTTTCTCTCAATTTCTTTTTTTGCGGCGGTCAATGTTTCTGAATTCATCTCACAAATTTTTCGGGAGTGCAATATTCCACTTCACAAACCGAATTTTAAAATCAATTTTTCTCTGAATGTATTAATAGTATTATATAATATTTATAAAAAAGAGTTTATTATTATTACAGCTGTGAATTCGTGGAAAAGATTCTACACAAAATTACGCAGTTATGATTATACACATTATAAGCAATGGTAATTCACACTCGATAACCTTGCTAGTCGCAGATCTTACCGTACTATCCACAATGTTGTGAATACCTGTTTCTGGAAAAATGTCGTACCAAAAATATAAAAGAGCGTGTGGATAGAGTATGGATTAACTGAGAACAACGAACACTAACAGTTCTTAGTTTAGGGTTTTGAACTTTCAAGCATCCATCCTTGCTGTTTCATACTAACGTTTCACCAACTGTTATTAACATCAACTATCTTTTGCCAACATCTCTTTGGGGAGAAAAAGACCGGGCAACTGATCAAAAACCAGGCAAAAGGAAGAAGAATTTAAAAAAACTAACTTTACGAATATCAAATTATGCATATGAAACAAATAAATAAGTTCCTGTTTGCTGTTATCTTCTTCCTGTACTCAGCAATTTCTTTTGCCAATGAAGGCATGTGGCTTCCCTTTTTATTAGAGAAGCTGAATGAAAAAGAGATGAAGAGTCTTGGCATGAAGATAAGCGCAAAAGATATTTATAGTATTAACAGCGGAAGTTTAAAAGATGCTATTGTAAGTCTTGGAGGCTTCTGCACTGCTGAGATCATTTCAAGCAAGGGTTTGCTACTTACTAATCATCACTGCGGATTTGACGCCATACAAAACCACACAACACTTGAACATAATTATATAAGGGATGGATTTTGGGCCAAAAACAATAGTGAAGAGCTTCCTAATCCCGGCTTGTATGTAACATTTATTATAAGAATGGAAGATGTTACAAAACAAATATTGAATGGTGTTACAAAAGACATTAGTGAAAGGGAAAGACAATCCCAGGTTGATAAGAATATTGATGCTGTACGGAAGGCTGCAAAAAAGGAGAGCTACCAGGAAGCAATGATCCGCGGTTTTTTTGACAACAACCAATATTTTCTCTTCATTACAGAAAGATATGATGATGTTCGCCTTGTGGGTGGACCACCTGCTGCAATTGGCAACTTTGGAAAGGATACTGATAACTGGATGTGGCCACGCCACACAGGAGATTTTTCTATGTTTCGGATCTATGCAGGCAAAGACAACAAACCGGCAAAATATTCTCCTGACAATATTCCCTACACGCCAAAAAAGTCGTTGACTATTTCACTTAACGGAGTTAAACAAGGCGACTTTACAATGGTGTTTGGTTTCCCCGGAAGAACAATGGAATATTTACCCGCATCCGCTGTTGACCAAATAATGACAGTGAATGATCCGGCAAAAATTTCTATCCGGGAAAAAGCTTTATCTATTATGGATGAGTATATGAGAAAGAACGAGCAGATAAAAATTCAATATGCTACAAAATATGCAAATGTTGAAAACTCCTATAAAAAATGGAAGGGAGAAGTGCTCGGTCTTACAAGAAGCGATGCCCTAAGTAAAAAGAAAACATACGAGGCAGAATTTCAGAAAAGAGTATTGGCAAACGCACAATGGAAAACGAACTATGCTAACACCCTGCAGGATCTGAATAGTGCCTATGCAGAAATAAAGCCCTATGGTTATGCCAGAGATTATTTTCTCGAGATCGTAAGTAAAATTGAATTGTTTACGGTTGCCGGCCAACTTACCTCGCTTGCAAATGCTTTTGATGCCGGGGGCGAGGCTGCTTATGCAAAAAGAAAACTGGAAGTAATCGATTTTCTCAATGGTTTTTTCCCGGAGCATAATGCAGAGGTTGATAAAAAACTTTTTGCCTCATTAATGAATATGTATGTAACGGACCAGGAAAAGGGAAATGTTTCACCGATGATGAAAGAACAGGCAATGTCGGCAGCGGGAGACTTTGATAAGCTGGCAGAAAAGATCTATAAAGAAACAAGCATACTAAACACAAAAACGGTAAATGAGAAACTGCAACAATCAACCACCGACGTTATAAATTATATCCGCACCGATAACGCCATCGCATTGTATAATGATATTTTAGGAACATACCAATCGCAGGTACAGGGCAAGCTGAACGAGATACAGGCAAACATCAACAAACTGCAACGAACATATATGCAGGCGCAAATGGATGTATTTAAAGAGAAGAAATTTTATCCGGATGCCAACAGTACTTTACGGATCACGTACGGAAATGTAAAAGGATACGAAGCCAGAGATGCCGTTGCGTATGATTTCTATACATACCTGGATGGTGTGATGGAAAAATATAAACCGGGCGATTATGAGTTTGATGTTCCGGAAAAACTAAGAACTCTTTATCAAAAGAAAGATTACGGACCGTATGCGGTTGGTGGCAAATTACCGGTTTGTTTTATCGCCGCTAATCATACTACGGGTGGCAATAGCGGAAGCCCGGCTCTTGATGCCTATGGCCGTCTTATTGGCCTCAACTTCGACCGGGTATGGGAAGGAACCATGAGTGACATAAATTATGATCCTTCCATTTGCCGCAACATTATGGTCGATATCCGCTATGTATTATTCATTATCGACAAATTTGCCGAGGCAAAGCACCTTATTAAAGAAATGAACCTGGCAGGCGGGCCGAAGATTTAACAGGCGATAGCAGGAAGAATATCGAACAAGGAGCAAGGAAATATGAATTTCGAACGAATATGGAACTTCTACGATTCCTTTCCTTCCTTATCCAGATTTTTTCTTGCTGTCTCATTACTTTTTACAAAAATTGAAATTAGCTGGTTGTTTTCATCGATTAATACCGCAAGCTGTTCTTTCTGGTACCAGCCTTTTTTCTTGATAATTCTAAGGCAGTTAAAGGTTTCTCTTAATTCTTTTAGCCCAATTTTAATCTTGTGAATAAAATCTCTTCTGGACTCAGCTCCCTGAGCCTCTCCATAGTGTAAAGCGGGGGCAGTCCCGCTTCGAACCAATTGTCCTGCAATATGTTTTCCGCCAATTGTTGAAGGCAAGGCCTCAGAAACATCAATAATATTTGAAGCAAAATCAAAGAGCCGTTCATCAAGATCAAATTTTCTTTCCATAGTTTTTTATTAAGGTACCGGATTTTTAAATTCATAATTCTCTATTCCTTGTTCCTTGTTCATTATTCATTTGCTTAAAATTCGCCGCCACCCTGTTTTTCCACAGTTTTTCCCCTATTTTTGCCCTCCTTTTTATAACCCTATAATATTATTATGTCAGTTATTCAGAGCATTCGTGAAAGATATGCAAAGTGGGCAGTAATAGCTATTGCATTAGCGCTTCTAGGTTTCATTCTTACCGACTATTTCCAGGCGAAGAATAGAATGGGACCAGGAAATTCATCGACACTGGGCACGGTGAATGGAAAAAAAATTGATTATATCAATTTTGAAACTAAGCTAAAAGCAAGAGACGATCAGCAACAAGCCGCTGCTCAACAGCAACAACAGGAATATACTGAAGCACAAAAACACCAGACAGCTGAACAATTGTGGAACCAGGAAGTAGAAGAAATAATTATGGCATCCCAATTTAAAACAGTTGGGATCGATGTTGGAAAAAAAGAATTTAATGATTACCTGTTTGGACAAAATCCGCCCCAGGATCTAAGACAACGGTTTTCTGATCAGCAAGGGAATTATGACGGCGCCGCCGCCCAGAATGCGATCAACCAATTAAGAAGAAGTCCCAACCAGGCAGAGAGAGATCAGCTTGACGCTTACCTCGCAGCAATGGAGTATAACCGCAAGCAGGAGAAATACAATTCGATCCTGACCAACTCGGTTTATTATCCCAAATGGTATGTTGAAAAACAAAATACGGAAGCTGCAGGATTAGCAAAAGTTTCTTTTGTCGGTTATCCTTATTCAAAAATTTCTGACAGCACTATTAAGATATCTGATAAAGAGATAGAAGATTATGTAAGCACGCACAAAGATCAATTCAAACAAACAGAAAGCCGCAGCATTGCTTATACGATATTTGACGCGGCGCCAAGTGCTGTAGATTCGGCAGCAGTAAGAAAAAATGTTGAGCAACTGAAAGCAGAGTTTGCTGCCGATACGTTACCTGTAAAATTTCTTGCACGCAACGGAAGCGCCATCCAGTATTTTGACGGGTACCTTGGAAAAACCCAGATCCAGATCCCGGTAAAGGATAGCATATTCAAACTTTCGAAAGGCGCTGTTTATGGTCCTTACCTGGATAATCACACTTATGTTTTGGCAAAGCTGATAGATACCCGGTCGATGCCCGATTCTGTAAAAGCAAGACATATTCTTATTGGAACATTCAATCCGCAGACCAACCAGCAGCTCCTGGATGACTCAACAGCGAAAAAAAGGATCGATAGTATTGCCTTAGCAATAAAAGGGGGAGCAAGGTTTGACTCACTGGCTATAAAATATTCTACCGATCAAAGCAGCGCGGTAAAAGGAGGATTATTATCAAACCCTGAGAACCCGGCAACAAATTATTATACGATAAATCAAATGGTAAAAGAGTTCAATGATTTTTCGTTCGAAGGAAAAAAGGGGGAGAAAAAAGTAGTTAAAACCGCCTTTGGTTATCACCTTATAGAAATACTTGATCAGAAAAATTTTCAACCTCATTATAAGATTGCTTATTTCGCAAAGAACATAATCGCAAGCGACGAAACAGAACGTGTAGTGCTTGAAGATGCGAGCAAGTTTGTAAGCGAAACCCGCGACCTGAAATCATTTAATGCGAACATTGCAAAATCAAATGGACGGCATCAAAGATTCGAAGCAACAAATATTGGCCCCAACGATATTTCAATCCAGGATATCGACCAGAGATTGACGGGCGGGCAATTTGGCCAGGGGGTACCAAGCCGGAGACTTGTAAGAGAGATCTATAAGGCGGACAAAGGAGATGTGATCAAACAGGAGAGAATTGGCGATGCCCAAATGGGGTATAAATATATTGTTGCCGTAGTTACTGATGTTTTAAAAGACGGCACCCAGCCGGCCTATGTAGCAAGACCCTTAGTGGAAAAGATACTTAAGGACAAAAAGAAAGCAGAGCAGATAAAACAAATGATCGGAAAGGTTTCAACACTTGAAGCGGCAGCGGCAGCATTAAAAGATTCGATAGTTACTGTAGACAGTGTTCGAATAGCAGATGGTCGCGGAAAGATCACGGATGCAAAAGTTCTTGGCGCAGTATTTAATATAGCAAATAAGGGAAAAGTAGTTAGCGAACCCATAGCCGGCAGTACTGCAGTGTATGTTATAAGAGTTGATGATCTTACTACCACATCCGTTGCGATAGCGGATATTGAAATGCAAAAAAGCCAACTAAGACAGAGAGCAAAACAGATGCAGAGTTTTTACAGTTCCCCGATCAAGCTTATGAAAGACCAGGCAACCATTAAAGATAATCGACGAAACTTCTATTAATAGTAAGAACCAATGAATTAAAAAGCCGTCCCGACCTGATCGGGACGTTTTTTTTGCGCCGCTTTTCGTAAACAAAAACAACGAAAGCTGCGCTATTTTTGTAAAATAATGAGTGATGAAATTGTAAATAAGGTTGCTGAAAGCGGGTTGGTAACAATCGACCTCGAAAAATATCTCCCACAGAAAGGATCAATAGCCGTCTTCGATCTGAAAGATTTTCTTTTTATGGGCATGATATTAAAAGAAAAAGACTTTAGGGAAGCGCTGAAGCAACAGGATTGGGAAAAGTACAGAAACAAGAACGTCGCGATAGTTTGTTCCGCGGATGCTATTATCCCTGTGTGGGCATACATGCTTGTTACAACATATCTTCAGCCGGTAGCAAAAGAAACCATTGTGGGAGACGAGAAGGAAATTTATAAAACGGTTTTTTTAAAGAACATTTCTTCAATACCGGAAGCAGAATTTGCTGATAAAAGGATCGTTTTAAAAGGCTGTGGTGAAACGCCGATCGATGATTTTGCTTATGCCGAAGCAACGCGAAAATTATTACCGGTTGCAAAAAGCATTATGTACGGAGAGCCATGCAGTACCGTTCCCGTTTACAAAAAGAAATAAATTCATTTTGGGCTAAGGCCCTGGAAGTGCTTATTATTTATTAACCCCAGCCTTAAGGCTGGGGTTAATAGCAAACGAAATTTTCTTGAATAGGCTTTAGCCCAAAAGCGGAGAGAAAACAGTTTAAATACGTATAACACGAAAAAATTTTACCTTACCGCATAAAGAACCGTGAAAATGAAAAAAAGCTGGTGGGTTTTAACGCTTGTCATTTTAATTGGTGCTGCGGCCTCCATATTTATTTATGGAAAGAACAAGCCTAAAGAAAGGTTTCCTGCTCATGTCGATTTTAATATTCATATAAGACCGATACTTTCAGACCGCTGTTTTAAATGTCATGGCCCTGAGCCGACCCAACGAAAAGCAAATCTTCGCCTGGATATTACTGATAGTGCATACGCGGTATTAAAAGAAAGCCCGGGAATGTTTGCCATCGTTCCGGGCAACGTAGATGAATCCCAGGTTTATCATCGCATCATATCTGAAGACACGGCCGAGCGAATGCCGCCTCCATCCTCCAACCTTACTTTGTCGGAATATGAAATAAAACTTATAACAAAGTGGATAAAGCAGGGCGCCGAATACAAGCCGCATTGGGCGTTTATTGCGCCACAACCTCAAGAGCTTCCCGAAACAGAAAATACAAAATGGGCAAAGAACGAGATCGATCATTTCATTCTGGCAAAAATGGAATCAAAAGATCTTTCGCCTAATGAGCCGGCGGATAAAGAAAGATTATTAAAAAGAGTTTGTTTTGACCTGACCGGGCTGCCACCAACAATTGAAATGCAGGAAAGGTTTTTGAATGATAATTCCGCAAATGCGTATGAAAAAGTTGTTGACGAGCTTTTAGCTAATCAGCATTACGGAGAAAAAATGGCTGTGCAATGGCTGGATGCGGCAAGATATGCGGATAGTCACGGCTACCAGGATGATGGATTAAGAACAATGTGGCCGTGGAGAGACTGGGTAATCCATGCGTTTAATGAGAATTATTCCTATGAAAAATTTGTTACCTGGCAACTTGCAGGGGACTTGCTTCCCGGACCAACAAAAGAAATGCTGCTGGCAACCGGTTTTAACCGCAATCACAAAATAACACAGGAAGGTGGGGTGATCGATGAAGAATATAGATTAGAGTACGTATCTGACCGCACCAATACATTTGGAAAAACATTTTTAGCAATGACATTTGAATGTGCGCATTGTCACGATCATAAGTTTGATCCTATTCCTCAACGGTCGTATTACAGCACATTCGCCTTTTTTAATCAAATAAATGAAAAAGGATTGCTTGGAGATATTACACTCGCTTCTCTTGCCGACCCTCCGAATATTAAGATCAACAGTGACGATGTGAAAAATGTTTTGCAATTCATCAATAAAAAAGACACCGCCGCGGTATCGGTCATGATCATGAAAGACAGCAGCGAAGTCAGGTGTACCCACATTTTAAAACGGGGAGTGTACGATCAGTTGGGAGATGAAGTGCCTTTTAACACACCGCCGAAAATTTTTCCGTTCGACTCAACGAAGCTCGAAAAAAACAGGTTGGGGCTGGCCAAATGGTTATTCGATAAAAAACACCCGCTGACTGCAAGAGTTTTTGTAAATCGAATATGGCAGGAATTCTTTGGAAGAGGACTTGTAAAAACGGCTGGCGATTTTGGTATGCAGGGAGAGCCACCATCGCATCCGGAATTACTGGACTGGCTTGCGCTGGATTTTATGAATAATGGCTGGAACATAAAACGCCTGGTAAAACAAATTGTAATGTCTGCTACTTATTGCCAGTCGTCCACAATAACAAAAGGAAAACTTGCCAGAGACCCCGATAATATTTTTATTTCGAGGGTTTCAAGAATCAGATATGCGGCAGAATTTGTAAAGGATATTGTTTTATCAAGCAGTGGCTTGATGAACTATGAGATCGGCGGGCCCAGTATAAAACCATATCAGCCAAAAGGCATCTGGGAATCATCAACGTCGGGTCGCGGTCAGCTTGCAAGGTATGTTCAGGATCATGATGAAAAATTGTATCGCCGCGGCATGTATACGTTTATCAAAAGAACCGTTCCACCCCCATCAATGTTGACATTCGATGGATCGAACAGGGATCAATGCGAGGTAAAAAGAGTAAGGACCAATACTCCATTGCAGGCATTGGTGTTATTGAACGATCCGCAGGTATTGGAAGCCGCAAGAGTATTGGCTGAAAAATTAGCAGCAGAAAAAATTCCGGAAGAGCAAAAAATTGAAAAAGCATTTCGTTTGATCATTTGCAGAAGAACGAGCGGGAAAGAAAGAGAAATTCTTTTTGATTATTATAAAAAAGAGAAAGATGAATTTGTAAAACAACCAGCAAAGGCAGCGAACTTTTTAAAAGCGGGTGAATACAAACATGAAGAAAACATAAATAAGGCAGAAGCGGCGGCGCTGATGCAGGTGGTTCATACAATTTATAATATGGAGGAGGCGATAACGAAATCATAAACCGGCCCCGTCCTCCGCCGCAGGCGGAGAGACTTAGGTGGAAGATTCTTTTATTTATTGATGGTTGCTTTATTCCGGAGGGATAAAATATTAATAGCCCCGGGCTTTAACCCGGGGGACGAAAGGATGATTTTGGCAAGAACCCCGTAGGGGTTCAACAAAAGGAGAATAGAATTAATCCAGTACAAGAGTGCGACCCTTCCGCTTCGGTAAGCTTAGCGTCTGGGTAAACCGCGACGCCACCGCTCAATAAAGAACTGAACGTACAAAAGTGCGACGCAACACAAGATGATAGTAGCAATAAAGCTGGGTAAATAAATTAAAAACTAAAAATGCTCGTCATTGCGAGCGGCGCGAAACAAATGGCAAACGAATTTTTCGAGAACAGGTTGAACATTACACGCAAACACTTTCTGGGTAAGCTTAGTGTGGGTCTTGGCAGTGTTGCATTAGGTTCGCTGCTCGTTAAAGACCTTTTCAGCACCGGCTCTCCGGAAATGTTACCGCCCGTTGGACTGGCACATTTTGCACGAAAGGCGAAACGTATTATTTATCTTTTTCAAAACGGGGCACCATCACAATTAGAAAGTTTCGATTACAAACCAACACTTATTAAAAGGATGGGAGAAGATCTGCCTGCTTCGATAAGGATGGGGCAGCGACTCACAGGAATGACAGCGAACCAGGATAAATTCCCGATGGTAGGATCAAAATTTGAATTCAAACAATACGGCCAATCAGGAACCTGGATCAGCGAATTATTTCCCAATATTGGGAAAATTGCAGATGACATTTGTGTAATAAAAACAATGCACACCGAAGCGATCAATCATGATCCGGCATTGACATTCATACAGACAGGCGCACAACAGGGGAATCGTCCAAGCATGGGTTCATGGTTGAGTTATGGGTTAGGAAGTGAGAACAAAAATCTTCCCGCATTTTGTGTGTTGCTTTCAAGAGGGAAAGGAAATGGACAAGGTGTTTATTCAAAATTGTGGACCAATGGATTTCTTGATAGTATTCACCAGGGAGTCCAGTTCAGCAATAGCGATGAACGGGTTTTATATTTAAAGAACCCGGAAGGAGCAGACAAATCGGACAGGAGAAAAATGCTGGATGAGCTGGCAAAGCTGAATGCGTTATCATTTGAGGAGTTTGGTGATCCTGAGATAAAAACGAAAGTGGAACAATATGAAATGGCATACCGGATGCAAACGGCGGTGCCTGAGCTTACCGATCTTTCTAAAGAATCAGATCAGACCATAAAAATGTATGGCCCGGAATGCTTAGTGCCCGGGTCCTATGCTGCGAATTGTTTGCTGGCAAGAAAACTTTCAGAGGCCGGAGTGAGATTTGTTCAGCTTTATCACCAGGGCTGGGATCAGCATGGCAATCTCGTAGGTGAAATGCCGGGACAGGCAAAAGATACTGATCGTGCATCAGCAGCATTGATAATGGACCTTAAACAAAGAGGATTGCTTGATGAAACATTGGTGATATGGGGCGGGGAGTTCGGCCGAACAAACTATTGCCAGGGAGCATTGACAAAAGAAAATTATGGTCGCGATCATCATCCAAGATGTTACAGTATTTGGATGGCGGGCGGTGGCATTAAGCCTGGAATTTCCTACGGAGAAACAGATGAGTTCGGTTATAACATTGTACAAGATCCCGTTCATATAAATGATTTTCACGCGACAGTTTTGCATTTGATGGGATTGAATCATGAAAAGCTTGTCTATAAACATTTGGGTCGTCGCTATCGCTTAACTGATGTGGCGGGCCAGGTGGTGAATGGAGTACTTGCATAAAAACGCAGCATGAAATTATTCCAGCGCATTTTATCCAATCTTAGTTTTTTTATTATCGGGATGCTTTTGTTTTTATTATTCTTTCAAAACAAAGTATCGCTTCCCCCATCATTGCAGGCAGTTGGCAGAATGCATCCTTTGTTACTTCATTTACCGATTGGGCTTCTTGTGATCTCTTTTATTTTATGGATAGCGAGAAAGAATATTGAAGCAACTTCTTTTCAAAAGATATTTATTCTTGTCCTGCATGTCACAGCATTTACTGCTGCGCTTACTGCACTAATGGGCTTTTTTCTTTCAAGAGAAGGCGGTTATGATGAAAATATTCTTCTAAGACATAAAGTACTTGGGATCACAACCGCAGCGTTATCTTATACTTTATTATTGCTTTACAGATCGTTTCCGGAAAGGAATTTTGCTTTTGGGTCAACCATCATTTTATCGTTAGCCGCAATGATTCTTGGCAGTCATTTTGGATCTACCCTGACACACGGCGAAGGATTTGTGTGGCAACCATTGAAAAGCGAGAAGGACATCGAAGAAAAAATTACCGATAGCAGCTCTTTATTTACAGCAGCTATACGACCGATCCTCAGATCAAAATGTTTTTCCTGCCACAAGGAAAAGAAGGCGAAAGGCGGGTTGATCATGACAACGGAAGAAAAGATCCTGGAAGGCGGAAAGAATGGACCAATTTGGAGATCCGGCGATGCAGTGAACAGCCACATCATCGAAAAGATCAATTTGCCCGAAGAAGAAAAGAAACATATGCCGCCAAAAGGCAAACCACAGTTGAGCCAGGAGCA
>Ga0126305_10001231_pt1 | contig 11363 bp, 6 predicted proteins | sample Plot26_FD_92536 | JGI IMG/M metagenome (GOLD analysis project Ga0126305, IMG submission 92536) | Serpentine soil microbial communities from UC McLaughlin Reserve, CA, USA - Plot26 | ecosystem: Environmental > Terrestrial > Soil > Grasslands | place: USA: UC McLaughlin Reserve, Lake County... | reverse complement strand
ATCATCGCGCAGCCGAGATCGAGGAACGCCTGATGGATGTCCTCACGCCGCTCGTAGCGCACCTTCAGGCGCCGGAAGCGATTTATCCATGAAAGCGTCCTTTCCACCACCCACCTGTATCGGCCCAGCTTCTCGCTTGACTCGATGCCCCGCCTAGCTATCCGAGGCGTTATGCCTCTCTTTCTCAAAGCCTCGCGGCATCGAGGGAAGTCGTAAGCCTTGTCTGCGTGCAGCTTCTTGGGGCGCTTGCGCGGACGTCCACGATGAGGCTTGCGGATCGGAGAGATGGCGTCTATGGCCTCCTCCAATATATTGGAGTCGTGAACGTTTGCGCCCGAGTGGATCACCGAGAGCGGGAGGCCCCCTCGGTCGACCACAACATGGCGCTTCGAGCCCTTCTTTCCTTTATCCGTCGGATTCGCTCCGGTCTTTTTGCCCCCCCGGGGGCGGGTACGCTTGCCGAGTCCAATGATGCCCTGTGCCAGTCGATCTCATCCGCCTTGCCCAAACGGTCCAGTAGCTTGTGGTGCACTTTCTCTCACACACCCGCTTCGTTCCATTCCTTGAGCCTACGCCAACAGGTCATCCCGGAACCACAGCCCATCTCCTGGGGCAATATCTCCCAGGGTATGCCGCTCTTTAGCACGAACAATATGCCCGTTAGCGCCGCACGAGCATCGACGCGGGGACTGCCGCCCTTGGGCTTGGGGGGCTCCTCGGGCAACAGCGGTTCGACCACTTCCCAAAGTTCGTCCGTAATGAGTTCTTTAGCCATGGTCTCGCTCTACCCGTTACGCGGTTTTGTTAGGCGTACTAAGTCTATCTCTTAGAGCGCCCGCGCGGACGAGAGGCTCAGGGGTTCTCTTTGAGAACTGTGGATAACATGCAGCGGTCCAGCCGTTTTGAACGCCGCTGAATTGGGCCCAATTCGCCGCAGGGGTCGTTCTTAGACTCGCGAGAGGATGATATCCGCTTTTCATGGTCGAAAACAAATCGTAGCATGCGTAAGGTCAGCTTCCTTCATTTATCGTCCACCTTGCGTGCAGCCCGTACATCCGCACCTCCCAAGCATTAGCGCAGAGTGTTAGCACTTTTGGCGACCCAAGGTTTGTTTAGCGTTGCATGGAACGACATACGGTCGGAAAGGGGTATACTCCATCGTTATGAGCGTTGAACGACAACGGGAAGAACACTCTTACCCGGAGGCCGTCGAAGGCGAGTACATCGTCTCTCTGAGGGCCATTCTTTACATCTTAAGGAAGCGGCTCGTTATGATCATCTTGGTGGTAGTCGGGCTCACGGGAGCGAGCGTAGGGTTAAGCCTTGCGCAGACGCCCACGTACGAGGCCTCCATCAAAATCCTGATCGGGCAGGAACGTGGGACCCGCACCCCCCGTATCGGGGTCGACGAAGCTCAGTTGTTAACCCAAACGATGGCTGAGGCCGTCAGTAGCCGTCCCATAGCCCTCGCGGCAATCAGGCAATTAAATCTGCAAACAGATCCAGACAAGCTTCTCGAAAACCTGAGTGTAGAGCCGGTCGGCACCACCCAGTTCATAGAGGTGAAATACAAGAACACCTCTCCGAGAAGAGCTCAACACATTGCTAACGCTGTTGGTGAAGAATTTTCGACGAAGATTTCCGATCTGAGTGCAAACGCGAGTGCCGTGACTGCCACGGTATGGCAGCCGGCGACCCTACCGCAGGAGCCCGTAAGCCCCAACTTCCCGCTCAACATCGGTGCGGCGTTGGTGATGGCGACGGCGCTCGGCGTGGGCCTGGCGTTTCTACTAGAGCACCTTGATGACACCTGGCGTTCGCCGGAAGAAGCAGAGCAGATCTCCGGGTTGCCAACCTTGGGCGTTATCCCACAGTTCAAAGCATCGAAACACAGGAACAAGAGGAGCAGAGATGGCTTATATTCACCGCCGGAGAAGGATGCAGAAAGCGTCCCCGACTAAGGGCGAGGCCAACGGCGAGCTCACAAGGTTTCTTGTGAGCGTCTCGGAACCTATGAGTGCGGGGGCAGAGGCTTACCGTACCTTGAGTACCAGTGTCCTGTACGCGGGTGGAGACGGCGCGCCTAAGGCCGTTTTGCTCACCGGGCCCGGTGCTGGCGAGGGCAAGAGCACTACATGTGCCAATCTAGCCGTGGTCATGGCGCAGGCAGGCAAGAGCATTTTGCTCGTGGACTGCGATCTTCGTAAGCCTGCTCTACACAGCATGTTCGGGCTGCGCAACGTCTTTGGTCTGGTCGATATTTTGACGGGGGAACGCAACCTCCGAGACGTCTACCAGGAGCCGATGCCGGGGTTGAAGATGGTTACAGCAGGGCCGGCGCTGCCGATCCCCGCGGAGGTACTGAGCTCCAGGCGTTTTTCAGGCTTTCTGCAGGAAGTGCGCCAGGAATTCGATTACATTCTGCTAGATGCGCCACCCTTAGAGTCGACCTCTGACCCCGCTATCCTTGCTGGCCAGGTCGACGGTGTCTTGCTCGTCTTTGACGCACGGGGCACACGCAAAGGCGCCCTCCGGCGAAGCATACGTAGCTTAGAGACGGTCGGAGCAAATCTGCTCGGCACGGTCATGAACAATGTCCGGATCTCAGAGGGCCATTACTACAGTGGCGGTTATAGCCGCTACTCCCCCAACGTATAGCGCTGAGTATGAGGGGCGGGACAGGGGCACGCCTTGATCTGGGTGTTGTTGGACTTGGCTACTGGGGGCCTAACCTGCTCAAGAGCCTAAGCCGTATCCCGCAGGTTAGGCTCAAGTACGCATATGACGTAGACAAGGCCAAATGGGGCAAACTGGCAAACGTATACCCTGAAACGCGCTTTGCTGAGAACTTCGAGTTACTGCTCTCTGATGATGAGCTGGATGCCGTAGTAATCGCGTCGCCGGCGCCTACCCATGCTGCTCTTGCGCAGCAAGCTCTCCTCGCCAACAAAGATGTGTTCGTAGAGAAGCCGTTAGCCCTTTCTACTGCGGACGCGGAGCAGCTGGTCAAGCTCGCGGCCGATGGAAACCGTGTTCTAATGGTCGGGCATCTACTGGAATACCATCCCGCCGTTACCCGCCTGAAGGAGATAATAGATTCCGGCGAGTTGGGTGAAATATTCTACGCGTATACGCACCGACTCAACTTGGGAATCATACGTCGAAACGAGAACGCGCTTTGGTCGCTGGGACCACATGACTTGTCGATCATTATGCGCCTTCTGGATCAAGAACCCGTCGAAGTACAGGCCTCTGGGCAGGGCTATCTCGATGAAGCGGTCGAGGATGTGGTGTTCGGGACTCTACGTTTCGCCGGTGGTAGGATCGCACACCTTCACATGAGTTGGTTTGATCCCCTTAAGGAACGCAAGATTACCATCGTGGGTAGCGAGAAGATGGCCGTCTTCGACGACACGTCGAAAGACGGGAAACTGAAGGTATACAACAAGGGGGTACAAAAACCGGAACATGAATCTCATCACGCATACGGCAGCCTGCGCTTTGGAGGTATGGTTAGCCCTGATCTTTCTAATGTCGAACCACTCAAGCTCGAGTGTGAGCACTTCGTCGAGTGTCTGATGGAACGTAAGCGTCCCATCAGCGACGGTTACAGCGGTCTCCGTGTCGTCCGGGTACTAGATGCGCTACAGCGTTCTATAGACGCCGGCGGACAGCCTGTGACGCTTGGTGAGGCCGTGCACTGAAGTCTTATAAACACCGCAAGCGGAATCTCAAAGTCCATCTCGTCCACCCATCTCAGGAGTGTCAACAGACATGAGTTCGAAAATCGCATCACCCTTCCAGCATATCCTCGACAGAATTACGAAACGTACTGCAACCATCGGCGTGGTCGGTCTAGGTTATGTGGGTCTTCCCTTCCTGGTCGAAAAAATGAAGGCCGGTTTCAAGGTCGTAGGTATCGACCAGAATCCGGAGCGGGCGGAAATGGTTGCCCGTGGTGAGAACTACATCGGCGATGTCAACGATGAAGTACTGCGCGAAGGCGTCGAACGGGGCCTGATAGCCGCCACTACTTCGCTGGATGTAGTGGGCGAGCTCGATGTCGTAGTAATCTGCGTTCCGACGCCACTAACCAACAACCTGACTCCTGACTTACAGTATGTCGAGAGCGTGGCCCTCGAGATCGCCCAAAATCTGCGCCCGGGACAACTTATCAGCTTGGAGTCGACTACGTATCCTGGCACTACGGAAGAGGTGATAAAGCCAATCCTCGAGCAGAGCGGTCTCAAGGCCGGCGTAGACTTCTTCTTGGCCCACTCGCCGGAACGTGTAGACCCCGGAAACAAGCGTTATACCACCAAGAATACCAACAAGGTGGTGGGGGGGAATGATCCTTTAAGCTTGGAGGTGGCCACGCGCTTCTACGGCCAGACCATTGAGCACCTAGTGCCGGTAAGCAGTGCAAAGGCAGCCGAATTGGTCAAGGTCTATGAAAACACCTTTCGCGCCGTGAACATAGCCCTCGCTAACGAGGTTGCCCTATTGTGTGACCGTATGGGCATCGATGTTTGGGAGGTACTGGACGCGGCCTTTACCAAGCCCTTTGGGATCTTGCCCTTCTACCCTGGCCCAGGCGTCGGGGGGCATTGCATACCGATAGACCCGCACTATCTTGAGTGGAAGGCTCGGGAGTACAATTTTCAAACGCATTTCATTGCTCTCGCTGGCGAGACCAACCGCAAGATGCCTCAGTTCGTGGCCGATAAAGCTGCACGAGTACTGAACGAGTCCAAAAAGCCTCTGCACGGTTCCGCTATTCTTTTGCTCGGTATGGCCTACAAGGCTGATCTGAACGACTATCGGGGGTCACCCGCAATAGAACTGTACCGATTGCTCGAGCGCGCCGGAGCGGAGGTGAGCTTCTACGATGCTTGGACTCCTGTCATCGACGAACCTGGCTTGACGGCCGCTAGTATCGAGCTTACCGATGACACTCTGCGTGAGGCAGACCTGGTGATAATAACGACCAGCCATAGCGACGTCGATTATCGACGCGTTGTCAATTTTGCACACTTGATCCTCGACACGCGCAACGCGACCCGCGGAATCGAGAGCGAGAAGATTACGCTCTTGTAAAGGCCAGTTTACTAAAGCGATTCGCAGGGGTCTCGTCCGCCTGCGAATCGCTCATGCGGCTACGCGCGAGAGGCCAAGAGCGAAACCAAAAAGCTGAAATGCTCGCAAAGGGGTTGAACTCTCTTGCAAACAGCTCTAGCTCTGGAATATTTCTTGCTCTCAAATGTCCACATGGCATATATGAAGCCGCTAAAGGCTGTGCAACAATCTTAGTCGACCTGGAAAAAGGCAAACCCGTCGCGAGGTGGGGGCGCAAAGCCGAGGACCTCTTTAAGAAGAGGTAGCCGGGCCGCCGGAGGGAGACTACATTGCTGGAATCATCCTAATATTCCCAAATCTCTAACAACCCAGTAAGACCAATGGTGGCCCCGGTGGAGCGGCAACTCCCCGAGGCCTAAATCCACAGACGCTAATGGGGGAGCGATCCGTGAATCTAGCAGCTATTTTGCACCCGTTTGGCCGGGTAAGCAAGGTCATCGCAGTTGCGTTGGCGATAGCGGCTTGCGTGTTAGTCACCTGGTCGATACAGGCGGGTGCCCTCACGCAAACCGTGATGAGTGCTCCGGCAAGCAGCGACGATACAGAGATACGCTCTGCAAACCGTATGATGAACCAGGGCAGTGCCACGACCATAACCGTAGACGGCGACGAGCCTGCGGGCACTGGCAAAAACACAGCGGCACTCATCCGCTTTAGCCTGCCCACGCTGCCAGCGGGAGCCGCCATCACCGACACCAAGCTCCGGCTCAACGTCACCAATAGCAGCACCGACACTTATGGCGTCTTTGTGATGAATAAGGCTTGGGTCGAGGGGGAGGCTACCTGGAATATGTACGAGACCGCGAGGGTCTGGGACCTTGCTGGAGGGCGCGGCGCTACCGACCGCGAATCTCCCGCTATAGCAAGCATTTCGCCGAGAGCTACCGGAATACAGGACTTCGACCTCGGCGCAGATTTCGACGAGCGGGTTGGCAATTGGATTGGCGGCGAGGAGGCCAACAACGGCATCCAGTTGATAAGTGCCGATGCCACGGATGGCTTTGATTTCTCTACACGCGAGGTTGATACGGCCTCCCAGCGACCACAGCTGATTATCAACTACGACGAGGACACCACGCCGCCCGAGACGACCATAAGCTCGGGCGCAGCGGAGGGCGAGACGCTCACCGTAGACTCGGCTACGTTTGGCTTTTCCTCTAGCGAGACAGGTAGCACCTTCGAGTGCTCCATCGACGGGGCAGCTTATTCTGCGTGCACCTCTCCTGAGAGCTACACAAACCTGTCCAACGGCGCTCACACCTTCTCAGTGAAAACCACCGATGAAGCGGGCAATGTGGATGCCACCCCTGCTTCCAGGACCTTCAGCGTAGATGTGCCTCCACCACCGCCGGATGACACCACTGCGCCTGAGACGACCATCGACTCTGGGCCGACGGGCAACGCAAACTCGGCTACGTTTGACTTTTCCTCTAGCGAGACAGGTAGCACCTTCGAATGTTCCCTCGACGGTGATGACTTTGCCTCGTGTAGTTCCCCGCAGAGCTACGCCAACCTCGCTGAGGGTTCCCACACCTTCCAGGTCAAGGCGACTGATGCGGCGGGCAACACCGACACCACCCCCGCTTCCACAACCTTCAGCGTGGAGGTGCCTCCCCCACCTACTCCGGCTGACATCACCCCGCCGGAGACGACAATAGACTCCGCTCCTTCTGGAACGCTGAGCAGCGCTTCTGCCTCGTTCACCTTCTCCTCCTCTGAGGCGAACTCCACATTCGAGTGCAAGCTGGACGCGGACACCTTCGCGTCGTGCACCTCGCCCAAGAGCTACTCCAACCTGGCGGACGGCTCCCACACCTTTACGGTCAAGGCGACCGACGCCGCGGGCAACAGTAGTACGGCGAGCCGCACCTGGACCGTGGATACGGTGGCACCCAACACCACGATAGACACCAAGCCCAACGACCCGTCGAACAATGCCTCGCCGAGCTTCACATTCTCTTCTAACGAGACGGGCTCGACCTTCGAGTGCAAGCTCGACAGCGGCTCCTACACAGCGTGCACCTCGCCCAAGAGCCTCACGGGTCTCTCAGAGGGTCCGCACACCTTTTACTTGAGGGCCACGGACGCTGCGGGTAACACCGATCAGAGCTCGGCCAGCTACAGCTGGACCGTGGACACCACGCCTCCCGAAACGACCATCGACAGCCATCCTAGTGCTCTGACGAACAGCACCTCGGCGACCTTCGAGTTCTCTTCTAACGAGGCGAACTCGACCTTCGAGTGCAAGCTGGACGCTGGCACCTTCGCGTCGTGCACCTCGCCCAAGAGCTACTCCAACCTGGCGGACGGCTCCCACACCTTCCAGGTGAGGGCTAAAGATAACACCGGCAATTTAGACCTAGCACCCGCTACGCAGACGTGGACGATTGAAACCATACTGCCCCCGCCACCCGACACCAGCAAGCTGGCGTGGGCTCCCCCGGTTCTCACCACCCCCATATCCGTAGACGTACCGGCGAACGATACGCGCTACGGTAACGGCGTCACGAAGGTAGTACTCGCCTCCGGCCAGGACGCCAGGATCAACCTCCCATCTACCACGAAGGTGGGGGGCCTCTGGATCGAGGGGGGCAGGAACGTTGTCGTCATTGGCGGGCACATACAGCCTAACCCGAACCACACAATGGTAAGCGGGGCCTTGGGAATGCGCGGCATCTATGTCAAGAACAACACTGGAGTGGTCCACGTCGAGGGTGTCTTGATAGATAGCCCCGACGATAGGGAGTACGACGCCATGGAGATAGACTCAGGTGGTACCACCCTCCAGCTAGAGAACAACCGCTGGCTGAAGGTGGCTGGCACCTACTCGACCAACCACGGCGACGTGCTGCAGCCCTACGGCACGGGCGTGAGGGAAGTTCGCATAGACAAGCTTACGGCTTCCTCACGCTACCAGGGCCTCCAGCTCTACGACCAGTACAACGGTCCAGTTACCGCAAAGAGGGTGGATCTCACGGCGAGGGCGCAGACCTCAGGGACGAGCGGCGGTCACATGGTGTGGGTCGGAAACGACTCGTGCGAACAAATCTCTCACTACTCCTTCAGCGAAGTCTACGTGACACCAAGGCCCGACAGGACCTTGGGCAACTCCATCTGGCCCACCACCAGCGCCTCTACGTGCCCGGCCCAGCTGCTAAACGGCTTGGCTAGCTGGCCCTTGTTTCTGGCCATCACGGGAGGTGTAGCGCTCGGGCGGCCTCCCGGTGGGGAGTTCGTACCTGCTGGGGTGGCCGGCCCTGGCTACGTCTCACCCGGCTATCAGCAGTAAGAGTCGGAGTGTAGCGACCGCGAGCCACCGGAAATCGCCGCGTCTAACCCACGGGCCTGGAGCGTCTTATGGACGCAGCGATTTCCGACGGTAACACTTTGGTGCAATACATGTATTAGACCACTATAACCTTTCGGACCATTAAGGTAGGCATTGTTGCGCCGCGGTCACTGTCCGACCCTGTCTACACGCTCGCCCGCGCTATTATTGACAGTGACAGGATCGTAAGCGGCTGGCTGATATTAGAAGGTGAGGTGGCGCAAGGTTTCCCTGGGGGAGACTCGCGCTCCTCTCCACAACACTACAGGAGTAGTAAAGGGCATGAGAGGCGTAGTCGTATTATTAGGAGCAACCCTAGCGATACTCCTCGCATACGCCGGAGCGGCGTCGGCCGTTGACGACTTCGGGTACCGTGACTTCTCGTTCAAGGCCACCTCCGTAGAAGCTCCTACCGGTGAGAAACCTCAGAGTAAGCTCTGGTTCAACGACGGAACCTGGTGGGCAAGCATGTTCAACCGGACCGCTGAGGAGTACCGTATTTACCGTTATGACCGTGCTACACATACTTGGAGTGACACCGGCACGCTAATCGACGAGCGCAACTCATCGAAGGCCGATACCCTCTGGGACGGCTCGCACCTTTATGTGGCCACCGCTGGAGCGAGTAGCACGAACAGCGCCCATAGCGCTCGAATCTTGCGTTACAGCTACGACGCGGCGACCAAGCGTTACTCTCTCGATCCCGGCTTCCCTGTGAGTGGCATCAGCAACGGGGGGATGGAAGCGATCGTACTCGACAAGGACACTACCGGGACGCTTTGGGTTACCTACACCCAAAATCGTAAGGTTTACGTCAACCGCTCGCTAAGCAACGACCAAACCTGGGCTACGCCGTTCGTCTTGCCGGTTAAAGGCACAGGTGTAACCTCGGACGATATCTCGGCGGTGGTCGCCTTCGACTCCCAGATCGGCGTCATGTGGAGCAACCAGTACGACAGCGCCATGTACTTCGCCACCCACAGGGACGGTGATGCCGACAACGTGTGGCAGGCAAGCCGCACCGCTATCCAAGGTCCCAACTACGCCGACGACCATATTAGCCTCAGGTCGCTACAGGTCGACGACGTGAGCGGGAGAGTCTTCGCAGCGGTCAAGACCTCGCTCAACGACTTGCCGAACCCGAACCCGAACGCGCCGCTCAATTTTTTGCTGGCTCGCGATCGGGACGGGAACTGGACAAACCACGTCTTCGGCCGAGTGGGTGACAATCATACGAGGCCCATAGTGATGATCGACGAGGAGCACCGCGACCTCTACATGTTCGCTACCGCCCCTTGTTGTGATGGTGGGGCGATCTACTATAAGAAAACAGCCCTGTCCAATATCTCCTTCCCAGAAGGGCTGGGTACGCCTTTCATCCGGAGCGCTACCGATACGCACATCAATAACGCCACCTCGACAAAGCAAAACGTCAACAGCGCTACGGGACTGTTGGTGCAGGCCTCGGATGACACCAGCCAGAACTACCTGCACAACATCATTGACTTAGGCAACGCGGACACCGTAGCCCCTACGGTCAGCGCCATTGCGCCTGCGGACGGCGCGACGGGCGTGGCGGCGGCGAGCAACGTTGAGGCCGCCTTCTCGGAGACGATGGACGCCTCCACGATAAACGGCTCCACCTTTACATTGGTCAAGCAGGGCACCAGCCAGGCTGTGGCGGCTCAGGTGACCTACGACCTGACGGCCAAGAAGGCCACACTCGACCCGGAGGCGGATCTGGACCCGAGCGCCACCTATACGGCCACCGCGAAGGGCGGGACGAGCGGCGTCAGGGACCCCGCAGGCAACCCGCTTGCTCAGGATAAGATCTGGTCCTTTACCACGGCGGCCGCACCACTGCCAGTGGATACCACGCCGCCCGAGACGACCATAGAGTCCGCTCCTTCCGGGACGGTGAGCAGCACTTCTGCCTCGTTCACCTTCTCCTCTAGCGAGGCGAACTCCACCTTCGAGTGCTCCCTGGACGGTGATGCCTTTACGCTATGTAGTTCCCCGGAGAGCTACACAAACCTCTCCGACGGCTCCCACACCTTCGAGGTGAGGGCCAAGGATGAAGCGGGCAATGTGGATGCCACACCCGCTTCCACAACCTTCAGCGTGGAAGCGCCTCCCCCACCACCGCCGGCTGACACCACGCCGCCCGAGACCACCATAGACTCCGCTCCTTCCGGGACGGTCAACAACACCTCGGCCTCCTTCGCCTTCTCCTCCAACGAGCAGGGCTCAACCTTCGAGTGCAAGCTCGACGGCTCGGCCTTCGAGCCTTGCTCCTCACCAAAGAGCTACACAAACCTCTCCGACGGTTCCCACACCTTCGAGGTCAGAGCCAAAGACCCAGCAGGCAACACCGACGCTTCCCCTGCCAACCGTAGCTGGACGGTGAGCACTGCCTCCACCACCACAACCTCGCTTACGAGCACCTCCGATACCAAGCTGGTGGAGAACGCTCCTACCACCAACTACGGTGGTGCTACCCCGGCGCGTGCCACCGGCGACGAGCCGGCAGGGAGCGGCAAGGATGTCTATTCTGTGCTGAGGTGGGATCCCTCCTCCATACCGGCGGGCTCGAAGGTGAGCTCGGTCTCGCTCGACCTCAACGTCACCAACGCCAGCACCCAGACCTATCAGCTTTACGAGATCAAGAGGCCGTGGGTGGAGCGGGCGGCGACCTGGCAGCTGTACGCCTCGGGAAGCTCCTGGGAGGTGGCCGGGGCCAAGGGATCGCTCGACAGGGGTGCTCAGGTGGGCGCCATCACACCCAAGAGCACGGGCAAGCAGAGCTCGACCATCTCCGCCTCGGTGGTGCAGAGGTGGATCGAGGACCCCTCTAGCAACCAGGGGATCATCGTGGCGAACACGACCAACACCGATGCGT
>Ga0126305_10001230_pt1 | contig 11372 bp, 13 predicted proteins | sample Plot26_FD_92536 | JGI IMG/M metagenome (GOLD analysis project Ga0126305, IMG submission 92536) | Serpentine soil microbial communities from UC McLaughlin Reserve, CA, USA - Plot26 | ecosystem: Environmental > Terrestrial > Soil > Grasslands | place: USA: UC McLaughlin Reserve, Lake County... | reverse complement strand
GCCAGATCATCCATGAATAATATATCTAAACCAATTGTTCTTACGGACTCAAACTTCAGAGAAGAAGTCTCAAAATATCCACTCATACTGGTCGATTTTTGGGCCCCATGGTGCGGTCCTTGCAGGATGGTTTCTCCCATAATCGAACAGTTGGCGATTGAATATGCCGGCAGAGTAGCTTTTGGAAAGCTCAACATAGACGAGAACCAACTAGTTGCCAAATCCTTCGGCATTCAAAGCATTCCAACAATGATGATTCTAAAGAACTCAAAGGTTATTGATATCTCAGTTGGAGCCCTGCCCAAAGCCCAAATTCAAGTAAAGATAGAACAGCATTTGTCAGACTCGAAGAACAGCATTGGTGATAGTATCTATGGATGAAAATAGGATTAAATAAAATAAAAACGGGTGGGACTAGGCAATACCTAGGTTTGGAAACGTTGCGACGCTAATTCCAAGTTCTCCTTGGATCTTTCGAATCTTGTTGGCATACTCCGTCATTTTCGTGATGTCATTGTGGACTTTTGCTATCCTATAACCTTTCCATGCTTTTCTTAAGGCTCCCCAACTTTGGCCCGTGCTAAAATTGTTTCCATTATCAGATGTCGTTGACGTTTCTTGGTGTAATGACATAATCGCTGTCATATCTGTGAGATAGTATTTTGCGTTGATACTTAGAACCCACTGTCAACTTTATCAAATTCATGAGTAAAAGAAGTAACACAATGAGAATATTCTGAATAAAAGATATGTATTTTTAGAGTTAGCCATATGTTACAGGAATATTAGATGAATCAAAAATAGACACGTACCAAATTAAGCATAATTTCCCTTAATAGATGATCGGGCTCCGCATGCTTCGCATAGCAAAAACCCTAGTTTCTTGTTCTTTTCTGTCCTGGTATCCGGGCTGCCACACACAGGACAAATCACATATTCTTTGACATATCGGTCAATTAATGTCCCAAAAGATGAAGGCTCTTTGCGTCCTAGAAATATAACCCTCTCGCCGGCAATGTAGCCGGCAGAGGCTAGTTCCTTGTTAAGGTAGAGCAACAGTTTTTCTGGATCTCTTCTAAGAGCCTTTGGAAACTCGATAAAATTTCTAAATATCGTGCGTTGCCCTACCCAGATAATTTGCGGAGAAGGGATTTCGAGCCTTGAGGCCTCCTTTCTGGAAGTATTTTTTAACTGCCCCTGCAAACGCTTCAATAAGCTTTCATAGTCTGATTGTGTTTGTCGGCTCACGATTGTAGTATCGCCAGACCTCTTTAATTTACGTTATGGCCACATAGCGGTGATTATTTGATTCATTGAAAGCCGTCACGTTACAATGACAAAATTTGCCTTGAATCACGACGGTAAAAATCTAAAATCATGTCCCTTTAGTCTTTCCTTAGCGACCTTCATTGCCAAAGAGGATGAGTCGCATCCTATCCACTGTCTACCCATTCTGCTTGCGACTACTAGTGCTGTACCCGATCCGCAAAAAAAGTCAGCCACTATATTGCCAGGCTTGGAAAATTTTCCAATTATCCTTTGTAGGAGTTCTAGATGTTTTTCTGTTTCGTAACCCGTTAAGTAGTCGTAGGCTTCTATGTCTGTCCAAATATTATCAAGTATTTTATGTGACTTTGCGGGAATCCAGTATTCTGGATATTTTACTCCTTTCCGTTTTCGAATAAACTCTAGTGTTTTTCCTGTCTGCCTCCAATACTCATCTAAGGAGATAAAATGGTATTTTTGTTGATAGACATCGTAATTCTTTATTGCTTTTGAAGCCCTTATCTTTGACCACTTCCATTGTCCTCGCTCGGGTACATAACCAAATATTTCATACCTCATTGTAGGCCTTTCAACATTGCTCCAAAAACCCATCCACTTAGACACAGATGAATGTTCAACTAGCGGAGGAGGATACCTTGTGTTAGGAGACCTGGAGTACCAGAGTATTGAGTCATTAGAGTTATGCATTCTATCAATGGACTTAAACTGGTAAAGCAAGTTTTTCCTGCGTCCTCTTTTAATTATAATTTCGTTACGAAAGTTTTCAGGCTTAAAGATTTCATCCATAAGTACTTTTACATAATGAACAACGTGCCAATCTAGATGAATAAAAATTGAACCTGATTCACATAACAGATGTTGCATAGCACACAATCGAGGATAAATCATATCCAGATATTCACTAATTCTTCCTTTCCAAATATCGCTAAAGCTCATCAGTTGAGAATTTCTTTTTCTAAGAAAATAATTTTCATTGCTATAAAAAGGTGGATCGATATAAATTAGGTCAATTTTCCTTGAGAAGCCTGCTTTAACCAGATGGTTCATTGCAACGAGATTATCGGAATGAAAAAGTAAGTTAGAATCTCTCGGCATACCATCCGATAGGTTCTTTATTTGATTCTTATCATCTAGATATTTGTTCTGATCGTCTCTCCTCCATTGCAACCTAACGTCTGGCATAAAGAAATACTCTCAGTTGGTTAACGGGTTCGCCTACTAATAAGCTAATTACTGATCAATTTGATTTCGTCATCCAATATATTCTCAGGGTTTTTGAGGAATAAACCGTTTCTTTCCGTTGGAGATGTGGCGTAATAAACTAGTTATGCCTTACATAGTTTCATTAACCATCTCATCCAGTGCCGTCGTCTTACGATGAAGTAAGAGTTAAGAATGACAATGATGACCAAAGTTCATGAACAAGACCCTAACCATTGAATTCGCTTCGGTTGTAACATTATCTGTCTCTTCTGGATTGCTTGTTTTTCTATCCTTCAGCCAAGCACTGGGATATTCTGCCCCTCCTTCACCACAATTATTAGGACCGCAACCCCCTTTTCCTTTCCTTCAACCTGAACTCTCGGCAACCCAAAGAAGTGCATGTACACTGACACCATCACTGGTCGAAGTAGAAGGTACGCCACAGCAAATTGAAGGACCATATTTTGTCGATGATGTGCCTAATCGTTCTGATATAAGGATAGACACATCTAACAGGTCTGTGCAAGAAGGTACACCATTGCGTCTCATTCTCCACGTGTATGACGTAAATGACAGCGATGGAGATGGCACTGGTTCCTGTACTCCTCTTAAAGATGTAAAGGTAGACATTTGGCATTCCAATTCGCAAGGGGTATATTCTGGTGTTCAGGACGCTGGGACTTCAGAAAATGACTTTCTAAGGGGAAACCAAATGACAGACGACAATGGAACTGTTCAATTTGCCACATTTTATCCAGGCTGGTACGAAGGCCGAGCCATTCACATTCATGTCAAGGTTAGAACCTTTGAAGGATCAAACGAAGACTTGGAATGGACATCACAGTTTTACCTTAACAATTCTATCAACGAACTAGTTCACACACAACCTCCATACAGCAACCATGGCCCTGTAGACCTGACAAATGAAGAAGACTTTATTTATACAGGCCCCTCCACTGATGGACTCATACAGAATAACACAGGTAAGCATTTGATGCTCAATTTAAAGGATGACAGAGACGGCTATGTTGGGACTTTCACTATAGGATTAAACGCAACTCAATCGGGAGAACAATAACAATTGCAAATAAACAAGCATTTTAAGCAATTGGAAAAATTAAGTAAAGCAAAAAAAGAAAAGGATGCTTTACTACTGTGTCAGCTGGTCGTTAGACGTAGCACTCATATTTCCGCCGCCAGTCATGTTACCACCAGTTGCGTTTCCACCACCGCTCATATTCTGAGCTACTGCCGGTGTGGCAATAGTAACTGGACTTACTGTAGCCGCAGCCACAATACCGAAGGCAGCGACGACTGCTACTGCCATCAAGATAAGTTTTGAATTCATTGGTATGATAAGATATAAAATATTGCATATAACACTTACCAAGAAGACAAGAGAACAAGCAAAAGTGATAGAGGAATCAATGTGGGGGAAAAGCGTTAAATCCCCCAGGTAGGCTTTAATCTGACTCCTTTGAGCTAGACTTATCACATACGTCTATCCTCTATTACCGAGCCGATACGATAGGCATGAGTATTTTCTCATCTCATTTAGAAAAAGATATTGATCAATAAGGAGTATCACCTTTCAATCCATATAGACAAATAGAATGGACCAAGCGAACATGGAATCACTAGCGCGAGGGCATAGCCATGGCCGGAAATACTGGTTATTGAACCCAATTACTTCATAGGTATGAATGCAACCAAAAGAAAGAGGTTTATGCATCTCATTCTACTGTGAAATTAGATATTGCAAGTGACATGCTAAAAAACTTATAACCTGATGTTACTATAGGTCTGCTACTAATGTTTCAAGTTTGATAACAGTCAATCATCATGCTGAGTTCGTTATAGGATTCTGATGTCCCGCTGATTGACGAAAGCGACCTAGTTTATTGATCGATACTTTTTCATTATACTTAACCTTATGTAAGAACTGCACATTCCTTTTCGGAAAGAAATCTGATTTTCTCAATATGTATTCGTCAGCTAGTACGCAAAGCCTTAATAATTCGGTACAATGGTTATAACAAAACGTTTAATTAATCGAACTAATCAGAATTGCAAGAATCCTGAATATCCTTATTCCAGAAATGCAGGAAAACCTAATTATACCTAATAGTGTTATCTTAAATATGTACGTCTGTTGTTAGAAGACATACTGAAATTTCTTTAATTTTTAATTTGCAATGTATTTAGAAAGTTTTATACTTAATTAATTATTAGATATATTAGATTCAATGCGACATAAGAATCGGCTTAAGTCAATTTCTGTTTACGTGCCAATCGAGAAAGTTGAAGCCAGTCTCTCGGAAATTGGATTTCTCCTCATTGGTTCTAGTACAATAGTCGCAAATGGAAAATTTTGGAACAAAATGTTATATGTCAACAAGGATGAAACCATTAGCGTCTCTGAGGAACTCGGAGATGCTTATCCCAAAGATCCTATAATAACGATTTGTGGCTCTAAACATACTATCTCGAGTATCACTGATGGGGTGAAAAATTAACGCCAATTTATGAATGTAATGAACATCAGTTTGTAGAGAATATCCGCAGGATGATAGACGTTTCTGAAAAGTTTCTTGTCAACCGTAAAATTGATTGGCATGACGATGCAAAATATGGTCCCTCAATCCTCCCCGATCCGGAGTTTCAAAAGTACTCCATTTTATGGTTCAGAAAGTCTCTGAGATCTACAGTGGTGGCGCAGGTCCCATTTATCGATGACTTTCACAAAAGAATGTACGATCGAGGTGAAAACCTCCATGCCTCCAGCAACCTAAAGTTCCCAAGAGTGTCAATTCCATATTTTAGGATCGAATACTCCATTAATCTGTGGGGAGGCACCTACCTTTTTGCCTTTGACGCACTGTTTAACCCAGAGATTCTAATGGAAAAACGGAGAGGTAAAATATTAGGAAAAGATGGCAGCCTGATTCATATTTTGAAGTTCAATCCTCCTGACGAGAATATTCTGAACATTAGCCTCCCGAAGGGTGTAATGGTCTTTGACGTTAGAAATATGATTAAGGTTATAGACTATACATCAAACTTTTGACGTATTATCGGTTATCTTCTCTATCCAATGGATGAAAGGCAAAAGCGAACTTTTGTATGGTAATGATTTGAGGTTTTTGACATTGAAGACAAGCAATAGCATTCTTCCTTCAAGTTTGCTTCTGAGCAATACTGGGAGATCGTTTTTATTGAATGGTTGGAACAGCTCAAAAAAATAGTCTTTCTTGTAGTATGCAATGTGTTGAGAGAAACAGCTGGATAATATTACGGGGTCTCTAGCAATCCGCTCATTCAATTTGGGAATATGACCTTGCTGTTGCTGTTGCTGTTGTTGAAGCTCTATAGATATCTGTAATGCTCTTTTCATAGCTTCCTCTCTAATCGCAGTTAAACTAAGTTTGTTGGGCATATGGTGGAACGATCTCACGTTTCTGCTTAATTGCTCAATTGTCCTTTTTGCCAAGTCTGTTGCTGATAATACCTCGGTTTGTCCACTTATTCCATAGTCTTTCCCAAACAAGTAAAATGCTCCCATTAGCTCATTTTCCTTGATAATTGGAAAATTCAGGTTCCCAGATATGAAACCAACAAGCCTTTCTGAAATGTCTGAGGGTAAAAACATTCCCATGTAGGAATCTGCAATAACTGGCATTTTTTTGGTTCAGCACGGGGTAATTTAACGTTTAAAAAAGTCTAGGAGCCAATAGTTCCCAGCATAGGTTAAGTAACAAGGATACGCTATAGACCGGTTCAGTATACTTAACGTGCGTTACTTTGATGTATACCTACATGGCTAACCTTTAAAATGTTAGAAGGCCACGGGTATTAAAAATTCACAAAAATTGAAGAAAGGAAGTAGTGAAGCCTAGTGGGCGTGTGGTGGAGGTGCACTTCCCTTTGATAGAGCTTCATTGAATGTGCCCGAGGCTTTTTCATGGAATTCCAGGTTAGACTGATCGACCTTGACTGCTTGTGGGGGACAAACTGACACGCAGGCCATGCACCATATGCAATCGTGCTCTCTGATCGGATCAGCTTTATCGGTATAGTCCTTCCGCTCTTCCTTAACAGTGCTCCCGGTGCCCTCGCTCGTAGCGTTAGCCAACTCTACGGCGGGTACATCGTTTTCGGTTCTATACCACTGAAATACCTGAACAGGACAAGCTTCAATACATGCGCCATCAGCAACACACGCATCCCAGTCGACTGCCACCATGGTGCCGTGTACTCCAAGCGGAACTTGTTCTTCTCCCTTTGCAGAATAGGCTGATTTCACTTCCTCGTTTTCTGCCGCCTCTTTATTTTGGCCCGGCCCCCATACATAATGGTAGTGTTCTCCATCCGAATGGTTATGTTTGCCTATTACTTGTTGATTTCTCGGAAAGTCTGGATCAATCGGCATAGTTTATCTGACAATTATCAAATTACATATTATATAAACTGTGTGTGTTTACATGATATGAGATTTAAAACACAAATTAGTAGCCAAAATGAAAGTCCTACACCAGTAAAGGCAGACGTTCGGGTTGCATACACATAAGAACATTATGTCATAGTTGGATTTGCCTTTTTGCTGTGCAGAGGTGAGCAGGTGTGTTTTTATTCTTGATCAGATAATGCGCGTTTGTTTCTCCGTGACTTATTTCACGTCTTTAGCGTGGAGTCGTTGAGAGGTTACGGATGCATCCCTGCCTGCACACCGGATAGATAATCCATAAAGGTAACAAGATTTCCCATGCCACCAAGCTGTAAAGCAATATGTCTCCTAATGTTCCACTTTCTGGTTGCAGGTGCGCGCCACGACTTGTACAAACACAGGTTGGATACCTTATTGCCTTACCCCTCCCGCGTATAATGCTCACGGAAACTCTGAGTAACTCCAGTCACTCAGATCTATAGGAGGAATATATTATAAATTGGAACTACCGGCTAGAGTATGGAAAAGCTGAATCTCAGCCGGTATTTACCTGGGGTAGTTTATACCTCCTTCTCAAACAAAACATTCAATTCATCTCCATGTAACTTAGCCTTTGCTAATTTCATACCCAATGTAGCGCTAGGCAAAGGAACTATGTTAACAAGATACCCTGCCGGATTTCTTACTTTTATTGTAAGTTGATCGCCATAGCGTTCTAGGTCAAAATCGTCTTTTTCTGTAAAAGGAACCTTGACCGTCATGCGCAACGAATTCTCCTGAGTCACAAAATTGAAAGCCTTACCTCGATAGTATAATTTTGCGGGATCCTCATTCTCAAAAATTAACTCGCCGTTCTTTGCTAGCATCTCTAGTCCGCGAAGCTCGGTGGTATGAAGAAAAACCTCCCTTAATGGAAGGGGGTAGAAATTCGCCTTGGCCTCTTCAACCTTTCTCTCTTGAAATTCAGCCCAATTTGCATAATATTGATCAGAGGTCTGGTGAGGCATAATTTTATTGATTATGGCCAAGTCTACATTTATGCCGAAAAGACTTGCGGACATTAGCGCCCTCTTAGCATTTTCTATGCTAAATGTATCAGGATTAGCGACCAGCCTCAAGCTAGTTATATCGCTATTCCTTATGATTTCGGACAAGTCTTGGAGCCTACCGAGCAAGTCAGCCTCACTTTGTAAAACACCTTTTGACGGCACCGAAATCTTGGACAATGGATGGAACATTCTTGCTACTCCTCCAAACATTCCGGCTAGACCTGTTAGTTTCCTCCCAATGCTTCCGACTAGCTTTGGAAAATATAAGTATCGTAATGCTTCACCGGATGCAGGCATATCAATAACTATAGCATCAAAACTCTTCAACTTAACCAGCTCTTCGATTTTTAGCAAAGAAAAAAGTTGAGTCATACCCGGCAGCATTGCAATTTCATAGGCCAGCGTTTCGTCTATCCCTTTGGCTGAAAATATTGACGCCATATAAGACAATATGGTATCGAACTGTTTTTTCATCTCGGTCACGGGATCTATTTGTAAGGCCTTCAAGTTAGGAAGAATTTTTTGCATTTCATAGCCGATGTTATGTATCATAAGAGCGTCCGCTAATGTGTGAGCCGGATCGGAAGAGATAACTAGGGTCTTGTGATTATGCTCTGCGAGTTTAATGGCTGTCGAACAGGATGTTACAGTTTTGCCAGTGCCCCCTTTTCCCGTATAGATAATTAGTCTCATTGCAGCCCACACCACCCGACTCTTGTCAAGTAACGAACGAGTGCGCACACATCTTGTTGCTCATAATGCGCCCTTAATGCTGTGAGCGACGCGCTCAAGCTGCTCTGGTGTAACCAGTGGGTGGATTGGTAATGACAAGACATGCTTACTTGCCCAATCTGTATTTGCAAGATTTATACCTGAAAGCGAGGTTGTTGAGGATGCCAACATTCTTTCGTAATAAGGCGTCTTATGAACCGGAGGATCATAGTATACTGTGGCACCCACCTTATCTCTCAGCATTTTCTCTAATACTCCGTCTCGTACGTTGTCCTTTTCGAACGCGATGGTATAAAGATACCAATTGAGTCGCTTATCCTGACTCGCATACGGCAACGCGATCCTACTGTCGTTTGCAAATGAGGAGATGAGAGTTGTTAGCGCTTCCGCGTTTCGTTTTCTTAAATCCAACATTTTGCTGAGCCTGTTCATCTGAGTCATTGCTATGGCGGCGCTTAATTCTGGCAATCTTAGGTTTAGGCCAAAAATGCGAGTATCATAGCCTTCAACCATCCCATGATTTCTTATCATCTTAATTTTCTCTGCAAGATTATCATCATTTGTGACTACAGCTCCACCTTCGCCGGACGTTAAGACTTTGCTAGCATAAAGGCTAAAACAGCCTAGTAAACCAAATGTTCCGGTCTGCTTATTTTTGTATGTCGAGCCTAGCGATTGGCAGGCGTCTTCAATTATGCTAATCGATTGTTTTTCTGCCGTCTCGATGACCTCATCCATATCACAGGGATGTCCATACAAGTGGACTGGTATGATAGCCTTGGAGTTTTTTGTAATTTTGGCCTTCAAATCTGGTATGTCAATTGTATAATCGTGCCTATTGACATCTACGAATATTGGTTTTGCACCTGCGGCTACGACAGAATTTGCGGTTGCAACGAAGGTAAATGAGGGCAATAATACTTCATCTCCTTCCCCTATACCTTTGGCTAGTAATGCTGCATGCAATGCGGAGGTTCCTGAATTGACTGCTAAAGCGTGCTTGACATTTAGGTAATCTCTTAGATGAGACTCGAATCCACGTACTCTCTTTCCTCCGTCTTTTGCGGCTGAAGTAAGGGTATTTTCATTCAAAACGTTCATTATCTCATTTTTTTCTTCTTCTTCTAACCAGGGCTTATTTATGGGAATTATCGGCTTATCGATGGAAGATTGTTCAGCAGACATCTGAATATGTCGCTGGCTATTGCTATCACAGCAAAATATATGTATGCCTATTTTTCCCCCTAATACGTCAAAAAGACTAGTTATGATGATGATGTTTGAACTTTTGGTCGCATACTTCGATTATTTTCTGAAGGGCCTTATGTTCTCAATTAACAGTGGTCAAGGATTTTACCTTATAGTCATATTTGTTTAAAGGAGAAGTCACTGTTATGTTTGTTCTTCAAAGATTTTTGACCTTAAGGCGAAGAGAACTATCGAAAGCGGACCGAACTAGACATTGTTGAATACATTGTCTGTCATAACGACTAGCCTCGAAGGATTGTCTGTATATTTCGTCCTCTCTTCTCTGATCATCTGGTCACGGGGCTCTCGTTTAGGAAAGGTAATTTTTTTTCATCGGTGGCCAGTATCTAATTTAGGAAAATAATGCAACCTCCAAGGATGAACCATTTTCTACTATTAACTGCGATCCGATTCCTTTATTTTCAACTTACACAATATCACTGCTTCCCTGGTGGCTATAAATTGGCTCCAACTTAATGTGATACTCACTTGCAAACATGATTTATCGCTTCTATCTATCCACCTCCTCCACCCTTACCTCCTGCCGTGGATTCTACGTCCATAGCTTCAAGCTCTCTATCCTCCTGGCTCTTCCTTGGTCTTTTATTCTTGTTCTCAGCATCGTTTTTCTCTTCAGAAGACATCTTGCTACCATTGCTTCAAGCTTTGATTAAAATATTCTTGTATACTAATTCATCTGTGTAACAAAAATCAGGACCCCCCTGGTTGAAAGCGTTATTATCTGGGTGACACATTTTTAGTAGAGAACGGGATGGCTGAGAATATAATTAACAAAAGCGTGTTAACCGATGGGATACTTGCATTGTCAAATTATTTCAAAGAACACGGATACAACCCCCCATTTAGTATAGAAGTCGATAAATTAGCATTCGATAAGATACTGGCAGAATCAGGAGAATTATACAATGTTGACAGCAAAAAAGCGATAACTGAACATGAGTTTTCAATATCAGGTATTATCACAGTCAAAGAGGAGCAACTTCACAAATAATCTTGATAGCTGCTTTCGTTAAACCGGCAGGTACCTGAGTGACTGTATGAACAGCTGTTATGTAGTGGACTTGGTCATATGTGGTAGCTTCAACATCAGAGGTAATATTTGGGTCATTTTCTGTAGTGGCAGATAGGGGTCGTGTCGTAAGAAACCTTTCCTATGTAATTGTCTGACAATCTGAGTCGGAAAGAGGAATATGGGCACTGTCACTGCATTTGGATAGAACACCAGTTCATGATTCTGCCCACCTCCACTCGGTGTGGAGTAAATCTCGCTGTGATTACTACAGTCTTATCTTCTTTGTCTTGATCCTGCTGTCGTCGTTGTTTCTACAGCAGAGATACCTGTTGTAGCTATATCATTGGATGCTTCATTGAAAATTTTGGCTGCATTT
>Ga0126305_10001229_pt1 | contig 11374 bp, 12 predicted proteins | sample Plot26_FD_92536 | JGI IMG/M metagenome (GOLD analysis project Ga0126305, IMG submission 92536) | Serpentine soil microbial communities from UC McLaughlin Reserve, CA, USA - Plot26 | ecosystem: Environmental > Terrestrial > Soil > Grasslands | place: USA: UC McLaughlin Reserve, Lake County... | reverse complement strand
CTGTTGATTACAGCCATGGAGGTAATAGAGAAAATGTGAAGTGCCGTCGGTGAGATTTGAGCTCACGACAGCTCGGTCTTCAGCCTCACCCCATAATAAACTAGGTCGAGTGCTCTCCCAGGCTGAGCTACGACGGCACCATTAACTTAGCTTAACAGATCCTATATAATCTTGTCTTGGTAATTAATAGAAAACGTATATAGAGTTAATACAATTTCATTTCAATCCTATTACCAGGGATCTTTGCGAATAAAGATTATTAGTTGAGGGAACAATTACTTGCTTCCCATCTGAATTATTATGTTATTTCTTTTCAAAGTAAAATATATAAATACATTTTTAATTTCATGTTCCTCATCTGCTAGAGAAAGGAGATTCATAGAAGTAGAGCGTACGATTTAGATGCCCTATTCTTTTTACCTGGGTATAAAGGTCGTTTCCATTACAGCATTATATGAAATTCGAGATAAATAATACGCAATGTAAAATCATTTTATTGCAGATAGCATAATTCAATTTTAAAGTAATAATCTTACCTAAGGTAAATATACGTTAAGTTAATTTTTTCATCAACGAAGAATGGGTAATACACAGGATATCAGCTCTAATCCTATAATTGAAACGCCTCAGGAAAGAAGGGAACGGTTTCTATTAGAGTTTGAAAAGCCATTTAAGTGTGAAAAATGCAATGAGAGATTTAAAAAGAAAAAATATCTACGTGAGCATAAAACCGGAGCACATTCATATTAGACCTTATTCTCTGGTTTTATCTATATTATTTTAACGATTTTAGGCTCCAATTGCTTTTTGAAAAGATTTGCAAAATCAATTGTCCAATTGTTGTCATTCTTTTGTCATTATTATATTAAAGGAGTGTTTTTTCTATTAATATTGGTTTAATTGGATTACAAAGTAACGTTACAAGCCCCGCTGTGACAATAATGCTCATTCATAGGATCCATTTTTGGCCATAGAATTTCCTAGACAACCGTTTTAAATATCAGATTACTACTCCGATTTGATAGAACTTATGAAGATATACACCAAAACTGGTGACAAAGGAGAAACAGGCCTTATAGGTGGTAAACGTATATCGAAAACTAGTTTAAGGATAATTGCCTATGGTTCGGTTGATGAATTAAATTCCCATATCGGATTAGTCGTCTCATTGTTGACTTTGAAGGATAAAGAACTCTTTAATGACATGATCGATTTACTTGTACATGTGCAAAGTGATCTTTTTGTTATTGGCTCTGATTTAGCCGATCCAAGATATCCTTCTGAAGACTATACACAAAACAAAACCCCGCGCGTAGAAAAAAATATGATATTACATTTAGAAAACACAATAGATAAGTTTGAAATGCGGCTTACTCCAATCACTTATTTTATATTGCCAGGTGGAAGCATGGAGTCCTCATCAATACATATTAGTCGTAGTATTGCCAGAAGGGCTGAAATTGCCGCTATAACACTCTCAAGAAACGAGACAATAAACCCGGATATCATAGTTTATTTGAATCGACTTTCTGATTTGCTTTTTGTATGTGGTCGATTGGTAAACCAATGTATTGGAGTAGGAGATATAGCATGGAACAATCAGCAATGGCGGCGAGATTAGGTTTAAATACGAAGAAAAGATGCTAGACACATAGAAGTCGAGGCTATAATGGGTCAAATCCTTAATGTAATATTGATTCTTGTCATCACTGTGGTCATGGCTCTGTTAACAAGCATTTTTGCGTACCTCTTTGATCAATTGACATCTACCTCTGTTTTGAGATTCCTATTCAAGTCTATTGCGAATGTAAATCTAGCTGTATCAGGATGAATGCAACAATCACACCTTTTAATCACCACTGCGTATATGGGATCGGCCAACCAGTAGGCACAATATTATTTTGTTTGCTTAACAAAAGTTAAACCGAGGAGGACACATATATGGAAAGAGCAATGCTTACTCCTGAACTGACAGCAGATGAAAAGTAAAAAGGAAGTCGTTAGTATACCAGTACAGTTGCTTTCTTTTTTTGAATCAGTATTACGCCTTAAATCTGTAAAAAGAGCTGGATGGGTTTCAAAGGCTGGAATCTCTAATGCTGAATCCGTTTCTGATCATACTTATTCTATGTGTGCAATGGGCATGATTTTATCCGATATGCTCGGGTTGGACACAGAGAGAGTAATGAAGATGATAATAATTCATGACCTAGCTGAATCCATAATAGGAGATTACATACCCAATGAAATCACAAGAGAAAAGAAGAGATTAGAGGAAGGAAAAGCGATGAGTTGTATTTTGTATCAAGTACCAAGCGTTGCGCGTTCGAGTTATGAAATGATATGGCAAGAATACCAAGCAAATAAGACACGAGCAGCTAAATTTGTTCATAAACTAGATAAGCTTGAGATGGCAATACAATCTATACAGTATATAAATCAAGGTTATTCTAGCAAGGTATTACTTCAATTTTTCGATTCGGCAAGAAGATCTCTTGGTAAGTTCGATATTGACAACAAGAATCTTGGTAGCGATATTATGGTGGGAATCCTGCATGATCTAGAAGTCAATATTATAAAACAAAAAGGTTATGAGAAAAATGTGCCACGATGAGCGAGATAAGAGTTAATGATTGAACACCTCATATGCAGATTTGTCGCTAACGACTGCTATTCTAGTATCCTGAGGAGAATCTCAACAATCCAGTAATAGTATGTATGTTATTCACCTATAGTGTGAAAATTTTTTAGGTTCATTTCTTTTCAATTACTATCATGATTTGTAGGTCACTTATGAAGAGTATGGAAAAAAGTCCTGATGACACGATGAATCTTAAATTATATCCATCATTAACATCCAAAGCAAGAGTGGCATTCGATAATAGAAAAACATACTTAAACTATTTTAGGAAATTGGCTCAGGAACAAGGGATAGGTTTCCTGATAGGTATCGCTTTTGGTGTCAACCTTATTTTATTACTACAAATGTCAGAGGATATAATCAGCAATCTATCAGAGACACTAGCAAATTCGATAATCGGAATCATTGCCATACTATCTACTATTATTGTGGGTGTCATCATCATTTATATGCAGAAAAAGACATATAGGAGGATTAGAACACTAATTGAGCAACAACACAAAGCAGTCGAAGACGAAGTGGGTTAAACAATCCCACGATTATCGAATATATGGATAGGTGAGCAAACATCAACCTTAATGTGCTGTCTCTTCGAACGAAACCGGAAATGGGAACAAATGATTTCAATTATGTTAGTAGTGCTCAGATAAAAGATAGCCCGTGTTCTAAACGTCAGCTGAGATATAAGCTAAATGGTGGCATGATGCAGAGATCGTTATTATCATAGATTACCCCTCAAAATCAAGGACAACCAACGCAAACATAATAATTAATGTAGTAGTACCACACCATAATCACTATTAAGGTCTTTGAAATTGAACGATCCAGCGCTGCAGGAGGAAGATATAGGAAAACTGAGGAGAACGCATTATTCATCTGAAATTAGCTCAAAACTTCCTGATAATGAGGTTATAATCATGGGATGGGTTTCTAGCATCCGTGATCACGGCAATATGAAATTTGTTACGATAACAGACAGATATGGCAGTATACAAGTAGTTGCGAAGAGAAAAGAATGTGCCGATAAATTGTTCAGCCAGATACAGCAACTAAGAGAACACACTTCAGTTGCAATTCGGGGTAAGGTCAAATTGCAGGAAAAGGCCCCTAGCGGCTCAGAGGTTATCCCCCTAGAGTTAAAAGTGTTCTCTATGGCCAAAAAGGCAGCTCCATTTATGATTCAGAGCAAGATCTCTGCTGGTATTGACACAAGGTTAGATTTAAGGGCCGTAGATCTCCGTAGAAATTTTCTTAAAAGCATTTTTTATATTCGTAATACTGCTCTGAGTGCCGCAAGAGAATTTTTGACAAAACAAGGATTTATTGAAGTAAATACACCCAAGATGATTGCAACTGCTACGGAAGGAGGAGCTGCATTGTTCCCTATATTTTACTACGACAGGGAAGCATTTTTAGCGCAAAGTCCTCAGTTATATAAGGAACAATTAACTATGGCCTTTGAGAATGTGTTCGAAATCGGACCAATTTTTAGAGCAGAGCCGTCACGCACAAACAGACATCTTGCAGAGGCGATTTCTATTGATGTCGAACAGGCATTTATAGATTATAACGATATTATGCAATTATTAGAAGGGATGATCTCATCCATAGTAAATTCGATTAGAGAAACGAACAAAAATGATCTAGAGTATCTTGGTTTGCATTTGCCAAGGATTCAATTACCTTTTCCAAGATATTCTTATACTGATATAGTTAGCAAACTACAAGGAATACAAGAGCATGTTAAATGGGGCGATGATCTTCCATCACATATGAATAAAAATCTTACGAACAGCACAACTAGCAGCTTTTATTTTATTACTGATTGGCCCACTTCTATTAAACCCTTTTATGTGAAGACAAAGGCTAGAAAAGATGAGATGACGTGTGAGTCATTCGATCTCATGTACCGATCGTTGGAGATATCATCCGGCAGCACCCGAATAAATAGAAAGGACGACCTCCTAAAACGAATGAAAAAACAGGGATTAAATGTAGAGGCATTTGACTATCATCTTCGAGTGTTTGATTACGGGGTTCCACCTCATGCAGGATTCGGATTAGGCTTGGAGCGTCTACTAATGGCCATCACAAATTGTGATAACATACGTGATGTGACACTTTATCCAAGAGATATAGACAGGCTGTTACCATAAAAATCTATCCATTAGTGAACGTCCATGGTATCAAGAGAAACAATAACATACCTATGTGGTCTCTCTAAACTAGAATTAACAGAGGAGGAGATCGTCAAGTATGAGCTACAGGTTGAAGAAATAATCCGGTACTTGGATAAATTAGATAGTATGACATTATCTAATATCGAGCCTGTGTCTGCGGAGAAAAGGTTCTATCAATTGAGAGAAGATATTGCTCAATCTTTTGAATATGATCCCTTTGGCAATGCTAAAAATAGAAAGGATAATTTCGTTAAAGGTCCAAGGATAATCTAGATAATTGTCTAAGTTATACAATCTTTCTGCGAACCAAGTTTATGCAGGGATTAGGGCTAGAGATTTTACTGCAGAAGAGTACATTTTCCAAATTCTTGAACGGATAAATAAGGTAAATGGAAAAGTCAACGCCTTAATATTAATAGATAGCAAAGGTGCCTTGGAGAAAGCGCGTTTGGTAGATAGGAAGGTACGTGAAGATGAAAAAAGGCTTGGGGCACTTGCGGGTATTGCTATAGGCATAAAAGATAACATATGTACTAAAGGCTTGAAAACTACATGTGCCTCAAAATTGCTCGAAGAATATGTTCCACCATATGATGCAACTGCAGTTAGGCGATTAAAAGATGATGATGCTATTATAATTGGAAAGTTAAATCTCGATGAGTTTGCAATGGGCTCTAGTACAGAGTTTAGCAGCTTTGGACCTACCCGAAATCCATGGAATATTGATTGTGTTGCTGGGGGTTCATCCGGCGGGAGTGCGGCAAGCGTAGCATCATCAGAATGTTCCGCCTCACTGGGTTCGGATACAGGTGGATCTATTAGATGTCCCGCAAGCTTTTGCTCCGTTGTGGGCTTAAAACCTACTTATGGTCAGGTTAGCAGATTTGGACTGATACCATATGCTAATAGTTTGGAGCAGATCGGACCGATTGGCAAAACAGTTTCTGATGTGGTGATGATTATGAATACTATCGCAGGAGCTGACGACAATGATCAAACTATCCGAGTTACATATAATACACCAGGGTATGCCTTGCCATCTAAAAGAAAAATGCGCATTGGACTGGTAAAAGAGCTAACGGAAGGAGCCGACCCAGAAATTTCTAAACGCATATACTCTGCGATGGATCTTTATACCAGTCTAGACTGTTATTGTGAAGAAACATCAATAAACTATGTTGAATATGCTCTAGCATCCTATTACACAATTGCGATGGCTGAAGCTAGTAGCAATCTTGCTCGTTATGATAATATTCGGTATGGATTCAACTTTTCTCCAGATGGATATGAGTGGAATGCATATTTTGCTAAGGCCCGAAGCAATTTTGGTGATGAGGTCAAGAGAAGGATTATTATTGGAACGTATATTCTCTCCTCAGCGTATTACGGTAAATATTATTTAAAAGCTCAAAAGGTTAGAACTATGTTGAAACGGGAACTAGGATTATTATTCAAAAAATATGATATCTTGATAACACCTACAATGCCTGTTTTGCCGTTCAAAATTGGTGAAAAGATACGTGATCCTATCAAGATGTTTATGATTGATATTGATACTGTAGTAGCTAATCTTGCAGGCATACCTTCAATATCAGTGCCGGCCGGTTTTAGTAATGGTTTGCCAATTGGCTTACAAATAATGGCGGATGAATTCCAAGAACAAAAGTTATTCGATGCGGCATTATTGTTCGAGAATGAAACTTATATTGATAGGGGCCCTGAGTTGTGATGGCGATGATGGGAGCAAAGGATGAACAAGATTCGAGCACGAAAATTGGTCTCGAAATTCATTGCCAGTTAACCAGTCTGCAGAGTAAATTATTCTGTTCGTGTTTATGCAATTATCGTGATAAGGAACCTAACAAAAATATATGTCCTATATGCTGTGGACTTCCCGGAACGTTACCGCTTTTAAATAAAGCAGCTTTGGAATTGGCTAGCATGGTTTCACTTGCATTAGGCTGCAGAATCCCACAGAATATTATGTTTTATAGAAAGAATTACTTCTATCCAGATCTTCCAAAAAATTTCCAACTGACTCAATATAATACTTATGGAATTACAAGTATCGGAGTAAACGGAAGACTCAATTACGGTAAAAAGAGCTCAAGAATTCGAAGAATTCAGCTGGAAGAAGATCCAGGCAGATTAGTTTATGAGAGTAATGGCATTAATATTGGTAGTTCTTACACATTAATCGATTACAATAGGGCCGGGATTTCACTAGTAGAAATTGTAACTGAACCTGATTTTTCGGATCCAAAGGATGTACGTATCTTTCTAAATAAATTTACTTCAATCATCGAACACTTAGGAGTATGCAATACAAAACTTGAGGGATCGGTCAGATGCGATGCCAATGTTTCAATACAAGGTGGGAAAAGAGTCGAGATAAAAAATGTTGGCTCATTTAAAGATGTTGAAAAGGCCCTCAACTACGAAATTGCCAGACAAAAAACAATGTCAATGCATGATATTAAAATTCAGGCCGAAACCCGACATTGGGATGATACAAGAAAGGTGACCAAGCAAGCCAGAACAAAAGAGGAAGAGCAGGATTATCGATACTTTCCCGAGCCAGATATACCTACAATACTATTGGGCAGAGAACATGCATCTTCAGTCAACGTCAAAATGCCGGAATTACCTGATGAACGAAAAGACCGTTTCATAATCAATTATGGACTGTCTGAACACATATCTCAGGTACTGATTGATAATAAGGAATTAGCTGACTTTTTTGAATTGACTGTCAAAATTTACTCTTCGCCAAAGGAGATTGCAAATTGGATCGTCACTGAACTTTTGAGATTTGCAGATGATGACTCTTTAATAGAAGCCAAAATGGACTCTTCTGTTTCATCACAGACCTTTTTATTTGCAGGCCTAAAAATTGGAGCAAAACATATTGCAGAACTAGCAAAGTTAGTCGACAGTAATATTATAAACAGAAACGCTGCGAAAATGATTCTTACTCAAATATCAAAAACGGGAGAAATGCCATCACAAGTATTAGCAAGAACAAATGTATTAAAGACAGATGATAAGAATATCATCTCTGAAGCAGTAGAGTCAGTATTCAGAACTGAGCAATTTGCTCTTAGAGATGCAAAAAATAACCCAAATGTCGCCAACTTTTTGCTTGGCAAAGTTATGAAATTAACTAAAGGCAGGGCGGACCCTAAAATTACACTGCATTTAATAAAGACAAAGTTGGATGGATTAAGTTAATCCTTCTTTTCTGTTTCTATTTGTCTGATATTGTATATCCTCTTTTTGTTGTCAACTGTTCTAAACATTCTACTATAATGGGTAAAAAAGCTCCCACGTCTGTCACAATCCCTACAGCTTGAGAAGTTCCTCGATCAAGAAGCTTAGTTACAACCGGCTGGCTTATATCCACAGCTATAACCTTGACTTCTGCAGGTAACATATTCCCTACTGCAATAGAATGTAGCATAGTAGATAACATTAAGACCATTTTTGTGTCCTTCGTTATCTTCTTGTATTCTCGTTGTGCTTCAACAACGTCTGTGATAACGTCAGGTATAGGACCATCATCCCTGACAGATCCAGCTAATACAAACGGGATGTCATTTGTAATACATTCGTACATTACCCCTTTTTTTAGAATTCCTTTCTCTACCATTGCTTTCAAGGAGCCAGCTTTAAAGATCTCATTGATTGCCTGCATATGATTCCTATGTCCCCTTATCGCAAGAGTACCGTCTGTCACATGCATTCCCAAAGACGTTCCCAATAAGGCATTTTCTACATCATGAACTGCGAGGGCATTGCCTGCTAACAACCCATCTACATAACCCATCCGGATAAATTTTGCAAAGGATTCCGCTGCTCCAGAATGAATTAAAACAGGACCAGAGACTACGATTATTCTTCCCCCTTTTTTCTTTATAGTGTGGAGATCTTTTGCTACCTTTCTGGCAATTTGTTGCGTGGGACGCTCACTGGAGCTGCTGCTGCTCATGAATTGAAAAATATCTACACCCTCCCTAGGACGTTCCTGTGGAATTATCTTGACTCCTTGTTCTCCTACAACGATCATGTCTCCTTTTTTGATGTCGCGTATCATTTTACATGCAGCTTTTTTTTTCTTAGTATCTACAACAATGCATTTGTCCATCATCATATCGTCGACGTCAACCCATGACCTGTCATAATAAATTTGAGTAGCATTATTAGTGGTGCTGTAAAAGTTGTCAGCCATCACCATATCTTTTTCAGCCGGTTCGAGTATAACCTGTTTAACGGATACTGACTGAGCTCCTTCCATGTACACAGACTCCAAAATTTGATGCAAATGATGTCGGTCCTTAGCCTGGACTAACAAGCGAGCATAGCTGGACTCTTTCTTTTTCTTTCCCACATTAAATTCAAGGACTTGAAAATCGCCTTTAAGGTCCATGATCTTGTCAAAAATCCTAGTAAGGATCATCGAATCTATCAGATGACCATTTACCTCAATTTCCTGCTTGAATATTTTTTGTGTCAAGTTCTAAAGCAATTCATATATCTATTAATTGTCTCTACTTAAGTATTCATATCTTTTATATTGGGAGTGATAGTTTACCGTAGTATTGTCCGATGCCATGTTCCCTTGTAATTCTTTCGACGATTCTATTTTTGATGTCTTCAGTAAACCATTGGGCAATTGATTTAGCAACGCCATTTTTGTCACACAGAGCAATCATAAATCCGCTAGTTTCATCCATTACAGCAATGAAGTTTTCCTCTCCTACGGGCTCCCATTTGTTGCTCCTATTATCCTTTAATGCTAATGCTGGCATGGCATGACCGGTGTATTTGCTTAAAAGTTCTTGAGCAGATTTTACTCTCTTTTCTCCTATTTTGAGAGCCATAAAATATTGCATCCTATTGCCTATAATAACAGCCCATATACAATATTATCTGTTAGAATAATTATCATCGTGGACCGTAGATAGTTCAAACGAAGAAATTAATGTAAGAGATATATGTTAAGAACGTCATCATTTAATCAGGAGAAGAAACTTCCATTGGATAAACCACGGAAAAATCGTATTAAGGAAAAGATATATAACACAATTCCGAAACATATAGAGAATAGGAATCATCTCCAAACAGTCAATGTAATAGTGGATACAGTTCAGGAATCTCAAAAGAAGTATCGAGAGTCTCAGAACATTGGACTTGATCCGGAATACATAATTGAAGAGCAGAAAAAAAGGCAGCCTCTTTCCTTCCAAGAATAATTGTGCCTATATGTATTGTCCTGACAGAGAAGCACGGGAATTCTATAGGCGTGTAAGGAGCAGTATCAATACATTGCTGAAGCCAAGTTCTTCGCAGTTATTTGTTTGGCAGCACATAAAAGGAAAAATTTAGTAGGGCAATACGAACCTTGCTAGGCTTGATTAGATTTAAAAATCATCGCTATTTGTAGTAGAAAATGCGGCGAAAGATATTATGGTTCAAATTTGCCCTTTTTGTGAAAATGGTGTAGAAGTAACTGAAATAAAATCATATCCAGACTATAGAAGAAGGTATTTTAGCTGTGGACACATCGACAAACCTGCTGAGGAAGCTATTAATGTTAACACTGATGGTAATAAGACTGACCTCACTCGTCGGATATCTGGGGTTCCTCATAGGGAGGATACTATCGATATTTCACCTATCGCAGCAATAGTCTTATCGAGACTGAAGCACTCGAAAAAAGTTAAAATAAAAGAAAAGACTATAGGTGGGAAAAGATGTTTGCAGTTTTCTGCGGAATCAATTAGACTTGCTATTACTAATGAGGATATCAATATTCATCTTCTTGAAACCAAATTCTCCGAAAATATTTTTCCCAAAGATATCTTGGAATCTACTTCAGTGCTCACAAAAGAAGTAAGAACAAACTCCATAATCAAGGATAGAGAAAGGAAGAAAATGCTTAGTTTATTTGAGAGGCTGAATAATGTATTGGCGTCTCAACCTAAACGAACCATTTTTGGAGGAAAATGGACCTTTTCCCTTGCTACCCCTTATATTTTGAAGATTATAGAAATACTAACTGGCAGTAGTACTGACAATTACAATAGCAATGCTAACAACAAAAGGAATACTAAGAAAACACCTGTGTAACGAAAGATTTGATACAGAATGTCAAAACGTTGCTCTAGGCCAATAATAGTTGTTGCTGTTTGAACTGTTCGTCTGATCATATTTCATTTACATTCAATGCGTGAGCTATGCCTCATGACCTAAACAATATGGACACGGGATATGCTATGTTATTGTCATATTGAACGAATACTTTGGCCTTATCAAACCAGGAGAATAAAAGGCAGTCCATTGGGCGCAAAGATTACTTGGACAAAAGACTAACAGACCATGGTGTATAACCAAGGTACCAAGCCTAAGCCAATATCCAAACTAATTCCATTAGTATGTGTTTTAAGCGTATTTTGCTTATCTTTAAATTATACCAGGGGTCAGAAACCTAGGATCTTTTTGTAAATACTCAACTAGCGTAGTTATATTCTCTGAATCCTGCCATATCATCGGT
>Ga0126305_10001228_pt1 | contig 11375 bp, 9 predicted proteins | sample Plot26_FD_92536 | JGI IMG/M metagenome (GOLD analysis project Ga0126305, IMG submission 92536) | Serpentine soil microbial communities from UC McLaughlin Reserve, CA, USA - Plot26 | ecosystem: Environmental > Terrestrial > Soil > Grasslands | place: USA: UC McLaughlin Reserve, Lake County... | reverse complement strand
GCGGAAGTAGAAGACGCCGACCCGGTATTCGGACATGCTGAGGCGATCCTTCGCCTCGCGCAGATGCTTCGCTCCTTCCGGCATAAGCGAGCTTTTCGGATACCGCTGCATGAACGTCGTCAGCTCGTTGATCGCTTCGCGCGTCTCGGTCTGGTCGCGCTCGGGGCCTTTCATCTGCTGGAAGTGCGCCATGCCCAGCTTGTACTGCGCGTAGTCCGCCCGTTCGTGGGTCGGGTAGAACGACAGGAACTCCCGATACTCGTTGATCGCGAGGAGCTGCGCTTCGAGCGTGTGCTCACCGAGGTAGGTGTCGGCGATACCGAGCTTTGCATCGGCGCGGTAAGGGCTCTGGGGATAGCTGTCGACCAGCTGCCGGAAGTACTCGCGGGCGGCGAACCAGCGACGATCGTTCAGCGCCTTGGTCCCGTTTTCGTGCAGGAACTTGTCCGGCTCCAGTGAGCCGACCGGGGGTTTCTTCGGTGCACTTGCGCAGGCCGCCGCGGCGGCAAGAAACGCCACGCAGAGACATAACCAAACCAACCGGGTGCCGGACGAGAGCCGGAACGCGGCGGGTGACGTCACCCTCACGCGCGCACCGGTGTTGACGCAAGCCATCGATACTCCGCTTCAATTCCCTGTTCGAGCGAGACGCTCGGGGCAAAACCCAGGTCCGCCCTGGCAAGTGACGTGTCGGCATAGGTGTCGCGCATGTCGCCCTTCTGGACCGGCTCATGCCGGACCTCGAGGGGCTTGCCGGCCACCCGGCCGATGATGTCGATCACGTGGTTCATGGATACGCGCGATCCACCGCCGACGTTGTAGGCGCGGCCGGGGACGCCGCGGGCGCCGGCGGCGATGGTCGCCGCGACCGCGTCGGCCACATACGTGAAGTCGCGCGTCTGTTCGCCATCACCGTACAGGGTGATCGGCTTTCCATCGAGCGACGCCCGGATGAAGCGGTGGAAGGCCATGTCCGGGCGCTGCCGTGGACCGTACACGGTGAAGTAACGCAGCGCCGCCGTCGGCACGCCGTGATTCACGAAGTACAAGTAGCAAAGCTGTTCGGCGGCGAGCTTCGTCACTCCGTACGGAGACACCGGCTGGGGCAGGGCTGTTTCCCGCATCGGGATCGACACGTTGTCGCCGTAGAGCGACGAGCTCGATGCATACACGAATCGTGTCAGCGGACGGCCGACACACGCTTCGAGCAGCTGCTGCGACGCCTCGACGTTGTTTTCCGTATAGGTCCGGAAATCGCGCCCCCAACTCTTCCGAACGCCGGCCTGCGCAGCGAGATGGAACACATGAGTGGCTCCATCGAGCAGTGCGGGCAGATCGGCATCCTGTATTCGCGTTTCGACGAACGAGAAGCCCGGACGGTTTCGGTTCTCCGAAAGATTCGCTTCCTTCATCGCGCGTGGATAGTAGTCGGCGAAGGAATCGACGCCAATCACCTCGGAGCCGAGATCCAGCAACGAACCGGCGAGGTGCGATCCGATGAACCCGGCCGCGCCGGTGACGATGCATTTCATGCGAACACCTGGCGGATGCGATCGGGCAGACGGCAGACGCGCCCCTGCGCCGTCACCGCCGCGTGGACGGTGTGTCCATTTGCGGCGACGGAGAGATCTTCGCGCACGACGGTGTAATTGAACTGCATTCGCACGGGTGACAGCATCTGTCCTTCGGTCCTCACCTCGATCACGTCGTCGTAGCGCGCCGGACGGTGGTACTCACAGTGCGCCTCGATGACCGGCAGGCTGATGCCAGCCGCTTCCATTTCGCGATAACTCCATCCGAGCGAGCGCAGCAGGTCGGTCCGCGCGACCTCGAACCAGACCATGTAGTTCGCGTAGTAAACGACCCCCATCTTGTCGGTCTCAGCGTACCGCACGCGCAGGTTCGTGACCGAGCTCTGCACGCTCACCGGGTGGCGACACCCGCAAGCGCCGCGGATCGCAGTGCCCGCGTCGCAGCCGCCGGATCCGGCGCGTTGAAGATCGCGTTCCCGGCGACCAGGATCGACGCGCCGCACTCGATGAGGCGGGCCGCATTGGAGCTGTCAACCCCGCCGTCGACCTCGATCGGTGCGTCGTTGCCGGCCGCGTCGAGCAGCGCCCGCACCGCTCTGATCTTAGACTCGCTGCGCGGTATGAAGGTCTGCGCGCCAAACCCGGGATTGACCGACATGACGAGCACGTGGTCCACGTCCCCGGCAATCTCTTCCAACGCCCCGACCGGGGTCGAGGGATTGATCGCGACCCCCGCCTTCGCGCCGAGAGACTTGATGTACTGAATCGACCGGTGCAGATGCGGGAGAACTTCGAGGTGAACCGACAGCATCGCGGCGCCCGCTTTGATGAAGTCCTCCGCGTACCGGTCGGGATCCTCGATCATCAGGTGCACGTCGAGCGGGACCCTTGCGACCTTCTTCAGCGATCGAACCACCGGCACGCCGATGGTGATGTTCGGCACGAAGTGACCGTCCATCACGTCCACGTGGATGAAATCGGCGCCGCCGGCCTCCGCGAGCGCGATAGCCTGGCCGAGCGCCGCAAAATCGGCAGCCAGGATCGACGGTGCGAGCTGGACGGGCCGCGCGCTCAACGGCTGACTTCCAGCGAAATGGGCTCGCCAGGAGAAATCTGGAAACCTGCCTGCGGGTTCTGCCTCAGGACGATCCCTGCCGGCACGCCCGGATAGGGATGATCCCCGACCACGGCCACCCGGAAGCCGCGGGCGCGCAGCACGTCGGCTGCCCGGTCGCCGTTGACGCCGATGAGATCAGGCATGACGTAGGTTGCTCCGCTTTCTCCCCGGTTCACCAGCAGCGAGACCTGCACGGCGCGGGTCTTTCCGGGTGGGGTCTGCGAGATCACCGTCCCTGCCGGATACTCCCCGGAGCGGATTTCCGACTCGGCCTCGAGCACCAGCCCCTCCTGCTGCAGGCGCAGTTGCGCCGTCCGCTCCGATTCTCCGACCAGAACCGGCACGATCGTCGCGCGAGCCCCCGCACTGATCCATACTTTGATGCTGCGTTCACGCCGTGTGCGCACACCGGCGGGTGGATCCTGCGAGATCACCTGGCCGGCCGGCACCTTCGGGTCGATGCGAACCCCTTCCTCAACCCGAAGATTCAATCCGGCGTCCGCGAGTGCGGCACTCGCCTCGTTCACGGTCTTCCCGGCGAGGGTAGGAACGACGACTTCGCGGGTCTTCAGGGCATAGCGCATCGAGGCGGCGGCAAAGACCACGTAGGTCAGCAACAGGGCGCCGCCAAGGAGCAGCAATTTCCCCGCGCTCCAGACGCGAGTCTTGAATGCCATGGATCTCGAAAGTTTAGCGCAAGTCCTTAGTTCTCACCAGCATGGCGGCAAAGAACGCCTCCAGTTGGTCACGATGGGGGAGTGTTTGAAAGATCGGTTCTTTCAGCTCGAAGGAGGGGTTCGACGCCAGAAAACTCTGGACGACCCCTTCGTTTTCCTCAGGTTCGCTCGAGCAGGTGGCGTAGATCAGTGTGCCGCCGGGTTTCAGGACCTCGGCCGCATTCTGAAGCATCCTTTCCTGGGCTCGTGCCAGGGCGGGAAGCTCGTCCGCGGTCCGCCTCCATTTGATATCCGGATCCCGTCTGACGGTTCCGAGGCCGGAACACGGCGCGTCCAGGAGGATGCGGTCGAAGACGGGCCCGAACGGCTGTGGGGCGGTGGCGTCAGCCTGCACGAGGCGGACGTTGGTGGCGCCCGAGCGTCGGATGGTTCGTAACAGCAGTTCGATCCGCCGTCCGCGGATGTCGGCCGCGATGATGAGGCCTCGTCGGTCCATTGCGGCGGCCATTGCGGTAGTCTTGCCGCCAGGTGAGGCGCAAGCGTCCAGAATGCGCTCGCCTGGCTGCGCCGCGGCAAAGGCCGCCACGAGTTGCGACGCTTCATCCTGGACGACGAAGTGTCCGAGTTCGTCGAGGGGGGTGGCGAGCGGGTTGCCGGAGCGGACGACCAAGCCGTCCGGTGCGCGGGGTGAGACGTCCACGTCCACGCCGTGTGTTGCCAACGCGGCGATCAGTTCGGCGCGGGAAGCTCGTAACGTATTGACCCGCAGCGTGAGCGGCGCCGGCGCGTTATTGAACTTCGCCCAGGCTTCCGCCGCGTCGAACCCGTATCGCTCGAGCCAGCGCTCCATCAGCCAGCGCGGATGCGAGAGCGTGATCGAGAGGTAGTCGAGCGCCTCCGACGGGGCCTGACCCCGTTTTGCACCCGCAGTGCTGTTTTTGGGGTCAGGCCCCGATCTGGTCACAGGCAGACTATTTTGCGGACGCGGGGGGAACGGGAGGTTGTCGCGCTCGCGACTGACGCGGCGGAGGACGGCATTCACCAGGCCGGACGCGCTTCGCTTGCCGGCCTTCCCGGCGAGATCAACCGCGTCCTTCACCGCAGCCGACGCCGGGATCCGATCCAGGTGCACCAGCTGGAACATCGTCAGCCGCAGGATGTCGACGACCTCAGGATCCAGTTTCCGCAGCGGCCGTCCCGCAAACACCTGGATCACGTGGTCGAACGCCCCCTGCCAGCGGAGAGTTCCGGTTGCGATCTCACCAGCCAGCGCCCGGTCCCGCTCATCTGCGAGGTGCGTACGCGCCCTCGCCAAAGCCGTGCCGAGGTCGGAGCGTCCGGATCCCACCACGCGCAGGACCTCGAACGCGGCGAGGCGGGCGGGAGCAATCACGCGCGTTCGACGCAGGCGCCGGGAACGACGCGGTGACCGGCTAGAAAATCGCGCGCCGCCATCGCGCGCTTCCCTTCGGGCTGCACTTGAAGCAGGTGCAACACCCGACCGTCACTGCCCGCGACAGCCAGGACGCCGTTCGATCCACCCACGACGGTGCCGCCGGACGCGGTGGTCGTGTCGTCAGCAAGCGTGGACCGGTGGACGAGGAAGCGCACACCATTCAAACGTCCTGAAACGAGCGGCCAGGGCTGCAGCCCGCGAATCAGATTGTGCAGCCGCGCCGCCGGCTGATCCCAATCAGCCGTGCCTTCCTGCTTCTCGATCTTGTGCGCGTAGGTCGCTGCCGAATCATCTTGCGGGGTCTCGATCGCGGCACCCAGCGCGAGTTGATCGACGACGTCGAGGACGAGATCCGCACCGATCCGGGACAAGGCACGCTCGACTTCCGGTGTCGTGTCGTTCTCGCCGATCGGAACGCTCCTCATCGTGAAGACCGGACCCGCATCGAGTTCTTTGACTACTCTCATGATGCTGATCCCGGTCTGACGGTCGCCGTTGATCACCGCGCGATGCACCGGCGCGGCACCACGATACTTTGGCAGCAGCGATCCGTGGATGTTGATCATGCCGAGACGAGGGATCGCGAGAAGCGCGTCGGGAAGGATGCGTCCGTAGGCCGCCACAACCCCGAGATCAGGCTGCAGCGCCGCAACCGATGAAAGGAAAACATCCTCTCTCAATTTCGTCGGCTGAAGAACGGGGATGCCGCCCGCTGCTGCCACCATCTTCGTTGGCGTGACTTGAAGTTTGTGGCCGCGTCCCTTGGGGCGATCCGGCTGCGAGACGACAGCAATGACCCGGTGGTGCGAAGCGATCAACAACTCGAGCCCAGGTACCGCGAACTCCGGCGTGCCGAAATAGACGATCCGCAGACTCACCATTTCCCGGTGCGCTGGAGCTTCTGAACCTTGCGGACGATGAGATCGCGTTTGATGCCGCGCAACCGGTCGACGAACAGCATCCCTTCAAGATGGTCCATCTCGTGCTGGAAGGCCCGGGCCAGCAATCCGTTGCCTTCGACGGTCACCGGTACGCCGTCCCGATCGAAACCCTTGATCACCGCGCGGGCGGGACGGAGTACGGTCGCGTTGAAGCCGGGCACGCTCAGGCACCCTTCGTCTTCGAGCTGCATGCCATCTCTCGCGACGAACTCCGGATTGACCAGAGTGATGAGATCGCCCGCGTTCTTGCCGATAGACGTGTCGATCACGAACACACGCAGCGGAACGCCGATCTGAGTCGCGGCCAGGCCAACTCCGGGGGCTGCGTACATCGTCTCGATCAGGTCGTTGATGAGCCGATGGAGCGTCTCGTCGAACGCGGTGACCGGCGCGGCGGCCACGTGAAGCGGACGCTCACCGTATCTGAGGATCGGCCGGATCATTCGGTTCGTGCCCGGAACCGGGCGCGCGTCGCGGCAGCCACCGAGGCCATTGCGCGCGTCATCTCGGCCATCGAGTCCCCACCGAACTTCTCGATCAACGCCTCCGCGAGGACGAACGCCACCATCGCTTCTCCGACGACAGCCGCAGCCGGGACGGCGCAGACATCACTTCGCTCGATGGCGGCGGCAGCGTCCTCCATGGTGACGAGGTCTACCGAGCGGAGGGGCTTCATCAAGGTCGAGATCGGCTTCATCCAGGCGGAGACGCGCAGATCCTCACCGTTGGTGACGCCCCCTTCGAGCCCTCCCGCGTTGTTGGTCGGTCGTGCGACGTTGGTGACGTGAGCGCCGTCAGTATCTGGAACGATCTCGTCGTGAACCCGCGACCCTGGACGATATGCGGCCTCCGGACCGAGACCGATGCCCACGGCCTTGATCGCCGGAATCGACATCAACGCCTGGGCGAGGCGTCCATCGAGCTTGCGGTCCCACTGGGTGTAACTGCCAAGGCCCACCGGCACGCCCGTGGCGATGACCTCGAAGGCGCCGCCCTTGGTGTCGCCACTCTCACGGGCCGCGTCGATTTCCGCGATCATCCGAGCTTCCACTTGAAGATCGACACAGCGCAGCGGCGCATCGTCCGAAAGTGCCGCGGCTTCGCTGAAGGGGACACGCCGCTCGGCGGGAAGCGACGTGCCACCCACGGCGAACACATGGCTGGTGATCCGGGCGCCGGCAGCCGCGAGAAGCTGGCGCGCGATCGCCCCGGCGGCGACCCGTGCAGCCGTCTCGCGCGCACTGGCGCGCTCCAGGATGTCGCGCACGTCTTCCCGGCCATACTTCGCAACACCGGCGAGATCCGCGTGACCCGGCCGCGGACGAGTGACCGCCGCGCGCTTCGCCCCACCTGCATCGGCAGCGGGTTCAGCTTCCAGGCTCATCGTGTGCTGCCAGTTCGCCCAGTCGCGGTTCTCGATTACCATCGCGATCGGGCCGCCGATAGTTTCTCCGCGGCGGACGCCGGAGAGGACCTGGGCGCGGTCCGACTCAATCGCCATCCGGCGGCCGCGCCCGTAACCGCCTTGTCGACGGCGAAGCTGGTGGTCTATGGCTTCGATGTCGAGGCTGAGACCAGCGGGAATACCCTCGAGAACAGCGACGAGCGCACGCCCGTGCGACTCGCCCGCGGTGAGAAAACGCAGCATCAGCGTCCGCCGCCCTGCTGTTTCTTCCAGCGGTCGTACCGCATCCGCAGCGTCTTGACGGGATTCGCATCTTCCTGCGGTGTGATGTCGGTATCGGCCACGCTGACGTACATGGAGTACTTGCCGTCGTTTGGCGACTCGCCCGGAGCGTCGGTCTTCAGCGCTTCGAGGATGTACGCCACGTGCGCCGTCTTGGCGGTGCAGGGCGCGTCGATTTTCGGTCCGCGGTCGCAGGAGCAGCGGCTGTCGCCACCATTTGCGTCCGCCGCTTCCATTGCCGCCATGACCCGATCGGTCAGCGCTCCCTTCGCTGAGGTAAATGCCGCGACCGCTTCGGTCACCACGGCCTCGCTCTTGAGGATGTTCCCCTGGATCGAATAGAAGATCTGGGTTCCGGGAACCTGCCCCTGCTTGTCGAGCGACACCGCCTGGTTGTTCCCGCCGGAGAAGCCGACCATCCGGCCCTCCAGGTCGACGATGCCGAATTGTCGAGCGGCAATTCGTGGGTCGCTCTTCAGCATCGTCAGGATCGCGTCCGGAGCGGTGCCCTTCTGCAATTCGGCGTAAATCAGTTTCTGATTGGCACGAGTGGAATCGACGTTGGCCTGTGCAGCAGCGACCCCCTTGCCGGGCACGACGATCGCCTGCACATCGCGCAGGTCCGTTGCCGGAAAACCCGCGAAGGCCTGCTGTGGTACACAGGTCGCAGAGGAAATCACGACCCGTCCGCTGGCGCGGTCAACCGCGATCACCGACCATGTTGCCGACGCGGACTTTGCGCTCAACAGGCAGCACACGAAAAGAACAACAGTGCGAAAACAGACCATAACGGCCTCGATTGTACGCGAAGAAACTGCGCACTTTCGAGGGTGGCCGGCTCGATTCAGGCGTAAAACGGCGCCGCACGGCGCGGGACGCCGCTTGCACCTTGCTGATCCGGAGTACATGCATGCAGTGGCTCGCGGATCGGTTCTTTCACTCGAACGGTCAGTGGATCGATGCGGCGTCCGGGTCGCGCGTCAGAGTCCTCTTACATGACGCTTCTACGGAAGACCCGCTCGACTGGGACGAGCAATGCGCCCGCCTATCGAACGTGCGTCATCCGCTGCTCAACGTGCTGGTCGACTACGGCGTCGGACCGGGCGCACAGCGATTCGAGGCCTACGAGATCGGTCCAGACGCCGGTGCGTCGGGACCGGGTGCCGAACGTGCGCTCGCACACGTCGCCGAGTTCCTCCTGGCGTGCGGCATTGGTCCGAGCGGGCCGCGCTGCCGGATTGCGTTGCGCGCCGTCACCGTCGACAAGACCCGATCGCGGCGGTCGCTTGGCGTGACGTTACAACCGCGACGAGCGCTGCAAGCCGTGCAGGAGGCAATCAGTGTCGCGCCCCGTTCCGCGCCAGCCGTGCTCAGCATCTCGGGGCCGGAGCACGCAGGGATGCGAACCCTTCGGCTGTTCATCGCGCGAGCGGCGCGTCTCGACGGCTTCATTCCCGTCTGCGCCGGGCTTCTCGCGAGCGGCCGTCTGGGTTCGCTTCCGGCCGATCGACACATCTGCGTGCTTGATGACGTGTCTGGATCGCGCCGGCGCGGACGCGAGATCGCCAGCCATCTCATCGAGATGTCGCGTGCAAGTACGCGCGCTCACGTAATCGTCCGGTTTGAACGCGGGCGCAGCGCGCGACCGTCCATTGCCCTCGACCCAATGAGCGTGCGCTCGCTCGTCGGCATGGTGTTTCACAGCAGGCTCGAGCCCGTCCCCGAGGAGGAACTGTTCGCGGCGGCACGCGCCGCTTCAGGACGTCCGGGGGAGTTCCTCGCGCGCCTGCGAGCCGACCCGTTCGAACGCCGCTCACATGCGATTGCATCGGTCCACGAAACGCCGCACGAGTACGTCGTCAGCCCCCGCACCGAGGCGCTGCAGCCCAAGCCCGCTCGAGCCTCGTGGGCGGCGCGCGCACTCCCGCGCGCCGCGGGGCTCGCCGCGAGACGTCGTTACGCCGCGGCTCTCCGTGTCCTAACTCGAGGAGCCCGCGTCCTGGCCGGTCGCGGGCACGATGAACCGTCGGCGGAATGCCTGGTCGCCGCGGGTGAGCTGGCCCTCGCCCGTGGCCGGACCGCCGAAGCAGCGTCGTTCTTTGATGATGCGAGAAAGAGATCCCGCGCGGGTGCCGCCGCGTTTCGGGCCGCGGCTGGTCTCGCCGAAGCATGGATCGAGGACGCCCGCCTGACTGAAGCGGAAGTCCTGCTGCGCGGCACCCTCACGGCAGCCGACGCGCTTGACGACCAGAGAGTCGCCTCCGGGGTCTATGCCGTTCTCGTTCGAGCGTTGTATCACCAGGGCCGACACGCTGAAGCGCTGGCAATTGCGGCTGGTCGCGAATGGGCGGACGGCGGCGACGAATCGGTTGCGCTCCTGGCCGCGGTCGCACGTTGCCACGCCGCGCTCGGGAGGATCGCTCCCGCGCTGCGGATGGCGCGCGCATCCCAATCGGCCGCGGCCGTCAACCAGCATCAGCCCTCAGAGGCGCGCGCGTCGCTCGCGCTCGCCGAGGTGCTCGGCGCCGCCGGTGACTTCGAGGGCATGAGGGCCGCGCTGACTGCAACGGTGAAGACTGCACGTGCCGCTCACCGGCCGCTCCTGGTGATGGAAGCTCGCTTGATGGAAGCGGAGCACCGCGAGCTTCACATGGGCAGCCAGGAGCGCAGCCGTGCGCTTCGCCTGCTCGCCCAGCGGACGCGGTTGACGCTGCCGCGTCTCTTAGCTCAGCGAATCGACGGTGTCGCAGTGCCTTCGGTCCTTAAGCCTTCACTGTCGCAATCGCATCCAGCCGCCGCCCTGGTATTGGATGCCCGGCGGGACTGCGCCGACGCGCTGGAGCATCTGCTGCAGGAATGTCAACGCGCCCCTGACGATGGGGGGGCGGTGGCCGCGGTGTGCGCGGCGGTCGTTCGACGGCTGGACGCCGCGAGCGTGCAGGTCCTCTCAGCGGCCGAACGCCGCGTTCTCGCGATCGAAGGGCGTCCATGGGTTGCGCATTCGTCGATCGCCGCGCAGTCGCTCGCGACCGGCATGCCGGCGGCGACCGAGGCCGGCTACGAACCGCGTGAAGCCGCCGCACCTGTTCGCTACGGCGGCGATATCGTTGCGGTCCTGGCGGCACGCTGGACGGCCGGGGCAACGGTGGACGGCTACGCCGCGGCCGCCGTGCTGCATGCGGCAGCGCTCGCCGTCGCGGCGCCGATCCGGGCCGTTCTCGATCGCATCGTGCCGGCACCTCCGCCTGGCGCCTGGGGTGACCTCCTGGGTGAGAGCTCGGCTGCAGCCGCACTGCGCGAATCCGTCACTCGCGCCGCCCGCGCGCCGTTCGCCGTCCTGATCGAAGGGGAGAGTGGCTCCGGGAAGGAGCTCGTCGCCAGAGCGATTCACCGTCTCGGTCCACGCCGCGATCGCCGCTTCTGCGCGATCAACTGCGCCGCGCTCACCGACGAACTCGTCGAGGCAGAACTGTTCGGCCATGCCAAGGGCGCGTTCACCGGCGCAGCCGCAGAACGCTCCGGTCTCTTCGAAGAGGCGGACGGCGGAACGCTGTTCCTCGACGAAGTGGGGGAGTTGTCGGCGCGTGCGCAGGCGAAACTGCTGCGCGCGCTGCAGGAAGGTGAGGTCCGCCGCGTCGGCGAGAACTTCTCCCGCAGGATCGACGCGCGGATCGTCGCCGCGACCAATCGCCGGCTCGAGGCCGAAGTCGCAGAAGGCCGGTTTCGATCGGACCTGCGCTTTCGGCTCGACGTCATCCGGATCAGCGTACCTTCACTGCGGGAGCGGCCCGGAGACATACCCCTGCTGGCGACGCAGTTCTGGAACGACGCGTCCACGCGGGTCGGATCCCGGGCCACCCTGAGCGGAGATGCGCTGGCTGCTCTCGCCAGGCACGACTGGCCAGGTAATGTTCGCGAGCTGCAGAACGTGGTCGCCTGGATCGCCGTCCACTCGCCGCCTCGCG
>Ga0126305_10001227_pt1 | contig 11376 bp, 9 predicted proteins | sample Plot26_FD_92536 | JGI IMG/M metagenome (GOLD analysis project Ga0126305, IMG submission 92536) | Serpentine soil microbial communities from UC McLaughlin Reserve, CA, USA - Plot26 | ecosystem: Environmental > Terrestrial > Soil > Grasslands | place: USA: UC McLaughlin Reserve, Lake County... | reverse complement strand
CCCACCTGGGATCAACGATCCTGCGGCCGCGAGCAGCTCCAGCAGGTGGAGGGCTAAACCAGCACCAGCGGCGAGGGCCTCAGCGAGGCCCGTCCAGAACGGAAACATGAGCAAACTTGCCAGCACACCCGGCACGGCTACAGCCGCAAGTGGTATGGCAAGGAAATTCAGGGCGATGCCGATCATCGCTACCGACCCCAACGAGGCGGCCGTAATCGGTGCCGTCGCCAAAGTAGCCCCGACCGAGGACCCGAGCGTTCTCCACCAAGCCCCCATACCAAGTGAGCGGTCAGTCCACTTGCTGAATCTTGTAGCCCCCCATAATGCGGCAGCCGACAGCCATGCACCCAGATCCAAGATTGCCCAGGGGTCGACCAGGAGGACGCACAGGCACGTGGCCGAAAGAAGTGCATCCGCCTCTACTCGCCGCTGGCGAACGCGGCTTAGAGCCAGCAGCGCCGCAAGTGCCGCAGCCCTCGTGGCTGGTGCCGGCCAGCCAAGAAACGCCACGTATGCTATGCTCGCCGCAGCTGCCAGTCCCAACGCAGCACCACGTGTCACACGCAATGCCCGACAAAACAGAAATACCCACCCGGTGATCACGCCGACGTGGAACCCGGAGATCGACAAGAGGTGAACCAGGCCCGACTGTGCGAAGCGGTCCTGTAGGCCGCGGTCTATTCCGCCTCGGCGGCCAAGTACGAGGGCATCGACCATCGCTGCGCGCGACCCGTAGAGGTGGCGGCTGCTGCGAGCCAGCGCCGTACGTAGCCGTGAGCCGGGTGAAGGCTCGCCGCTGAGCTTCCCCACCTGAGACACAACTAGAGTACCGGAAACTCGGCCCGCCACAGCAGGACGGGGTATCCAGCGGGCCATCACGGTAACGGTGAGCCCTGCATCGTGGGGATGGTTCTGAGGCCACACGGCAGTAACAGGAGCGTTACATCCACTGAGTGGCTGCACCTCGAGGCGACCACCTAGCGAATCGGCTGGCTCCAGCAATCGAACTCTGAGCTTTAGCTGTCCGGGAGGAAGGCGAGGGGCGCAGCGTGCAGCCTCCGATAACCACGCGATTTCACCACTCAGCCGCCCCAGCAGAGCAGCTGCAGCAAGCAGCGCAACGAGATTCTTCCTGCTGAAGGCAGTGGCCAGTACGGTAACCGCGAAGACGCACACCGGTGTCCCAATATGCAGAAGGCCGGTCGCAAGACCGGCCCCAAACGCAGCAGTGAACAGAATCGGCGACCGCGGGTTCACCGTAAACAGCCGACTAGCGCGGAGCGGTACCCCCCTGCCGCCCGCATCGAGGCGCCACCGAGATCTTTCGCAAGGCTTCCATGACCACGACCTCTATTGCCGCACGACTCTGTTCCTTTTCCAGATTTACTTCTGTTACGACCGCGCCTTCCCTCCGGGAGACATAGCGGGGAGGAACCCGGTTGAGGACGAAGGCGAGCACGTCGTCTCGACAGGCGTTGCATCCACAGTAGGCCGGGAATAGCGGACGCAGAGTGTCGTATGCGGCCGTAACGTGGTCCTCTACCAAGTTCTTGATCACAAGACGGCGAGTTGAGAGCCTGCCGAGCGCTCAGTGACGGGTGGGACCACCGCGGCCGTGAACGTCGATCCGGTCGTACCAGTGAAGCGGACGGTGTGAAACTCCCCGATAGCAGAGGGCGGGAGGTCCAGAAGAACCATCTGGTTACCCCGGGTGCGCGCCAGCATGAGATCGCCACGCCGCGCCGTACGCTCAACCAACGCCTCGTGTACTTCACCGATCCTGCGGACGTTTTTCCGGCGAACACTGCTTCGAACAGCTTCGATGAGTCTGTTGAGTCGGGAGGACGCGACCTCGTCAGGCACGTGATCGCTGAGGCGTACAGCGGGAGTGCCTTCCCGGAGGGAATACTTGAACGTGTATGCGTCGTCGAAGTCAGCGTCCTTGACCAGGCTGAGCGTCTCCTGGAACTGGTCCTCGGTTTCCCCGGGAAAGCCAACGATGATATCGGTCGAGAACGTGATTGCCGGAACTGCCTGCCGGAGCTCGGCCACCACTTCCAGGTAGCGCTCTCGCGTGTAGCGACGCAGCATGCGCTTGAGGACGGCGTTGGAACCACTCTGGACCGGCAGATGGATGTGCTCGCAAACCGCCGGCGTGGTGGCAACTGCCTCGATGACTCTGGGGGTGAAGTCGGTTGGATAGGGACTCGTGAAGCGAAGGCGCCTGAGACCGTCAATCGTACCAATCGCACGCAACAGGTCAGCAAAGTCGGCGCTTCCATCGTTGTAGCTGTTGACCGTCTGGCCCAGTAAGGTCACTTCGATGGTGCCCTGCTCTACCAGGCCGGCAACTTCCCTGATGATGTCAGCGAGCTTCCGACTGCGCTCGGGACCGCGGGTCCTGGGAACGATGCAGAAGGTGCATCGGTAGTCGCAGCCGCGCTGTACCGTTACGAACGCAGTGGGTCCCTTTTCTCGCAACGCCGGAACGTCCTCGTAGTGCTCCCACGAGCGGAACTCCGTGTCGGCCAGACGCTGGCCGGCGTGCGCGTGCCCGATCAACTCGGGCAGATTACGATAGGCGTCAGGCCCTACGACGAGGTCGACTTTCGGCACTCGCGCGAGCAATGCCGGACCCAGGCGCTGAGCCATGCAGCCAACAACACCGAGAATGTCACCGAGGCGCTTGTGGCGTTGCAGCTCCCCCACGCGCCCGATAACGCGCTGCTCAGCGTTGTCTCGCACGGCACAGGTATTGACCAGCATCACGTCAGCATCTTCGGGCGATTCAGTACGCACATACCCATCGCGGCCGAGCACGCCGAACATCAGCTCGGAGTCGGCCACGTTCATTTGGCAGCCGTAAGTCTCGATGTAAATGCGCTTCGGCATGACGTTATTATAGCGGGTCACGGCCTGACGGAAATCCCGAAAGACAACAGAAACGCTCGCTCCGAGTAAACGCCTTCCGAGCGCCAGACATGCTCGAGTGACAGGTCGATACCCGCGCGCTGTTGTGCAAAGCGCAGACTGCTGCCTATCGAGAGTCCGAATTCGTGGCCCTGCTCTCCCGGCACCAGCGGAAACGCCATGGTGGCGTACCGAGCACCGAATCGAATCGGCTGCCGAGTAGGTTGGCGGCGATCGGTAAAGTATTCTGCACCGGCGGCCACTTCGATCGTGTTCTGTGCTCCGTTCCCTCCTAGTGCGAGAAGATCATCATTTGCGCCCGACCAGGTCCGAACGAGCGTCTGTGCCGCCACATTGAGCACAGCAGCAGGATTCCACCTCAGGCCCAGGCCGAAGGTATAGGGGAGGTCCACCGTTGCAACGCGGGTAGAATCGCGGTCAACGTTCACGTGCCCGTCGGCACGGACCAAACCTGCCACGGCAAATCGAGGTCCAAACTGGCGGGTCAATCCCAGCGAGATGCCTGCACCCGCGTACGACAATTCAGAGTGCTGTCGACTAGAGAGGTACGCCGGGTCATCGAAAATTCGAGTAGAGGTCAGCCGGTTCGAGCCGCTGATGATGTGGAAAGCCCCTCCAAGCGCCCATCTGTCGCTGAAGCGGTACGCGCCAGCGATCCTGAAGTCGCTGAGCCCACCACGAGACGAGAATGTGTCGGTGACACTAACCGGCACTCCCCGCAAGTCGATGGTCGACCCGGTCGCAAGTGTAAAGTCCCTGGTGGTATAGTTGGAATAGCTGAAGCCCACGGCTGCAGGCATCGACTGAACTGGCCCCCCAACCATCAGCTGAGGAAATCTAGTCCCCCGAAGGGATGCGGTTCCGGCCGGGTTTTCGACTGTTCGGAAGTTCTGCGAGATCGTAAAGACGCTGGTTAAGGCACCCAGGCTAGCGAGTGCGGCAGGATTCTGGCTCGACTCCGGATCGAAGAGCCCGAACCCACCCGCAGTTCCTTGCGAGCGAACGGCAAGTGCACGTCCAGGAAACCCCAGGCCTCTGACACCGAACTGCGACGCCTGTGCCCAGAGTACTCCCGGAGCCAGTAACAGCGACAGAACCAGGCCGGCGCGGTGCACTAGGGCCCCTCGAATGGAAAGCGGAGCAGATAACTCAACCGAAGCCGGGGGCGCAGCGCCGGGTCGAGTGCCCGACTCGAGTAGAACACTGGATGCGAAAAGCTGGAAGCCTCAGGCTCGAGCGAGAGCATAATGGATGACGGCCGCGGAGCGAACCCGATCCAGAGCTCGACCAGCCGAACAGCCTCCAGGCTGACACCGGTCGCTCCTACGTCCAGGGTATCCTTCGGTATCCTCCTGGGATCGATGCTCACCGGCGACTTGGCGCCGACATCTGCCAATAAAGGCTTTGCTACCACGGCGGTCGGTAACGTATCGGAGCCGTTGGTGTTAGGAAGGCCTATTATCGGTGCAACAGGCGTAAGCTCGATGCTAGCGCGGACGATAGTTGCCGAGTCACGTATCCTCGGCGGAAGATCGAAGCGGATCAAGGAGCGCGATGAAGGCGCTCCTCCCACAGCCAGCAATGTCGTGTCCATCACTAAGGGCGGCGCTTCACTGACCGTTGTATTGGCTCCGGCCGTCAGTGCGATATTTCTCAGCTTGGCGGTTCCCGTATCGGGAACATCGAGGGTGGCGTAGGTGGTGAAGACTGGGCTGCTGTTTCCTGCCAGGGCGCCAATCCGAACCCCCGTGAAGGTTGGTGCCGAGAGTCGGAGACCAATAGCGAGGTTGCCGCTGTCCGCCGGAGAAAGCTGAACTTTGCTGAGATCCGCCCCCTGTAGGACTGTTCGTAGGATCCCCGAATTGACTGTGTCCGCAATCGGCACTACGGCGACGAGGCTCTCTGGGACGAATGCCGGAGCCACATCGGTGTAGGTGGTCGTCGAATCGAAACGAGGCCCCACTCGGTAGAGCAACAGCTCGAGACCGGTGGTAGTTGTATCTCGGGTGACCAGCGTAAAGCTCAACGAGACCGAGTCTATCGTGTACCCGCGAAGCGTATCGCGCAGGGTTACGGAATCACCCCGAGCGAGGAAACGGACGAGGCCCCGCTGCTCGAAGCCTTCGAGTCCGTTGGTCACCGGCATGGCGGCGGCCTGGTGGGCCTGGACGTATCCAGTGTAGGTAGAGTCGGCTCCAGCCACCGCCGTGAGCACGGTATCAAAGACCTGCGGCGTGCCACCCGGACAGAGGGCAGGACAATCGGCCGGAGAAGTGAGTTTCTCCTGACAGGCGCAAAGGATTGTGGCTGCAACGATGACGCCGAAACTCCACCTCACCGAAGCTGCTCCGGCCCAAAGGCAACGGGCAGCAGGTCAGAAAGCCGCCAACGCACCGAGCTCTTGGGACCAACACCCTCGATGGGGAGATCGAGTCCGAACTCAGCGAGCACCTGGCGGCATGCACCGCACGGTGCTGCGGGCGGATCGGCATCCGTCACAACAACGGCTCTTCGGAAGCGTGTGACGCCGGCGCTTACAGCTGCAAAAACCGCGGCCCGCTCGGCACAAATCGTTAGTCCGTATGAGGCATTCTCGACGTTGCATCCGAGGTACACATCGCCTTCGGAGCTCTCCAGCGCGGCTCCTACTCGAAACTTCGAGTAGGGTGCATAAGCACGCGACTGGGCGACTCGTGCCGCGGAGATCAAGGAATCAGTCAAGCCATACCTCAGATAGAAACGAGGTGCCGGCCGTCAGAGCCGGTACCTCCAGAAACTCGGCCACTGTTTGACCGATGTCCGCGAACGTGATTCGGCGGCCTAGATCGGCCGGTCGTACCCTCGGACCGAACACGAGCAGCGGAACGATTTCCCGCGAGTGGTCAGTCGACGACGTGGTGGGATCATTGCCGTGATCGGCGGTAAAGATAATGAGGTCCTCGTCCTGCACTGCCCCTAGCAGGCGAGGCAGAGTGTGGTCGAGCTCCTCAAGGCCAGAAATAAAGCCCGGCACGTCATTGCGGTGACCCCACGTCTGGTCGAACTCGATGACGTTCGCCAGCAGCAGTCCGCGCGGCATGTTGGTGAGAGCGTCTTGAATCAGGGCATACGCCTCTCCATTCGTCTCGGTATGCGTACTGCTGATGGATCGACCTGCAAAAAGGTCATCTACCTTGCCGACACCGATACGAGGGATTCCCTTGTCGGCCAGCCGGTCCAATAGCGTCAGGGCCGGTGGCGGGAGGCTGAAGTCTCGCCTGCGGGGGGTTCGCTTCCAGGCACCTCCCTCACGGACAAAGGGCCGTGCAATCACTCTAGAAACACCGTGCCGCCCCTGTAGCAGACCCCGCGCCGTATTGCAGGCTGCGTATAGTTCATCGAGCGGGACTATCGACTCGTCGGCAGCAATCTGAAAGACGCTATCGGCAGAGGTATAGACGATCCACTTCCCGGTCCTCCAATGCTCGGCTCCATACTCATCGAGCACGGCAGTTCCCGAGGCAGGCTTGTTGCCGAGGAACCCACGTCCTGTGCGCCGCGCGAACTCATTCACAACATCGTCGGGAAAGCCGTTGGGGTAGGTCGGGAACGGCGCTTCGAGGATCAGCCCGCAGATCTCCCAGTGTCCCGTGGTGCTGTCCTTCCCGGGGCTCGCCGGCTGGCATACTCCGTAAGCAGCACGTGGCGTGTCGACCGCAGAAATGCCTGCCAGGCGCGCGCAACACCCGAGACCGAAAGCTTCAAGCTCGGGAAGCGTGAGCCCAGCCCCCGCACGCGCAACGTTTCCGAGCGTGTTACTGCCGGCATCTCCGTATGCATCGGCATCCGGCGCGGCTCCGATGCCCACACCGTCCAAGACTACGATAGCCGCACGCCGCATCAGCTTTTCGGGATAGTCTGCACGAAGCGAAACCGGAGGGTGGTGACCGCCTGGTCGAGCAGCTGCTTCTCATCGGGTTCCAGGTGGCCCGCCGTTTTTTCAGCCAGCATTCCCAGCGTATCTATCAGTGTCTGCGCCAGCTTACGCGCATCAGTAACACCTTCGGCTCCGCGAGGGAGCTCACCGGCGAGCACACTCTCGGCCTGATGAGACAGACCCAGCACAAGCGACGCGAAATACGGATTCACGGACCTCTCCGGTAGCATCGCGTCACCCGGGAGCCCAGTCTCGTGAGCAGCTCGTACGAAATCGTTCCCGCAGCTCTAGCCTGCTCGTCGAGCGAAATCCTTCCCCCAAATACGGTGGCCACGTCGCCCAGCTTGACGGCTTTGTCGACCTCGACCATGCACATATCCATTGTGACTCGTCCAACGATGGGGACCAAACGACCATTCAGCTCGACTTCACGGCGGAGTGGTTCCTTGCCTAGCGGTGGACTTCCGCGGGGAAATCCGTCGGCGTAGCCGAACCCAAGCGTCGCAACACTCGCCGGCTTCTCTGCCCTCCATGTGGCGCCGTACCCGACCGTGTCACCCTGAGCCAGCGATCGCAGAGCAATGACACGACCTCTGAACGCCGCAACGGGGCTCGGCTCCAGCACGCCGGCGGCCCCGCCATACAAGAAAATCCCAGGACGTACCAGGTCTCCCGCGAATGCCTTTCCCTGGAGCGATGCGGCACTGTTGGCCCCGTGAATCAGCGGTGGTCGCCGTGGAAGCGTCCGAAGCGCTTCGTGAAATCGATCCCACTGCCGCTGAGTGGTGACCTGGTCGGACTCTGCGGCGAGGAAGTGCGTGAAGGCTCCTTCCCAACCTGAGGCATTGCGCAGCAGAGATGCGAGGTGTGCCAGAGAAGGGCTGTCATTCCACCGCACGCCTGCCCGACTCATGCCCGTGTCAATTTCCAAGTGAAAGGGTCGGTCGCCTCTCGCCAGCCAACTCTCCAGCGCCTCGAGGTCTCCCAGTGAGGGACGCAGATCGAGATGGAGATATTGATCGCTCCAGTGTGGAATGAGGGGCGTGAGCACCAGAATCGGGCGAGTAATTCCAGCCGACCGTAAAGCCGCCCCTTCCTCGACGGTGGCGACACCGAATCCCCACGGATCCACGGTCTCGAGTGCTCGCGCGACCTCCACCGCACCCAACCCGTAGCCGTTAGCTTTGACCATCGGCAACAGTCTGCTACCGGAGACGGCAGAAATAGTGCGCGCGTTGGTAGACAGCGCGGCAAGATCGACATCCACCCAGGCGCGTGTGGTCTCGGGGAAAAGTGTCATGGGTAAGCCGCGGTATGATATTCCTCGCGAGGATTAGATGCAAGACAATTCAGCGCTTGGGCGCGCTATGGCGATGGTGCGCGACCTTCGGAAGAGGTGCGCGTGGGACAGGGTTCAAACCCGCGAAACACTGCGACCGTACCTGGTCGAGGAAGTGCTCGAGCTCGATCATGCGTTGGCGGAGGGTACTACCGCCCAGATCCGTGGGGAGCTCAGTGACCTCCTTCTTCACCTGGCTTTCCAGTTGGTGATCGCCGAGGAATTCGGAGAGTTTACCGCCAGTGAGGTAGCCGAAGAGCTCGAAGCGAAGATGCAACGCCGGCACCCGCACCTGTTCGATCTGGGCGAAGCGGAACCTTGGGAGCACATCAAGCGACGTGAGCGACAAGGCAACATTCTGGGGGGACTCGTACCCACTCTGCCTGCTCTTCTGATGGCCGTGAGACTACAAGAGCGAGCAGCGTCGGTGGGATTCGATTGGCCGGATGTCGAAGGCCCCCTGGCGAAGGTCCGGGAGGAGCTTGGGGAAGTCGAGGAGCAGCTGGAGAAACGCGTTTCACCGGCGGCAACGCACGGGGTGGACCCCAACACGCCTCAACAGGCCCCGAGTGATGCGCTCAGTGAGGAGATCGGCGACCTCCTTTTCGCGGTGGTTAACCTAGCCCGCAAGGCTGGGGTTCACGCCGGCCCGGCCCTGGACCTCGCCAATCTCAAATTCCGTAAGCGCTTCGAACAAGTCGAGCAGCTGGCGGCGGAGCGAGGAGTGGATGTGGCTTCAGCGGGGCTAGAGACGCTGGACGGATTGTGGGACGAGGTTAAGGGCGTGAGACAGTAACTGGGAACGGGACAGGCTCCCACCTGAAACCCTTCACCTTTTGCTACGGGTGAAGGCGATGAATTTGACGCGGGAAAGCGATGGCCTCGCGTATGTGGGGAATTCCGCAGATCCAGGCCACGGTACGCTCGATGCCCAAACCGAATCCGGAGTGAACGAAGGTGCCGTACTTGCGTAGGTCGAGGTACCAGCGGTACGCCTCTGGATCGAGCCCCTGCTCCTGAATCCGATTCAGCAACTTCTCGTAGCTGTCCTCCCGCTGCGACCCTCCGATGATTTCGCCGTACCCTTCCGGTGCTAAACAGTCGTTATTGAGTACGGTTCGAGGGTCAGCAGGGTTCTCCTTCATGTAGAAGGCCTTCAGCTGCTTCGGATAGTTATATACAAACACCGGCCGATCGAACTCACGAGCCAGGAGAGTCTCGTCGTCTCCGCCCAGGTCATTGCCCCACGTGATATCGGATCCCAGCCCGTTCAGCCGGGACACAGCATCGGTGTACGAAATTCGAGGAAACGGGGCAACAACTCGGTCGAGTGGCGCCGTATCACGCTCGAGTTCCTTAAGCTCCTCGGATCGGCGTTCCACTACACGGCCAACTACAGCGCTAACGAACTCTTCCTGGAGCCGCATGTTTGCATCTGAATCATTGAACGCCACTTCCGGTTCAACCATCCAGAACTCCGTGAGATGGCGTCTTGTCTTGGACTTCTCGGCGCGAAAGGTGGGCCCAAAGCAGTAAACTTTACCGTGCGCAGCCGCGGCTGCCTCGACATACAACTGGCCGGTCTGCGCCAGATACGCCTGGCCGAGGTCGAAGTACTCGGTAGCGAAGAGGTTGCCGGCCTCTTCGCCGATGGCGCCTGTCATGATGGGGGTGTCTACCAGTATGAAGTCACGGTCGTAGAAAAAGTCACGAATAGCCTGAACGACCTCGTGCCGAACCCGCGCCACGGCAGCCTGGCGCCGGCTCCGGAGCCAGAGATGTCTATGCTCGAAGAGGAAAGTCGTCCCATGATCTTTAGGAGTGATCGGGTAATCCGGACTCGCCCCCAGAACCTCGACTTCCTGCAGTCCCAACTCGAAGCCCCCCGGAGACCGCGGCTCTTCGCGCACCGTGCCGGTAATGGCGACGCTGGTCTCCTGAGTCAGGGACTCGAACGCCGCCCAGGTAGTGGCGGATACCTCTTTCTTGGATAGAACCCCTTGGACTGTTCCCGAACCATCCCGCACTACAACGAACGCGATTTTCCCGCTCGACCGGGTGGTAATCACCCAGCCGCGGACCGTGACCGTCTCACCGACGTGCGCACGGAGCGCCTTGATCTCTACTGCCGCCATAGCGGGTCCGATGGGGGAATGAGGCGATTCCGAGGAGCGTTGAGTCTAGCCCTGCTCCTGGGAAGCGTCAACGCGGGATGCGTGAACTTTCGTCCACCACCGAAGCCTCTGTCCCCCAGAGTAGCCGGCAACGCACCGGCTCCGGTATGGACTGCCAAGGCCGGCCGACGACTGGCAGGGAACGTCGAGGTCCAAGACAATATGCTGTACGCTGGAGGTATGGACCGAAAGGTTTACGCGGTAGACCTCTCTAACGGCGATGTTCGCTGGTCTTCGCGTCTTTCCGGCATGATCGTGGGTGGTGTGCTCCTGGTTGGCGATACCTTGTTCGTCGCCAGCTCCCGGCCCGACGGGAGAGTTCAGGCGCTGGCCAGATCCAACGGCAAACGGATTTGGCGCATTGCAGTCGATCCGATCGGAGCACCCCTGGCCATGGTTGAGGGGTTGCTCATAGCACAGACTCAACGAGGCAATGTCATGGGTCTCGACCCGGGGACCGGGAAAATCCTGTGGCACCATCGGCTTGGCACCGCCCGCGCGCCTGCCACGGCCGCGGGGAACGGAGCAGTGCTCGTATCCACGACTGATTCGTTATTCCTGGTTTCGGTAGCCGACGGGAAAGTCACACACCAAGCGCGCTCTCCCGGCACGGTGCTGGGTTCATGGCTTCCCTTCCGGGGGTCATTAGTCGCGGGGACCGCAGATTCGCAGGTCGTCTCCATCGATCCAGGTGACCTGCGGCAGAACTGGATCTTGCCGGCAGATGCGCCCATTCTCGATACGCCGGCCACCGCCGGAGACACCTTGTTCTTCGCCACCCGGACAGGCTCAGTGTACCGGGTGGATCCCACTCCCGAGCTCAAAATCAAACGCATAGCGCGTCTCGAGTGGCCGATCACGGCGCCGGTTACGATATCCGGCGCACAGATTCTGCTTGGCGGGGCCGACGGGATGATTCGAGGATTGAAATTCGACGGTACCGAGGTCTGGCGGGTACAGGTATGGCGGCCAGTCGAGGTGAGTCCCGTGCTCCTTGCTGATGGGATCATCGCCAT
>Ga0126305_10001225_pt1 | contig 11388 bp, 7 predicted proteins | sample Plot26_FD_92536 | JGI IMG/M metagenome (GOLD analysis project Ga0126305, IMG submission 92536) | Serpentine soil microbial communities from UC McLaughlin Reserve, CA, USA - Plot26 | ecosystem: Environmental > Terrestrial > Soil > Grasslands | place: USA: UC McLaughlin Reserve, Lake County... | reverse complement strand
CTCGGCCAGGAGCGGCCGCAGAGCCGCTCTTTTGCACTTCGAGTACGCATTCCAGCAGGCGCGTTTTACGAGCGTCCCGAGGAATCCGGTCTCGCCTTCCTCACGGCAAGGTCGCTCCAACGCGGATCGGGGGGTCGCTCGTTCGATGAGATCAACACACGTTTGGACGAACTGGGAGGCTCGCTCACGGTCGATGCGGGGCGTGAGTTCGTCGAGGCACGCGTACGCGGCCTCCGCGAGGACTTCACTGAACTGGTCGAGATGCTAGCGAAGACGCTGCAGCGTCCGGACTTTCCAGTGATCGAGGTGGACAAGGTCAGGTCGGAGCAGCTCGGCGCCATCGCCGAGACCGACAATGACACGCGTGCCACCGCCGACCGACTGCTAAGGCGGTCCGTTTACCCGGAGCCAAATCCGCTCGGCCGCCGAGTTCTCGGTGCCAGTGAGATCGTTGCCACGCTCGATCGAGACACAGTTGCCGCCTATCACGCAAAGGTCTTCAGTCCAATCGGTGCCGCTATCGCGGTCGTGGGCGGGATCGAGGATTTCGCGCTAGCTCGAGAGACGCTCTCCTCATCATTCGGCTCCTGGGACGGTCTCCCGCCTGCAATCGATTTCGGGAGCCGACTCAGCAGCAATGATGCTGCTGTTCGCGCTTCCGAGGCGATTCCCGGCAAGAGTCAGGCGGACATTGCGGTGGGAGTTGCCTCGATTCCGCGCGGGCATCCGGACTACTACGCGCTCGACGTCGGAAATCTCATCCTCGGCCGGCTTGGACTCATGGGGCGTCTCGGAGCTGAGGTCCGCGACCGGCAGGGACTGGCCTACTACGCGTCGAGCCAGCTCGAGTCTCGCCGAGACGGCACGTTGTGGGCAGCGCGAGCTGGCGTCGATCCCGAAAACATCGAGCGCGCGGTTGATGCGATCAAAGCTGAGCTTGACCGCCTACGCGGCGAACTCGTATCAGATCAGGAACTAGAGGATGCGAAAAGCTACCTGACTGGTGTGCTGCCGCTGGCGCTGGAGACGCATGACGGTGTCGTCTCCATATTGCTGGCGATCGAGGAGTTCGGTCTAGGACTCGACTATCTGGACCGCTACCCTGACATCATCGCCGCGGTAAGTCAAGATCAGGTACGGGAAGCGGCGCGGGCGCATCTCGACCCCGGGACACTCGTGACCGCAATTGCCAGACCGACGGATAAGTGAACGTGCCTCGAGGTAACGCGATCGGCGGTCAGAGAATGGCGCTTGCCCGTTGCACGAGAGGCTTCAAGTAAATCAGGAACTCGTTTTGGCCCGAACGGAGAATTCGGCTGATGCTGTAGCTGGTTTTGTGCGGGCGGTCTTGATAGACGTCCCCAGGCTTATAGCGGCCCAGGCGCATCTCCCGCGACGTCTTCGCGACAATTTCATAGGTGGGGGTGTGACAGGAGTCGCAAACCAGATACTGGTCGACTTCGTCCGTCAGTCCGGCATAGCCGCGCTGCACGAATCGGACATCGGCCGAGTCGCACCACGGACAAACCCGTGCCGCGGATTCTCGGCGCTCGCTTTCAGCCACACCCCATCTCCGGTTCCGGTCCCGCTCCGATTGCCATAGTGTACCAATGAACGAGCAACCGACCTCGACTCGAGGCAGCGAGCGCAGGGTTTCTGCTACCGACGAGCCGAGCGCGCCTGGCACAGAGGACGCATAATGAGGGTGGCAGATGGAAATGGCTCGGCCAGACCATCGGCGCACCGGCGACTCCGAGCGGAAGGAGGGACCATGCCAAATCGCGCGTCCGCGGATGAAACAACGCGGCTCATGCCTCCAAATTCGGCCCTGGATACGGAACTTGGCACGCGCCCCCTTATTATCGCGTCGAACAGAGGGCCGGTAACGTTCTCGCGACAGGCGGACGGTTCCTTCGAGGCGCGCAAAGGCAGCGGCGGCGTCGTTACAGCCGTCACCGCGGTCGCCCGGGAGCACAAGCCGATCTGGATCGCGGCAGCGATGACCGAGGGAGATCGGCAGCGCGCCGCCGACGCTCAGAGCACTGGTGAAGAGCTCATCGAGTTTGGTAATCCGTGCGAGTTCAGACTCCGTTTCGTGGCGCCAGAGCCGGACGCGTACCACCAGTATTACAACGTCATCAGCAATCCATTGCTCTGGTTCCTCCAGCATTACTTGTGGGATACACCGCGCACGCCGGACATCACGAAGGAAATCTGGGACGCGTGGCGACACGGCTACGTCGTCGTCAACCAGCTGTTCGCGGATGAGATCATCGCCGCCGCCGAGGCGGCCGGCGGCGAGCCGTTGATCATGCTGCAGGACTATCACCTTTATCTCTGTGCCGGGATGGTCCGCGAGCGGCAACCTGAGGCACGGTTGCAGCAGTTCGTCCATATTCCATGGCCGGATCCGGACTACTGGCGACTACTTCCTTTGGAGATCCGCCGATCGATCTGCGAAGGCATGCTCGGCAACGATATCGTCGGGTTTCAGACGCCTGAGCACGGCCGATCCTTCATGTACACCTGCCAGGCGTACGTGCCGGAGGCAACGGTGGACTACTCCATGCAATCGGTGCGGTGGCGAAACCGGCGCATTGAGGTCCGCACGTATCCCATCTCTATCGACGCCACCGCGGTGCGCCGGATGGCGTATTCGAAGGAAGCGCGGTCGCACGACCGCTACCTGCCGAACCATTGGAACGAGTTCACTGTGCTGCGCGTCGATCGCGCCGAGCCGAGCAAAAACATCGTGCGCGGCTTTCTGGCGTTCGACCGGTTCCTGGAAGCCCATCAGGACTTCCAGGGGCGAGTCAACTTCGTCGCGATCACCGTCCCATCACGTATGGACGTGGTCGAGTACCAGGACTACCTGGACGACGTGAGTGCGGTCGTGGGGCGGATCAACGCCAAGTATGCCAACGTAGAAACGGGATGGCAGCCGATTCATCTGATTATGGGTGAGAACTACCCGAGGGCACTGGCGGCCATGAAGTGGTACGACGTGCTGCTCGTGAACTCGATCATCGACGGGATGAACCTCGTCGCCAAAGAAGGCGCCCTGTTGAACGAGCGCAACGGCGTGCTGATTCTGTCAGAGGGCGCAGGAGCGGTCAGTCAGCTCGGCGAGCACGCCATCATCATCGGGCCGACCGATGTCGAAGGGACCGCCGACGCGTTGCACCGGGCGCTGACGATGCCGCTCGAGGAGCGGCGAAGGCGGGCGGAGGGATTGCGTCGCTCAGTGGAGATGGACGACGTCACGAAATGGTTCGAAAATCAAGTGGCGGATATGTTGGCGTACAAACGTGAGCCTATCACCGCGGACGATGAGCCGGACGAGGAAATGGCGTTACCCACCAACATCGTCTCCCTGACAGGATCGGATCGCGTCTCGACCGCCGGTGCTTGAGCCTTCTGAACCTGAATCGTCTTCTTGAAATTGGCTGTTGACAGCTAAATAGGACCTGCGGATAGTACGCGCTGGCGCGACCCGGTACGAACGCCGGGGGACGGGCCGCAACGTGCACTGGCGCACCGGAGGAGGTTCACGAGTTATGAGCCATCGGATTCTTCGCAAGGCGGTCGATCGCCGAACCGTGCTGAAGGCCGCAACCGGCGCAGCCGCCGGCTTTTATGCCTGGGGCCTTCCCGGCAAGTCGTATCAGCGTGCGTTAGCCCAGGACAGCGTCATCCAGCAGATTCTCGCTATTCCAGGACCGGGTGGTGACCCAAGCGAAGCCGACATGCAACGTGTCGGCGAATTGATTCTCGAGCCAACGAAGACCAACGTCCAACCAGGCGAGTTCAAGGGACAAAAGCTCACCTTCCTCGGGCTGAACAACGCGGGTAAGCACAACCTGGTGTTCCGTCCGCTCCTCGCCCCCTGGCAGGAGTACACGGGGGCAGAGATCGAGTGGATCGATCTTCCGCAGGCTGAGATCTTTCCGCGCATTCAGCAGAGCATCGCGAGCGGCACGGTCGATTTCGACATTATCGAGGGTGGAGCCCCTTGGGAAGGGGATCTTCTTGGCAGAGGATTGGCTGCGCCAATGCCAGATTGGGTAGCAGAGCAGATCGACATGTCCGACTATGTCAAACTCCTGCAGGCGCCGGTCGGCACCTGGAATGGTGAAACCTACCGTGTTTCGATCGACGCCGACGCTCACAACTTCAACTTCCGCTCAGACATCTTCTCCAACGAGGAACTTGGAGCCGAGTGGACGTCGAGCGGTGGGGCTGGCGAATGGGGTCCACCGCAGACGTGGCAGCAAGTGCAAGCGGTCACTCAGTTTTTGAACGGCAAGCAATTGGATGGAGAGGACCTTTACGGGATCCTCGACGTCTGCGCACCCGGCGGCGGATTCAGTTGGTATTTCTTTGCCAGCCGGGCGACTGCCTACGCGAAGCACCCAGACAGCAAGGCTTGGCTGTTCGATCCTGAGACCATGTCGCCGTATATCAACAATGAGGCGTTTGTGCGTGCGGCGCAAGACATCATCGACGCGCTGCCAAATGAGCCAGCGGATCAGGTTAATGCTGACCTCAATAGAACCGCCTTTGAGCAGTTTCTTCCCGGCATCGGCTCGATGGTCCACTGGTGGGGGGACGTCGGATCATTCGTCTACACGAGCGATCTCTCTGTCGTTCAAGACAAGGTCATGTTCAGCATCCTGCCGGGTTCAGACGACGTGTATAACAACAAGACCAAAGCGTGGGAAACGCTCACTTCAGGTCCCAACTTTGCTCCGAATGAGGCCTACATCGGCTGGGGTCTGTACGTGATGCAGCGAGCGGTCGACTCGGGGGTTGACAAGGCCGCCTGGAGCATCGCCGCCCATCTCGGAAACAAGGACCTCGGCACTTGGATGGCATTCTATCCGTCAGGGTTCCAGCCATACCGCAATAGCAGCTTCCCAGAGGAGCTGTGGGCCGGCGCGGGACTTCCTCCTGAATTTGTCACGTCATACCTTGCCTCACAAGCCGATTCATATAATCATCCCAACGGGGCCATCGAGCCGCGCATTCCCGGCATCTTCCAGTACTACGTTGCTGCAGAAACCGAGTTGGCACGGGCGTTCGCGGGTCAGGTGACAGCACAGGAAGCGCTTGACTCGACCGCTGCTGCCTGGGAGAAGATCACGGGCGATCTCGGCCGCGATAGCCAGATCGAGCTGTACAAAGCGGCACTCGGCTAGGCAGATACAATTGACAGGGGTCGGGAGCGGGGCTTTGGGCCCCTGTCAATTCAGTCAAACCGACAGCATGGCTGTCGGTCGGTATTCGGCTATTTAGCCTGAGATTGCCGTCGTGCCCCTGAAGAACTTGGTGAAGAATGCAGCAGAATCCTGCGGTTGAGCTTCCAATCGCGGATGTGCCAATTGGCGTGAGCCAGGGTTGGCGTCAGACCGCGGGGCGCCTTCTTATCGTCGTCGCGTCTCTGTTGCTCGCCACTTTCTTCGCTTTGCAGCTTCTCAAGACCTTCGGATTGGCTTCCGTGGGATTCGACAACTGGCGGCCGGTGGCTATCACGTTTGTCGGATGGGCGGTGTGCCTATGCGCCAGTATCGTCTGGACCCGAGGACAACGCGGTGAGCAGGCGGTGTTTTTGCTGCCAGCCGTGCTGATCACGCTTGCCTTCGTCATCTTCCCGACGATCTATGCGCTGTTCATGGCCTTTCACAATTGGAATCTCAGCGCGGCTGCCGGGAGGCAGTTCACCGGTTTAGACAATTTCCGCGGCTTGTTCGGGGACCGCGCGTTTTGGGTCGCCATGCAGAACATGGTGTACTACTCTGCGGCGGTTTTGGCTCAATACATCATCGCCTACGGACTAGCAATTCTCCTGAATCAGCAGGTTCGAGGACGCAAGTTTTTTCGAGTGGTGTTTCTCCTGCCATTCATGCTGAGTCCGGTCGCCGTCAGCTTCATGATTGGTAAGACGCTGCTGAACAGCCAATATGGTCCGATTGTTCCGGCACTCGAGTGGCTCGGCTTTACGGATATTTCGTTTTACGAAGACCCCTGGTTGGCGCGACTCAATATCATGATCATGGATGCTTGGTACTCCATTCCATTCATGATGGTGCTCCTCCTCGCTGGTCTTCAGGGGATACCAGGCGAAGTCCTCGAATCGGCCAAGATCGATGGCGCGTCGTCGTGGGAGACATTTCGCCATATGATCTTCCCTTTGATGCTCCCTATTTCCCTGACCGCCATTATTTTAAGAGTCATCTTCGAGCTCAAGCTCATCGACGTGGTTCGCGTCGTCACTGGCGGTGGCCCAGGCGGGGCAACCGACACGGTGAGCCTATTCATTTACCGGGAGGGCATCCAGAAGACCAACGTCGGCTATGCGTCTGCGCTATCAGAGTTCTACCTACTGGCCATTATCATCTTGATCACGATCGTACTCTGGCTCGCGAACAAGTGGGTGCGAAAGGTCACGTGATCGCAGCAGATGTGGGGTCCATCCAAGCGGTCGCTGGTGCGGCTCGGGAAGCATGGCTAGACACCGTCGAGGAGATCCCGATTTGACCCAGTCGCTGCAAAAAACAGGGATCTACGCCATCTTGATTGCCTGGGCATTTGTTTGTTTGTTCCCGATTTACTGGACGGTGTCCACGGCCTTCAAAGAAGCTAAAGATATCTACGACGGAGACCTCATTCCCTGGCTTCAGTTTGAGCCAAACTGGAAGGGCTGGGAGTCGCTAGGACTCTCTCCCGACACTATTACACGGCCTTCGAGCGCCCGCGATCTGTTCCTCAAACACGCCGAGAATACCGTGACGATTTCGCTGAGTGCCGCGATATTGGCCACCGTTATCGGATCGCTAGCCGCCTATGGACTAGCCCGGTTCGCCTACCGCTTTGGACCGTGGCGAAACAACGACATTTCGTTCTGGTTTCTCTCTCAGCTGATCCTTCCTCCGGTGGCGATCGCGTTGCCGGTCCTTGTCCTCTATCGAGAGCTGGCCCTCCTTGACACTCGCACCGGTCTCGTCCTCGTCTACACGATCATGAACCTTCCGATCGTAATCTGGATCATGCGCGATCAATTCAGTTCGATTCCAGTTGAGCTCGAACAAGCCGCGCTGGTCGATGGAGCTTCGGTCTGGCAGGCATTTCTTCGCATCGTGGTTCCGATCGCTGCTCCTGGGTTCGTCGCCGCGTTCATCCTCTCCCTCGTCTTTTCGTGGAACGAGTACTTTTTCGCTGTCGTTCTGACCGGTGCTGACGCGCCAACCCTCCCGCTCCTGTTGGCCGGACAGCCGAGTTCGCAAGGAACTCGCTGGTGGACGATCGCGGCCCTGGCCACCGCGGCCATCTCGCCATTGATCGTCATCGGGCTCATCATGGAGAAGCACATCGTCAGGGGCCTCACGGCCGGAGCCGTCAAGTAGCAGTCTGATTCATTAAGGCTGGTTCATAGAATGAGGTCACTTCCGCAAATCGATTGACGACGATCGATGCAGCTCCGGCTATCGGTCAGGCGCACTCGCAAACTCTGAGCTAGTAAAGTACCTGGTGCGGCGAGAGCCGGCGCGTCTGTGACAAGGGCGGGAAATGCACATGACCGACGCGACCAAACCAGCCGGGCTGGGGAAAGTAATCTATTCAGTCGACGATAAGGCCGAGGAGCCGGCTCCTCGGGAAGAGCCGGCGAACCAAGCCGAAGTTCGCGAGGCCGACGAAGAATCGTTTCCGGCCAGTGATCCACCGGGGTTCGCCGGCGGAGCCTGCCCGGAGCCAGAATAGATCGCCTCCGATCTCGTTCTCAAGATCGATCGGAGCCGTGCCACAAATCCCACGTGCGAGCGGTCTGCCAACTCATGTCAGGCGTGAATCCCTCGATCCCACCGGCGACGAGAACGAGATCGTCCGGGAACCCGAGCCAAAGTCCAAACAGATCCTCGTCGACGACACGTTGCAGCCGCTGCAGCGCGGTCGCTTGCCGCTCGATCGAGACTGCGCCGAGAAACTCGTTGATCGCGGCATCGGCATCCGGGTTCGCGTAGCCGCCCGGGTTCCAGCCCGCCGCGTTGCTTCGGATGTCCCACGCCGAACCATAGAGATCGAAGTCGGTAAACCCTGGAAGCTGGTCGTAGGCATAGGCGATGAGATCGTAGTCCCGGCGCGTGATCCACCGATCGTCGAACTCATCGGCCGGCAGTACTTCGACCGTCAGCGCAATGCCGACTTCTGCCAAATCCCGGGCGACCCGCGCCATCACGGCAGCGAGCTCGGGTCGACTATCCTCACGGAGGATGGCGACCGGGCGGAACTGCCAACCATTGACGTCTTCGCGCACGCCATCCCCGTCGTAGTCGATCCAGCCAGCCTCAGTTAGGAGGACCGAGGCGGCGTCCGGGCTGAACGCCGGTATTGTCAAGTCGTCTTCGTGGGCCCACGGCTGGGCCACCGCGCCGGCAGCTTGCCACCGCGTGAACCCGCCGAAAACTTCTTCGGCATAACGTTCTCGGTTGATTGCCTGTGACGCCGCCAACCTGACGCGCAAGTCGGTCCACAGGCTGCCCGCCGGCTGATTTGGATTGACGAAGTTGAACGCGGCGAACATGACCGATGCCGCCGGCACGGGATAGAGCGTGCCGGTCGCGTCGTTCAGGGTCTGCACTTCGGGCATGCGCACCGGCCAGAGCATCTGGGAGTCTCCGTCTTGCCAGGCTTCGAGCCTGGCGTGAGGCCCATCCAGCAAAGTGACCTCGAGCTGATCGAGCCACGGCTCACTTCCCCAGTACTGATCAAATCGGGCAAACTCGACCTCGGTGGCGCCCCATTCGGTGATTTTCCAGGGCCCTGTACCGACCGGCAGCGCGCCTGACCAGTCGAATTCTGATAGCGTTTGCCTTGACGCCGACATTCCCTGCCAGTACGCACCGTACTGGCTTTTTGAGACGATCGGCAGAGTGGCCGCGTTGAATAGCCAGTTGGCATCGCGGACAGTGAACCGCACGCGAAGTTCTCGCTCGGCCACAGCATCAAGGCCTTCGACCAGCGCGAAGAGTCCGCTGACCGCGGAATCGGCGTCGGTTCGGTAGACCTCAAACGTGAAAGCGGCATCAGCCGCTGCCAACGGAGCCCCGTCGTGCCAGAGCACGTCACCGCGCAGCTTGAAGACGAGCTCGAGGCCGTCCTCCCGCCACTCCCAATGTTCCGCCAACCAGGGCAACGGCCGCATCGTCGTCGGGTCAGGTCGAACCAGCGGCTCCAGGTAGCTCAGCGGGATCTGAGGATCTTGGCGAAACGCGCTCGGATTGAAATTCCCCAGGCCATCACCAGGACGAACGATCCGCAGCGCCCCACCACTCTTTGGCTGCCCTGACGCAGACGAGACTTCCGAGGAGACACCGATGCCAGCTGGTAACGTGCGTCCGGACGGAGTCCCTGCAGTTCGGCCCGCCGAAGGTGTCGCTGTTTTAGATTGAGCGCGTACTTGCCCCGCCGGGATACCGTATCGTCCGGCGAGCCAAGAGCCGAGTGCCGCACGAACCACCGTCCGCCGGGAAACCTTGTCCGCTCTACTCGGATCCATGAGATTCTGCTGTCCTATATCCCGCGGCATGCCGACGATTGCCTCCGTGGCGCAGCCAGTACCTGGCGCGACACTTACCGACCGGACCGCACTCATCGTCGAGATGGAGCGGCGATGAACCATAGCGGCAAGACTACCAAAGGTGGCCCGAGATCTATGTCGCGATGCCAAGTAGCTGTGGGAGGTCTGAAATGGACCAAATCTCACGAGTAGGTGGGGGGTCGAGCTCGGTCCATGGCCGCTTCTGCCGATTCAGCCAGACAGTCGGAATACCGGCCGCCCGCGCCCCCGCCATGTCGAACTCAACCGAATCACCGACGAAGATCGCTTCCTCCGGTTGGACTCCGGCGAGGCGCAGCGCTTCGCGGAAAATCGCTGGATCAGGTTTTGCCACACCGAATTCCTCCGAAACCAGGACGAAGTCGACAAGGCGGTCAACACCCAGGAGCTCGAGCTTTGTCTGTTGCACCTCGGTTGGACCGTTTGTCACGATTCCGATCGGGCGATATGCCGCGGGATCGTCACGAGACACGGCCTTTCGGACGATTGAGAAGGTCGTTTCAACCCCGGGAAATAGGCGCAAGCTATGAAACCGATTCCTCCGGTACCAGTCGGCCGCCGCCTGCGCTTCGCCGGCATCGCCAATACCGAAACGCATGAATAGCTCCGCGAAGTGATCGGCGCCGTGGGGATGCATGCGAATCGATTCGGCGATCATGCGGTCGAGATCGATCGCTTCTCGCGGCTGGATGCCGCCGTCTGGAGCTAGTGTGAAGGCGCGTCGCAGACGGGACTCGCGCGCCGCGGCATAGTCGCAGAGGGTATCGTCGAGATCGAAAAGAACCGCCTTCGGCTTGGGATCAAGTGGCCGCAGCGCCATCAGTTTCTGGAGAGCTGAACCCGGCGCGACGCGAGTGTTCTGCCGCCTGTAAGCGCTCGCGGGCGGCGTCGACTCCTTCGGCGACAAGCTGCGCCAGGTGGTGGACCACGAGTGGCCGCCCCTGAGCGTCACTTCCGCCACGAAGCTGCATGATGCATCCCTGGTTGTCGGTCACGATTTGTAGCGCGCCCGTTGCTTCGGCATCGTCGAGCTTTCGGTTCATCAACCGCTCGCTGATCCGCGGATAGTCGAACGAAAAGCTCCCACCGAAACCACAGCAGACCCTTGATTCGGCAAGGTCCCGCACTTCGTGTCCAAGTACCTCGCCGAGGACTCGTCGCGGAGCGTCACGAAGTCCGAGCGCGTTTAGACCTTGGCAAGAATCGTGGTAGGCGATTACGCGCCGCTCCGCGGGCACGAGGCCGTCCGCCGGCAACTGGGCCACAGAATCGATGAACGAGGTGAAGTCGATCACCTTTCGCGCGACTGCCTCCGCCCGGGCGAGCCATGCTGGGTCATCGCGGAAGAGATGAAGGTAGTCCTGGCTGAGGGTAGCGACGCAGCTGGCGCTTCCCGATACGATGTATTCGACATCGCATCGTTCCAGTGCGCGGATCGTCTGGCGCGCCATCCATTTGCCGTGGCGGAGGTCTCCCGAATTGAGGGCGGGGAGGCCACAGCAGTGCAGCCCCTCGGGATAGTGCAGACGCACCCCAAGGCCTGTCAGTGCCCGGACAATTGCCTGCCCTTGCTCGGGATAGAGGTTATCGGTCATGCACCCAGGAAAGAGCGCTACTCGCCGCCCTGCCGCGCCATTGGCGACAACTGGTGGTTCAGCGGGTAGAAACGCGCCGTGACCGAGTCGTGACTGGAGGGGGCGATTCGCCAGCACCGGCAAGGATCGCCATCGCGTTTGCCCACGAATGAGAGGGAGTCGCCGCGCCCGCACCAGGCG
>Ga0126305_10001222_pt1 | contig 11405 bp, 9 predicted proteins | sample Plot26_FD_92536 | JGI IMG/M metagenome (GOLD analysis project Ga0126305, IMG submission 92536) | Serpentine soil microbial communities from UC McLaughlin Reserve, CA, USA - Plot26 | ecosystem: Environmental > Terrestrial > Soil > Grasslands | place: USA: UC McLaughlin Reserve, Lake County... | reverse complement strand
TATTATCCTCGTGGCCGCGTCAACACTAGCGCTGACCAGTTGTGGAATCTTTGGAAAGAAGAATAGCAAGGGAAGTGCCCTTCCTAATGACGGCCAGGTGCATGGTGTTGCTCCGGGCAGTAAGTATGTCCTTCCCAAACCTCCTGGTATGGTTTACATACCGCAGGGAACTTTCCATATGGGCCCAAGTGACGAGGATCCTGCTTATGCATTTAGTGCCAGAAATCGTTCTATCTCTATTAGTGGCTTTTGGATGGATGCCACAGAAGTTACCAACAATGAATATCGTCAGTTTGTTTATTGGGTACGCGACTCAGTAACTGCTGCCGAGTTAAAATTTTTAAAGCAAGGGAAAGACGGGAACGAATACATTGACTGGCAGAAAATGAAAACTGTAAAATGGAACGATCCCAAATTTCTTGAGCAGTTAGGTCAGACTAATCTGATACTTCCTCCGGATGACAGGATCTTTGGAAGGATTGAGATCGATCCGAGAAAAATGATCTATCATTCAAAAGTTTTCGATCTTAAAGAAGCGGCTAAAAGAGAAAATGCAACGCAGCCACGCTCTAAATTTATTCTTGAAAAGAAAACTCCAATCTATCCTGATACGCTGGTTTGGATAAGAGATTTTTCTTATTCATACAATGAGCCGATGACAAAAAGATATTTCAGTCATCCGGCCTTTGGTAATTATCCTGTTGTAGGGGTAAACTGGCATATGGCAACAGCATTTTGTGAATGGAGTACACATTATTTGAATTCATTCCTCAATTCAAAAAACAGGCCCCAGGAATCAGATTTCCGATTGCCTACAGAAGGGCAGTGGGAATATGCAGCTCGTGGTGGCCGTTCCCAATCAATGTTCCCCTGGGGTAATTATTACCTGAGAAATAAGAAAGGTTGCTTGATGGCAAACTTTAAACCCGGTCGTGGTAATTATCCTGAAGATGGTGGTTTCTATACCGTAAGGGCTGATGCTTATTGGCCTAATGATTTTGGACTTTATAATATGGCTGGTAATGTTGCAGAATGGACATCATCAATTTTCTATGAAGGTTCTTTTACTTTCCAGCATGATATGAACCCTGATGTTCGTTGGAATGCCAAAGAATCTGATCCTCCCCTGATGAAGAGAAAAGTGATTCGGGGTGGAGGTTGGAAAGATGTTGGCTATTACCTGCAAACAGGAACCCGCACATATGAGTACCAGGATTCAACCAAGTCTTATATCGGATTCCGCAGGGTAATCGACTTACCAGCTGCACCAAATAAAGGTGGCAAAAAATAAAAAGTGAACAATAATTCACTTGGTTTTTGCGTACTTACTTCCAAACTAACTTATCAAACTGTACAATCTTTAATAACCTATAAAACGAGCCTTTTATGCTATTCTTTAAAACATCGCGAGGTCAGGTAGTCCTCAACTTTATTTTCGCCTTTTTTGCTGCCGTGGTAATCCTCGGAGCATTATTTAAGATCCGTCACTGGCCGGCTGCCGATGAAATGATCACAGTTGGTCTTTTATCTGAAGTAATCGTGTTCCTTGTAATGGCGTTCATGGTTCCTCCTCCGGAAGAACCACATTGGCAACGTTATTTTCCGGACATTAATCTTCACCCGGATCTTGATCCAAACTTCAAACCAACACCGCTTACTTTACCCGGTTCAACAGGAAATCCTGCATTGACAAAAATGGAAGATATGTTGTCAGCTGCAGATATTACACCAACGACACTTGGTCGCCTCGGTGAGAATTTTAAGAAACTTGGTACAACGGTTGATAAAATGAGTGATGTTACTGATGCTATTTCAGCTACTAACGATTATTCTAAAAAGACACGTGAAGCAGCCACTGCTCTCGGTCAAATGAAAGATGCTTATGTGAGTGCATCAAGCTCAGCACAGAGCTTTAATGCTGCTGCTGAAGGCACAAAGCAATTTCATGAGCAGGTGCAGGTGCTTACAAAAAATCTTTCTTCTCTTAATACCATTTACGAACTGGAACTCCAGGATACCAACAATCACCTGAAAGCAATGAACAGGTTTTACAATAACCTGGTGCAGGCTTCAGATGCTATGTCAGGCAGTGTTGATGATGCTAAAAAAGCACATAACCAGATATCAACATTGGCAGGCAATCTTGGTAAGCTGAACCAGATCTATGGTAATATGCTTAGCGCAATGCAAGGCAAAGCATAAGAAAGTAATAAAGGTTTCGTTTTAAAGAATACGAAATCCGTATCCGTGATATTTGTCACCATTTAATAACAAATCCCGATCAGGTCGGGAAGAAAAACCATAAATGTCATGTCTTTACCTCGTGAGCCCCGGCAAAAGATGATCAATATGATGTACCTGGTGCTAACAGCCTTGCTGGCACTCAATGTATCCTCAGAGATCCTTAATGCCTTTAAAACGGTTAACAATAGTCTTGAAGCGACTAATAACGTAGTCAATGCCTCCACGCAGGAGATAATGGTTTCGCTTAAAGCGAAAATGAATGAAGATGGTACTCGTGAAAGAGCGCAAATTTGGTATCCACATGCCGAAAAAGCGCAGCAAATGAGTACTGATCTTTATAACTATATTCAAAAATTCAAAGATCAAATATTAAACGAAGCTGGTGCTGATTATGCAAAAGGCGATTCTTCTTATAAAGACGACAATCTTGATATTGCTACCCGCATCATGGTAGAACATGGTGGCGGTAAAGAGCTTTATAATAGATTAGATCAGTATAAAAAGGAAATCCTTGCAATTGATGCTAAAGAAGGTGGACAGATAGCAGCGAAGTTTGGAAATTCACTTCCGATCAGTCTTGCTAAACCTAAGACTCAAAACAAAGGAAACAAGTCGTGGGAAGATGCTTATTTCAGAATGGTACCTACGGTGGCAGCCCTTACCATTTTAAGTAAGTTTCAGAATGATGTAAAAACTACAGAAAATAAAGTTATTAGCTTTTGCCATGAAAAAGTTGGAGCTGTCGAAGTTATCCAAGATGCCTTCGCTGCTTTAGCAATAGCGAACACAACAAATGCACTTCCTGGTCAGGAAATTGAAATTACTGCCGGTGTAGGTGGATTTAGTAAAAAAATATCTCCAACAATCACTATTGGCGGACAGACACAGACTGTTGGTGAAGATGGAGCAGTTCATTATAAATTCAAGGCAAACAACCTTGGCAGTAATTCAATCCCAGTTACGATTAAGTATACTGACCAGAACAATAAAGAGCAGACAATTACAAAAACAGTTAACTATGTAGTTGGACAATCCAGTGCCGCCGTTCAGCTTGATAAGATGAATGTATTGTTTATTGGAGTTGATAATCCAGTTACAATTTCTGGTAGTGGTAGTGTTGACCAGATCCAGGCCTCAATAAGTGGAGGCGGTGGAGTTCTTAGCGGCTCGGGTGCTCATCGTACAGCAAGAGTTAATCAGGAAACAGATGAATGTGTAATCACGGTAAGAACGCCTGATGGAAAGACAACACCGGTAAGATTCCGTGTTCGTTCAATACCTGATCCTACACCGCAGGTTGGTAATTCAGAAAGTGGTGATGTACCATTTAATGCCTTCAGAGTACAACCTGGAGTAAGAGCTTTTGTAAAGAACTTCTTCTATGAAACACAGTTTAATGTTACTAGTTTCCGAATTACAGGTGATGGTGCTGGTTTCGACGAAGGGATCGATGAAGCTAATAATACCGGAGCTGTATGGAACGAAGCAAAACGTATAATCAACAAGTGCAGGCCGGGATCGTTCATTTATATTGATAATATTTATGCTATGGGTCCTGATGGAAGAAGAAGAAAACTTACGCCCCTTATTTATAATTTGAAATAAAAGAGCAATGAAATACAAGATCCTTAAATTTTCAGTTCTTGCTGTGGCCATGATGATCATGGTTGGTGCCGAAGCACAGAGAGGTCGCGGAAGAACTACCAGGGGTTCTAATCCTGCTGATACCACTAAGCCGAAGCCGAATCAGCAGAGTGTTCAGCAAAACACAAATCCTTCAGCTACGCAACAATACAATCCTTATGGGAATATACCCATCAGGATGGCTCCTTCGGTAGGCGGTTTTAATGATACTCTTCGCCTATCCTTGAGAAGGGACGCTGCTACTGAAAGAAGTATGTTTAAGGACCGTATTCCCCTGGATTATGAATTTTTAAGAGCTGATGATGCGTTGTATACTCAGCGTGTTTGGAGAGAAATTGATATTCGTGAAAAAATCAATCTTCCTTTCCGTTACCAGGCCCAGGATGACAACGGCGACCAGCGATTTGTTAGCATATTGGTTAATGCAGTAAGAAAGGAATTAAAAAATGGAAATGCTATAGCTTTTAGTCCAGAAGATGACCGCTTTACAACTTTCCTTGATTCAGCATCATTTGAAAGGGCAATTGGTGGCGGTGCCCAGTGCGATACACTTCCGGTATATAATATCAACGACCCAACGAAGATCGACAGTTTTGTTGTGTCTTGCGGTAAATTAAATCCTGATGATATCGTTAAGTTCAGGATAAAAGAAGAGTGGATATTTGACCGGGAAGCAAGCCGCATGTTTGTTCGTATTCTTGGAATTGCTCCTTGTAAAACACAATTTGGATCTGATGGAAAAACAGAAAAGGGTGTCACGCCTTTGTTTTGGATATATTATCCTGACCTAAGAGCAACCTTGGCCTGTTATGAAGTGTATAATCCAAAGAATATGGGTATGAGCCGTATGACGTGGGAAGAATTGTTTGAAGCGAGAATGTTTAGCAGCTATCTAATTAAATCTACCCTTGATAATCCAATGAACAAGTATCTAAGAACTATGATCAATGATCCGATTCTTCGTTTACTTGAAGGGGATAATATCAAAGATAAAATCTTTAATTACGAGCAAAATCTTTGGCAGTACTAAAAAGGATCTTAGTAAAAATACTATAAACAGTCCCGCCTAAAGCGGGACTGTTTTTTTGTTTCAACAATCATTTTTTTGAATGTTGATAAAATAAAAAATACCCTATTACGGGTATAGGAAATGTCAATAAATGTTGTACTTTTATTTCGGTTTTTCATAGGATATTGGATTTTAAAAACGGGGCTGGATTTCTATCCGGGCCCCATTTTTTTTAGTTCATTAAGTAACATCGCTGCTTTTGTTTTTCCAATAATTTTTGAGATCTCACTTACATCTTTCTCTTTTATATTTTTTACTGATTTAAATTCCTTCAATAACTTATTCGCTATCTCTTTTCCAATGCCTTTTACTTCTTCTAATTCATTTTTGAAGACGCCTTTAGCTCGCCTTTTACGATGATGAGTAATTCCGAAACGATGAACCTCATCACGAATACTGCGAATAAATTTCAGGCTTTCCCTCTCGTAAGGAAGTTTTAAAGATTCCTGATCACCTGTAAAAAAGATCTCTTCTACATTTTTTGCAAGTCCTGCCAATGTTGTTTTTCCTGTTGCACTTAACTCATGCAGGGCTTCTGCAGCGGCGCTTAACTGGCCTTTGCCTCCATCGATGATCACAAGATCCGGCCACGGCAAGCCTTCTTCTATGACCCTTTTATATCTTCTGTAAACAGCCTCTTTCATTGTCGCAAAATCATTTATTCCCTCAACTGTTTTTACATTAAAATGCCTGTAATCTTTTTTACTGGGTATGCCGTTTTTAAAACAGACCATTGCAGAAACGGGATAAGATCCCTGGAAATTGGAATTGTCAAAACATTCAATATGAAAAGGAATTTGAGATAGCCTGAGATCCTGCTGCACTTGCTTTAAAAGGTCAAGTTTATCAGTATTCTTCTTATCTAATTTGAGGCGCTGTTTATTTTTTAATTCATCAATAAAGTACTGGGCGTTTTTTTCTGACAGGTCCAATAGTTTCTTTTTGTCACCTCCCCTGGGAACAGTCACCACCACTTCATTATCGGGATAGTTAATCGCAAATGGAAGAATAATTTCTTTTGCCTGGCTGTTAAAAATGCTGCGAAGTTGTGCAATTGCAAATGCGAGTATTTCTTCTTCTGTTTCATCCAGGAAATTTTCAGTCAGGATCGTTTTTGTCTGAACAATGGTCCCATTTTGCACCATCAGGTAATTGACATAAGCCTTCTCCTCATATTTAACAATAGAGAATATATCCATTTCTGATAATCGTGGATTTGCCACTACAGATCTTGACTGGTAATTTTTAAGAAAATCGATCTTCTTTTTAATCAGTCCTGCTTTTTCAAATTCCATTTTTTCAGCAAGACCTTTCATCTCATTTTTAAAATGATTTATGACCGGGTTAAGATTTCCTTTGAGAAGATTCTTTATTTGTTGTATCCCCTCTTTATAATCCTGCTCATTTTGTAAAGCTTCACATGGACCTTTACAATTTCCTAAATGATATTCAAGGCAAACTTTAAATTTCTTTCGTTCAATATTTTTTTGAGTAAGGTTTAAAGCACAGGTTCTGATAGGGATCGTTTGCCTGATAAATCCTAAAAGTTCTCTTACCCTGTGCACGGAGGTATAAGGCCCGAGATATTCAGAGCCATCTTCAATATGCTTACGTGTAAGAAAAACTCTTGGGTAAGGTTCATTTTTTATTACAATATAGGGATACGATTTATCATCTTTCAGATTGATGTTAAACCTTGGCTGAAAGTTTTTGATCAGGGAATTTTCAAGGAAAAATGCATCTTGTTCAGAATTAACGATGGTGAATTCGATATGATGTATCCTGTTTACGAGTTCGTGGGTTTTGTAGCTGGTAAGATTCTTTAGAAAATAGGAGCTTACCCGTTTCCTAAGGTCTTTTGCTTTGCCTACGTACAATAATTCGTTTTCCTGGTTGTAATATTTATAGATCCCTGGATTGCGGGGTATTGTTTGTACAATTTGCTGAAATTCGGAATTTGTCATCGCTGCCACTATTAAAACCGGCCGACAGACAATGTCATTGCCAGGCCACTTTTGTGAAATGAGTTTTATCGGGTTGATTTTCCTTTTGTATAATGCTGCCAATTGAAAAATACTTGTCAATTTCCCAAAAAAGCTTTTGTTCAACAGTGCTGTCTTTTGATGGCATATACCTGTCTATAAAAACACTTTGCACTTTGCCGCTGGCATCATCAGCAAGCGTTATCACCATAATTTGCTTTTGTATTTCTGCATTTTCATTTTTTGCGGTGGAAGTAATATTAAGTGTTCCCTGCTGGGCATCTATCAATCTCTCTTCCGTATAATTATTATAATATTCTTTGTCGGCGATCTCTGGCAACGTAAGAAAGGAAGCGGCAAAATTCCTGACATCTTCGCGCTTCACATAGGTCGTGTCAGTGCTATTACCGGCCGTTTCATATTTAATTATGCTATAAAGTGAGGTGTCGAGACCATTCAATTGTCCTTTTATTATTGACAAAGCAGAGATAGGTGGTTCTTGCTTTGTTTCTTTTTTTTGTTTGCAGGCGGCAAAAAAAATCGCGATAAGAGCTGGAAAGAGTAAATAGTTTTTCATGCTATAAATTTAACGGGAAATAGGTTCTCAAAACAATTATCCCGGTCCCGCATAAGGCGGGCCCGGGATAATTTAGCGAAAATGTGCAGTTAGTATCGATTACTTTTTGTTATTGTTGAGGGTAGCTCCAACTTTTAGTCCTACCGCATATAATTTTTCTTTTACAGTTAAGGCGTTTACAAAACTTGACATGTGCTGGTAACGTAAGTGTGGCCCAACTTGCCATTTGATCCTGCCGGTAGAATATGATACAAATGTTCCTATGCCTGTGCTAATATTCCATCGGCGCATGAGATCAGGGAATTTTGCATAGTTTTTATAATCACTGGAAATAACATACGCCCTGTCGCCAATAACATAGGTTGGCTGGATGGTGCCGCTCACTCCCCATTGAATGTTATTATTGTCACTAATAATATATTCAACTCCAACCGGGATGGCTGCCTGGAAGTAAAAATTCTCCAACCAATTTGGCGAACTACCGCTAAAATTCCGATAGTTACTTAAACTTGCTAAGGAATCAACTCTTCCATAGTTCCCCGATAGCGCGACGGTAGCTATTTCAGTTGGATGTGAATAGGCGCGAATATCATAGCGATTAATATTGAACTGTAACCCGGTTTTTATATAAAGCTTTTCATTCATTTGATATTTTCCTTCAATTCCGAATTCAACACCCATACCTGGCTTATGTTTAACAATGTTTTTCAGATCGATCGCTGGTACGTAAAAACCACCCGGATATACTTTCTTATTTTCTGTCAATTTTCTATAGCTGACTGTTGGCGCAAAGTATACCTGGGCTGTAACCTTAGATCGCTTAGCCGGTTTGGGTAGCAAAATATTTTGCGAAGCAAGGGCAGAAACTGTATTATTGATCGCTTTTTCTGTATTCTCATTGAGAGTGCTTTGCTCGGTGATTTTTTTATCAGTAAGAAGAATGTTATTTAACGCGTCGTCTTCCGTTTTTACAATACCAATTTGCTTTAAAAGATTCAGATCTGTGCTAAGGTAGAGCGGATCGATTGTTTCATTTTTATCGTCAACGGTTGATTCGGTAGCTTCTTGTCCCTCAAAGTTGCTTACGTTATTATTTACACTCAGGCCAGATCGCAGGTTATCTTGTATCTGAAGATTAAAAACAGGGCCATTTAAATATAATTCCGCAAGATTTGCTGTCCGATGATCAGCGGGTTTTATTTCATTTATTGCAGGAGTAAACCTTTTGGTTGCTTTTGTCACAGTTGGAAGAACCTGCTGTTGATCGCTATTTTGAATTGAATTGACTTTCAGTTCAGCTGAATTGTTTTTTCCTGGTGTATGACTATAAATGAAAATAGAAACAATAGAACCGGTAAGTAAAAACATAATAGCTGCAGATAGACCGTACCATCTGCGGCGAGTGTGTAAAGCGGAGTGAATACCTTTCCATACCTTTTCCGAAGGGTACATCCGGTATTGGTTGGCATTATCTCTCAACAACTTCTCAAAATCCCCATTATTGAATTGTCTCTCCATAAACCAGTCAGTAATTTCGGAACGGATCAAATTTTATCTGCTACCGGCCAAAGCAATCCATTCTGACTGTTGCCTTGGTTTTTGCAAAATCTTTTTTCTTACTAAAATATCTTCAAGCATTGCCTTAGCCCTGGTATATTGGCTACGGCTGGTGCTTTCTTCTATATCCAGCATTTTTGCAATCTCACGATGACTATATCCCTCAACTGCATATAAATTAAGAACTGTGCGGTAACCCATTGGCAGTATCCTTATACATTCCACTACCTGCTTTGCTTGTATGATCGATGGAACACTTTCCTCTCTCACCTGCACTCCTGTCGCATGAATTATATCAACACTATCATTGAACTTCTTATTTCTCTTTAGGATATTGATACAGGTGTGAACAATTATTCTCCTGATCCAACCTTCAAAAGCTCCCCGGTTTTCAAACGTATGCATTTGTAAAAAAACCTTGATGAAGCCCTCCTGCAGCATATCCTCAGCGTCTTCCCGGTTATGGGCGAAACGGTAACAAACAGCCAGCATCTTGGGACTGTATTTGTTATACAATTCCCGCTGGGCAGAAGCGTCGTTTTTCAAACAGCCTTGTAAAATGGCTTCCTCGGTCATAGTTTCCTTTGGTTGCCTGTAAATTAGACAATTTTTGAATTCAATAGCTGCACAGAATTGTAAATTTTCAGAATGTAAACTTCTAACCGGCCGTTCTTAACAGGAAAAAGAGGGATGGGGATAAATTTTGGTTAAAACGGAACGGAGTTACCAATCGGAGAGCTTCAAATCGAAATTATTTTTGTGGCGGCGGAGGGCTCTGTCTCTTAAGGCTATCGATAGGATATTGAGTTTTCAATGTATCCATTACCGACTGTGCCCAGTCAAAAAGTTTCGTTTTTTCTTCCTCTGATAATTTAGCATCCTTATGTGTCCAGGTATATGATTCAAGTGGCATTGCCCTTTTTTTTACCAGGTCAATAGTTTGCTCCATTCTGCGATATTGATAGCGCGGACGCCGATTGATGTATTCATCGAAATTCAATTCTTTTTTTCCATCAATTACATGTTCGTTCAGCCACCAGGCCACGGGCTGTATATTGCTATACCATGGATAGCGGGTATTGTTGCTATGGCAGTCCATGCAAGCTTTGTCAAGAATTATTTTTACATCAGCAGACACTGGAAATTTTCTAGAAATGGCATTTGGCTGGTCACCTGCATGGATATTTTTCTTTGGATGAAAAAACTGAATTGCAATTAATGCGATCAATAATAGAAAGCCGATAGTTTTGAAAATTTTCTTCATGCAGTTTTTTTATAGCTCCTAAATTAATATTTCTCCCGTCATTTCCGGGGGAACCGGTAATTGCATCAGAGTAAGTATTGTCGGGGCAATATCACCAAGCTTTCCGGGTTTTATGGTTCCTTTCCATTCTTTATCTATTATAAAAAAAGGTACAGGATTCATTGTATGGGCTGTATTTGGAGATCCGTCTTCATTGACCATATAATCTGAATTACCATGATCAGCCGTAAGAAAAGTGGTATAACCATTTTCCAGTCCTGCAGTGACAATTTGCCCAACGCAATTATCAACTGTTTCTACCGCTTTGATGGCAGCGTCCCATACGCCGGTATGACCAACCATGTCAGCATTAGCGTAATTCAGGCAAATAAAATCTGCGGTCCTGTTTTTTATTTCCGGTAACAATGCTTTTGTCACTTCGTAAGCACTCATTTCCGGTTTCAGATCATAAGTCGCAACCTTTGGTGATGGGATCATGATCCTTTTTTCCCCATCAAACGGTTTTTCCCTTCCGCCACTAAAGAAAAAACTTACGTGCGGATATTTTTCAGTTTCTGCTATACGGATCTGTTTCAAACATCACATTGACATCTTTATAAGTCTTGTCATACTCGGACATCGTAGTATAGTTCAGCGAAATTTTGTTCATGCCATGATCGGGCAGATCCATTTGCGTAAGCACTTGTGTTATTTCACGACAGCGGTCTGTACGGAAATTAAAACAGATCGCCACATCACCCTCTTTTATTTTTGCCAGGGGTTGTTGATCTTCCGCCACGATCACCGTTGGCTTGATAAATTCATCAGTTACGTTTTTGCCGTAAGAGTTTTCAACAGCTTCAATTGCGTCCGTTGCTTTTTCACCAACACCATTAACCAGCGCATCATAAGTAAGTTTGATCCGTTCCCATCTTTTATCCCTGTCCATAGCATAATAACGTCCGCTTACCGAAGCGACCTTTCCAACAGAAACATTTAAATGTTCCTGCAACTCTTTAATAAAACCTAAGCCACTTTTCGGATCACAATCCCGGCCATCAGTAAATGCATGTATAAAGACCTCGGTTA
>Ga0126305_10001221_pt1 | contig 11410 bp, 10 predicted proteins | sample Plot26_FD_92536 | JGI IMG/M metagenome (GOLD analysis project Ga0126305, IMG submission 92536) | Serpentine soil microbial communities from UC McLaughlin Reserve, CA, USA - Plot26 | ecosystem: Environmental > Terrestrial > Soil > Grasslands | place: USA: UC McLaughlin Reserve, Lake County... | reverse complement strand
TCGGCCAGCTCAGCAAGCTCGACTCTTCTCACATCCGCGACGATGAGCTTGGCTCCGCGCGCTACGGCCCGTTTGATCAGTGCGCCGAAAACGGGATGAGATTCTGTGGTGTTAGCGCCAGCGATGAAGATGACGTCGCAGGCTTCCTCGATTTCTCGCATCGAGCCGGACGCGGCCGCCGTGTTGAGTGCGCGGTTCATGGCAGCCACAGACGTCGAGTGACAGAGGCGGGTACAGTGGTCCACGCTGTTGGTCCGGAATGCGGCTCGGATCATCCGCATGAACGCGTAGTTGTCCTCGTTCGTGCATTTGGCCGATGAGAGCGCGCCCAGGGCGCGGGGTCCATGCTGATCGCGTATGCGGAGTATCTGCTGAGCTGCCAGGCTCAGGGCTTCGTCCCAGGTGGCCTCGCGGAAGGCACTATACCAGCCAGCGGGAGTGGCGACACGATCACGAACGTCATCTTCGCTCAACTGTGGTAAGCCGGTGAGTGGTGGCTTGCCGATCTGCCTTCGGGGAGGGCGAGGCTTCTTTCGGTCTCCCATCTCCTCGATAGTCAGCCAGGGTCCCTCGCGGCGCCGCGGCCATTCGCCGGTCCATACCCACTGTCCGTCCTGACACATCCATCCCTTGCGGATCAGCGGGGTGGTCAGTCGATCCCGATGCTGGGTGAAGTCGTACCCGAATCTTCCTTTGACGCAGGTAGAACCCTGGTTCGGTGTGTCGTCCTCGATCCAGGGGGAAGTCACTCGCATCAGCTTGTCATCTTTCACGTGCAGGTCGAGCTGGCATCCCACGGCACAGTATGGACAAACCGAACGAGCCACCTTGTCCGGAGTGCGAAGAGCCTCGGCACCGAACTGTTGCTTTGGAATGAACTCGAATATCGCGCCTGTGGGGCACACCCGAACGCACTCTCCACACCAGGTGCATCCCGCGTGATCGGGGTTCCCGTCACCACCCACGATGATCTGCGCGTGCTCACCACGCTGACCAACGTCGAGCACGCCTACTTCCTGGATGTCCTCGCAGGCTCGAACGCAGCGAGGACAGAGAATGCAGGTGCTCATATCGTGCTGGATCATGACGTCGCCCGGACGCTCGTCACCAGTCCGAAGCGGCAGGTCATGATGGGTGCGCACAGGGACATCGTACTGGACGACGTAGCGCTCGAACTCGTTCCGCGGGTGGGCTCGGCCTCCGTTCGCCAGATGCTCTCCGGGATAGCGCTCCAGCAGGAATTGCAGGACACTGCGCCGGTTTTCTGCTGCACTCTCAGATTCCACATCCACAACCATGCCGTCTGTTGCGGGAGTAGCGCAGGCCGGAATCAACTTGTTCTGACCCTTGACGGACACGAGACAGACCCGGCAATTGCCGACGATGGGAAGCTTTGGATACCAGCAGAGGGTAGGAATATCGACGCCGGCGCTACGCGCGGCCTCGAGAATCGTAGCACCGGGCTCAAAGGGAACGGACGTGCCGTTGACGGTCAGAGAAGGCATTGGCAACCAGTCGGGGGGATGATGTGACTATTCGAGTCTAGACGGGAAGCCGGCTGTGGTGCAAGGTCTTGGACAACTCGCGACGGCCTTGGGCGAGTGGTTCTGGCGCCGCGTTTGGGCCTAAAGTACAAACACCCCCGGACCGAAGTCCGGGGGCGTTTCGGCGCGCCACCTGGGGATTACGCCTAGTTCAGGCAGCGTGCTCGGACGGAACCCGCTGGTGCCAATGCTGCTCCACTGCGTCCTCATCATCAGTCGCCCACAAGTACGCCCAGAACCGAACCGGTTTTGGCGTAGGTGCGCCGCTTCGAATGACGATCCCCAGAGGTTCTGTCTGGGTTGCGAATGGAACTCTGCTCACGGGTTAGCTCCTCTCGCTCGGGAAGATAACGTTCGGAGCACCGAAAGAGCACCGTTCATGCCGCCCGATGATCTGGTGGAACTACAAGCGAGTTACCAACTTACGGAGTGGCCGATACGTGGGGCGTGTCGGTTGGACGCGGGCCGGCGAAGCTCAGGCCGTGTCCGGGGGACACAATGGTTTGCAGAGGACCAAGCCTTCCTGCCGTCTACTCTCGGGTGTGCGCCTCCGCCGCCTGGTGTCTTCTTCGCGGCTCCAACCGGGATAGAGTGACCGGAGTGCGTCTGGCCCGATCGCTTTGCAGGTTGGCAGAAGAACGTGAATACCTCCCGGCCGGCTTCGGGCCTGTAGATCCTGTACCAACTCAGTGCGTCGCCGGGCACTGAGATCGAGCAGGACGCTGGGGTCCAGGACTACCACATCAACGTCAAAGAGGAAGCTGAGGAACTCAGGGAGGGCATGGTCGAGCTGTGTGACGTAACTCTCGAACATGCTCGCGAGAGCTTCAGTGGCCATTCGCGACTCAACCCTCTCCACACATCCGAGGTCGGCGGCTATGAACGTTACGGCGGCGTCATGAGCGGCCAGGAGGTACGTTGTCGCCGCAGCCTCGGTCCCGACGACCAGGGCGCTATCCTCGGGTTCCAAGCGCGGGAGGAGCGGCGCCAGAGGGCAGTGGGGCTCAAGTCCCCAATGGGTAGGGGTGCGCTGGGCAGCACGTAGCCTGATGAACTGCTGTCGCCAGCGACGATACGGCCTTAGGGACAGCCGCTTCATGATCAGCCGGTCAACCGACTCGAGCATGAGGACTTCGGTGAGGACGAACTGGCCTTCGGAGGTCGCCTGGAGCTCGGAGGCGGCTTCGTCGCCCAGACGCAGCAGCTCGTCTCGGCCGATCGAGTTCTTATAACCCTCGATGCGCTGGAGTATGTACTCCTGATAATGCTGCTTGTCGGAATAGGGAGAGCGGCGACGCCGTTGGGCAGGGCGGACCTCGGTAGCACTTAGCATGGCTCTACGTGCACCGTGACTTCGTCGAGCTCGAGACTCTGACGCAGCCGGTCTTCGACCTGATCTGCGATGACGTGTGCGGTGGCGACATTCAACTGACCATCTACGGAGATTGTCAGCTCGGCGAACCTCCGGTCGCCGGCCCGCCGCGAGCGAATGTCGTACGCGTAGACGACCCCGCTTACCGTTTCCGCTTCCCTCTGAATCGTGGTCTGGTCGAAGGCCCGCTCGTCCACCAGGCTCGGAATCGAACGACGCAGAATCTGATACCCGGCGCGACCCACGAGCACGGCCACAATCATCGCCAGTACCGGATCAGCCCAGGCCAACCCCGCTTGCGCCAGCGTCAGGCCGGTGAGCACGCCCAGAGTGATGAAAACGTCAGTTCGGGTGTGCAGTGCGTCGGCGAGGAGGAGATCGCTTTGAAGCCGGCGACCTGCTCTCGTCTCGAACCACACGACGCCGACGTTCACCGCGAGGGTGAAAACCAGAAGAGCCAGGGCGATGTGTGAGACATTCAGTGGTGGAGCACCCATGAGCAGCCGAGCGACGGCCCCACGAACGAGCTCGAAGATGGACAGCGCAAGGAAGAGGGCGATGAGCAGTGCACCGAGCGTCTCGAACTTGCCATGGCCATAGGGATGATCCTCGTCCGGAGCCTTGGAGGCGAGCTTGATCACCGCCAGGCCAAAGAGATTGCTCACCGCGTCAACGGAAGATTGAAGGGCGTCACCAAACACCGCCAGCGAGTTGGTGTCCAAGCCCACTACAAGTTTCACGACGACGACAACGAGGTTGGCGGCGAGGATGCCGCCCAGAACCCGGCGAACCCCCGACGACTTATCCCGAGGATCTCTCACGCTGGGCATGGACTGCAAGTTGGTGCCCGACATCGAGAGAGTCAACGATCTGAAAGAGCTCCTAGCCGCCAGCTGCCTTCAACAACGCTCCCTTGAGATAGCCTGTCTCAGGAATCGTGAGCACCACTGGGTGATCCTCGCCTTGTCCGAGCACCCGCTCAAGGGTGATACGGCGACCGCTGTCTGCCGCGGCTTCGATCAGCATGCCCAGGAACTGCGGGAGCTGAACATGAAAGGAGCACGACGCCGTCAGGAGAGTGCCGCCGGGCGAGAGAATACGCATCGCGCGCAAGTTGATCTCCCGGTACCCCCGGAGAGCCGCACCTACTGTCGCCCTGGACTTTGCGAAGGCCGGGGGATCCAGGACTATGAAGTCAAAGCGTTCACGAGATCGCTCGAGCGTGCGGAGGCGTTCGAAAGCGTCAGCCTCAGACCACTGGATGTTGTCCAGCCTATTGAGCGCGGCATTCGCCGCACCGCGCGCCAGCGCATCAGCGCTCACATCCAGCGCGGTCACGCTGTTCGCCCGTTGCGCCAGGTGAACTGAAAAGGAGCCGTGGTAGGCAAAGCAGTCGAGTGCTCGCCCACCCCGGGGCATGAGCGCGCCTGCAAGCATTCGATTGGGACGCTGGTCGAGGAAAGCACCAGTCTTTTGTCCGTCCCACGGTGCGGCGCTATACCGAACCTCCCCTTCACGAACAACGATCTCGCGTGGGACGAATCCATATGCCTCTACGAGCTCCGCGGATAAACCTTCACGACGGCGGACCGGCGCATCGTTCCGAAGCAGTATGCCTTCGGGTTCAAGTACCTCTGCGAGCGCACGTACGATGGTGTCGCGCATCGTCTCGAGGCCCGCGGACAGGATCTGAACTACGACCCACTTATCGTAGAGATCGACCACAAGTGAGGGTATGCCGTCGCCTTCGCCGTGTACGACCCGGTATGCGGTTGCGTCGATGCCTTGGCGCCGAGCTGCACACGCGTTGATGCGCTCGACCCACCAACCCTGGTCGACTAGGCGGTCGGTCGGCTCCAGGAGCCGTAGGCGGATTTCAGAACGTGGAGAGTACAGGGCCTGACCAATGAACCGTCCGCGGGGGTCCTGTACTGCAACGAGTCCAGCCTCCTCCGGGCCGGACTGAACCTCACTACGGAAGATCCACGGATGACCACGAACCCAGCGCTCGGCGCCGCGTGAGGTCACCTTGGAGCCGCTCACGCCCGATCGGGTCGGAGCACCGTGGCTCCACGAAGATAGCAGTGCTTGATTTCAGCCCGGCTGCGAGAGGTGTAGGCGTGCACCAGGAGGCGGATGCACATTGGAAGCGATCCTGGAACCGGTATTTCGGTGGCATGCAGCAGGGCTACGATGTTCCACCCGTACTCCTCTGCAGCGCGGGCCGGAAATGCGGCGTTCAAATCGCTGGTCACGGTGAACATGCCGCTTACGATGTCGTCCGGCTGGAGGTCATTCGCCTCGATGAGAGTTCGGAGCAGCTCATCGGTCGCTGCCAGGATTTCCTTAGCGCTGTTCTGAGAAACGGTCGTTGCGCCGCGAATCCCGTGCAGTCGGACTGAGGATGTCATGAGACATAATGTAGCCGAACTCCTGCGGCTGATGCTCGTGACTGATGACCGCCTTGCCGCTGGGCGAGATCTCGTTGCACTCGCCCTGTCGGCAGAACGTGGAGGTGTAACCTCCGTCCAGCTCCGCCTCAAGCGCGCAACGGCCGCCGACCTCGCGCACACCACTCGAGCCTTGGTTCAGGCGCTTCGCATCCCGGTCCTGGTGAACGACCGTCCTGACGTTGCGCTTGCGGCCGGAGCTGCCGGCGTTCACCTGGGTCCGGAAGACCTACCGGTGGTTCTCGCGCGGCGCATAGCGCCGCCCGGATTTCTGATCGGGGCCTCAGTGGGAAGTGAGTCCGAGGCCTCCATGGCCGCGACTGCGGACTACTGGGGAATTGGACCGTGGCGCTCGACGTGGACCAAGGAGGACGCGGGGACGAGTCTAGGCCTGGAGGGTTTCCAACGCCTGCTCGCCTTGGCGGAGGGAAAGCCGACGATTGCCATCGGAAGCATCAAACCAGAAGATGTCCCGGTCGTACTCCGTACCGGAGGCAGCGGAGTGGCGGTGGTGTCCGGAATTCTGGGGGTGGAGGATGTAGAGGCGGCGGCTGCACGGTATGCCGCCGCAGCGAGGATGAAGGATCGCAGCGCATGATCTAACGATTGCCTATCTGCCTCCTCGTCCCCCATTCCGTATCTTCCGAATTGCCCGAAGGTGCTCCCCATAAGTGGTCGAGAACACATGATGCCCCGTCGTGTCTGCCACGAAATAGAGGTGGCGGACATTCGCTGGATACAACGACGCCTCGATGCTCCGCCGGCTTGGTGAGTTGACGGGCCCCGGCGGAAGCCCAGGATGGAGATACGTGTTGTAGGCAGAGTTGAAGCCATAGTCCCTGATGAAAAGCCTGGACTTCCGCTTCCCCGTCTTGAGGCTGATGGCGTACTGAACGGTGGGATCGGCTTGAAGGGCCATTCCAATTCGTAGGCGGTTGTGGTACACCCCTGCGATGGTCTCGCGCTCCTCGTCAGCCCGCGCTTCGCCCTCCACGATGGATGCCAGAGTTACCAGCTCCAGCTGGCTCATCTTCAGCGAGTCAAGGCGGGCATTCCATTCAGGCTTCCATTCGGATTTGAAGCCCTCCGCCATCACCCGCACCAGCTCACGAGCTTTGATATCGGCAGGTACGAGATACGTCTCAGGCCTCAGGAACCCCTCAAACCCTGGGACCCGATGGCCGAGCACCTGCGAGGCGGCCATGCTGTCTCTGGCAGCATAGACGAACGAATCAGCCGGCACGTCCAGCTTCTCCGCAGCGAGCGCCGCCACCTCAGGAATAGTGAGACCTTCTGGAACGGTGAAGCGGAGCGCTGCTTTCTGCCCGGTGGAGAGCATGGTAAGAGCTTTCCAGGGAGTGGTGCCGGCCGGGAACTCGTATACACCGGCATGAACCGCGCGCTCCACTCGCCGTACTCGAGCCATGAGCTTGAATGCCTGGGTATTGGAGATCACCTGGTGCGCTTTCAAGCTGTCTGTGACAGCCGAGAAGGAGGCGCCTGGTGGAAGCACGACGCGCGCAGGCTTCGCCGAAGAGCTGCATGCTGAAAGAAGGAGAGCAACCCCGCTGATGGCGGTGAGGGCGACAGGACGCGAACCGGATAACAATCGGCTAGAGTACGGGTCCATCACGAACCCTCCCCGCCACTCTCGTTGTCTTCTTGCTGCCCCGCTGCTGCAGCCCGGTTCCGCCGAGCATCGAGGAAGTGCTGCAGGAATACCGCCGCCGCGAGCGCATCGACGTCACCCTTACGGCCACGGGTTGAGCCGCCCTGCTCGCGAATGGCGCCGAGCGCACGAGCCGTACTCATCCGTTCGTCCCAGAACTCGGTTGGGAGCCCGGTTCGCCGTGCCAGCGTAGCACCCATCTCTCGAGATGCCTCCGCGCTTTCGCCCTCCGTGCCCTCGGGGGACAGCGGAAGTCCAATTACCAGGCCGATGGGATGATGGATGGCGGTAAGCTCGAGCAGGCGGGGCATGGGAAAACGTTTGCCTATTCGCCGACGAAGCGTTTCGAGGGGAGTAGCAAGAAATTGGGATTCATCGCTCAGGGCGAGACCTATGCGGACCTCACCCCAATCTACGGCCAGGATGCGTCCGGTGGCGGGAATCGATGAGGTCACCAAGAGCGTAACGACAAAGGGGGAACAGGAAGCGGGGGCTCCTTGCGCATGCGAAGCCCCCGTTCACCGTTCATCGTTAGGTGTTGACCGAATCTACTGCGCCATCGTCGCGAAGAACTCCTTGTTGTTCTTCGTGCGTTTCATGCGTTCGAGGAGGAACTCGAGCGCCTCGACAGGTGGCATGTCGGCCAGAAAGTTACGAAGCAAGTACACCCGGTTGAGCTCATCCTTGTCCATGAGCAGCTCTTCCTTACGCGTCGAGGTGCGCTGGATATCAATGGCAGGATAGATCCGGCGATCGGCCAGGCGGCGGTCGAGGACCAGCTCAGAGTTACCCGTACCCTTGAACTCTTCGAAGATGACTTCGTCCATCCTGCTCCCCGTATCGATCAGGGCGGTGGCAATAATACTGAGACTTCCACCCTTGTCGATGTTTCGGGCGGCGCCAAAGAAACGCTTCGGCTTCTGAAGGGCATTGGCGTCCACGCCGCCGGAGAGAATCTTGCCGGAGTGGGGTACCACCACGTTGTGAGCCCGGGCAAGGCGAGTAATCGAATCCAGCAAGATGACGACGTCCCGCCCATGTTCGACCAGCCGCTTCGACTTCTCGATTACCATATCAGCGACCTGGACGTGACGGTCCGCCGGCTCGTCGAAAGTCGAAGAAATGACCTCGGCCTTGACGTTCTCTTCCATGTCGGTGACTTCCTCGGGGCGCTCATCTATGAGGAGCACGATAAGCACGATCTCGGGATGGTTCTCGCTGATGGCGTTCGCCAGTTTCTGCATCAGGATGGTCTTGCCGGCTTTGGGCGGAGCCACGATCAGGGCCCGCTGCCCCTTGCCAAGCGGCGAGAGCAGGTCGACCACCCTCATCGAGAGGTCGCCGGTCTTGCGTTCTAGGCGGATACGGGCGTCGGGATAACGCGGCCGAAGGTTGTCGAATGCTATCCGGTGCTTGGTCTTCTCCGGCTCCTCAAAGTTGACCTGCTCGACCTTGAGAAGAGCGAGGTAGCGTTCTCCCTCCTTGGGAGGCCGCACCTGACCCATGACCGTGTCGCCCGTTCGCAGGTCGAATCGCTTTATCTGACTCGGCGAGACGTAGATGTCGTCGGGACCGTACAGATAGTTCCAGTCCTGGCTCCGGAGGAAGCCATACCCTTCGGGCAGGATTTCGAGCACACCCTCACCCCGGATAACGGTGTCGGAGTCGAGCAGTGACTGCTCGATGCGGAAGATCAGGTCCTGCTTCCGGAGGCCCGAGTAGTTGGTGATGTTCAACTGCTCTGCCAGGGTATGCAGCTCGGCGACCGACTTCTGCTTTAACTCAGCGATATCCACGGGTGGGACTCCATGCGACTGGCCCGGCCAAGGGTCGGGCTGGTGGGGTGGGTTGTGAAATGACTAGACCGAGCGAGAGGTTGGGCCTGTATGTGGTGGCGCAGGGCGCCGGAGCTTGCAAGGCGTTGTATTCGGGGAGTTTCTGCCAGACAAGAAAGCTCCCTAAACTAGAGGCGCTAGGCGGTCGAGTCAAGTACCTGCTGTCCTTCCGTCCAGAACAGGCGGCGACTTCAAGGGTGACCTAGGCCGCAGAAGAGAGGTAGACGGTCTATTGCGCCCGCTTCCGGCGGGAACAATCTTTCACGGCGTTCAACACCCTAATCCACAGTGACACGCCGGAACTTCCGGCCCTGATATCCCTCTTCTGAGCCTCATGAACGACGCCGAGAGGCTGAGCCAGCTTCGCCACGACCTTTCTAATCCGCTCTCGGCCCTATTGGCCGAGACGCAGCTACTGCTACTGAATGAGTCACAGATAGAGCCTGAGGTATTGAACGGACTGAGAGAAATCGAAGCACTCGCCATTCGCATGCGAACAATGTTGCGGGAGCTGTAAGCCTCAGGCCGAAATGGGCAAATCGCCGGGGTGCGGGAATGCCTCCACGAATGCTTCAACGGCCTGAGGGTCGAGTTGGGTTCCAGCGACCCGGCGCAGCTCGGTGACAGCGGCATCCGCTGGCCGTGGCTCGCGGTAGGGCCGTCGGGTCGTCATGGCATCAAACGAATCAGCCACGGCTACGATTCGAGCCTCGATGGGAATCTTCTCTCCACGTAAGCCATCCGGAAATCCCGCTCCATCAAGGCGCTCATGATGGGACCTTACGATACGCAACACGTCTGGGGACTCGTGCGCCAGTGGGGCTAGCATGCGCTCGCCGAGGGCGGGATGCTCCGTGATTTGCCGAAATTCATCGGCGGTCAGCAAGCCGGGTTTATGCAGTACGGCCTCACGGGTTCCGATCTTCCCGATGTCATGAAGCTCGCCGCCAAGTCGAATGCCATCCAGGCTGGGGCCGTCGAATCCGAGACGGGCTGCAGTTGCGACGGCGTACTGGCTGACACGGATGGAATGGCCTCGAGTATAGGCATCCTTGGCCTCGAGCGCTCGTGCCAGCATCTGGATGCCCTGGAGAAACAGCTCCTGGATCCGTTGGGCCTGCTCCTGAACCTGGCGCTCGAGATTCTCCTGGTAGAAGCGATTCTGCAGGATCAACGATCGCTTTTCCATCGCGCGTATGACCCTCGCCTGGAGCTCACTCAATGAGATCGGTTTGAGAAGGAAATCGGCGGCGCCAAGATGCAGGCAGTCAACAGCGGTGGTCGTCTCACTCATCCCGCTCAGCATGATCACCGAGCTGTCGGGAAAGCGCCGTCGAACGACCTCCAGGAAAGCCATGCCATCCAGCTCGGGCATTCGCATGTCGGAGATGATCAGCGGTGTATCGCCTATGCGATCGAGTACCTGCAGCCCTTCCCGTCCGCTCCCCGCCTCGAAGCAGTTGAACCCCTGTGCCTGAAGCATGCGCGACAGTGAGCGGCGCACGCTGGGTTCGTCATCTACAATGAGGCAGTTGGCGGAGCCGGCCGCGACTGACCGCGCTTCCTGGGCAAGTGGCATTACGAACGTTTACCGGTGTGGTGGGGGATAGGATGCCACGAACATCCAATCGCATCACACTGTAAGCCGGTGGGTCTCGATTGTCCACTGTCGAGCCAGTCAGCAGTGTCGCACCAGAGGCTCCAGCCACGTGCCCGAGGCGCCGTTCCGGCTTACATTACAACATGAACAACATGAATCACGAGTTCGTCGCATGACCAACAGTTTCGGTGCACGATCTCACCTGCAGGTAGGCGCCCGGACTTTCGAGGTCTTCCGTCTGGACTCGCTGAAACGGGATGGGTTCGACGTCGAGCGTCTGCCGTACTCCCTCCGCATTCTCCTGGAAAATCTGCTCCGAACCGAAGACGGCGTGGTCGTGACCGCCGATGATGTGAAGGCCCTGGCGGGATGGGCACCCGGTGCGCCTGCTCGCGAGATTGCCTTCACGCCTGCTCGCGTCCTGCTCCAGGATTTCACCGGCGTCCCCGCCATAGTAGACCTTGCCGCCATGCGGGATGCCATGGCAGACCTCGGCGGCGACCCTGCGCGGATCAATCCGTTGCAGCCGGTGGAGCTTGTCGTCGATCATTCGGTTCAGGTTGATGCCTTCGGAACCCCCCAAGCTTTTCGAACGAACGTGGACCTGGACTACCAGCGTAATCGCGAACGGTATCAGTTCCTCCGCTGGGGTCAGCGCGCATTCGAGAACTTCCGTGTGGTTCCTCCCAACACCGGAATCGTGCATCAAGTCAATCTCGAATACCTGGCTCGGGTTGTGTTCAGCTCTGACGAGAATCTCACGGCACCAGCTGGTGACATCCCACAGGCGTACCCTGACACGCTGGTCGGCACCGATTCGCACACTCCTATGGTGAACGGTCTTGGCGTGCTTGGCTGGGGTGTTGGTGGCATCGAGGCGGAAGCAGCGATGTTGGGGCAACCAGTCTCCATGCTCATCCCGGAAGTCGTCGGCTTCCGC
>Ga0126305_10001218_pt1 | contig 11428 bp, 10 predicted proteins | sample Plot26_FD_92536 | JGI IMG/M metagenome (GOLD analysis project Ga0126305, IMG submission 92536) | Serpentine soil microbial communities from UC McLaughlin Reserve, CA, USA - Plot26 | ecosystem: Environmental > Terrestrial > Soil > Grasslands | place: USA: UC McLaughlin Reserve, Lake County... | reverse complement strand
CCCTCCTCGGTCGCCTTGGCGGCCAGCTGGTGCGATCGGAGCCCGATCTCGTCGAGCTCCGAGCGGGGGATCTCCCACTTGTCGGCGATCATCTCGGCCGAGATCCCCTGCGGCACGAGCTCGTAGTGCTCCAGGAGGGCGGGCGAGAACGCGAAGCCGTGCTCCTGCTGGACCGACATGCTGTCGGCGAAGGAGATGTGGCCCATGTGCTCGACGCCGCCGCCGATGGCCGCGTCGTGAACACCCGAGGCGACGAGCGCGGCAGCGAAGTTCACGGCCTGCTGCGCGGATCCGCACTGACGGTCGATCGTCGTGGCTGGGGTCTCGATCGGCAGCCCGGCCTCGAGCCAGGCGTTGCGACCGATGTTGAGCCCCTGCTCGCCGAACTGCTGCACGCAGCCGGTGACGACGTCCTCGACCTCTGCGGGATCGATGCCGGTGCGGTCGATCACGTCCTTGAACGTCGTGGCCAGCAGAGTCGACGGGTGGACGTCCTTGTAATAGCCCTTCTCCTCGTGACCGCGGCCGATCGGAGTCCTGGCCGCCTCCACGATCACTACCTCGCGGCCCTGGAAGTTCCCGTCGCTAGCCATCTCGGATCAGCCCTCCGTTCACTCAATTTCGCCGTTGGCAAAGTGCTGAACATGACGATACTCGATCGGTTGACTGGCGAGTCAACCAGTCCACTCAGGGCTATTCGCTCGGCAGCGGCGAGCCTGCGGCGACGAAGAACCAGATCGCCATCGCGGCGAGGGCGAGCAGCACCGACGCGAGGATGACGATCTCGAGCATCGACATCCCGTGCGGGCTATCCCGCTCGTCGCTGAGGCTCTTCTTCCAGGCCGGCAGGTAGTTGCGCGGAAGGCGGGTGCTCCCCGTAAGGCGCACATAGACGCGGTTGAGTCGCGAGAGGATCCACGCCATCGAGCAGATCGAGATGACGATGCCGGCGAACACGACCAGGTACGGCCCGCCCGAGGGTTCCTGCGTCTCGGAGACCTTGGACCCGATCCAGATCCACCCGAACGGGATCAGGGTCCACATCGAGAACGCGCCCAGCACCATGATCGCGACGACGACTGCCGCGGCGGCGCCGAAGACCGGCCTCAATCTGTGGGCGCGCTGCTCCATCGCCTTCAGGGTAGGGCGCTTCGGTAGCGGGATGAGCGGCATAACCGACCACTCGTGAGCCTCCCGGGCGTCCCACGCGTGATAGTAACCCGGCGGGGTGAGCGACTCGGAGGGATACACGAGTCCAGGGATCGCCGGCAGCGGCGCGATCGCCTGCGGCATCGCCGCGTGCGCCAGCGCGCTGGGCGAGGTCCGGCTGTGGGCGCGCAGCGACGTCTCCGCGTGGCGGGCCGAGGAGCGATCCGAGGCTGAGTGCGCGAAGGTCGAGGGCGCCGCGCCCCGCCGGATTCGCGTGACGACGAGCATCGAGGACCTCGCCGGCTGCGACCTGATCGTCGAGTCGGTGAAGGAGGACCTCGAGGTCAAGGTCGAGGTGCTGCGCATCCTGGGCGACCTCGCGGACGCGGACCTCGCCACGACGACATCGTCGCTTCCCCTGCGGGAGCTGGGGGAGCGAAGCGGGCACCCGGAGCGCGTCTTCGGCCTTCACGTCTTCAATCCCATGCCGCGAATGGAGCTGATCGAGCTGTGTCTCCCCGACGCGCTGCGCGATGGCGTTGGCGACCGGGCACGGGCGTGGTGCGGCGCGCTCTCCAAGACCCCCGTCGAGGTCCCCGACCAGCCCGGGTTCGTCGTAAACAGGCTCCTGTTTCCGTACCTGTTCGACGCGGTTCGCCTGCTGGAGCGGACCGACATGCCGGTCGCCGACGTGGACGCCTGCATGCAGCTCGGCGCCGGCCACCCCATGGGGCCGCTGCGACTTCTCGACTTCATCGGGCTCGACGTGGCGGCCGCGATCGGTCAGAGCCTCTTCGACGACGCCGCCGAAGAGCGCTACCGGGCACCCGGGCTGATCGAGAACCTCATCGGCCAGGGCAAGCTGGGGCGCAAGAGCGGCGAGGGCTTCTACACGTATTAGAGGCGGCGACTTTGTCGCCGCAGCAGCATGTCAGGCGGCGAAGCCGCCGCAAGTTATTCAGCGAAGCTAGGCGGCTGTGCGCTTGCGCTTGCCCGCCAGGTCCCAGATCACGTCAGCCTCCGAGATCCCCTGGCGGCGGGCCGTCTCGGCCACGTCCTCCCATGGCAGGCGGGCGTCGGGGAGCTCGTCCCAACGGGCGAGATCCAGCGCCTCGAGCGCTCCGCGTAAGGCCGGTCCCAGATGCTCCTCGGCGCGCAGCACCGCCCTGAGGACCTCGAGTTGCTTATCCGTGAGCTTTACGACCCACATGGCCGCCCCTTCGATAGGTGAGCCGGACGCCTCGCAAGCTAGACCGGCTCGCGGACGGAAATGGGTCCCCGGATTTCCGCTAATAGCGGCCTGAGAGCCCGTCAGGCGGGCGCGGGCGTCTCATTCGTGGGCGCGGCATCGGGGGGCGTGGCGCTGCCATGGATGCGAACGGCCACGATCCGGTTCTCGCGCACCGACTCCACCCTGATCTCGTAACCGTTGGCCATGATCCGGTCGCCCCGCTTTGGAAGCCGGCCCAGCTCGGAGAAGACGTAGCCGCCGATCGAGTTGAACGCGTCCGAGGAAACCGGCAGCCGGATGCCGACATCCTCGAGGTCGCCCAGCGAGACGTGGCCGCGCACGTACCAGTCGCCATCCGTGAGCTTGCGGACGGATGCTGCCCGCGGATCGGTCTCGTCCTCGATCTCGCCAACCACCTCCTCGAGGATGTCCTCCACCGTGACGATGCCGACCGTGCGCCCGTACTCGTCGGAGACGACCGCGATCGAGCTGCGCTGACGCTGAAGCTCGGCGAGCAGATCGTCCAGTGGCTTCGTCTCGGGGAAGATCGGCACCTCGCGGATCGCCGGTTCGATCGATGTGTCGGCACCGGCGTTCATGTACAGGCGCACGAGGCTGTTGTTGTGCACGACGCCGCGCACCCGGTCGGGGTTGTCGTCCTCGATCACGATCAGGCGCGTGTGGCCCGACGAGACGCAGCGCTGGAGTGCGTCCTCAACCGATTCGCCGGCGTTGACCGTCACGACGGCCGGGATCGGCGTCATCACCTCGCGGGCCTGCTGCTCGTGCAGGTGGAAGACCCCCACCAGGTGCCCGGCCTCATCGGGGTCGATGGCTCCACCCGTTGCGGATTGGCGAATGATCGCCTTGACGTCCTCCTCCGTGTGCTGCTCCTCGAGCCGCTCGGGGCTGACGCCGAACAACCTGACGATCGCGTTCGAGAGGTTGGTCAGGGCGATCGTGAACGGCGCGCTCACCGCCCTGAAGACGGCGAGGGGCCCGGCGAGCCCGCGGAGCGTTTGCTCGGCCCTGGTGATCGCGAGCATCTTCGGGACCTGCTCGCCGACCGAGATGTGGATCGAGGTCACCAGCACGTAGGCGATCACGACCGAGATCGCCACCGCCAGCCCATGCGACAGGCCTCCGAACGCGGGCTCCAGGAGGCGCGCCAGCGCCGGCTCGCCAAGGAAGCCGATCCCGATGGAGGCCATCGTGATTCCGACCTGGCAGGCCGAGAGGTACTCGTCGAGGCGGGCCAGCTCCGCGAGCGCCGGCTCGGCGCCCCGCATCCCGTCGCGGACCATCACCTCGATCCGGGATCGGCGGGCGCGCACGAGCGCGAACTCCGCGGCCACGAAGAGGCCGTTCAAGATCACCAAGAGGATCAGGACGACAAGGAGGACGGCGGTCATCGCCTGGCCAATGGACCCGCCGGGCAGCGTGTGGCCCTATGCGGCCTCGTACTCGGAGGTTGATCTTCGTCGCTCATCGGGCCCGGCGGAGCCTAGGCTAGCAAGGGGTTCCAGTGCGATCCGACGGCTCCTCGGCAGAGGGTCCGCAGACGGCGCTCGCGGGGGCCGGTCAGCGACGAGTGGCGCTCCACCGGAGCAGACCGGTGGCGCAGTTCGTGTGGCCGGCGGCGAGATCGCCGAAGACGTTCAGAGTGCCGCCGGCCTTCCGCCGCTGATCGGTGAACCGCCCTGACACCACCTGAACGACTCCACCGCCGGTGGCATTGATCGCGAACCCCAGGCTCTTCACACCCATCGAGAACTGAAGGGTCGCCGTGTAGCTGAACGCACCCTGGTCGCAGGTCGTCGGCAGGTTCTTCCAGCCAAAGTCCTTCACGCGAACGATCTTTCCGTCCCTGGTCACCGTCTTGAAGCTGACGGTACCGCCGTCCTTGAACGTGCCGCCGTAGCTGGCGGCACCAGCCAGAGCGGGAGCGGCTAGCGCGATGACCGCGACGACAGCCGCGATCGAGCCGACCCGTCTGCGCTGCTTCAAGTGCCTCATATACGTAGCCCCCAAATCCTTCAGTGATAGTCGACGACGGTCGCCATCCCATCGGCAAATCAGCTCGTGAGGTTGAGTTCGGGGCACTAGTGTCTGGTGGCATGTCCGGCGAGACGCTCCAATCGGCAAGCGGCGCGAAGCACGGCACCCCGGTTGACCAGGAGGAGGCGCCTTACCTGGATGCGGTGGTCGCCTATGCCGCGCGAAACCCGGGGCGTTTCCACGTGCCGGGTCACAAGGGCGGCGAGGGAGCGGATCCGCAGCTTGTGACCGCACTGGGCCGCGCCGCCTTCGAGCACGACGTGCCCGCGGGGATCGAGGGGATCGACATCGGCCCCGACTCAGCGTTTCAGCGCGCGCAGCGTCTCGCCGCGGAGGCCTGGGGTGCGCGGCGCAGCTGGTTTTTGATCAGCGGGGCGTCGCAGGGAAACCACGCCGCCTGCCTGGTGCTGCGGCACGCGGGTCGCAAGGTGGTCGCCCAGCGCAACGTCCACTCGAGCACCGTTGACGGAATCGTCCTCGGGGGCCTGGAGCCGGCCTTCGTCGCTCCGGAGCTCGACGCGGAGCTGGGCATCGCCCACTGCCTCACTTCCGAGTCACTCGCCGATGCACTGGAGCGGACACCCGATGCCGTCGCCGCCCTGACGGTCTCGCCGACCTATTTCGGCGCGGTCGCGGACGTGCGCGGACTCGCGGATGTCGCGCACGATCGGGGAGTGCCGCTGATCGTCGACGAGGCGTGGGGCGCGCATCTGCGCTTCTCCGATGATCTGCCCGAGAGCGCGCTTGAGTGCGGCGCGGATCTCGTGCTGTCCTCGGTCCACAAGCTGTTCGGCAGCCTCACCCAGTCCGCGATCCTTCACCTGGGTCGCGACGAGCTGATCGACGCGGACGTCGTCGATCGCTGCGTGACGCTGACCGAGTCCACGAGCCCGAGCGCCTTGCTCACGGCGTCGCTCGATGCCGCGCGACGCCAGGCAGCGGTTCGTGGCGCGAAGCTGCTGGCCGAGACGGTCGCGGGAGTCGAGCGGGCGCGCGAGGCGATCCGCCAGATCCCTGGCCTCGAGGTTCTGGACGAGCGCCTGATCGGACGGCCCGGGGTCCACGACTGGGATCCCCTGCGGCTGTCCGTTGACGTGCGCGGCACGGGAAGCACGGGAACCCGCCTGGGCACTCTCATGCGAGAGCTCGACGACGTCAACCTCGAGCTCGTCTCGGAGAACGTGATCGTGGCGGTCTTCGGCGCCGGGGAGAACGCTGCGGCGAGTGCCGAGCGGCTTGTGAGCGCGCTCAGCCATGCCGTGGAGACGCTCGGTGCCGATGAGGAGCCTCCAAAGCGGCCGCTCACTCCCCCACCCCCGTGGGGCTCGCTCGAGCTCCCGCCGCGGACGGCCTTCTTCGGGCCGCAGGAGGTCATCCCGTTCGGCGAGGCGGTCGGCAGGATCGCCGCCGAGTCGCTGGCCGCCTATCCGCCGGGCATTCCGAACGTCCTCCCGGGCGAGCGACTCACCCGCGAGACCGTGGACTACGTCAACGAGGTCGTGGAGCACGGCGGCTGGGTAAGGGGGGCCGTGGACCGCAGCCTCAAGACGATCCGGGTGGTAGTGGAGTGAGCGCGGTGCCAGAGCAGGCGCGGCAACAAATTCAGCAGATGCGTACACGTTGGCGCCGCGACAAGCTGGTGTCGTTGGTGGTGTTTGAGTGACGGCCTGGGGAGTCGACTCCGAATACGGCCGACTCACGGACGTCCTCGTCTGTCCGCCCGACAACTTCAGGTGGCTTTCCACGAGCGCCATCTCCCGCGGCACGCTGGAGACCGGCCGGGTGTTCGACCCCGACGCCGCCCGCACCCAGCACGGTGAGCTCATCTCGGCGTACGAGGCGGCCGGCGTCACCACGCACCTCCTCGAGCCGGATCCAGCCCTGCCCTACCAGGTGTTCGCGCGCGACTCGAGCGTCATGACCCCGTGGGGCGCCTACGTCACCCAGCTCAAGCAGTGGTGGCGCCGCGGGGAATACGCAGCTGTCATTCGCTTCTACCAGGAGCGCGAGGTTCCCATCTGGCGCATGGCCACGGCCGGTGCGATCGAGGGTGGCGACGTGATGATCGTCGAGCCGGGAAGCGTCGTGATCGGCAACGGCGAGGAGCGAACCGAGCGTGCCGCCGCTCATCAGCTTGCCGCCTGGTTCGAGGCAGAGGGATGGGAGGCGCGGGTGGAGCCCATCCCCGGCGTCTTCGTTCACATCGACGTGCTGATGGCGGTACTGGCGCCGAAGCTCGCCGCCGTGTGCGTGGAGCTCGTCTCGAGCGGCCTCGTTGCCTGGCTGCAAGCCAAGGGCTTCGAGATCCTGGAGGTATCGGGCGATGAGGCGTTTCGCCTGGGGGTGAACGCGATCTCGCTGGGGGACGACCGGGTGCTGACCGGCGCCCGGGCGCGCTCCCTGAACGAGCAGATCCGCGCTCATGGCTTGGAGCTGCTCGCACCCGACCTCGAGATGTTCACGCTCGGAGGCGGCGGGGCGCACTGCCTGGGCCAGGCCCTTCGCCGAGAGCCTGCAGGGGGGTGAGCGCGGTGCCACAGCCGGCGTGGCAACAGATTCAGCAGACGCGTACACGTTGGCACCGCGACAAGCTGATGCCGTTGGTGATTGCATGAGCTCCGCGCCGGCGATCGACCCCGGCCGCGTCGTCGCCGACCTCCGCGAGCTGAGGCAGCGGACCGGTGATGCCGACGGCGCGCAGCGTCTGTGCTGGACCGAGACCTGGCGCGAGGCGCGAGCGTTCTTGGGTGAGCTGCTCGCCGAGATCGGACTGGAGCCCGATCGAGACCCCGCGGGAAACCTTTGGGCGGTTATTGATGGCGAGCGTGACCCCGCGCTGGCGCTGGGCTCGCACGTGGACTCGGTGCCGGACGGTGGCTGGCTCGACGGCGCGCTTGGCGTGATGGCAGCGGTGGGGGTGCTACGGGCCTGGTCGCAGGCCGACCGGCGCCCGCCGCGGACTCTGGCGCTGATCGACTGGGCGGACGAAGAGGGCGCGCGGTTCGGCCGCAGCCTCTTCGGGAGCTCGGCGTTCTCCGGAACCCTGGAGCCGGCCACCGTGCGGAGCCTTCGCGACGCCGACGGCATCTCGATCGAGGATGCTCTGGCCGAGAACGACGTCAGCCTGGATCAGGTGCTCGAGGCGACCGCCCGCCAGGATCGCGTCGGGGCATATCTGGAGCTCCACATCGAGCAGGGGCCGGTGCTCGAGGCCGAGGGGATTCGAGCCGCCGCTGTGAGCGGGTGCGCGGGGGTCGAGCGCCATCGCTTCCGCTTTCGTGGCCAGGCCTCCCACGCCGGCACCACGCCCATGGACCGCCGCCACGACGCGGGGCTCGCCGCGGCGTCTGTCGCATTGAGCGTGGAGGAGATCGGTCGCCGGCGCGACGGGGTCTCGACGACGGGGGCATTGAAGCTGCGACCGGGCATAGCGACAGCCGTTGCCGGGGAAGCGGACCTGCTCGTGGATCTCCGCCATCCCGACGCGAACACCCTGGCCGCCATGCTCGCTGACGCAACGTCGTCGGGCGAAGCCGCCGCCGCGGAGCGCGGCTGCGAGCTCGAGGTCGAGCGCGTCTGGTCCATCGAGCCGATCCCGTTCGACGCGGATCTCGTGGCCCAGGCGCGGAGCGCCTGCCAAGAGATCACCGGGTCAGATCGCGTGCTGACCAGCGGCGCCCTCCACGATGCCGCCGAGATGGCCCGCGTGGTGCCGGCCGCGATGGTCTTCTGCCCGTCCACCGCAGGCATCAGTCACGCCAGGGAGGAGGACACCCCCGAGGCCGATCTGGTCGCGGCGATCGAGGCCTTCGGCCTCCTGGCCAATCGCGTGCTGGCCTCCTAGCTCTTTACCCGCGGGCGAACTGGCCGTGGAAGCCGAATGGGATGTGGTGCGGGACCTCCGCACGCGCCAGTTCGTCCAGAGATGCCGCGTCGAGCACGAGTAGGAACGAGTTGGCCTTGCGACCGTCGAGGACGACCGACAGGAGCACCCCGCCGTCCTCGTCCTCGGCACCGGGTGAGGCGACGAACACCGGCTCGCCCGGATAGCAGCCGTCCTCGCTCCAGGTCGTCGAGCGTCGCTCGACCGCGTCGGCCTTCACGATCCGGTCGAGCCATCCACCGTCGCTGCCGACGCCCCAGGTGTAACGGTACGGGCGCTCGTTGCACCGCCCGTAGTTGATCCGGGGCAGCTCCATCGACTCGTCGACGAGGCGTTCCGTCGCGACGGTCCCGTCCCGGGGGGAGATCCGGAAGCGCTCCAGGCTGGGCTGAGCGAGCGGCTTGCCGGCCCGCAGGCGCTCGAGATAGAGGTCCTCGACGATGCCGGCATCGGGGAACGTGCAGATGTCGACCACCACGTCGTCACCCTCCTCGTAGGAGTTGACATGGTGAAAGCCGAATCGGGCATCGGCCTCGAACGGCCCGACGCTCTCGCCGGTGGCGCGATCGAACAGGTGGAATCGCGTCCCGAGTTCCGGCTTCCAGCGGTAGTTCTCGATGTACGGACGGCCGCTGAAGGCGAGCGTGGGCGGATTGACGACGAACGGGAACTCGGCCAGCACGAGCCAGCGCTGGGTGAGCCCGAACGAGTGCATGTACGCCGGACGGGTCACGGGCTTGGTGGCGATCACCCGAGGCTTGGAGGCATGCGGCGGAAGCAGGAAGAAGCGGTAGCTGGTTCGCGGGCCCAGCTTGGCCGCGTAGTTCAGCATCCCCTTGGTGGCGCGGTCCATGTGGGGGTGCGCCGTCGTGAGCTGCCCGGGCACCTCGTAGGCGACCCCAGCCGTCGAGAGCGTCTCGGCGTCGAACTGCACCGGGATCGGCGTCTCGGTCATGGCGATGAAGCGCTCGCCCAGCTTCGTGAGGTTGACGTTGGCGTTGTCCGTGAGCTTTGGCGAGAACATCGCGGTGACCCGCTGATAGAGCGAGCGGCACGGATCCGTCGCGAACTCCGAGTAGGAGATCTCGCCCTTCGCCTTGGCCGCACGGTAGGCGCGGCTCTCGAGGAAACGATTGGCGTAGTTGACATCGCCGTCCGCGAACGAGAAACGGTGCAGCATCGCCAGGCCGTCGAACCAGTGGTTGACGGTGCGATTCCCGACCTCCCACTTCGCGGGGCCGGTGCGGATCAGCGATCCCTGGAGCCACCGCGGAAGCTCTCCGGTCACCGGGAGGCCGTCGATGTGGGTCTCGTCCTCCAGCGAGTCGAAGCCGTGGCGGGCGCTGACGCGTGCTGGGGTCTCGGTGACGGTGGTCATCATGCCTCCTGAATCGTTCGATCCGAACCGTTCGAGCCACAGTGTATCATGACGCCCGTGTCCACGCCGCGGCTCACCGATACCTCCTACGCGGTGCTCGGCCTCCTCGATCAGTGGGGACCCGCGACCCCCTACCAGCTCAAGCAGGTGGCCCAGGTGAGCCTCTTCCATTTCTGGTCGATCCCCCACACGCAGATCTACACCGAGTGCGCGCGCTTGGCTGAAGCGGGGTTGCTGGACGAGCGACGTGAGGAAGGCGGTCGCCGGCGACGGATCTACCAGCCATCGCCGGCCGGGCGAAAGGCGCTACGGGAGTGGCGGGCGGATCCGGAGACCGATCTATACGAGCTTCGTGATCCCGGCCTCCTCAAGCTGTTCTGCGGCGCAGACCCGGAGTCGCTGGCCACGACGCAGCTCGAGCGGCACGAGCGTCGCCTCGCCTCGTATGAGGGGATGCTCGAGGGCGCCGCCGACATGCCCGCGGGAATGAGGCTGGCGCTCGAGTCGGGCATCGGACACGAGCGCGAGTACGTTCGCTTTTGGGGGCGGGTGCTCGAGGAGGGCGCGAAGGGCCGCGTCGCCGGGTCGGTCAAGGGTTGACGACGTCCTTTGCGATCGTCGCTGCCACGAGCGGGACGCCGGGCCGGTAGACGAGATCGGCGTAGGTCGTTGCGTCCAGGATGATCGCGTCGGCGCGGGCGCCGGGTGCCAGATGGCCCACGTCGTCGCGCCGGAGCGCCCGAGCCCCGCCCAGGGTCGCCGCGACGATCGCCTCCTCGACCGTCATCCGCAGATCGCGGACCGCGAGCGCGATGCAGAAGCTCATCGATGTGGTGTTGCTTGATCCGGGGTTGGTGTTGGTCGCGATCGCCACCGAGACGCCGGCGTCGATCGCGCGACGGGCGTCGGGGTAGGGCTGTCGCGTCGAGAAGTCGGTAGCGGGCAGGAATGTCGCCACCGTCTCGCTGCCCGCCAGGGCCTCGATGTCCGCGTCCCCCAGATACGTGCAGTGATCGACGGATGCCGCCCCCAGCTCGACGGCGAGTTGGACGCCCGGACCCGGACCCAGCTGGTTGCCGTGAACCCGAAGGCCGAGCCCGGCGTCCCGGCCGGCTTCGAGCACCACCCGAGACTGCTCGGGGTCGAAGGCGCCGCGCTCGCAGAAGACATCGATCCATCGCGCGTACGGGGCACTCGCGGCCAGCATCTCCCCGCGAACGAGATCGACGTAGTCGTTCGGCCGCCCCTCGTACTCCACCGGCACCACGTGGGCCCCGAGGAAAGTGACGTCCTCGGTGAATGACGCGGCGATCTCGCACAGGCGCCGCTCGGTCTCGGTGTCGAGCCCGTATCCGGACTTGATCTCGATGTGGGTGATCCCGGCGCTAAGCGCCTCGGCCCGGCGGCGTTCGGTCAGCTCGCGGAGCTCCGGGTCGCTCGCCCGGCGGGTGGCCTCGGTGGTGACCCGAATGCCGCCGGCCTCATACGGCCTGCCGGACATGCGGGCGGCGAACTCCTCGGCCCGATCGCCCGCGAACACCAGGTGCGTGTGACTGTCGACGAAGCCGGGGATGACGCACCGGCCCGCGGCGTCGACCCGCTCGTCGGCGGCGGCACCGGCGTGCTCGACGGCAGCCACCCGGCCATCCTCGACAACCAGCGCAGCGTCACGGACGACGCCGAGGGGTCCTTCGCCCAGGTCGGGCGTGTTCGTGACCAGCAGGCCGAT